>LNFM01005705.1_pt1 | contig 47975 bp, 46 predicted proteins | sample 596031 | NCBI WGS metagenome assembly LNFM01 (sample SAMN04254537, study PRJNA301005) | activated carbon metagenome | isolation source: dual media filters at the Ann Arbor, Michigan drinking water treatment plant | place: USA: Ann Arbor
TGGCCGCAAGCAGGCGACCCGGATCCTCTGGAACAGCGATGGCGCCGGAGGTGGCGTCGAACTCGGTCCCGATGACCTGTTGTTCATGACCATCGGCTCGCTCACCGAGAACTCCGACGACGGCGACCACCACACGCCGGCGAAGCTCGACGTGGGCCCGGCGCCGGCCTGGGACCTGTGGCGGCGCATCGCCGCGAAGGATCCGGCGTTCGGACGACCCGACGTGTTCGGCGCGCACATCCCCGAAACGAAGTGGGAGTCGGCGACCGTCACCACGCTCGACCCGCGCATCCCGAAGCACATCGCCAGGATCGCCCGGCGCGATCCGTTCAGCGGCAAGGTCGTCACCGGCGGCATCGTGACGGCAAGGGACTCCGCGTGGCTCCTGAGCTGGACGGTGAACCGGCAACCGCACTTCAAGGCCCAGCCCCAGGACCAGGTCGTGGTGTGGATCTACGGGCTGTTCGTCGAGAAGCCGGGTGACTACGTGAAGAAGCCCCTGCAGGACTGCACGGGCGAGGAGATCACCCGGGAATGGCTCTACCACATGGGCGTCCCCGTCGAGGACATCCCGGAACTGGCTGCCACCGGTGCCAGGACGGTGCCGGTCATGATGCCGTACGTCACGGCGTTCTTCATGCCGCGCCGGGCCGGCGATCGCCCGGACGTGGTCCCGGCCGGTTCGGTCAACTTTGCCTTCATCGGCCAGTTCGCCGAATCCAGGCAGCGCGACTGCATCTTCACCACCGAGTACTCGGTACGCACGCCGATGGAGGCGGTCTACACGCTGCTCGGTGTCGAACGCGGCGTGCCGGAGGTGTTCAACTCCACCTACGACATCCGCATGCTCCTGGCTGCATCCGCCTGCCTGCGGGACGGCAAGGCGATCGACATCCCGGGCCCCGCCTTCCTGCGCAACATCCTGATGAAGGAACTCGACAAGACCCAGATCGGTGCACTGCTGCGCGAGTCCAGGCTCATCGGGGACGACTGACCCTGCGTCATCACTCCGAGGTCCTGCCGTCGAAATGCTCGCGGTCTGCCTCGGCATCGGCACGGGTCCGGTGTTCGACCCCGTCACGATGGTTCGGTGGCGAGTACAGCGTGTAGAGCTTCATGGGCTCGGTGCCTGTATTGACTATGTTGTGACGCGTGCCGGCCGGCACGAGCACGGCGAAGCCGGCGCGGATCCGGGTGCGGACGCCGTCGAGGATCGCCTCTCCGCTGCCCTCTTCGACCCTGAAGAACTGATCCAGCGCATGTACCTCGGTGCCGATGTCCTCCTGCGGCTTCAAGGCCATCAGCACGAGCTGGCAGCCCCTTGCCGTATAGAGGACCTTGCGGAACGCCTCGTTGCCGCTTGCCAGATGCTCGATGTCCTGCACGAAGCCTTTCATTGCAACTCCCGGGTGGTTACGCTTCAGCCAGCCTTACGTGTAGGGCATCCCCGTTCCGCGCGTCTGTTCGGTATCGAACACCCGCAGCGGTCGTTGCGTCCAGGCCGTCGCCGCCGGTCGTCGTTCATGAGGTCGTGCAGCGTGTCAGGTGGAAGGCTGCGGCGGCGCCAGGCGCGCCGCGCGTCCTCGGCAACGAACGCCGTGCCATGCCACCATCGGCCAGGCCCTGCGGCTTGCGCTGCAATGTCTTGCCCGCAGGGTGACCTGCCGGGGGATAATCGCGCCCGCGCCCGACCGATGGGCGGAACTTTGGCGCGTGGCGCCGGTCCCACGCGTTGGCGATCCTTCGCAATGCCCCACCAACCAGAAAAACAGCCGAATGATCCGGGTAGAGAATCTCGTCAAGCAGTTCGGCGCCAAGCGCGCCGTCAATGGCGTCTCGTTTTCCGTCGAACGCGGTGAAGTGCTCGGGTTGCTCGGGCCCAACGGCGCCGGCAAGTCGACCACGATGCGCATCATCACCGGCTTCTACCCGGCCACCTCGGGCCGGGTCACGGTCGGCGGCCATGATGTCGCGACCGACCCGATCCGGGTCAAGGCGCTGATCGGCTACCTGCCCGAGAGCGCGCCGTCGTATGCCGACATGACCGTGCAGGGCTTCCTGTCGTTCATCGCCGACCTGCGCGGGTTTTCGGGCAGCGCGAAGAAGGCCGCCGTGCATGGTGCGGTCGAGACCTGCCTGCTCGAAGGCGTGCTGCACCAGCCGATCGACACGCTGTCGAAAGGCTACCGGCACCGCACCTGCCTGGCGCAGGCGATCCTGCACGATCCCGACGTGCTGATCCTCGACGAGCCGACCGACGGACTCGACCCGAACCAGAAGCATGCGGCGCGCGAACTGATCCGCCGCATGGGCAAGACCAAGGCGATCGTCTTCTCCACGCATATCCTGGAAGAAGTCGAGGCGGCCTGCACCCGCGCGGTGATCATCGACCGCGGCTCGGTGGTCGCCAACGGCACGCCGGCGGAACTCAAGGCGCGGTCGGCGACCGCAGGCTGCGTGCGGGTCACCCTCGGCGGGGCCGCAGCCGATGCCGCCGTCGCGCAGTTCGGGCAACTGCCCGGCGCGCTGCGCGCGGAGCTGTTGCCGGGTACGGACATGGCGCCGGATGGCCGGGTCACCGTGCGGGTCTATCCGACGCGCGACGACAGTGGCGCGATCGGCGCCGCGGGTGCGGCCCTGACGGTCGCGGTCGCGCAGGCCGCGCAGTCGGCGGGCTGGCAGGTGCAGGCGCTGTCCACCGAGGAAGGACGCCTGGAAGATGTGTTCCGCTCGATAACCCTGCCCGATGCGGTGGCGAAATGAACGGCCAGGCTGCAATGAAGAAACACGGCTCCACCCTCACCAACATCGCCGGCATCGTCCGGCGTGAACTGTCAGGCTACTTCGGTTCACCGGTCGCCTACGTGTTCCTGGTGATCTTCCTGCTGATGGCGGGGTTCCTCACCTTCACCATCGGCCGCTTCTTCGAGCGCGCCGAGGCTTCGCTGGTGTCCTTCTTCACCTGGCACCCCTGGATGTACCTGTTCCTGGTGCCGGCGGTCGGCATGCGGCTGTGGTCGGAAGAGCGGCGGCTGGGCACGCTCGAGCTGCTGCTGACGCTGCCGGTCACCCTGCCGCAGGTGATCATCGGCAAGTTCCTCGCGTCGTGGATCTTCCTCGCCATCGCGCTCGCGCTGACCTGCCCGGTGTGGATCACGGTGAACGTGCTCGGCTCGCCCGACAATGGCGCGATCCTCACCGCCTACCTGGGCAGCCTGCTGCTCGCGGGCAGCTTCCTCGCGATCACCTCGATGACCTCGGCGATGACCCGCAACCAGGTGATGATCTGCCTGCTGCTGGTGATCGCCGGCTACAGCCCGGTGACCGACCTGCTCACCCGCTGGACCAGCCCCGGCGTGGTGAGCGCGGTCGCCTCGTTCTCGGTGATGACGCACTTCGATGCGCTCCAGCGCGGCGTGATCGACCTGCGCGACGTCGGCTTCTTCCTGTCGGTGATCGGCTTCGCGCTGTTCGGCAATGCGGTGATCGTGCGCGGCCTGCGGGCCGGCTGAAGGAATGTGACGATGACCCCTGGAAACCTCGTGAAGCGACTGATGTCTCCCGCCGGCCTCGTGGTGCTGTTCATCGCGCTGGTCGTCCTCAACGTCATGTTCTCGGCCGTGCCCGCGCGCATAGACCTCACCGAAGGACGCGTCTACACGCTGTCCGACGGCACGCGCCAGGTGCTGGCGAAGCTCGATGCGCCGGTGGTGGTGCGCCTCTACTACACGCAGAGCGGCGACACCTCGGTGCCGGTCGCGCTGAACACGTTCGCCAAGCGCGTGCAGGACCTGCTCGCGGAATACGTGGCCGCATCCGGCGGGCGCCTGGTGCTCGAGCGGTTGAATCCCGAGCCCGATTCCGATGCCGAGGAAGCCGCCATCCGCGACGGGATCGATGGCCAGGTGACGCCCAACCAGGAGAAGTTCTACCTCGGGCTGGCCATCGCACGGCGCGACGGCCAGGCCGACGGCACGAAGGGTGGTGCAGGCAAGGGCGATGCCGCCAAGGGTGATGCGGCGAAGGCCGCCAACCTGGTGGCGATCCCGGTGCTGTCGCCCGAGCGCGAGCGGCTGCTCGAGTACGACATCACGCGCGCGATCGCGCAGGTGATGCAGGAGCGCCGCCCGGTGATCGGCGTGATGAGCGCGATCCCCGTGTTCGGCCGGCCGATGGAGCTGATGCTCGGCCGCCTGCCGACCGGTCCGTGGATCGCGATCCAGGAACTGCAGCGCAACTTCGACGTGCGGCCGGTGCCGATGGAAAGCACGCGCATCCCGGACGACGTCAAGGTTCTGCTGGTGATCCACCCGCGCGACCTGAGCGATGCCGGCGAGTACGCGATCGACCAGTTCGTGATGCGCGGCGGCCGGCTGATCGCCTTCCTCGACCCGTATGCGTTCTTCGACCAGCAGCGCAACCTCGAGAACCCGCTGGCCGGCAACACGGCGAGCGAATCGACGTTCCGGCATCTGCTCGGCGCGTGGGGCTATGCGATGCCGACCGGCAAGATCGCGGCCGACCTGACACTGGCCAGCCTGCAGAACGGGCGTCCGATGCCGACGCTGCTCAACGTGCAGGGCGATGCGCTCAACAAGGACGACCTCGTGATCGGGCAGGTGGGCACGCTCACCATTCCGTTCGCGGGCTGGTTCGAGCCGGTGGCGGGCGGCAAGCCCGTGCCCGGCCTCGTCGCCACCGTGCTCGCGCGCACGTCGCAGAACTCGATGCTGATCGATCCGATCATCGCGACCCTCACCGGTGAAGCGGCCGCGCGCGGCTTCCAGCCCACGGGCAAGGCGCAGTCACTCGCGCTGCGCCTGACCGGCCGGTTCCCGACGGCGTTCCCCGACGGTCCGCCGAAGGCCGACCCGGGCCTGCCGGTGCCGCTGCGCGACGGCGCGCCTGCCGAGCCTGCCGCCACTGCCGCCGCGCCTGCACCGGCCGATCCGGCGGCGCACCTGGCGAAGGCGACCGCCGATGCGCAGGTGGTGCTGGTGTCCGACATCGACATGCTTGCCGACGGGGTGGTGGTCCAGATCCAGGAGGCGTTCGGGCAGCAGGTGCGGGTGCCGATCAACGGCAACCTCGACTTCCTGCAGAGCCTGGTCGAGGCGTTCTCCGGCGACAGCCAGCTCGGCAGCCTGCGCAGCCGCGCGGCGTTCTCGCGCCCGCTGACCGTGCCGCTCGAGATCGAGGAACGCGCGCAGCAGCAGTACCTGGGGGCGATCAAGGCGCTCGAGGACGACCTGATGCAGACCCAGGAGCGCCTCCAGAAGCTGCAGCGCGCGCGCGGCCCGGGGTCGGCGTTCACGCCGACCGCCGAACAGCAGGCGGAGATCGATGCATTCCAGCGCAAGTCGACCGAGACCAAGGCACAGTTGAAGGAACTGCGTCGCACGCTGCGACTGGAGACCGACCGCCTCGAACTGGTGACCAAGGTGGTGAACATCGCGCTGATGCCGATGCTGGTCACCTTCGCCGGGGTGGGCCTGTTCGCGATCCGGCGGCGCAGGCTGGGCCGCCAGGACTGACCGCGCCGGCGCCCGGCGCCCGGCGATCAGCGATCAGCGATCAGCGAACCGGCAACTCCCGCACGCCGGCGGCGAACCAGATTTCGAAGTTGTTCGGCCGCACGGTGTTGCTGTCCTCGTACCGGGACAGGTAGTTCAGGACCGCGGGCACGCCCATCGCAGCGAGGCGATCGACGATCGCCTGCGCCGCCTGCTGGTCCGCCTTGCGGTAGTAGCGGACGTCGGTGCGCCGCAGGGCCCGTGCCGCAGTGACCAGCTCGATGCCGGGCACGATCAGCCCCTGCTCGCGCAGGCGACGGGCGACATCGTTCGCCCAGGCGCGGTCGCCCTCATCGACGATCTGGATGTAGGCGCGGGGTATCCATAGTGCGGGCGGTTCCTGCCCGCTCCATGCACTGTCCACCGCGGCTTCGAGCTGCGCCTTGGGCAGCTTGCTGAGCGCACTGTTCAGCGCCTGCTCGCGCTGCTTCAGCTCGGCGACCCGCGCTTCGAGCCTGTCGAGGTTCTGCTTCTCTGCGAGCGCGCGGGTCTCGAGCGTGGCGAGCTCGGCGCGCTTGGCGGCGATCATGGAGCCGAGGGCGGCCACGATCATCGAGAGCACGACCCCGGCCAGCAGCACGAACAGCCAGGCGCGCCGGGCGGTGCGCCGGCGCGCATCGACCTCGTGCGCCTGCAGTTCTTCGAGGCGCTGTACCTTGTCGACGATCGCCATGCGCAGGGCATCGTCGCCCGCTTGCGGCGGCGGCGCGGAAGACGACGTGCTCATGGCGCAGCCTCCTGCCGAACCTGCGACGAACCGTCCACGAGCGACCAGAAGCGCTGTTCCAGCACCCCGCACATCGGTGCTGCCCGCAGGCGGCAGAGCTCGATGCCGTCGCGCAGGTTGAGCAGTGTCTCGACCTTGCGCTCGGTGCCGGCCAGCCAGAACGCGGTGCAGCCCCAGCCGATGAGCCCGGTCACCGCCGCGCCAGACGCCGCGCCCAGCGTCTGCAGTGCAACCTGTTCGCCGAGGAGCCAGAAGGCCGGCAGGGTCACGATCGCGCCGACGCCCGGCGACCAGTTGCGCGCGCGCCGGACGCGGGCGCTGCCATCGCGCAGGCGGTCGATGTAGCGCGTGAGGTACTGCACCTCGTCGATGCCATCCGGTGCGGTGCCGCTGGGCAGGGCACGTGCAGCCGACGGCGCGACGGAGGCCGGCGCTGGCTGCGCCGCACGGGCGCCGGGCCGGCGCAGCGTACTCGCGAGGCGGTCCAGGCTCGCGCCGCGCTCGGCCGGATTGCGCAGGTCGACGCACTGCCGGCTGGCAAGGAACCCGGAGGGTTCGGCTTCATCGATCAGCACCGGGACCAGCCGGCGCGCAACCTTGTCGTCGCGGCGCCCGTTGATCAGGTTGAGCGCATGCGCGTACTCCTCGGTCACCCAGTCGGATGCCTGTGAACGGGCCGACACGAGCAGCAGCACGCTGCGCGACGCCTGCATGCCCTGCTCGAGCACCCGTACGAAAAGATCCCCCGGCTCGATCTGCTCCTGGTCGATCCACACCGTGAGGTCGCGGGCCTGCAGTTCCCGCACCAGCGAGTGCGCCTGCGCCGCATCTGCATGCGAATAGCTGATGAACGCATCGAAAAGCCCGTCTGGCGGCAGCACGGGCGCTGCGGATGCGCGGGATGCTCGCGGTGCGGTCGGGATCGTGGCGTTCATGACAGGAGGCTGCATCATGCCTCAGGCGGTGCAGGAACGCATCCGCCAGGGCGCAGCCTCCCGGATCGCCCGCCGTCAGGCCGCGGCGCTGAGCTCGACCGTCGGCGTGCGGATCAGGTAGTCGAACGCCGACAGCGCCGACTTCGAACCCTCGCCCGCCGCGATGACGATCTGCTTGAACGGCACGGTCGTCACGTCGCCTGCGGCGAAGATGCCGGGCGCGCTGGTCGCGCCCTTCGCGTCGATGACGATCTCGCCATACTTGGTGAGCTCGACCACGCCCTTCAGCCACTCGGTGTTGGGCACCAGGCCGATCTGCACGAACACGCCGGCGAGTTCGACCGTGTGCTGCTCGCCGTTGCGGCGGTCGGTGAACTTCAGGCCGTTCACCTTGCTGCCGTCGCCGGTGATCTCGGTGGTCTGCGCGCTGGTGTGCACGGTCACGTTGGGCAGGCTGTTCAGCTTGCGCACCAGCACCGCGTCGGCCTTCAGCTGGTCGGCGAACTCGACCACCGTCACATGGGCCACCACGCCGGCGAGGTCGATCGCGGCCTCGACGCCGGAGTTGCCGCCACCGATCACCGCCACGTGCTTGCCCTTGAACAGCGGGCCGTCGCAGTGCGGGCAGTAGGCCACGCCCTTGTTGCGGTACTCGGCCTCGCCCGGCACGTTGACGTTGCGCCAGCGCGCGCCGGTGGCGAGGATCACCGAGCGGGCCTTCAGCGCCGCGCCATTGGCGAGCACGACGCTGGCGAGGCCGCCCGGCTGCGCGGCCGGCTCCAGCGAAACGACCTTCTGGCTGTTCATGATGTCGACGCCGTAGTGGCGCACATGCGCTTCCAGCGCGGCGGCGAACTTCGGTCCTTCGGTCTCCAGCACCGAGATGTAGTTCTCGATGCCCAGCGTGTCGAGCGTCTGGCCGCCGAAGCGTTCGGCGACGATGCCGGTGCGGATGCCCTTGCGCGCGGCGTAGACGGCCGCGGCTGCGCCGGCGGGTCCGCCGCCGACGATCAGCATGTCGAAGGCTTCCTTGGCGCCGAGCCGCGCGGCATCGCGCGCGGCGGCACCGCTGTCGACCTTGGCCAGGATGTCGGCGATCTCCATCCGGCCCGAGGCGAAGGGCTCGCCGTTCAGGTACACGAACGGCACCGCCATGATCTGGCGCGACTCGACCTCGTCCTGGAACAGGCCGCCGTCGATCGCGACATGGCGCACCTTCGGGTTGAGCACCGCCATCAGGTTCAGTGCCTGCACCACGTCCGGGCAGTTGTGGCACGACAGCGACATGTAGGTCTCGAACTTCAGCTCGACGTCGAGCGAACGGATCTGCTCGATCACGTCGGCCTCGACCTTCGGCGGATGGCCGCCGGCCTGGAGCAGCGCCAGCACCAGCGAGGTGAATTCATGGCCCATCGGGATTGCCGCGAAGCGGATGCCCATGTCGTGGCCGACGCGGCTGATCGAGAACGAGGGGCGGCGGGCATCGCTGCCGTCGAAGCGGGCGGTGACCTTGTCGTTCAGGCTGGCGATTTCCTCCAGCAACTCGCGCATCTCCTGCGATGCGGGGCGATCGTCGAGCGAGGCGACCAGCTCGATCGGCTGGGTCAGGCGTTCGAGGTAGGCCTGGAGTTGGGTCTTGAGGTCGGCGTCCAGCATGGTGTCTTTACCTTTTGGGTGGATTCAGGACGAATCCGGGACGGCAGGTCCCGGACCGCCGCCACGGGCGCGGATCGCGCACCTGCGGCGGCAGGCGGGGGTGTGCGGCGGGTTCGCCGCAGGGCCCCGGCGGCCGGCTGGTGGCCGGGCGCCGGGGAGTGCTGCTCGATCAGATCTTGCCGACGAGGTCCAGCGACGGCTTCAGGGTCGCTGCGCCTTCCTGCCACTTGGCGGGGCAGACTTCGCCCGGGTGCGACGCGACGTACTGGGCAGCCTTGACCTTGCGCAGCAGTTCCGACGCATCACGGCCGATGCCGTTGTCGTGGATCTCGCACAGCTTGATCATGCCGTCCGGGTTGATCACGAAGGTGCCGCGCAGCGCCAGGCCTGCTTCCTCGATCATCACTTCGAAGTTGCGGGTCAGCGTGCCGGTCGGGTCGCCGATCAGCGGGTACTTGACCTTCTTGATGGCTTCCGAGGTGTCGTGCCACGCCTTGTGCGCGAAGTGGGTGTCGGTCGAGATGCCGTAGATCTCGACGCCCATCTTCTTGAACGTCTCGTGGTGGGTGGCCAGGTCTTCGAGTTCGGTCGGGCAGACGAACGTGAAGTCGGCCGGGTAGAACACGAACACGCTCCACTTGCCCTTCAGCGACTGCTCGGTGACGTCGACGAACTTGCCGTCATGGAAGGCGGTGGCCTTGAAGGGTTTGACGGATGACTCCTTGGTTCGCGGGTGGGGGGTTGGAGCCACCCGGGCGGGATATGGGGACGCCTGCCGCGATCTCAAGGGCAGGCGGCGGCGCCCCGCCGGGCGACGGGTCACCCGGCGGCCTGCAGGCGCAGGCGCCGCGCCGCCTCCTCGGCGAGTGCGTCGTCGATCTCGCGCAACACGCCGTCGACATCGACATCGCCGCGATCGCCGTCGAACTGCCCGGTGAGCGCCACGTCGGGCGCCAGCACCCCCCGCTCGTAGAGATCCCAGATCTCGTGCCCGTAATCGGTGTGCAGCAGCGCGGGTTCGAACCGGCCGAAGAAGTCGCGCAGGTTGACCACGTCGCGCACCAGCAGCCGCTTCGCATGGTTGTTGCCGGCGGCATCCACCGCCTGCGGCAGGTCGATGATCACCGGGCCGTCCTCGGCGAACAGGATGTTGAACTCGGACAGGTCGCCATGGATCACGCCGGCACCCAGCATGCGCACCACCTCGCGCAGCAGGGACTGGTGGTGCAGGCGGGCCTCTTCCGGCGTGAACACGACATCGTTCAGCCGCGGCGCGGCATTGCCGTCGCCGTCGGACACCAGTTCCATCAGCAGGACGCCGTCGCAGAAGTTGCGCGGTGCCGGCACCCGGACCCCGGCCGCGAACAGCCGGTGCAGGGCATCCACCTCGGCCGATTGCCAGGCCGCCTCCTGGGCTTCACGGCCGAAACGGGTGCCCTTGGCCATCGCACGCGCCTGGCGGCTGTTCTTCACCTTCCGGTTCTCGGTGTAGTCGACCGCCTGCCGGAAGCTGCGCTGGGTCGCTTCCTTGTAGATCTTCGCGCACAGCGTCTCGTCGCCGCTGCGCACGACATAGACGTTCGCTTCCTTGCCGCTCATCAGCTGGCGCACGACCGTGTCGATGAGCCCCTCCTCGATGAGGGACTCCAGTCTCTTTGGGGGTTTCATCCCCCTATTGTGCGCTGCGGAGACGCTGTCGGTCAGGCTGGCGTCAAGGTGCCAGCCACCGGCACGCTAGCGCGGAATCGTGCCGCCACCGGCCGGACCGGCAGGGGAGAAAGTCTCCGTCACCGGGGATCCCGGTCCGCCGGAGGTTTCCGGCAGCGGCGCGAAGCCGGGGCTGGTACCCGGTTGCGGCGGCACGACCACGCCGCCCGGCCCTGTCTGCTGTCCGGCGGTCGGGCTACCGCTGCCCGCCGGGCCCGGGGCCGGCGTCGGGTACCGGGGGGGGGACTGCGGCGATGCCTGGGTCGTGGGGCGCGGGGGTTGCGGTGCCGCTGCCTGCGTCCCCGGGCGACGCGCGGGCAGCGCGATGCGTGAATAGCCCGCGGCGTCGAGCGTCGAATTCCATTGTCCTTCTTCGAACCCGACCAGCGTCGAGGTGCCGACGATCAGCATCGGTACCTGCATCTGGCCCTTGGTCATCTTCTTGAATTCTTCCTGCAGCGCCGGCAGCGCCGGATTGCGGTCGGTGAACGGCACGCCGCGGGTGGCCAGCAGCTTGCGCGCATTGCTGCACGGCTCGCCACAGTCGTTGCTCCAGAGGGTGACCGGGAAGCGGTCGGACGCCTGGCGCTGGGCGAACGATTCCTGGCCCTCGATGCGGCCGGCGCGCCCGCGAACCTCGTTCACGCCCTTGGCACTGGCCGGCGGCGGAAGGTCGGAACACTCCCGGCCGCCGGTTTCGTTCGTCCAGCAGCGGATCTGCGCCTGGACGTCGGCGGGCGACAGCGAAAAGCCGAGGAGCAGCGCACCGGTGGCCACCGTGACCGCCGTGGAAACCCGCAGCAGGCGGTGCCGGGCGGGCCGTTCCTGCCGGTTGTCAGGCCTGTCAGCAAGCGTTCCGTTCATTCGCATCGATTTCTCCCGCCGGCGATTGCCGTTGTCGTCAGGCCGCGGTGCGTGGCCCGTCCGCTGCCGTTTCGTCCATGCCGCCATGTCTGAGCAGTGCATCGATTTTCGGCTCGCGGCCGCGAAACTTGACGAAGGATTCCAGGGCCGGCCGGCTGCCGCCCCTCGCCAGCACCTCGTCGCGGAAGCGGGCGCCGATCTCCGGATTGAGCACGCCGCGCTCTTCGAACAGGCTGTAGGCATCCGCGGACAGCACTTCGGCCCACTTGTAGCTGTAATAGCCCGCCGCGTAGCCGCCCGCGAAGATATGCGAGAAACCATGGGCGAAACGGTTGAATGCGGGCGGATTCAGCACCGCAACCTCGCGCCGCACCGTTTCCAGCACCGTCTGCGCCGGCACGCCGCCCTCGGCGGTCGATGCCGCATGGATGCGCATGTCGAACAGCGAGAACTCGACCTGGCGCAGCGTCTGCAGCCCGTTCTGGAAATTCTTCGCCGCGAGCATCCGGTCGAACAGGGCGCGCGGCATCATCTCGCCGGTATCGACATGCCGGGTCAGGTGCTTCAGCACGTCCCATTCCCAGCAGAAGTTCTCCATGAACTGGCTGGGCAGCTCGACCGCGTCCCACTCGACGCCGTTGATGCCGGACACGAACAGTTCGTCCACCTCGGTGAGCAGGTGGTGCAGGCCGTGGCCGAACTCGTGGAACAGCGTGACCACGTCGTCATGGGTGAACAGCGCGGGGCGCGGGCTGCCGTCGGCCCGTGCGACCGGGGCCGGGAAGTTGCAGGTCAGGTAGGCGAGCGGCAACTGGACGTTGCCGGCGACGCGGCGGCGCGCGATCGCATCGTCCATCCAGGCGCCGCCGCGCTTGGACGCGCGGGCGTAGAGGTCGAGGTAGAAATGGCCGATCGGCCGGCCGGCGGCATCGGCGACCTCGAAGTAGCGGACGTCCGGATGCCATTTCGGCGCATCGCGTTCGGTGATCGTGAGCCCGTAGATCGTCTCGACCACGCGGAACATGCCGGGCAGGACCTGCGGCTCGGGGAAGTACTGCTTCACCTCGTTGTCCGAGAACGAATACCGTTCGGCGCGCAGCTTCTCGGACACGTAGGTGAGGTCCCAGGACTGCAGGTCGTGCATGCCCAGCCGGTCGGCGGCGAACGCCTTCAGTTCCTCGAGGTCGCGCAGGGCGAACGGGCGTGCCTTGGCGGCCAGCTCGCGCAGGAACTCGTCGACCTGCTGCGCGGAGTCGGCCATCTTCGCGGCGAGCGACAGGCCGGCGAAATCGGGGAAGCCGAGCAGCTTCGCCAGCTCATGGCGCAGTGAAAGGATCTCGCCGATCAGCGGGCTGTTGTCCCATTCCGGCTTGCCGAACTCGGATGCGCGGGTGACATAGGCGCGGTACAGGCCTTCGCGCAGGGCGCGGTCGTCCGCATACTGCATGACCGGCATGTACGAAGGCGCCTGCAGGGTGAAGCGGTAGCCCTCGCGGCCCTCGGCCTTGGCGGCTTCGGCGGCGGCCTCGATCGCGTCCTCGGGCAGGCCGGCCAGCGCGGCACGGTCGGTTGCGTAGTGCGAGAACGCGTTGGTGGCATCGAGCACGTTGTCGGAGAAGCGCGACGACAAGGTGGCCAGCCGCTCGCTGATCTCGCGGTAGCGCTGCTTCTGCGCCGGCGGCAGTTCGGCACCGGACAGGCGGAAGTCGCGTACCTCGTTCTCGATGACCTTGCGCCGGGCCGGCGACAGCCGGGCGAAGCCCTCGCTCGCCGCGAGCGCCTTGTACTTCGAGAACAGCGCCTCGTTCTGGCCGATCTCGGTGTAGTACTCGGTGATCCGCGGCAGGTTGCCGTTGTAGGCCTCGCGCAGTTCCGGGCTGTTCATCACCGCGTTCAGGTGGCCGACCAGCCCCCAGGCACGGCGCAGCCGGTCGGAGGCATCCTCCAGCGGGGCGGCGAAACCGTCCCAGTCGGGCGTGGCGGGGTCGGCCGCGATGCGGGCGATCTGCTCCCGGTTGCGTGCCAGCAGCGATTCGATCGCCGGGTCGACATGTTCGACGCGGATGTCGCCGAAGCGGGGCTTGTCCGAGAGGTCGAGGAGGGGGTTGTCCATCATCTGCTCCAAAGGTCTGGGTATGGCCACGCCCGGTGCCGGCCGCCGCGGCCGCCGGCGGGGTCAGCCGGTGCGCGAGAAAACCGGTTCGCCCGCGACCACCGTGTGGCGCACCCGGCCGAGCATCGGCAGCCCGGAAAACGGCGTGTTCTTGCCCTGGCTCACGAGACTCTTCGGGCCCACCACCCAGTCTTCGAGCGGATCGAACAGGCAGAGGTCGGCTGGCGCGCCGACGTCGATCCGGCCGCCCGGCAGGCGCAGGATGCGTGCCGGGTCGCAGGTGATCCGCGCGAGCGCGGTGGCGCGGTCGACCGACTGCTCGGCCGCCCACTTGAGCGTGAGCGGCAGCAGCAGCTCGAGGCCGGTCGCGCCGGCCTCGGATTCGCCGAACGGCAGCTGCTTGGCGTCCTCGTCGACCGGCGTGTGGTCGGAACAGACGGCGTCGATGGTGCCGTCGGCGAGTGCGGCGCGCAGTGCGTCGCGGTCGCGCCCGCTGCGCAGCGGCGGCACCAGGTGGCTGTGCGAATCGAAGTAGCCGATGTCCATGTCGCACAGGTGCAGGTGGTGGACCGCGACGTCGCAGGTGATGTCCAGTCCGCTGGCGCGTGCCGCGCGCACCTGCTCGACGGCCTGTCCGCTGGACAATCGGCACAGGTGCAGCCGCGCGCCGGTCAGGCGGGCCAGCGTGACCAGGGTGTCGATCGCGATCGTCTCGGCGCACACCGGGATGCCGGGCAGCCCGAGCCGCGTGGACACCTCGCCGCTGTGCGCGACGCCGCCGCGCGAGAGGAAGGGCTCCTGCGGCCGCAGCCAGACCGGGAAGTCGAAGCTCGCCGCGTACTGCATCGTGCGCATCAGCACGCGGGTATCGGTCACCGGGTGGTCGGCCTGCGAGAAAGCGACGCAGCCGGCCTCGGTGAGTTCGGCCATCTCGGTGATGCGCTCGCCGGACAGGCCCTGGGTCAGTGCACCCACCGGGTACACCCGCGACAGCGCCAGCGTCTGCGCGCGGTATTTCAGCATCTCGACCAGGCCCGGTTCGTCCAGCGGCGGGTCGGTGTCGGGCGGACAGGCCAGGCTGGTGACGCCGCCCGCCACCGCCGCGGCGAGTTCGGATTCGAGCGTGGCCTTGTATTCGTAGCCCGGCTCGCGCAGCCGCGCCGAGAGGTCGACCAGCCCCGGGGCGACCACCAGCCCGGTGGCGTCGATGCGGCGCGCATTGCGGAAGCCGTCCGGCACGGCCCCGATCGCGCAGAGGATGCCGCCTTCGATCGCGATGTCCGCGAGGTATTCGCGGCAGGTGACCGGATTGACCACCGTGCCGCCATGGATCACCAGTTGCCCGGCCATCTCAGCCCACCCCCAGGATCGACATCACCGCCATGCGTACCGCGATGCCGAAGGTGACCTGCGGCAGGATCACCGACTGCGACCCGTCGGCCACGCTGGACTCGATCTCGACGCCCCGGTTCATCGGGCCGGGGTGCAGCACGATCGCATCGGGCTTCGCCAGCGCGAGCCGCTCGGCAGTGAGTCCATAGCTCTTGTAGTACTCCTGTGCGCTGGGCAGCAGGCCGCCGTCCATGCGTTCGTTCTGCAGGCGCAGCATCGAAACCACGTCGACGCCCTTCAATGCCTCTTCCATCCGGTTGAACACGCGCACGCCCATGCGGCCGAGCGAATCGGGCACCAGTGTCTTCGGCCCGACGACCCGGATCTCGGGCGCGCCGAGGATCGACAGGGCATGGATCTGCGAACGCGCGACCCGCGAATGCAGCACGTCGCCGACGATCACCACGACGAGGTCCGTGAACGCCTGCTTGTAGTGGCGGATCGTGTACATGTCGAGCAGCGCCTGGGTCGGGTGCTGGTGGCGCCCGTCGCCGGCATTGATCACGCTGATGCCTTCGCGCACGTGGCTGGCGATCAGGAACGGCGCGCCGCTCTGCGCATGGCGCACGACGAACATGTCGGCATCCATCGCCGACAGGTTCGAGATGGTGTCGAGCAGCGATTCGCCCTTGCTCGCGGAACTGGCGTTGATGTTCAGGTTGATCACGTCCGCGGACAGCCGCTTGGCGGCGATCTCGAAGGTGGTGCGGGTGCGCGTGGAGTTCTCGAAGAACAGGTTGAACACGCTCTTGCCGCGCAGCACCGGCACCTTCTTCACCTCGCGCTCGGTGACGCCGACGAACGGCCGCGCGGTGTCGAGGATGTTCACCAGCACGTCCCTGGGCAGGCCTTCGATGGACAGCAGGTGCTTCAGCGCCCCGTGTGCATCGAGCTGAGGATTGCGGATCATGGTCATCGTGTCGGTGTCACGGTGCAGGGGTGGGGCGCGGCTGCACCCTCAGCAGCAGCGTGTCGGCGTGCGAGCCGCTGGCGCAGTGCTCGAGCACGATCTCGTGGGCGGCGTCGAGGGCCACATGGGCGCCGAGGAAGGTGGCCGCGACCGGCAGGTGGCGGCCGCCGCGATCGAGCAGCGCCGCCAGGCGGATGCGCTCCGGCCGGCCGTAGTCGAACAGCTCGTTCATCGCCGCGCGGATGGTGCGCCCGGTGTGCAGCACGTCGTCGACCAGCAGGATGTCGGCCCCGGCGACCTCGAACGGGATCATGGACGCCCGCATCCGGATGCGCAGGCCCGAGGTCTCGAGGTCGTCGCGGTGCATGCCGACATCGATGGTGCCCAGCGGCTGCACCAGGCCGAGCGCACGGTGCAGCCGCTCGGCGACCCAGACGCCGCCGCTGTGGATGCCGACCATCGCGCAGCGCGCCGGGTCGATGGTCGGGCGGATCTGCTCGACCAGTGCGTCGAGCAGCGTATCGAACGCCGGCAGCGCGGCCGGGTCGGCCTGCATGAAGGACGGAGGGTTCATCGGGTGTCGAGGAAGGCGCGCAGGATGATGAACGCGGCCTGTGCGTCGACCAGCCCGGCGCGGCGGGACAGGTCGACGCCGGCCTCGCGCAGCGTCGCCTCGGCGTCGACCGAGGTCAGGCGTTCGTCGACTTCATCGACCGGCAGCGAATGCCGCCGCGACAGCGCGCGGCCGAAGGCCCGTGCCGACCGGGTCATCTGGTGTTCGCGGCCATCGAGCGAGAACGGCACGCCGACCACCAGGCGCGTCGGGCGCCATTCGTCGACCAGCGCGGTGATCTTCGCCTCGGAGGCGGCGCGGTCGCTGGCGTCGATGGTGGTCAGCGGATGCGCGGAGCGCTGGCCGAGGTCGCCGACGGCGACGCCGATGCGGCGCGTACCGTAGTCGAAGGCGAGCACGGTGCCGGTGGCCGTCTGCGTGCGGTCGGCTGCCTCATGCATGGCCGGCCTGCTCGGACAGGCGGGACAGGTCGATGCCGAGCAGGCCGAGGGCGCCGGTCAGCCGGCCCTCGGGCGGCAGGTCGAACAGCGTGACGGCATCGGCGTCGACGGTGAGCCAGGCGTTCTGCGCGATCTCGTTCTCGAGCTGGCCCGCGGACCAGCCGGCATAGCCGATGGTGACCAGCACCTGCGCGGGCCCTTCGCCCTGGCCGAGCGCGGTGAGGATGTCCTTCGAGGTGGTGAGGCCGATGTCGTTGCGTACCTGCAGCGTCGACTGCCAGTTGCCGATCGGCTTGTGCAGCACGAAGCCGCGGTCGATCTGGACCGGACCGCCATAATGCACCGGCAGCCCGCGCAGGCGCTGCGACTCGAGCGGGATGTCGACCTGCTCGAACAGGCCCTCGAGGGTCATGTCGGTCGGACGATTGACCACCACCCCGAGCGCGCCCTTCTCGTTGTGCTCGCAGATGTAGGTGACCGTCTTCGAGAAGTTCGGATCGGCCATGGCGGGCATGGCGATCAGGAACTGGCCGGTCAGATTGATCGTTTCGATGGGCATGGGCGTGGTCAGTCGGGCCCACCATTGTAATCGTCGTACCGGGGCGCCACAATTCGCGCCCCTTGCCTAGGGTGGGAACCGGCCGATGATCGAAAGAACGCTCGAAAGCGCGCTGTACTGGTTCCGCCGCGACCTGCGTACCCGGGACAACGCCGGCCTGTCCGCGGCGCTGGCGGCCGCAAGGCGCGTCTGGTGCGTGTTCGTGTTCGACCGCGCGATCCTCGACCGGTTGCCGTCGAAGGCGGATCGGAGGGTCGAGTTCATTCGCGCAAGCCTGATCGAGCTCGATCGCCGGCTGGCCGAGGCCGGCGGCGGCGTGATCGTCTGCCACGCGGACGCGCGCGACGGGATTCCCGCGCTGGCCGCGCGGTTGCAGGTGCAGGCGGTGTTCGCCGGCCATGACTACGAACCCGAGGCGATCGAACGCGACCGCCGGGTGGCCGAGGCGCTCTGCGCCGCGGGCATCGCCTTCGAGACGCGCAAGGACCAGGTCGTGTTCGAGCGGCGCGAGGTGCTGACCGGCAGCGGCACGGTGTTCGGGGTTTTCACGCCGTACAAGAACGCCTGGCTGAAGAAGCTGGGCGAGTCGGGGGCGGGCGAACTCGCAGAAGCCGGCTTTGCGCCGGCGCACGGCCAGTTGCAGCCACCGCCGGCGGGCGAGCGGCGCCCGGCCGACTGGACGCTCGAATCGATCGGGTTCGAGCCGAGCAACCTGTCGACGCTCGACATCCCGACCGGCGAGTCGGGTGCGCGCACGTTGCTCGAGTCCTTCCTGGAGCGCATCGACGGCTACCACGACCGGCGCGACTTCCCGGCGGTGAAGGGGCCTTCGTACCTGTCGGTGCACCTGCGCTTCGGCACGGTGTCGATCCGCGAGCTGGCGCGCCTTGCGTACGAACGGGCGCCCGGCAGCGAGGGCGCGCGGGTCTGGCTGTCGGAGCTGGTCTGGCGCGACTTCTACTTCATGATCCTGTCCCAGCATCCGCATGTGGTCGGCGGATCGTGGAAACGCGAATACGACCGGCTTGCCTTCGAGGACGACCCGGCGCTGTTCTCCGCCTGGTGCGAGGCACGCACCGGCTATCCGATCGTCGACGCCGCGATGCGCCAGATCAACCAGACCGGCTACATGCACAACCGGCTGCGCATGATCGTCGCGTCCTTCCTGGTGAAGGACCTGCTGGTCGACTAGCGACGGGGCGAACGCTATTTCGCCGACCACCTGAACGACTTCGACCTGTCGGCCAACAACGGCGGCTGGCAATGGGCCGCATCCACCGGCTGCGACGCACAGCCGTACTTCCGCATCTTCAACCCGGTGAGCCAGTCCGAGCGCTTCGATGCCGAGGGCAGGTTCATCCGCCGCTACCTGCCCGAACTGGCGAAGGTGCCGGCGAAGTACATCCATGCCCCGTGGACGATGCCGGCGCTCGAACAGAAGATGGCCGGCTGCGTGATCGGCACCGACTATCCCGCGCCGGTGGTCGACCATGCCGTGCAGCGGCTGAAGGCGCTGGCGATGTACAAGGCGGTGAAGGGCGCAGCATGACTGCCCGGCCCTGGATCGTCCGCAGCCTGGTCGCCATTGCCGTCGCCGGCATCGTGCTGGCGATCGGCTGGTCGCGCCTCGATGGCTTCCGTCCGCTGCCGCTGACCGAGCATTCGCTGCGCCCGGACGATCCGGCCGTGCTGGCCCTGGGCGAGCCGATCTATGTCGCGCATTGCGCGGCCTGCCATGGCGCGAAGCTGGAAGGCCAGCCCGACTGGAAGCAGCGCAGGCCCGATGGCCGCCTGCCGGCGCCGCCGCATGACGAGACCGGACATACCTGGCACCACCCCGACGAGCAGCTGGTGCGGATGACGCGCCTCGGCGTCGCCCGGGCCGCCGGCTTGAACGACCATGCGTCCGACATGCCGGCGTTCGAAGGCGTGCTGACCGACGCCGAGATCATCGCGGTGCTGTCCTGGATCAAGTCGCGCTGGCCGGCCGCCGTGCGCGTGCAGCATGATGCGATCAACCGGCGCATGCACGCCGGTCACTGAGCACCGAACCGCGCAGCCTCAATCGATGCGCGCGCCCGACTGTCGCACCGCGCCGCCCCAGCGCACGCCCTCCTCGCGCACGAACGCGCGGAACTGCTCCGGCGTGCCGGTGGCGATGTCCGCGCCCTCGGCGAGCAGCGGCGCACGTACCTCGGGTACCTGCAGGGCCGCGTTGATCTCCTGGTTCAGCCGCGACACGATCGGCCGCGGCGTGCGCGCCGGTGCGACCACGCCATACCACTGCACCGCGCTGTAGTCGCGCAGCCCGGCTTCCGCCACGGAAGGAAGGTCCGGGAACGCGCTGGAACGCTGTGCCGAGGTGACCGCCAGTGCGCGCAGCCGGCCCGATCGCACATGCGGCTGCGCAGGCAGCGCATTGGCGAACATCAGCGACACCTCGCCGCCGACCAGCGCGGCGACCGCAGGCGCAGCCCCCTTGAACGGCACATGCAGGAAGTCGACCTTCGCCGCGGTCTTGAACAGCTCGGCCGCGAGGTGCGGCGGCGTGCCGTTGCCTGCGGAGGAATAGGCGACCTGCCCGGGTCGCGCCCGAGCCAGGCGCAGCAGGTCCTCGATCGACTTCACCGGCATCGACGGGTGTACCGCCACGATCAGTGGCAGGCGGGCCATCAGCGCGACCGGTTCGATGTCCTTCTCGACATCGTAGCCGGTCGTCTTGCCGTACAGCGCGGGCGCGATCGACAGCGTGGCCGTCACGCCCATCGCCAGCGTGTAGCCGTCGGCAGGCGCCTTGGCCAGCGCTGCCATGCCGATGGTGCCGCCGGCGCCCGGACGGTTCTCGACCACGACCGGCTGCCGCAGCCGCTCGCCCAGCTGCTGGGCGATCAGGCGTCCGATGATGTCCGCGCCACCGCCGGCCGGGTTGGGAACGATCAGGCGCAGCGGCCGGTCGGGGTAGGGGAGGGCCTGTCCCTGGGCGTGTGCGTCGGGGAGCAGTGCCGACAGGGGTGTCGTGAGCAGGATGAAGGTGGTCGCGGGTAGCGCCTTGCGTGCCGGCATGTCTGGAGGTCCTGTCGAATGGCGTCAAGTGCGGGCCCGTGCATGAAGCAAACGCCAGGCCACGCACTGCGGCGAGCATGCACGATCGGCGGCCGGGATGCCGGTCCGCGGGGGCACTGCAGCGGTGATGGCGCTTGCCGCTCGCGCCGGGCATCGTCGATACTCGCCTGCTGTCGCCCCCGAGGTTCGACCGATGTCCCTGCATGCACGCAAGTCGTCCCGACCCTGCCACTGGATTGCCGCGCTGTTCGCGTTGTCGGCGTTGCCTGCGCTGCCGTTCGCGGCGCCGGCCTCCGCTGCCGCGCCCTGGCCCGATCGCCCGATCCGCATGGTGGTGCCGTTCTCGCCCGGGGGCAGTTCGGACGTGATCGCCCGCATCATCGGCGCGCGCCTGACCGACACGCTGCGCCAGCCGGTGATCATCGATCCGCGCCCCGGGGCGGGCACCTCGATCGGCAACGCAGTGGTGGCACGGGCCAATCCCGATGGCTACACGCTGCTGCTCGCAGACACCGCCTTCCCCGCCTCCTCCAGCGTGCTGCAGAACCTGCCCTACGACGCCGCAAGGGACTTCGCGCCGGTGAGCCTGCTCGGCACCTCGGCGCAGTACCTGTTCTCGGGGCGCGGACGCCATCGCGACGCGCAGGCGCTGGTGGCGGCCGCGCGCCTGAAGCCGGGGCAGGTGACCATCGGTTCCGGCGGCAACGGTGCCACCACCCACTTCATGGTCGAGCTGTTCAGGCGCGCCGCTGGCGTCGACATCGTGCATGTGCCGTACAAGGGGTCGGCGCCGGCGCTGGCCGATGCCGCCGGCGGGCAGGTCGATGCCGTGTTCTCCACCTTCGCCTCGGCGGCGGCGCTGTCCGGCGCGGGAAAGCTGCAGGTGCTGGCGATCGCGGCTGCGCGCCGGCACCCGTCGCAGCCCGACGTGCCCACCTTCGCCGAGCTGGGCATCAAGGGCATGGTGTCCGACCACTGGTGGGGCGTGATCGCGCCCGGCCGCACGCCGGCCGCGGTGATCCAGTCGATCAATGCCGAGCTGGTGCGTGCGGTCGCCACGCCCGAGGCGAAGGAACGCTTCCCGGCGCTGGCGGTCGATCCGAAGTCGAGCACGGCGGCGGAGTTCGGCAGGATCATCGAAGGCGACCTCGCCCTGTTCCGGCGCATCGCGCGTGAAGCGAACATCAGGGTCGACTGACAAGGGCGGACAACACGTGGACAAGCACAGGGCTGAGGCCGTTTCGCTGAAGGATCTCTGCACCGGTCCGAACACCTTCATGGGCGTGCCGTATGCGACCGAGATCGCCGGTGCACATGCGGCGGTGCTCGGCATCCCGTTCGACGTCGGCACGCACGCGTTCCGCGTCGGCGCGCGCCAGGGGCCGACCTCGATCCGCGAGCAGTCGCGGCTGATGCGCCACTGGAACCCGGAGTTCGCCGACTTCCCGGTCGCCGAGAAGCTCGGCCTGGTCGATGTCGGCGACGTGAAGCTGGTGCCGTCGAAGACGCACCATGCGTTCGCGCAGATCGAGGCCGCGGTCGGTGCGATCGTCGACGGCGGTGCAGTGCCGATCACCATGGGCGCCGACGGCAGCATCTCGCTGCCGGTGATCCGCGCGGTCGGCCGGCGCCACCGTGGCATGGCGGTGCTGCACATCGACTCGCACACCGACAGCGCGCTGCCGCCCGGGCCGGACGAACACAACGCGGGCACGCAGTTCCACTATGCCGCGGTCGAGGAGCTGGTCGACACCACCAACAGCTGGCATGTCGGCGTGCGCGGCACCGTGTTCCGTCCGGGCGGCTTCGGCCACACGAACGAGCTCGGCTACAACATCGTCACCATGAACCAGCTGATGGCGCGCGGCATCCCTGCAGTGATGGCCGAGCTGCGCCAGCGGCTCGAGGGCCGGCCGGTCTACCTGTGCCTCGACATGGATGCGTTCGATCCGTCCTGCGCGCCGGGCGTGTGCGCGCCGAGCTGGGGCGGCCTGTCGGCCCGCGAGGGCATCGACATGTTCCGGCGGCTGCATGGCCTGGACATCGTCGCGGTCGACGTGAACACGGTGAGCCCGCCGCACGACGTGTCGGGCATGGCGGCCTTCCTCGCCGCGAACATGATGTTCGAGGGGATGATGCTGGTCGCGGCGCGCCGGTTCCCGGGCGAGGTGCGGCGCTTCGAGCTGGCCGGCGCGTGAGAGCCGGCTGAGCGCACGATGATCGTCCCCGCCTACTGGGCCGAGGCCCGGCTGCAGCAGCGCACCGGAAACCGCCAGGTCACCGTGCGCCGCTTCGGCTGGTCGGATGCAGGCCAGGCCGACGCACAGGCGATGGCCGATGCGCGCGTGGCCGAAGCCCTGCAGCGGATCGAGGCCGGCGAGGCGCTGCCCAGGCGCGAGCCGAAGCTGCCGTACAACGGCGCGTCGGGCGTGCCGATCCGGGAAGAGATCACCGGCCGCCAGGGCCGCGCGGTGGTCACCCGCAACAGCTATGGCGCGCGCTGCCTGAACGTGCCGGACGTGCTGTTCGCCGATGTCGACTTCGCGCCGCGCTCGACCTGGAAGGCGGGCCTGGTGGTGCTCGCCGTGCTGGCGCTGGCTTCGGTCGGTGCCGGGCTCGCGCAGGGTTCATGGCTGTTCGGCGGCTTGCTGCTGTCGGTGTCGCTGGTCGCCTTCTCGCCCGTCGCGGGGCTCGTGCTGCGCTTCCACGAGAAGCTGCGCGGCGGCCCGGAAGCGATGGCGCTGCAGCGGATCGAACGCTTCCTCGCGGCGAACCGCGGCTGGAACCTGCGTACCTACCGCACCCCGGCCGGGCTGCGCCTGGTGGCGACCCATCGCACCTTCGATCCGGTCGAGCCGGAGGTGCTGCGCTTCTTCCAGGCCGTCGGCACCGATCCGGTCTATGCGCGGATGTGCCTGAACCAGCGCTGCTTCCGGGCGCGCCTGACCGCCAAGCCGTGGCGCATCGGCATCGAAGGCCCCCTGCGGCCGAGGCCCGGTGTCTGGCCGGTCGATCCGGCGCGGTTGCCCGAACGTGGCGCATGGGTCGATGCGTACGAGGCGAAGGCCGCTGCCTTCGCGGCCTGCCGCTACGTGGCCACGGTGGGCAGCGGCGTCACCGATCCCGCGGTCGAGCCGGTGATCGCGCTGCATGACGAAACGAGCCGGGCGACGGTGCAGGGGTTGCCGATCGCCTGAACCAGAAACACTCGCAGGGAAGGTGCAGGACATGCCGCAGTCGCAACCGATCAAGATCCGCTTCGGCGGCTACCAGATGCCCGCGTCGATCCACAACCAGGCGGCGCGCCGCTTCGGCGAACGGCTGGCCACCCGGCTGGGCGAAGACCGGGTGCACTTCGAGCTGATCGGCAACGTGCTCGACCTCGGGCGCCCGTCGGGGGACCTGCCGGCGATGGTCGAGAACGGCGAACTGGAGGCCTGCTACATCTCCTCGGTGCGATTCACCGGGCCGGTGCCCGAGTTCGGCGCACTCGAGCTGCCGTTCATCGTGCGCGACCGTCCGACGGTGCACAAGGCGTTCGACGGCGAGCTCGGCGCACTGCTCGAGGCCGGCATGCACGCAAACACCGGCGTGCGCCTGCTCGGGCTCTGGGACAACGGCTTCCGCCACCTGTCGAACAAGGTGCGCCCGATCCGCACGCCGGCCGACTGCCGGGGGCTCACCATCCGCACCCAGATGAGCGTGTTCGCCGCGCTCGGCTTCGTGCCGATCCCGGTCGACGTGAAGGAGTTCGTCGAGCAGGTCGCCGGCCCGCGCTTCGATGCGCAGGAGAACCCGCTGACCAACACGTACAACTTCGGCGTGCAGCACTACCACCGCTACATGACGCTCACCGGCCACCTGTTCGGCGGCACCGCGTTCATCCTGAACGCACGCGTCTGGAACGGCTGGCCCGCCGACGTGCAGCAGGCCGTGCTCGAAGCCGCCCGCGAAGCCACGGTCTACCAGCGCGAACTCGCCGGCGCCGAAGACGCGTTCGTCCTGTCGCAGCTCGACCCGGCGAAGAACGAAGTCATCGTGCCCACCGCCGCCGAACGCCAGGCCTTCATCGACGCCGCCGAACCCGTCATCGCCCGCCACCGCGGCGGCTTCGATCCCAAGGTACTCGCCTGGCTTTCCTGATAATCCGGGTCAGAGACGACTTTCCGGAAAATCGTCTCTGACCCGGATTGTCACTTGCGCCAGAAGACGGGGGTGAAGACGATGAGCAGGGTGAACAGTTCGAGCCGGCCGAGCAGCATCGCGAAGGTGCAGACCCAGGTCTGGAAATCGGTCAGCACGGCGTAGGTCGTGGCGGGGCCGACGTTGGCCAGCCCGGGGCCGGTATTGTTGACGCAGGCCACTGCTGCGCTGAATGCGGTGACCACGTCGAGGCCGGTCGCCACCAGCAGCAGGGTGATGATCACGATCGTGGCGATGTACACGAACAGGAAGGCGAGCACCGCGAACACGATGTTGTTCTGCACGACTGCGCCGCCGACCTTGACCTGGGTCACCGCGTACGGGTGCAGGATGCGCACGAACTCGCGGTAGACCTGCTGGTAGAGGATGGTTGCGCGGACGATCTTGATGCCGCCGCCGGTCGACCCGGCACAGGTGGCGAAGCTCGACAGGAACAGCAGCCACAGCCCGGCGAACATCGGCCATGCGCCGTAGTCGGTGCTGGCGAAGCCGGTGGTGGTCGCCACCGAGATGGTGTTGAACAACGCATAGCGCAGCGCCACCAGCGGGTCTTCGTAGACGCCCAGGAAGTACAGGTAGACGGCGATCAGCAGGCCGCTGCCGATGGTGACGCCGAGGAACAGCCGCGCCTCCGGATCGCGCCGGTAGGGCTGCATGCTGCGGCCGCGCAGCGCGCTGAAGTGGGTGATGAAGTTGATGCCCGAGGCGAGCATGAAGCAGATCGCCACCACCTCGATCGCCAGCGAATTGAAGTGGCCAAGGCTCGCGTCGTAGCTCGAGAAGCCGCCCAGGCCCATGGTCGAGAACATGTGCATCAGCGCGTCGAGTCCGCTCATCCCCGCCAGCCAGTAGGCCAGCCAGCAGGCGGCCGACAGCAGTCCGTAGATCGTCCACAGGCCCTTGGCGGTCTCGGCCAGCCGTGGCGTGAGGCGCGACTCCTTCATCGGACCCGGCGTTTCGGCCTTGAACAGCTGGCGCCCGCCGACGCCGAGCAGCGGCAGGATCGCCACCGCCAGGACGATCAGGCCCATGCCGCCCATCCAGTGCATCTGCGTGCGCCAGACGTTGATCGACGGCGGCAGGTGGTCGAGGCCGCTCAGCACCGTGGCGCCGGTGGCGGTGATGCCCGACACGGCCTCGAAGTAGGCGTCGGTCACGGACAGGCCATCGATCGCCGTGTGCAGGGGCAGCGCGGCGAACGCGGGCAGCACCGCCCACACCATCGCCACCAGCAGGAAGGCGTCGCGGATCTCGAGTTCGCGCCGGTAGCGCAGCGTGGACAGCCAGGTCACCGCGCCGGCCACCGCGGTGATCGCGATCGCGCGGTCGAAGCCCGCGGCCGCGCCATCGTCGAGCCAGCGCGACACGCCCAGCGGCAAGGCCATCGTGATGCCGAAGATCAGCGTGATCAGCCCGAACACATGCAGCACCGAGAGGTTGCGGTGCAGCTCGCTCGAACGGAAATCGGCCACTGCTAGAAGAAGCCGACGCCGATGGCGAACAGCTTCTCGATCTTCGGCACCAGGTCCTTGGACACCGCGAACACGATCACATGGTCGTTGCGCTGGATCACCGTGTCGTGGTGGGCGATGATCACCTCGTCGTCCATGCCGATCGGGCAGGCGATCTGGTCGTCGGGCAGCGCATCGCGCCGGCGCACGATCGCCGCGATCGTCGCGCCCTTCGGCAGGCCGATCGAATCGACGGTGCGCCCGACCACCTTCGACGCGCGCGGGTCGCCGTGCGCGATGATCTCCAGCGCCTCGGCCGCGCCCCGGCGCAGCGAATGCACGGCGACGCAGTCCCCGCGCCGCACGTGCGTGAGCAGCGAACCGATGGTGACGGTGGCCGGCGACAGCGCGATGTCGATCTGTCCGCCGTGCACCAGGTCGACATAGGCCGCGCGGTTGATCAGCGTGATCACCCGGCGTGCGCCCATGCGCTTGGCAAGCAGCGACGACATGATGTTGTTCTCGTCGTCGTTGGTCAGCGCGCAGAACACGTCCATCTCGCCGACATGCTCGTCCGACAGCAGATCTTCATCGGTGGAGTCGCCGCACAGCACCAGCGTGCGGTCGAGCTCCTGCGACAGCCGCTCGGCCGCGCGCTTGTGCACCTCGATCAGCTTCACCTGGTACTTCGATTCGAGCGACGCGAGCCGATGTTTCCACCGCCGGCGATCATCACCCGCCGCACCGGCTGGTCGGCGCGGCGCAGCTCGCGCAGCACGGTGCGGATGTGTTCCTTCGCGGCGAGGAAGAACACCTCGTCGCCATGCTGGATCACCGTGTCGCCGGTCGGGATCAGCGGCGCATCGCCGCGGAAGATCGCCGCCACCCGGCTGTCGATGTCGGGGATGTGTTCACGGATCTCCGACAGCGGCCGGCCGACCAGCGGGCCGCCGGTGAATGCGCGCACCGCGACCATCTGCAGCCGGCCGTTGGCGAAGTCGAGCACCTGCAGCGATTCCGGGAACTCGATCAGCCGCGTGATGTAGTCGGTCATGATCTGCTCCGGGCAGATCGTCACGTCGACCGAGAAGTTGTCGTGGCTGAACACTTCCGGGTGGCCCAGGTAGTCGGCCGAGCGGATGCGCGCGATGCGGGTCGGTATGTTGAACACGGTCGAGGCCAGCTTGCAGGCGACCAGGTTGGCCTGGTCGCTCTGCGTCACTGCCAGCAGCAGGTCGGCGTCGTCGGCACCGGCCGCGCGCAGGATCGACGGATGGGCGGCGTTGCCCTCGACGGTCCGCAGGTCGAGGTGGTCGGCCAGCTGGCGCAAGCGGTCGCCGTCGGTGTCGACGATCGTGATGTCGTTTGCCTCGGACACCATGCTCTCGGCGACGGTGGAGCCGACCTGGCCGGCGCCGAGGATGATGATCTTCATGCGCCTGCGGCCGCCGCCGTGACGCTCAGCCCGGCGGGGTCCCGGGGCGGGGCGGCCGGTTCGCGCGCAACCAGCCCTTCCACTCGGCGAACAGACCGGGGTCGAGCGCTGCGATCACGGATTTCTCCCACACCTCGCCGTCCCAGAAGTCGTCGTGGTCGAGCGATGCACAGTGTCCGCCTGCTTCCCGAAAGATCAACCATCCTGCCGCGTAGTCCCAGAGCTTCTGACCGCCGTGAAGATACACGTCAAATCGTCCGGCCGCTGCATAGCACCACTCGAGCGCGCTGGACCCGTAGTTGCGCTGGGAACAATACGGGGATTTCGCGTTCAGCGTGGCGGCCAGCGAACGCTCGATCCGCTTGAACTCGATGCCGGCCATCGCCTGGCGCAGCGCCACCGTGCGCCGATGCAGGGGCAGTGGCGTGCCATTGAGCCACGAGCCCTGGCCGTCCTCGGCCTGGAAGGCTTCATCGGCCACCGGGTCGTAGATCACGCCCAGCACCGGTCGCCCGGCCCGAACCAGCGCGACCGAGATGGCGAACGCGGGCAGGCCGCAGGTGAAGTTGGACGTGCCGTCGATCGGGTCGACGCACCACAGGGTCTGCCCGCCGTCGGACCATGCGTCGACCTGTTCGTCGCGGGTCATCTCCTCGCCGACGAAGCCGCAGTCGACCAGCCCGCGGAGCAGGGGGGCCAGCGCGTGCTGGGCGGCGAGGTCCGCCTCGGTGACCACGCTGCCATCGCCCTTGCGCGTTTGCCGCGTGTTCAGGAACCGCGGCATCACTTCGCGCGCCGCGACGCCGCGCACGACCTCGACGGTGGCCTCCAGCAGGGCGGACGGCCGGTTGGGGGAGGGTGCGGCCGGATCGGGCATGGCTGTGGGAGGCACTGCGGGGAGGGTGGATGTGTAGAATCCGCGAATCTAACATTGTGCTGGAGCGGCCCCGCTTCAAGCCGCCTGTCCCGACCCCAGGATACGGATGCTCACGCCCCGGTTTCACTGCCCGCAGGCCGTTCCCGGGCTCGCCCGCGGCAGCCGGGTCGAGCTGCCACCGGATGCCGCGCATCATGCATTGCGTGTCTTGCGCCTCGATGAAGGCCAGGCGGTTGCCGTGTTCTGCGGCCATGGCGGCGAATATGAAGCGGTCCTGGAGGCCGCGCGCGGCAAATCGGCACAGGTGCTGCTCGGAACTTTCCACGCCGATGACCGGGTGCCGCGGGTCGACGTGCATGTGCAGCAGGCAGTGGTGGCGACCGAGAAGATGGACTGGGTAGTCGAGAAGGCGGTCGAACTCGGCGCGCGCTGGTTCACCCCGGTGCTTGCCGAGCGCAGCGTGGTCCGGCTGTCCGGCGAGCGGGCCGCGAAACGCGCGGCGCACTGGCAGGCGCTTGCGACCTCGGCGAGCGAACAGTGCGGCCTGAACCGGCTGCTCGAGGTGCGGCCGGTGCAGACGCTCGACGCCGCCTGCAGCGACCAGGGTCTCGCCGATACCCTTAAATTCATGCTTCAGCCAGGATGTGAGCGTTCGCTTACATCGGAGCTGATCGCCGCGTTCGGAGGCGCCCGAACCCCCGCCCCCCGGTCGCTGGCCCTGCTGGTCGGCCCGGAGGGCGGCCTTTCTCCCGGTGAATCGGCACGCGCGCGCGCCGAGGGTTACCGTCCGGTCACCCTCGGGCCGCGCGTGCTGCGCACCGAAACTGCCGCGCTCGCGGCACTGGCCGCGCTGCGCGCGACGATCGACGACTTCTCTCCCTCCTTCGCCCCCTCATGAGCACATCGCCGCCGTCGTTCGTCACCTGGTTCCGCGCCGCGGCGCCGTACATCCATGCGTTCCGGGGCAAGACCTTCGTCGTCGCCTTCGGTGGTGAGGTGGTCGAGGAAGGCCATCTCGCCCACCTGTCGCACGATGTCGCGCTGCTGGCCAGCCTGGGTGTCCGGCTGGTGCTCGTGCATGGCGTGCGGCCGCAGCTCGAGGCGCTGATGGCACAGCAGGGCATCGAGCCGCAGTACGCCAACGGGTTGCGGGTGACCGACAACGCGGTGATGGGTTGCGTGAAGCAGGCCAACGGCATCGTGCGCATCGAGATCGAAGCGCTGCTGTCGACCGGGCTGCCGAACACGCCGATGGCCAATGCGGCGGTCAACGTGGCCAGCGGCAATTTCGTGGTCGCCTGTCCGCGCGGGGTGTACGAGGGCGTCGACCTGAAGTACACCGGTGCGGTGCGCAAGGTCGACGTGCAGGCGCTGCGTGGCCGGCTCGACGCCGGCGAGATCGTGCTGGTGTCCCCGCTCGGCTACTCGCCGACCGGCGAGGCGTTCAACCTCACCGTCGAGGACGTGGCGACCTCGGTGGCCACGGCGCTCGCGGCCGAGAAGCTGATCTTCATGATCGACGGCGCCGGCGTGCAGCGCGGACGCGGGCGGCTGCTGCGCGAGCTCACGCTGACCAGTGCCGAGACCTGGATCGCGCGCACCCGGAAGTCGAAGGTCGGCCGCGGCACCGACATCGAACGGTTCCTGCCGGCGGCGATCGATGCCTGCCGGCGCGGCGTTGCGCGGGCGCACCTGGTCAGCCGCCATGTCGACGGCGCGCTGCTGCTCGAACTGTTCACCCACCACGGCATCGGCACGATGATCTCGCGCGATTCGCTCGAACGGCTGCGACCGGCGCGCATCGACGATGTCGGCGCGGTGCTGCAGCTGATCGCGCCGCTGGAAGCCGAAGGCACCCTGGTCAAGCGCGGCCGCGAGCGGATCGAACGCGAGATCGGCTACTTCACCGTGATCGACCATGACCGCCGGCTGATCGGCTGCGCCGCGCTGTATCCGTTCCCCGCCGCGCGCGCCGCCGAACTCGCCTGCCTGGTCGTGCATCCCGACCATCGCAACGCCGGCCACGGAGAGGCGCTGCTGCTGCACATCGAAGCCCGAGCCCGCGCCCAGAAGCTCGACAAGCTCTACGCCCTGACCACCCACACCGCCCACTGGTTCGTCGAGAACGGCTTCCACGAAGTCGACGTCGGTGAACTGCCCGCCGAGCGGCGCCAGCTCTACAACTGGCAGCGCCGCTCCAAGGTCTTCATGAAGTCACTGTAAAAACAATCCGGGTCAGAGACGAATTACCGCAGGAAGTTACCGCAGGAAACTCGTCTCTGACCCGGATTTTCGAATCAATTCGTCTCTGACCCCAATTGCCCGGATTGTCAGAACTCCTGGGGGACGATGCCGGCTTCCTTGACGACGCGGCGCCACTGGGCCACTTCGGCGGCGAGGAACTTCTGGGCGTCGGCGGCGGCCATGATCTCGACCGGGGTGCCGACCTCGAGGATCTTCTGCGCCACGTCCGGGCGGCGCAGGACCTTGTGCAGCATGGCTTCGATCTGCTTCACCAGCGCCGGGGCCATGCCGCCGGGTGCGGCCATCGCCTGCCAGCCGCGGGCCTCGAAACCGGGGGCGACCGATTCGGCGAAGGTGGGTGCGTCCGGGAAGCGGTCCCAGCGCTTCGCGGAGGTGACGCCGATCACGCGCAGCCGTCCGCTGTCCAGGTGCGGCCGCACCTCGGCGAAGGTGCCGAACATCATCGGCACCTCGCCCTGGGCGACGGCCATCGGGGTGCTGGTGCCGCCCTTGTAGGCGACATGGCCGAGCTTGGTCTTCGTCTGCGACTGGAACCGTTCGGCCACCAGGTACATGCCGGTGCCGACGCCGGCGGTCGCGAACAGCAGCTTGCCTGGATCCTGGCGCGCGGCGGCCACCAGTTCCTGCAGCGTCTTCACCTTGGACGCCGGGCCGACCGCGACGAGGTAGGGCGCGCTGCTCACCAGCGTGAGCATGGTGAAGTCGTTCACGGCGTCATAGGGCAGCTTCGAGTACATCGCCGGCGCGGTGGCGTGGCCCGCGGCCATCGAGAACAGGGTGTAGCCGTCGGGCGCGGCCTTGGCCACGATCGACGCGGCCAGCGTGCCGCCTGCACCCGGCCGCATGTCGATCACCACCGGCTGCCCGGTCTCGTCGGACAGGCCGGCGCCGACGATGCGCGCCTGCAGGTCGACGTTGCCGCCGGCGGTGAAGCCATGGATCTGGCGGATCGGACGGTCGGGCCACTGGCCGCGCTGTGCGCTGGCGTCCGGCGCGGCCAGTGCCGCCATCAGCGCCAGCGCGATAACGGGTACTGCGCCGGGCACCACGCTGGACGTCGCCTGCATCGTTCGTGTGGACATCATGGCCTGCCTCCGGGAAGTTCGGGTCGGTAACGGTAACCGCCGCGCGCCATCAGCGCACGGCGCGTTTCAAGCAGCCGGGCCTGGTGCCCGGCGAGCGCATCGGCATCGAACAGCAGGCGGCCCTGGCGCTTGAGCCAGTCGCCGCCGACCATCACCGAGTCGATGTCCGCGTTCTCTGCATACAGCGCGACCACGTGGTAAGGATCGCCGCCCGGCAGCGCCGGGAACACGTTCATCCTGCGCGTGTCGATCATGATCAGGTCGGCCTCCTTGCCCGGGGTGAGCGAGCCGATCCGGTGATCGAGGCGCAACGCCTTGGCCCCACCCAGCGTCGCCCATTCGACCGCATCCCGGGTGCGGGTCGCATGGTGTTCCGACGGCCATTCGCCGCGCGCCGCCAGTTCACGGTTGTCCGCCTCGCGCTGGTGCGCGAACGCATGGCGCAGCTCGAGCAGCATCGCGCTGTTGAAGTACACGCAGACATCGGTGCCGAGCGACGGTGAACCACCGGCCTTCGCCACCCGGCCGAGCATGCCGATGCGTTCGCTGTTCATCATCTCGGCGAGGTCGGTCGCGGTGACGCTGCAGCCGTGGTCGAGCACCATCTTCAGCTCGTCGTCCTCCAGCCCGTTGCCGTGCGCGATGTTGTGGTCGGGGCCGAGCAGTCCTTCCTTCGCCAGCCGCCACAGGCCGTCCTCGTTGCGCCGCTTGCCGCGCCGTCCCCAGGTATGGGCGGAATGCACGACGCCGAACTCGCGCGCGAGGCGCATCTCGTCGCGCGCGACTTCATAGGTCGCGATGTCCGGACCGAGCGTGGCCATGCCGAGCGTGATCCGCGCATCGTCGCTGGCCAGCCGGCCGGCGCGCAGCCGCACCAGTTCCTCGCGCGGATAGGGCGTCTCCCAGTAGGGCTTGACCGCGCCCGAGGCATCCGGCGGCGGCTTGTGCGTGCCGCGCGCGAACACCGCGCGCAGCCCGGTGGCGGCGATGCCGTCGATCGCCGCGTCGGTCATCCCGGCGTCGCGCACCACGTGGCACCAGTCGAGCACGCAGGTCGTGCCGCCGTTGACCTGGTTCAGCGCGCCCATCAGGTTCGCCACGTGCACGTCGTCGGCGTCGTACTGCATCGCCAGGTTGCGGTGGACGTTGCCATGGTAGTCGCGGTGGCTGATCCAGTCGCCGCCCAGTCCGCGCAGCGGAAGCTCCCACAGATGCACATGGGCGTTCACGAAGCCGGGCAGCACGATCATGCCCTGCGCATCCACCACTTCGGCGGCGGACGCATCGACCTCGAGGCGCGCGCCGACGGCGACGATCTTCGACCCCTCGACCAGCAGGTCGCCGCCATCGAGGTCGCCGAGCGTCGGGTCCATCGTGAGCAGTGTCGCGCCGCGGATCAGCAATCGTTGCATCGTGGAGTCCCCCAGGCGGCTGGCTGCTGCAGCGCACCAGCGGAAATCCGGCCCTGCAGGCAGGACGACAGTGTCATGACGGCGCCGCTGTCCGTCAAGGCCGGACGGCCTTACACTCGACGGTGAATGATCTTCGGCAGTCCAAGGAGCCAAGCCATGCCCCGCACCGTCCATTGCATCAAGCTCGGCCGCGAGGCCGAAGGCCTCGAGTTCGCCCCCTATCCCGGTCCGCTCGGCCAGCGCATCCACGACAACGTGTCGAAGGAAGCCTGGCAGTTCTGGCTCGAACACCAGAAGCGCCTGGTCAACGAGAACCGGCTGAACCTGGCCGATCCGAAGGCCCGCAAGTACCTCGCCACGCAGATGGAAGAGCATTTCTTCGGCTCGGGCGCAGACGAGGCCCAGGGCTACGTGCCGCCGCCGGCCTGAATCCCGACGGTCCGGCCCCCCTGTCATCCGCCTGAAACGCGAGTGACATAACCTCCGCGCTCCCCAGCCAGCACGAGCGCCCCACTTGAGCACCGCCGCGGTGAAGAAGAAGCGCCTGCCTCCGCCGGACCACTTCCTGAACCGGGAACTGGGTGCGCTCGCGTTCAACGCGCGGGTGCTCGAAGAGGCCGAGAACCCGAAGAACCCGCTGCTCGAACGCCTGCGCTTCGTGTGCATCGTGTCGAGCAACCTCGACGAGTTCTTCGAGATCCGGGTCGCCGGACTGAAGGAGCAGATCACGCTCGGGGCGGTGAACACGCAGCCCGACGGCATCCCGCCGCGCGAGCTGTTCCCGCTGGTCGCGCGGCGCGCGCACGAACTGGTCGAGCGCCAGTACCGGCTGCTGAACGAGGAACTGCTGCCGAAGCTCGCCGCCGAAGGCATCTGCTTCCTGCGCCGCGCCGACTGGACGCCGGCACAGCAGGAATGGGTGCGCGCGTACTTCTTCCGGGAAGTGATGCCGGTGCTGACGCCGATCGGCCTCGATCCGGCGCATCCGTTCCCGCGCGTGCTCAACAAGTCGCTCAACTTCGCGGTCGAGCTCGAGGGCAAGGATGCGTTCGGCCGCAAGTCCGGCGCGGCCATCGTGCAGGCGCCGCGGGTGCTGCCGCGGGTGGTCAAGCTGCCGTCGCGCATCGCCGGCTGCGCGCACGGTTTCGTCTTCCTGTCCGCGGTGCTGCACGCGAACATGCGCGAGCTGTTCGCCGGCATGCAGGTGCTCGGCTCCTACCAGTTCCGCGTCACCCGCAACAGCGACCTGTTCGTCGACGAGGAAGAAGTGAAGAACCTGCGCATCGCGCTGCAGGGCGAACTGCCGCAACGGCATTTCGGCAACGCGGTGCGCCTCGAGGTCGCCGACAACTGCTCGGACGCGATGACCGCCTTCCTGCGCATGCAGTTCGGCCTCGGCGAGGAAGACATCTACCGGGTACCGGGTCCGGTGAACCTGGTGCGCCTGATGCAGGTGCCCGACTGGGTCGACCGTCCCGACCTGATGTTCAAGCCGTTCACCGCCGGCGTGCCGCCTGCGCTGGTGCGGCGCGCCGACATGTTCGAGGCGATCCGCCGCGGCGACATCCTGCTGCACCATCCGTTCCAGTCGTTCGCGCCGGTGGTGAACTACCTCCAGCAGGCAGCAGCCGATCCGTCGGTGGTGGCGATCAAGCAGACCATCTACCGCACCGGCAACGAATCGGTGCTGATGGATTCGCTCATCCAGGCCGCGCGCAGCGGCAAGGAAGTGACCGTGATCGTCGAGCTGCTGGCGCGCTTCGACGAGGAGGCCAACATCAGCTGGGCGTCCAAGCTGGAGCAGGCCGGCGCGCATGTCGTCTACGGCGTGGTGGGCCACAAGACGCATGCCAAGATGTCGCTGGTGGTGCGCCGCGAAGAAGGCCAGCTGCGCCGCTACGTGCATGTCTCCACCGGCAACTACCATGTGCGCACCGCGGGCCTGTACACCGACTTCGGGCTGTTCACCTGCAACGAGCAGATCTGCTCGGACGTGAACGAGACCTTCAAGCAGCTCACCGGGCTGGGCAAGGCGAGCCGGCTGCACCACCTGTGGCAGGCGCCGTTCACCCTGCAGCAGAACATCGTCGCCGCGATCAACGAAGAGGCGAAGGCGGCGCGCGCCGGCAAGCGCGGCCAGATCGTCGCCAAGATGAACGCGCTGCTCGAGCCGGAGACCATCGAGGCGCTCTACAAGGCGTCGCAGGCCGGCGTGAAGATCGACCTGATCGTGCGCGGCATATGCGCGCTGCGCCCGGGCGTGCCCGGACTGTCCGACAACATCCGGGTGCGTTCCATCCTCGGCCGCTTCCTCGAGCATTCGCGCATCTTCTGGTTCCACGCCGGTGGCAAGGACAACGTCTACCTGTCGAGCGCCGACTGGATGGGCCGCAACTTCTTTCGCCGGGTCGAGATCTGCGTGCCGATCCTCGACCTGCGCCTGAAGCGCCGGATGATCGCCGAGGCGTTGCGTCCCTACCTGCGCGACAACCTGCAGTCGTGGGAGATGAACGGCGATGGCGTGTACCGCAGGCGTACCCCGTCGCGTGGACGTCCCTATTCGGCCCAGCATGCGCTGCTCGCCGAACTGTCCCAGCCGCCGACGCCGGGCGCGGGTTCCTAGCGCGCGGCCCGCGCCGCGACGCCCGACGCGATGGCGATCGAAACCGAACTTCGATTCAGGCTGGATGCCGCGCGCGCGCGCGCGATCCTGGCCGACCCGGGGGTGGCGCCCGGCCTGCAGCGCCGGCCGTTGTCGAGCGTCTACTACGACACGCCTGATTCCGCCCTCGCCCAGCGCCGTGCGGGGCTGCGCCTGCGCCGGATCGGCCGCCGCTGGGTGCAGACCTTCAAGTGCGAGCTGCGCGATGTCGGCGACCACCAGCGCGGCGAGTGGGAGTGGCCGGTGCCGCGCGCGGCCCTCGACTTCGACCTGCTCGCCGAGACGCCGCTCGCCGACTGGTTCGCGAAGCCACGCAACCGCGAGGCCCTCGCGCCCGCCTTCGAGACGCGATTCACCCGGTCGAGCGCGCTGATCCAGTGTGGCGGCAGCGCGATCGAACTGGCGATCGACCGCGGCAACGTGATCGCCGGCGAGCGCCGCGAACCGATCCTCGAACTCGAGCTCGAGCTGAAGGACGGCCCGGTGGACGGCCTGTTCGAGTTCGCCCTGTCGCTCAACCGCGACCATGCGCTGATGCCCGAGCCGCGCAGCAAGGCCGCGCGCGGGTTCATGCTGTCCACCGGTGCGAAGCCCGCGCCGGTGCGTGCACCGAAGCTGCAGATCGACGCCGATGCGACCGCGGAGCAGGCTTTCGTCTCGGTGATGCTCAACTGCCTGGCGCACCTGCAGGGCAACGCAGCCGCAGTGCACCGTGGCGACGACGACCCGGAGTACGTGCACCAGGCGCGCGTCGCGCTGCGCCGCATGCGCTCGACCCTGGTCACCTTCCGGCGTGCGATCCCGCGCAGCGCGAGCGACTCGCTGTCGAGCGAGGCACGCGCACTCGCCACGGCCCTCGGCGCCGCGCGCGACCTCGACGTGTTCGAGGAAGGCACGCTGGCCCCGCTCGCCGAGGCGGGCCATGCGACCCGCCTGGCGGGTGCGTTCGAGCGGCTGGCGGTGCTGCGCGCGCAGGCCCAGCGGCAGGCCGCCGATGCGCTGTCCCCGCCCGGGTATACCGCGTTCGTGCTGCACCTGCTGCGCTGGATCGACGGTGCCGGCTGGCGCACGCTGCGCGCGGGCGATCCGCCATCGGCCGGTAGTGCGGACGGCGTCCGCGACAACGACCGCGACAACGACCGCGACGACGGCGGCGCCAACGATGGCGACGGCCGCACGGGCAGCGACAGCCGCGACGGCCTCTCCGCCGAGCGTCCGGAAGTGCGTCGGCAGAAGGCCGGCATCCGGCGCTTCGCGGCCGGCACGCTCGACCGCCGCCATCGCGCGGTGATCGCGATCGGCGGCCGTCCGTCCGGGCTGGACATCGAGGCGCGCCACGAGCTGCGCATCGCGGTCAAGAAGCTGCGCTACGCGGCCGAATCGTTCGCCACGCTCGGCGGCGGGAAGGCCGAGAAGGCAGCGGGGAGCTACCTCGCCGCCATTTCGCGGCTGCAACAATCGCTGGGCATACTGAACGACATGGCGACCGCCGAGCGCCTCGTGTCGCCCGGCCCGGCGGGCGCGTTCGAGGGCGCGATCGACGAGGCTGGGCTGGCGCTGCTGGCGGGCTGGCGGCTCGGGCTGTGCAGCGCCGGGCTCGAGGACGCCGACCAGGCGTGGATCCGTTTCCGCGAAGCCGGCCGGTTCTGGTGACGCGGCCAGCGACGGTGAAGGCCGGCCAAGGAAGGAAGAAGATGAACCTGATCCTGTGGCGGCATGCGGAAGCGGAAGAGGGCAGCAACGACCTCGCCCGTGCCCTCACGTCGAAAGGCCAGCGGCAGGCCAAGCGCATGGCGACCTGGCTCGAGGCTCGGCTGCCCGACAAGTACAAGGTGATCTGCTCGCGCGCGCGGCGTTCGCAGGATACCGCCCGTGCACTGACCGAGAAGTTCAGGATCGATGCCACCATCGACCCTGGTGCGTCGTATGCGGCGGTGCTCGCCGCTGTCGACTGGCCGCACGGCAACGGCACGGTGATCGTCGTCGGCCACCAGCCGACCCTGGGCGAGGTGGCATCGATGGTGCTCGCCGGCGAGCCTGCCGGCTGGACGATCCGCAAGGGCGCGCTGTGGTGGATCAGCTATCGCGAGCGGGATGCGGTCGGCGAGACGGCGCTGCGCGTGGCGATGGCGCCCGACCTGCTCTGACGGTAGGCTTCGTCCGAGAGGAGCACCGCATGTTCGAGTCTGCCGAGCTGGGCCATCGCATCGACCGCGAGGAATACCGCCGCCGCGAGCCCGCGCTCCGGGCGGCGCTGCTGCAGGCGCAGGTCGAGCTGGGCGTGCAGAAGCGCTTCCCGGTGCTGGTCGTGATCGGCGGCGTCGATGGCGCGGGCAAGGGTGAGACGGTCAACCTCCTCAACGAATGGATGGACCCGCGGCATATCGACACCCATGCGTTCGGCGCGCCGACGGACGAGGAGCTCGAGCGTCCGCGCATGTGGCGCTTCTGGCGCGTGCTGCCGCCGAAGGGCCGCACCGGCATCCTGTTCGGCGCCTGGCATGCGCGGCCGGTGCTGGAACGCGCATGCCGCCGCACCAGTGCCGACCGCTTCGAGCAGCAACTGCAGGAGATCGAACGCTTCGAGCAGATGCTCTCCGACGAGGGCGTGCTGCTGCTGAAGTTCTGGTTCCACCTCTCGAAGAAGGACCAGAAGGCACGCCTGAAGTCGTTGGAGAAGGATCCGCTCACCCGCTGGCGGGTGACCCGGGAAGACTGGCTCCGCCACGAAAAGTACGATCGCTTCCGGAAGGTGTCCGAGCTGCTGGTGCGCCGGACGTCCACCGCGGACGCACCGTGGCTGGTGGTGGAGGGCGTCGACGAGTGCTATCGCAGCCTCACCGTCGGCGAGACCCTGCTCGCCGCGATGCGCCGGCGGCTCGATGCGCCGGATGCGCCGGTGCCGGCCTCGGGGAAGGGGGCTGCGGCGAAGGCCGCGAAGGCGCTGCCGATGCTGCCGGCCATCGACCGGCGCGACCTGCTGTCGATGCTGCAGCTCGACCAGCCGATGTCACGCGAGGTCTACGAGCCCGCGCTGGAACTGCTGCAGGGGCGGCTGAATCGGTTGTCGCGCGACCCGAAGTTCCGCAGGCGCTCGGCGGTGGTCGTGTTCGAGGGCAGCGACGCAGCCGGCAAGGGCGGCGCGATCCGCCGGCTCACCGCGGCACTCGATGCGCGCCAGTACCACGGCTTCCCGATCGCCGCGCCGGACGAGGCGGAGCGGGCACAGCCCTATCTCTGGCGCTTCTGGCGCCACCTGCCGCGGCGCGGGCACTTCGCGATCTTCGATCGCTCATGGTACGGGCGCGTGCTGGTCGAGCGCGTCGAGGGCTACTGCGGCGAAGCCGACTGGCAGCGTGCCTATGGGGAGCTGAACGAATTCGAGGCCGAGCTCGATGCGCACGGCACGATCGTCGTCAAGTTCTGGCTGCAGATCAGCAAGCAGGAACAGCTGCGCCGCTTCCGCGCACGCGAGCAGGTGGCGTTCAAGAACTTCAAGATCACGCCGGACGACTGGCGCAACCGCAAGCGCTGGGATGCCTACCAGCAGGCGGTGTGCGACATGGTCGACCGGACCTCGACCGCGGTCGCACCGTGGACGCTGGTCGAGGCGAACAACAAGCTGTACGCGCGGATCAAGGTGCTGGCGACGCTGGTCGAGCGGATCGAGCAGGCGCTCTAGGCCGGCGCGCCACGGCGCCCCTGCGTCACGGATACATCGACCATCCGACGCGACCGGTGCGCGCGCGGAACAGGTGGCCTTCGGTGGTGGTGACGAACAGCATGGTCATGTTCGGGCCGCCGAACGCGCAGTTGGTCGGGCGGATCGCCGGGACCGGATGCGTCTCGAGCACGCGTCCCGCGGGCGAGAACACGTAGATCATCGGGCCTGAACCGGCCACTTCCCAGCCGGCGGTGGCAAGGATGTTGCCGTCCCGGTCGAGGCACATGCCGTCGATGCCGCGATGCGCGCCGCGTGCATCTTCGCCCCAGGTGAACAGCGTGGTGAAGGTGCCCAGGCTGCCGTCGTCCAGGATCGGGTAGGCGCGCAGCTCGCGCGGCACGCCCTTCGTGTAGCCGCTCTCGGCGACGTACAGCGTGCGCTGGTCCTGCGACAGCAGCACGCCGTTGGGCATCGTGGTGTCGAAGGTGACGCGGGTGGTGGTGTAGCTGCCGTCGGGCTGCGGGTCGCAGCGCAGGACCGACTGGTCGGGCAGCTCGGTCTGCTCGGTCGCGTCCCAGTTGCCGGCGTTGATCGGGTTACTGAACCAGATACGGCCCTTGCGGTCGATCGCCAGGTCGTTCGGCGTGTTGAGGCGCTTGCCGTCGACGTGGTCGGTGGCCACCGTGTCGGTGCCATCGGGGTCGAAGCGCAGCACCGAGCGTCCGCCCGAGCAGCAGCCGAACAGCCGGCCCTGGCTGTCGAAGGCCAGGCCGTTGGTGCGGTTGGTGCCGGTGCGCCAGGTGCCGATCGCGCCGGTGGCCACGTCGAGCCGCAGGATCGCGTTCGCGTGGATATGCGTGAACAGCATCTGCTCGCCATCCCACACCGGGCCTTCGGTGAGCGGGATGCCGCGCGGCTTCATCAGCAGTTCGAACGTCCAGTCCATCGCCATTCCTCCTTCATGCAGCGGCGGTCAGCCGAACAGCACCAGACCCCAGGTGATCGGGACGTTCACCAGCGCGACCATCACCGCGGCCGAGCCGATGTCCTTCGCGCGCTTGGCCAGCGCGTGGTTCTCGAGCGAGACGCGGTCGACGGTGGCCTCGATCGCCGAGTTCAGCAGTTCGACCACCAGCACCAGCATCACCGACCCGATCATCAGCGCGCGGCCAGTGCCCGTGGCGGGCAGCAACAGCGCCAGCGGGATCATCACCGCGGCCAGCAGCACTTCCTGACGGAACGCCGCTTCATTGCGGTAGGCCGCGTACAGCCCCGACTTCGAATAGCCGAAGGCGTTCACGACGCGTTGCCAGCCATTGCGTCCCTTGTGCGGGCTTTCGACCGGTGGCGGTCCGCCGGGTGGCGTGTCCATGCGTCCCTGCGTCAGCCGAGCGTCGCCGAGTACGCCGCCGCGTCGAGCAGCCCGGGCGCCGACAGCGCATCGGGCGCGGCCTCGACGCGCACCAGCCATGCCCCGTAGGGATCGGCGTTCAACGACTCGGGGCTGTCGCGCAGCGCCTCGTTCACCTCGACCACCGTGCCGGCCACCGGGGCATGCACGTCCGAGGCGGTCTTCACCGATTCGATCACCATGAACGGCTCCCCCGCGACCAGCACCGCACCCGGCTTCGGCAGGTCGGCGAACACCACGTCGCCGAGCGCATCCTGCGCGAACGCCGTGATGCCGATCTCGATGCGGCCGGGCGAAGATTCACGCGCCCACTGATGGGTCGGAATGTAGAAGCGATCAGAGGGCGGAAGCGTCATGAGCTAATTCGGGTCAGAGACGAATTGAAGGCCGGACCGAAAATCGTCTCTGACCCCATTTAGGGAAATCGGGGTCAGAGACGATTTATCGGGGACGGGGTGGGCACGCGTTCATGGAGCCCGAACTGTCGTTCGAGCCACGCGCCGGCGGCAAGCAGCCGGTGTTCGGATCGCGGCGGGCCGATCAGCTGCAGCCCGACCGGCAGGCCGGCGGCGGTGAGCCCGCAGGGTACGGCGAGCGAGGGGCAGGCGGTGACGCTGATGGCATAGGTCATCAGCATCCACTGGTAGTAGAAGCCGAAGCGTACGCCGCCGAACTCGTCGAGCTGCGGCAGCGCCGCGTCGAACGCCGGGGTGATGGCGACCGGGCACAGCAGCAGGTCGTGCTCGTCGAAGAACTTCACCATGCGGCGCGCGATCGCGGCCTGCGCGACATCGGCATCGACCACTTCGCGCACGCTGCGCCCGAGCCCCTGCTCTATGTTCCAGACCACGTTCCACGACATGCGATCGCGGTGCTGGTCCATGACCGATGCCAGCCGCCCGACATAGAGGAAGCTGCGCAGCACCTGGAACACGAGGTCGGCATCCTGGAGGTCGGGGCAGGCTTCCTCGACGCGCGAACCGCGCACCTGCATCGAGGTCGCGGTGGTGCGACAGATGCGCGCCACCTCGGGATCGACCATCGGCGCGATGCCCAGGTCGGTGCTGAACGCGATGCGCGCCGGCAGCTTCGGCTCGCGCGCGGCGGACAGGAAGGAGCGTGCCGGCGCCGGCCTCGACAGGGGATCGGCCGCGAGCTCGCCTGCCTGGCAGTCGAGCATCAGCGCGACATCGGCGACGGTGCGTCCCATCGGGCCCTCGACCGACAGCGGCGAATAGGCCTGGCGCTGGACGCGCCCGACGGTGCCTGCGGTCGGACGCAGGCCGACGGTGCCGCAGAACGACGACGGGATGCGGATGCTGCCGGCGAAATCGTTGCCGGTGGCCAGCCAGACCTGCCCGGCGGCCAGCGCCGCCGCCGACCCGCCTGACGAGCCGCCACAGGTCTTCGTGGTGTCCCACGGGTTGTACGTGGTGCCGAACACCGCATTGGTGGTGGTGCCGCCGGCAGCGAACTCGGGCAGGTTCGACTTGCCGATGACGATCGCACCGGCGGCCTCCAGGCGGTCGACGACCACGTCGTTGGCGGGTGCGATCCGGTGCTCGAAGGCCATCGACCCGCTCGTGCAGCGCACGCCGGCGACGTCGATGTTGTCCTTCACCGCGATCGGCAGCCCGTGCAGGCGGCCGCGCGCGCCCGTCGCAGCCGGCGCCGGCGACTGCATCAGCCGCTTCGCGTGGTCGCGCGCGCGGTCGAGGCAGAGCGTCGGCAGCGCGTTGATCGCCCCGTCGGTCGCCGCGATGCGCGCAGCGGCCGCGTCGACCAGGTCGAGCGGGGACACCTCCCGCCGTTCGAGCAGGTCGACGGCGGCGCAGGCGGTCAGGCGGGTGAGTTCGGTCATGGAGGGCGGGGACGAGGCGGGGATGCCAGCCGGAAAAGGCCACGCACGGCCCGGATTGTCGCACTGCCGGGACGGACGGTGCGGCTTGACACCGGGTCGGATGTCCACGGAGGCGGGTTGGCGATATAATTTCGGGTTGATCGCCTGAGCAGCACGGGCAGGACATTCAGGCACGACAGCACGAACACGACAGCACGAGCACTACAGGCGGCCCATACAGGTTGCTGCCGGTACCGACAGAGAGGCATTCGATGAGCGCGCAGCATGGTGAAGGTTCGGGCGGCGAGGGCGAGGGGCTGATTCGCACGCCGAAACAGTTGATTACGGTGGTGGCCGTATCGTTCGTCGTGCCGGTCGTCGGCATCGTGATGCTTGCCATGTTCGTCACCGGCGCCAAGAACACGGAACCGGCCGGCAGCTCCGCGAAGGCGGCCGAGGCCGTCGCCGAGCGCATGCGTCCCGTGGGTGAACTGTGGATCGCCGGCGAGAAGCCGCCGGCTGGCGCGACGGCGGTACCCGTGGTCGCCGCCGCCAAGGCCGAGAGGACCGGCGAAGACGTCTACAAGCTCGCCTGCGCGTCCTGCCACACCACCGGCGCGCTGAACGCACCGAAGCTCGGCGACAACGCCGCCTGGGCCAAGTTGCTGCCGGAAGGCCTCGATGGCCTGACCAAGCAGGCGATCGCCGGCATACGGCAGATGCCGGCACGCGGCGGCAACCCGTCGCTGACCGACATCGAGATGAAGCGTGCCGTGGCCTATCTCGCGAACTCCGCCGGCGGCAAGTTCAAGGAGCCGCCGATTGCACCGCCCGCCGCCGCGCCGGCAGCAGCCGCACCGGCCGCCGCAGTGACGGCCGCCGCAGCCACCGTCGTCGCGGCAGCAGCCCCGGCGAAGGGCGCGGCAGCGCCGGCCGGCGCGATCGATGGCGAAGCGGTCTATAAGAAGGCGTGCGCCGCCTGCCACGCATCCGGTGCTGCCGGTGCACCGAAGAGCGGCGACAAGGCCGCCTGGGCGCCGCGCATCAAGAAGGGCGAAGACGCCCTGGTCGCTTCGGTGATCAAGGGCCTGGGCGTGATGCCGCCGCGCGGTGGCAACCCGACGCTGACCGACGCGGACATCCGCGCCGCGGTGGCGTACCAGGTCAAGACCAACCGCTAGACGAAACGCTGCACGAACCGGCCGCGGCGCCGGGCACCCGGCGCCGGCTTCAGACAGTCCCCGTACCGCCGGGATTGTCCCCCGCGACCGCCGCCGCGACGCGCTCCTGCGCGATCGCGGCGAGCCTGCGCCGCTCCGCCCGCAGGCTCGTCGCGCGCGGATCGCGCAGGCCATCCTCGCCGTCTCCGTCGCCGTCGGTGCCGCGCGGGATGCCGTCGCTGACGCGCATCGGCTCGATCGGCGCGAGGAAATGCAGTTCTGCACGCAGCCCCTGTGCGCCGGCGATGCGCCACATCGACTGCAGCAGCGACATGTCGTCGACGTAGGCCGGCACGTCGCTGCGCACGCCGGCGGCATCGAGATAGCGGATCGCCACCGGAAAGACGCGCGCGCCCGCACCCACCGCCGGCAGGAACAGCGAGGCGTGGAACGGACGCACCACCGAACCATCGGTGGTGGTGCCCTCGGGAAACACCGCGATGCGTTCGCCGGCGATCGCCAGCCGGGCGACGATGCGATCGTTCACCTTGCGCGTGTCGACCCGCCGCGCGCGCTCGATGAACAGCGTGCCGACCCGTGCGGCGAGCCAGCCGAACACCGGCCAGCCGCGGATCTCCGACTTGGCGACGAACAGCGTCGGGCAGACCGCGTTGATCACCCAGATGTCGAGCCAGGACACGTGGTTCGCCGCGATGAACACCGGCGCATCGTCGTCGGGCAGTTCGCCATGCACGTCGAGGCCGACATCCAGTATGTCGAGCAGCGACGCGGACCATGGCTGCATGTGCCGGTTGCGCAGGCGTACATCGGGACGGTCGAGGACGAACAGGGCGATCAGCAGCCCGCGCAGCATCAGCGCCGTCGCGCGTGCGATGCGCCAGCTGCGGACGACGAAGCCGTGCCGGTCAGCGCACGACATCCGTGATGCGTACCTGCACGCCGGTTGCGCCCACCGCCACCGGCTGCACGGTGCCGACAAGGTCGCCCGGCTGCGGCATCGCCTCGCCCGAGCGCGAGACGCGTGCCGACACGACCACCTGCTTGTGCATCGACAGCTTCGCGGTCGGGGCCATGCTCATGGAATCGTCCAGCGTGAAGCGCACGGGCAGTTCCTTCACGGTGGTGCGGAACACCGCCAGCGGCAGCGGCGGGCCGTCCACCGCGCGGGCGAAGATGAACACGACTTCGTCCGGCTTCGCCTGGCGCTGCAGTTCGCGTGACAGGGTGACCTCGCCGCTGATGCGTCCGCTGCCGGCAGCCGGCGCGCTGCCCCCGGCGGCGGGCGGCGTCGCGCCAGCCGCTGCGGCAGGCGCAGCGGCCGCAGCAGGGGCAGCGCCCGCCGGTGTCGCGGCCGTGGCCGGGGCGGGCTTGTCGGCCGGCACCTCGGGCGGCAGCTTGACGCCCTGGGTCAGTGCGATCTGGCGTACCTGCTCGATCGCCTCGTCGACCGCGGTGCGGTCGCGCGAACCGGGTTCGACCACCGATGCCAGCCTGCGCCAGAGTGCGATCGACTCCGCGAACTGGCCGTTCTCCATCGCCGCGGTCGCTGCCAGCGCGAGCGCGGTCGGGTTCTTCGGGTCGAGCTTCAGCGCCTTCACGATCAGCTCGAACGGCCGGCCGGTCAGGCTGCCCTGCACCATCGCCAGCGCATCGGCATGGCTCGCCACCAGGTTCGCGTCATCGGGCCGCAGCGCGCTGGCCTTCTCGAACGCCTCCGCGGCTTCGGGCGCGCGGTTGGTGAGCTGGTAGGCGCGGGCGAGCATCACCCAGCCTTCGGCGTCGCCCGGGTTGGTCTTCATGCGCTCGGCCAGCGACTCGACCATCTCGAGGAACTGCCGGTCGGGCGGGGTCAGTGCGGCCGGGTTGCCGATCGCAAGATAGGTGGTGACGGCCAGCACCGGCACCAGCGCCAGGGCGCCGGACGTGAGCCAGCGGCCGCGGCGCGGCGCGGCCGGTGCGGCGGTGCCGTCCGCCCCGGCGGACGCTTCGAGCACGGCCGACTCGGCCAGCGCACGGCGGTCGAGTTCGGCACGCGCGATGGCGTGCTGCTCGGCGGACAGTACGCCATCGGCCAGCTCGCGCTCGAGTTCCTGCAGGTGGTCGCGGTAGACCTCGGCGTTCAGCTCGGCACGTGCGGGTCCGGAATCCTCGCGCCGCGTCGCACGAAACAGCGGTACCGCCACGAATGCCACCGCCAACAGCGCCAGCCCTGCACAGAGGATCCAGAACAGCGTCATCGATTGCCCGTCTTGTCGTTTTGCGTGCGGTCGCTGCGCGGGCTGTCGCCGTCTGCGAGCGAAGCCAGCGCGGCGCGCTCGGCCGCGGAGAGCTCAGGCACCGCACGCATCGTGGAGAGGTTGCGACGCTGCCGCATCTGCGACAGCAGCGCACCGAAGCCGAGGATCATCAGCAGCGCCGGGCCGAACCAGAGCCCTATCGTGGTCCAGTCGAGCGGCGGCCGGAAGCGGACGAAGTTGCCGTAGCGCTCGACCATGAACGCGATCACCTGCTGCTCGCTCATGCCGCTCTTCAGCTGGTCGCGGATCTCGTTTCGCATGTCGACTGCCAGCGGCGCATGCGAATCGGCGATCGATTCGTTCTGGCACACCATGCAGCGCAGTTCCTTGGTCACCGCCTGCAGGCGCTTCTCGAGCACCGGGTCGGCTGCGTTCGGGCGTGCGACGCCGGTGCTCGCAGGGGGGGCGGTCCCGGCCGGCGCGGCCGCTGCCGGCGCGTCCGTCGCCTGCGCCCGCGCGTCCCCTTCGACCGTGCCCAGCGTCGCCGCCAGCGCCGCCGCCAGCACGAGCGCGCGCAGCATCGGACCTCCCCGGATCGGACTGCGCGCGCTCACGATGCGCGCAGCTTCGCGATCAGCGGCAGCAGCGTGCGTTCGACCACCTGCGGGTTGAGCGGCCCGACATGCTTGAAGCGGATCACGCCCTGCTTGTCGATCACGTAGGTCTCGGGCGTGCCGTAGACGCCGTAGTCGATGCCGATGCGCCCGGTCGGGTCGACCACCGACAGCCGGTACGGATCGCCGTGGCGCTTGAGCCAGGCGGTGGCCGCGGCTTCCTTGTCCTTGTAGTTCAACCCGTAGATCGGGATGCCCTTCTTCGACAGCGCCTCGATCAGCGGATGCTCTTCCAGGCAGGGCGTGCACCACGACGCCCAGACGTTGAGCAGCCAGACCTTGCCCTTCGCATCTTCGACCGAGAACTGCTTCTGCGGCTCGGCCAGCGTCGGCAGGGTGAACGCCGGCGCCGGCTTGCCGATCAGCGGCGAGGGCACTTCACGCGGGTTCAGCGTGAGGCCGATGCCCAGGAAGGTGGCCAGCACCAGGAAGATGGCCAGCGGCAGCCACGCACGGCTCATCGCAGCCCTCCGTCCATCGGCCGACAATTGGGGTCAGACCCCAATTTCGCCGTCAGGGGCGACGTGCCGACCGGCGATGGACTGCCGCCTGACCCGGGGCTCGACCCGGGGCCGTAATTCGTCTCTGACCCGGATTTCGGGGTGCGCTCGCGGACCTTGACGCGGTAGCGGCGGTCGCAGACGGCGAGCAGGCCGCCGAGGGCCATCAGGAAGCAGCCGGCCCAGATCCAGTCGATGTAGGGCTTGTGGTACACGCGCACGATCCACGACTCGCCGTTGTCGACCGGTTCGCCCAGGGACACGTACAGGTCGCGGGTGAAGCCGGAGTCGATCGCGGCTTCGGTCATCACCATGCCGGAGGCGTTGTAGACGCGCTTCTGCGGTGCGAGGACCTCGACGAACGCGCCGTCCTTCAGCACGGTGATCCTGCCTTCCATCGCGCGGAAGTTCGGGCCGGGCACTTCGCGCACGCCGTCGAAGCGGAAGGTGTAGCCGCCCGACTGCACGGTCTCGCCGACGCGCATGCGCACGTCCTGCTCGCTCTCGTAGCCGCGCACCATGGTCACGCCGACCACGAACACCGCGACGCCGAAGTGGGCGAGCA
>LNFM01001754.1_pt1 | contig 47969 bp, 44 predicted proteins | sample 596031 | NCBI WGS metagenome assembly LNFM01 (sample SAMN04254537, study PRJNA301005) | activated carbon metagenome | isolation source: dual media filters at the Ann Arbor, Michigan drinking water treatment plant | place: USA: Ann Arbor
CTTCCTTTTGCATGGATCGACTCCTAGACGTGGCTCAACGACCACATCATTGCACAGCTATGCTGGTGCAGGGGTCGTCCACCCCATCAGGTCAGCGCCTGCGCGTGAAGCCGCACGAACTCGCGGCAAACAGCCTCAACCTTCATGTTTGACGACCGCTTGCGCTTGCTGGGATCAATGCCCTCATCGGCCTGTCGCAGCCAGTCGTTGGCCTTCTCGCGCGCCGTGGCGAGGGACATGCGCGGATAGACGCCAAGCATCGGATGCTTCTGCACCAAGCCATATCGAAATCTGATATAGAAAGATTTTCGGCCCTTCGGTGAAACCCGAAGTGTCAAACCCGGACAGCGAAGGTCGTGAACCTCATAGCGCTCCGGTTGAGGCTTTAGCGCCTCTATAGTCTTGTCTGTCAGTGCCTTCTGCATGTGTCATCCTTTCGAATGACACCTCAATAATCATGGAAATCAGCCAATCTCAAAGGAATTCCTGACCGCAAGAAGGCCTGCATCGGGAAAGTGCAGAAAGATGCAATATGGCCATATCGCCTGCGACCGGGGGGTGCTTTGGACCGAACCTCGGCATCGATACACGCACCAGATCGCGCGACACTGATTCTAGGTTTTTCAGTCTCACGCAATTTCGTGTCGGGCTGGCATCCCCATCGCGTGCCCCTTACGCATTGCAATGCACGGCAAAATACCGTATACGTTCATGTGAAAGGAATGTGTGATGGTATCCGCCTCATCCCGTCAGACCCAGCACCGCGAAACCAAGCGCGAGCGCATGGAATTGCGCGTAGCGACGTCCGCCAAGACGCTGATCAAGCGTGCAATGGCTGTGAGCGGCATGACGGCTGGCGACCTTGCTTATGAAGGCGCGCGCCGCATACTCGACGAGCATGAGCGCATGAAGCTTTCGCAGGCCGATGCCGATGCGTTCCTGAAAGCGGTTGCCAATCCGCCCGCGCCTACGGATCGCTTGATCAAGGCATTTGAGCGCCATAAGTCTGCCGTCGGCTGATCCTGCTTGCCTATCGCCTTTGAACCACTTGCGAAGCGTCACGACCGCGCGCAGTTCCGGTGTGGTGATGCGGCGCTTGACGAGTGGTTTCAGAAGCGCGCAGGCCAAGATGAACGCCGGAACGTTGCGCGGGTGTTCGTCGCGCTCGACGATGCCTCCCAGATAATTGGATTCTATAGCTTAAGCGCATTCACCCTGTCGCTGGACGAGATACCGGACGACATAGCGGCCAAGCTTCCTCGCTACGATCATATTCCCGCTGCGTTGATCGGGCGACTTGCCCGGCATGAGCAGGTGCGAGGTCAAGGGATCGGTGAGATTTTGATAGCCGATGCGTTGCAGCGCATTGTCAATGTCGCGCAGGATCTGGCAGTTTTCGCTATCGTGGTTGAAGCGAAGAACCGAGCGGCGTCGGACTTCTATCAATCGTTCGGGTTTATCCCCTTCCCCTTGCATCCTAATCGGCTGTTCATGCTCACTTCGACCGCTGCGTCCGCACTGACGCTAACAAATGGGTCTGGTGGTACTGCATAGACTCACAACCGCATGGGCGTTCCGATTTTTCCTGACGCAAGCAGGTCATAGCCTTATGACGATGCTGCGAGGCTGTCGCGCAAGTCTCCGCCCCTTCCCTCTATCGCTCTTGACGTGACCCCCGCCTTTCATCCGGCTACAACCAGAGACCGACCGTTGTTGTCGCGTGGAGGCGCAGGTGAAGCAAAGGTCGGGTTTAGACCCGCCCGTTGCCTTTCGAGTTCGGCGGCGAATGCCGCCGGCGTGGCCTTGCCGAGCGAGGAGTGCGGCCGCTCGGTGTTGTAGTCGTCGACCCAGGGCGCGAGGACCGAGCGCGCCTGGCGGATCGTGCAGAACAGCGTCTCGCTGAGCAGCTCATCGCGCATGCGACCGTTAAAGCTCTCTACGAACCCGCTCTGCGTCGACTTGCCGGGCGCTATGTAGTGCCATTCTACGCGCGCTTCGCCCCAACACGCCAGCACCCAGTCCGAGGTGAGCTCGGTGCCGTTGCCGCTGACGATCATCCAGAGGGCACCGCGCTCGGTGATCAGGTCGGCGAGCTCACACACCACCCGCTTGCCCGAGACCGACGTGTCAAGCACCGCCCGCAAACACTCCCGCGTCAAGTCGTCGATGATGTTAGGGATGCGGAGCCACCGCCCCGCAGCCATGTCATCATTTACGAAATCCAGGCTCTAGCGTTGGTTTGGAAGCGCCAGCACGTGCAGCAAAAGCTGCCAAAGCGCCGATTGACGGCGAAGCCAAGAAAATCTTGGGGGCAGATCATGTTGAGAGTTGGTCGGCGAGGCAGGAGCTGGCGACAAACACGAACACGGATACCGTGCCGCCGCAAAAGATGCTCAACGCCGGCCGAATTTGCGCTCATGCTTGCCATCGGAAGCGTGACTGAATTTGTGTCGTTATCCTTTGTTGCCTATTGTCCCCCGTCGTGAGCAATTGTCACCAACTGTTAAAAACGAATGCAGCTAGGTGATTGATATTGCTATCAGACCAATCCACTCCAATCAGCCGGTCCTTGGTTCGAACCCAAGTGCGTTCACCAAAGCCCCTCGCTAAATCAACGCTTTACGCCAAGGTCTCGTGTAGGGCTAGAACACAGCTTTTTGCTATCTGTGCGCATGCATCCCTTCGTTACGGCGCCGAGAAATCAGCGAACGAACCGCCCGGAAGAACTTTCGCTAGTCTACAATGATCGCGATCCTTAAGCCTTGCTACCGTTAATGGCCGAGGTGTTACGCCCCTTGGTGACGGAAGGTAATCGAGATTAGTGAAATGAAGAACCAACTGGCCTTTATGCATATACCCAAATCGGCGGGGACGGCTCTTGCAAATGCGATTATGGCATTGCATCCATTTTCAAATGAAACACATGGATGGGATAGAAGTCTATTTGGATCATATGACGAATTTGATACGTGGGATCAAAGTAGACGACCTTGGATGTTTTTGTCTACTGATGAAATTCCTGATGGAAAAGATTTTATATTTGGTCACATTGCGCTTTCGAATATTCTAACGCGCTATAGTGATGCGCGAATTTTTACTGTTATCAGACATCCATTCAGCAGAATCATGTCATTTTGGACTTTTTGGCGAGGCAAGCCAGACGGTTTGCAATCCGACGTCGGCACATACGCAGAATATGTCTATCTGGCACGCGGATCACTTGAATCCTTCTTAAGCAATGTCTCGATTTCACCACAGACAGATAACGTTGTAGCTCGAATGCTGCTATGGCCCCATGTATTAATTCCAGATGATGATTTCATTCAAGAGCATCACATTAATGATATTGTTGAACTATGCCTGAATAAATTGGAAAAATTCGATTTCATTGACGTATACGAAAATGAAGACTGGGTAAGAAACTTTCAAAGCTGGCTCGGACTACCAATCGCGGTCGGCATGGATAATGTCACGGAATCGCCTGCGCCAGATTTACGATCTAACATTCACCACGAATTATCAGAATCCTGTAAAGAATATATGATTCAGCGCACCCAAATAGATGATATTATTTGGAGGACAATCGCGTTGAGATATTTAGCACCCTTAAAGGTGGATCATTTATATAATAAGACTTTTGAATATTCGATAGAAAAATTCGACCGCATTCTTTCGGGGAATTGAGTTAGTTTTTTATATAATTAAGAGAGATGTAATCCAATTCATTGATAGGAAATTGTTAATTATCCACTGCCAATAGATCGACCGATTCCACATCCCAATATAAAATTAGAACGGCACGAGCAGCTTCACCGCGTCAGCTTGGCTGGCGGTGATCGGGCCACCTGAGGCTGCACCAATTGGAGCCCCTGCTGCCTCGGACACGTCGGAGATAGCGCCAGCCTTGGGACCGAGCACCTTCCCGACCGGATCGAAGCCGATGCGCCGCACGCCCTCGCCGCTCTACGGCGCTTAGGTGGTCGCCATGAGCGGGTCCTTCAGCGGATTGATGCCCGTCATGGTGTCGACCGTGGCGGCCGCCTCGATCGGCAGGCTGAGCCCCAGCATCAGGGCAAAATGAAATGATTTCATGGTAATCGTTCGGCCGATGCGCTGGGGACCGTGCAGATCACCCCAATCAACCGTGTTTGTCAGGTTCGTGGGCAGGCTGCACTGACCAATCTGCTGGGGCGTCTGCCTTGTCGGCCATTGCAATGGCTGCCGTCGGTTGCACTTTGCCGGGTGCGTGATGCGCGGGTGCATAAATGGCATAAAGCTGCATCGGCGCCGTGCCGATATTCGTGATGTTGTGCCAGGTTCCTGCCGGAACGAGCACACACCACCCGTCAGAAACTTTCTCGTCGAAGGTCAGCTGGTCATTCGCAGCGCCCATCTGGACCCGACCGTTGCCAGCTTCCAGACGGAGAAACTGGTCTGTCTCCGGATGCGCTTCCAGGCCAATGTCGCTCCCAACCGGAATCGACATCAGTGTCACCTGCAGATAGCGGCCGCTCCATGCGACCGACCTGTAATCCGCATTTTGTGTCGTCGCGATTTCGATGTCGAACGATTGCGGCTTTGGACCAACGTCTTCAATCGAGGCATTCGTGGTTGCCATGGCGGGTCTCCTGAAAGCGGCGACGATGACGCGCCGCTTGGCCGTGGCGCGCAGATGAAATCGGTATCGATCATTCTCGGCCGTCCAATCGATGCGCTTAGAACCCAGTAACCGGCAGTTCGATCCGCTTTCTGCATCACCTTTTCTCAAGGTCCGACGGGGCTAGTTCCGGGAAAATTAAATCGAGATCAGGTTTCGAGGAAAAACGGCCCAACTCGCGCGCTGCCGTGTTTGGTCCGGGCCGACCGCCCCGCCCTATCCACAAACATTCATCACCCGATCGGCAAACAGCAGATCCGGACCTGCGACCATAATCAACCCTGAGCCGCCGACGCGACTAATTGGCCGCTTTTGTCGCCCTCGCTTGTCTACAACAACACCAAGGGTTGGTAGAGTGCAGTCGGGCAGCGCCACCGCAACGTGCGCTGCACCCATCTTGGCCGAACAGCCCTACCCTTCTAGCGCCGTTCGCATAGCGGCAGTGAAACGCGCATCACGGATTGCCCTGCCCCGACAAGACGGTGATCTGATAGGCCGCGCGCGCATTTGCGCCAACGGGTCCGGCAAAGGCTAGGGCCTGGGAGAGCTGGCGGCCGGGCTCGAGCACGCCCTGGCGAAGGAAAACGCGGATATAGGGATCGCCAGAGGCCGTGCGCCCGCTGGCGTTTATTAGTTGGATGCCTTTGGACAGCCCCCGCACAATCACCAGCAGATGGGTGTCGACGACGGATCGGCTTGAATTGGTGAGTGTATATTGGTCCGCCTGCCGCTGTCCGTCGATCGTGGACGCGACCAGCCTGATATTCAGTTTTGACGTTACGTCGAGGAATTCCAGCCCCTGATCGCGCCGAGCAAGGGGATCATTGTCGTCGATTGCCAGGCCGCTTGGCATGAGACCATCCTTGGCCCCCAATGCTGCCAGGTCAGGCCGGTATTTCGAATAGGCCAGATCGCGCGGGTTGGGCTGGAGCGTATCGGTTCGCGATTTCGGATCATAGGTGACAAAGGTAGGATCATAGAGCGCGTTTTCGATGAAATCGGTGAGATCGTCGATCTGGCGCGGTGTGAGGCCAAGGCCCCTTGGGTAACCGGGGCCGCGCGGATTGGTGAAGCGCGGGGACAGGGTGGCTGCTGCTCCGGCGGTGGGGTCTTGCGGCAACCCTGCGTTGAAATAATTGACCACGGATCGGACGGTGACGAACGATCCGTTGTGGAAAAAATTACCGCTGCCCTTCAGCTGGCGCAGCGTCATCGCGCGGAACTTGAACGCGTCCTGGGGCCGATGCGTCACTTCCTGGCGGCCAGTATCCTCGGCATGATAGGGAAACCCGTCTGCACCAAGGCGCCGCCGGTTGAGCGTTCGGCTTGCCTGAGCATTCAGCGCTTGCACTGGATGATCGCCGATGCCGATGTTGAAGAAATTCTCTTCCACGAAGCGCCCGACGCCCGTGACATCGGGGTCATTCGGTTGCTTGTTGAGCGCCGGGCCGCTGTGGCAGCCGGAACAGCCCGCCCCGCCCGCGCCATTGGCGGCGGGCGTGAAGAACAGCTTTGCCCCACGCAGTTGCGCGGGGGTCAGCGCGTGGTTGTCGCCGGCCAGGAATCGGTCGAACGGCGTTTCGCGCGTGATGATGGTGCGCAGGAACGCTGCCTGCGCCCGGAATTCGGTCTGATCGTTGATCAGTTTGGTCAGGTCCCCGCTGCTATCCGCCTCGGCCGCCTCTTGCGGAAAGGCATCCCGGAACAGCTTGATATAGTTCGGGAATCTCAACAGTGCTGCCGACTGAAAGTTCAGCATGCGATGCGCGTCCAGCAGCAGCAGCGTCAGATTTTCGGGCGCCGGATCGCTGAACGGATTGAGCGAACCGGGTGTCGACTGGGGTTCTCCGCCAAAGCCGCCAAATAGCAGGCGGTTGTTGAAACCGGCACCGACCATGTTGGGGGACAGGCGCCCGACACTGTCCAATTCGTCAAGCCGACCGGTCTGGAGCAAGGCCCTTGGCTTGGGCTCATGATAGAAAAGCGCGGGGGTCGTGATGACACGCCGGCCGCTTGAATCGACAAAGATGTCGGTCAGTGTCGGCAACGCATCGACAAGCACGTCCCCGGCAAAAATTGGCTTGGGGCGGAGTTTGGTAAGGATCGCTTGTGGTCGGCGGCGGGGGAAAAAATTCCCATGCTCATCGGTATAGCCCCTGCCTTCGCCGCCAGTGTTGAAGTTGAGCCGCTGGCCCGCTTTCCCCGCCGCTTCGCCGATATGGCAGCTGCCACACGACCCGGTCTGGCGCGTCATGGCGACAATGTTTTGGATGCCGGGTGTCGATGAGCCGACCGTGCCGCCAAAGGCGGTGCCAGCCGGCAGATTGAGCGGCTGGCCCTGGTTTTCATTGACGCGCGCGGTGCGGACCGGATCATGGAACAGCATCTTGCCCAGAAACCGCTTCGCCTCGGTCATTTCATAGCGATAGGGCACGGTGCCGTCTGCCTGGCGCGGCAAAGGAAGGTCGGCGTTTGTTGCAGGAACCTTCAGTTTGTCGATGCCGCCGACCTGCTGGCCAATGAACGCGCGAAGCTGGGCGGGGTCAGGCGTTGGCGATGGATCGTCCAGAACGGCGATATTCTGGCCAACGACATTCTGGCTGATGGCGGCGGCGCTGCAAAAAGTCGCCACACCAACCAACACCGCCGACACCGGGAAAAAACGGGCCAATCGGCCCCGCCGGGTGACTGTTGCCGAAACCCGGGACGCGCGAAGGTGCGATTTCATGGCCATGTTCCCCTAAGTCATTCACGCTGGACGACACGAAATCGGCGACGCGGAATCAAGAAGCGGTAAATGCTGGGCCGAGCCGAGGTCAGCGAGCCGCAAATCCAGAACAAGCGAAACCCTGTGGTCCGGTCCTTCGGGTATCGGCTTACAACAGAGGAGGCAATCGCGGGGCGTCCGCTATGGTGCGCTAGGCACAGCACCGCGTGCCATCCCGGCAAGCGACGCCCCTTCACCGGGATGACCGACGCGTTGCTTACCATGCGCGAGCGCGGCGCTGGATTTGGTCGCCGGTCTTTGTGTCGTTGTCCTGACCTAGTCCAGCCTGGATCGCCACGACCATGCGGCCAAAGGGATAGATTGGATTCCGGGTCGGGTGCGCTAAAGCAAAAGGCTAAATGGGGGAGCCGCAGCGTGAAGAAACGATATTGGGGCCTGCTGGCCGTGATTCTGGCGATTGTGGCTGCTTATGCTGCGGGCGTCCGGCTGGCGCCGCTGGGGCAGGATTTCGATGCTGCCCCACTTATCGCCAGGGCCAAATCCTATGACGCGCTGATCGAGCGCGATCGGTTCGGCGTGCCACATATCTCTGGCAAGCGCGATGCCGATGTCGCTTTTGGCATGGGCTATGCGCATAGCGAGGATGATTTTGCGACGATCGTCGATGCCGTGCTGACGACGCGCGGGCGCGCCGCTGAAACCAAGGGCAAGGATGCCGCTATCGGCGATTATCTCGTCCGGCTATTCCGGGTGTGGGAAAAGGTCGCAGCGGGATACGATACGCAGATCACCCCGCAAGCGCGGGCGATCATGCAGGGCTATGCCGACGGCGTGAATCTATATGCTGCGCAGCATCCGGACTTGGTGCCCGCTGGCGTTGTGCCGCTGTCTGGACGTGACGTGTCAGCCGGCACGATCTTTCGCGGGCCGTTTTTCTATGGGCTCGACAAGGTGCTGAAGTCCATTACCGAGAAAACACCCGCACGCGACACATCGCCCCCCAAGGGATCGAACGGCATCGCGATAGCTCCGTCGCGGTCATCGGATGGCGCGACCCGGCTGCTCGTCAATTCGCATCAGCCCTATGAAGGGCCGGTCGCCTGGTATGAAGCGGTGCTTGATAGTGGTGAAGGCTGGCACGTCGCGGGTGGATTTTTCCCCGGATCGCCGTTCATGCTCCACGGCCACAACGCGCATCTCGGCTGGGCCAGCACGGTCAACAAGCCAGATCTGTCCGACGTCTATCGCCTCAAAACCGATCCCGCGAAGCCGGGTCAATATTATTTCAATGGCCAATGGCGCGCTTTTGAAAAATCGGTCGCAACATTTCGCGTGAAGATTTTTGGGCCGATTCTGTGGACGGTGAACCGCGATGTGCTGTGGAGCGTCCATGGCCCGATATTTGAAACCGATCACGGCACCTTCGCGCTCAGCTATGCCGGCGAGCAGGAAGTCCGCCAGCCGAACCAATATATGGCGATGAACAAGGCGCGCTCACTGGACGAGTGGCGCGCTGCAATGGGCATTCAGGCGTTGCCGAGCATCAATTTCATTTATGCCGATGACAAAGGGAATATCGGCTATCTGTCGAACGGCCAGTTCCCCGTGCGCAAGGACGGTTTCGATTGGAAGGGCACGCTGCCGGGCGATCGGCCCGACTTGCTATGGACGCAGCGCGTGCCGTTTGCGCAGTTGCCGCAGGTGTGGAATCCGAAATCGGGCTATGTGTTCAATTCTAACAACAACCCGCTGATCGCCACCGACCCCGCCGATAACATCAAGCCCGACGCGCTGGCCCATCATCTGGGCCTGCAGACCAACATGACCAATCGCGCGCACCGCGTGCTGGAAACCTATGCGCGCGACACATCAATCACGCCCGAGGAGTTTGAGACCTACAAATATGATCTGGCCTATAGCGACCAGAGCGTGCTCGCCGGGTTGATCAAGCAGGCACTCGCCTATGATGCCAGGGGCAACCGCGATCTGGCGGCTGCGCAGGCCATTCTGAAAAAATGGGACCGGCGCACCGATACCGGTAATCGCGGCACGGCTTTGGCAGTGCTGATGGGCGAGCCGATCGGTCGGGCGCTCGAAATGGGCGAACCGATCCCGCCGCTCCGCCCGGCGCTGGATGCAGCGATCGTGCACCTAAAGAAGCATTTCGGGCGGCTCGATCCGGAATGGGGCCAGGTCAACCGGCTGCGGCGCGGCAAGGTTGATCTGCCGATTGCAGGCGGGCCCGATGTGTACCGGGCGGTCTATGGCAAGAAGCAGGACGATGGCACGCTGACCGGGAATGGCGGCGATACCTTCATCATGTTCGTGACGTGGGACACGGCAGGCAAGCTTTCCTCACGCAGCATCCACCAATTCGGGTCTGCAACGATGGACGCCAAATCACCCCATTATGCCGATCAGGCACCGTTGTTCGTGCAGATGAAGACCAAGCCTGTGCTGTTCAACCGGGCCGATCTGAAGGGGCAGATTGAGCGCAGCTATCGCCCCGGTAGATAGGGGCGCGGGGCTGGGCACCTAAGACAATCGCACGGCTCGGCTTGTTCGACGCCATCGGTGTGATCTTCCGCCATTCGGCGTCGCACAGATCGTCGCGGTTCATGCCGCCGTTCTGAACCTCAACGCCACTGCTCCGCCAAACCGATCATTGGATTGGCGCCTTAATATTATAGAAAACTGCTAAATTTGGTAGAACAGCGAGCGTTTTCGTTGTGACTGCGCGCCTCAAGCGATATCAAAGAGATGTTAAAGGAGGCACGCAATGAATAATGATACCCTAGAAAGACGTAAGTTTCTGACAAATACAGGTATTGGTTTGGCCGGTATTGGTGCTGCTGTTATGATCGGCGCCTCACCGGTTAATGCCGCTACTTCAAATAAGCGGAAACTTCCAGGGTCAGGCGATGGCGATATTGCTGTACTGCAGGGTGCCCTTGCCCTTGAGAATGAGGGTATTGCCGCCTATTCGATCGCTGGGGGCAGCGGATTATTGTCCGCCGAGGTGCTGAAGGTCGCGTTGGTCTTTCTTGGCCACCATAAGGCGCACCGGGACTCCCTTGCATCGTTGATCATCAAGGCGGGCGGTAAGGCTGCTGACCCGAAGAGCGATGCTGAATATACGCGTGACCTCGATCTTGGATCGTTGAAATCGCAAGGGGACGTTATTGCGCTGGCAGCCCGGCTCGAACAAGGCGCTGCAAATGCCTATGTCGGCCAAGTGGCGGCGTTGAAGGATCGGTCGCTCGCAACCTTGTTTGCTCAGCTGTCAACGGACGAAGCCGTTCATTGGGCGATTTTGAACAATGCGCTCGGGAACGCTGTTCCCTCCACGCCTTATCTCTTCGGCTAGGAGAGATTGGCATGATTCAGCCCGCATTATTCCCAATCCGACGCGCGCTGACCTTGTCGGTGCTCGTCCTAGGCAGTTGGGGAATGGTCGGTAGTGCTGTTGCCCAGACCCCGCCCGGCGCAGCGCTTTACCAGGCAAAATGTGGCGGATGTCATTCGCTTGATTCAAACCGGATCGGGCCATCGCATCGCGGCGTTGTGGGGCGAAAGCCTGCCAGCGTTGCAGGCTATGCGTATTCGGCAGCGATCAAGAAGCTGACCGGTGTCTGGACGCCGGCTCGGCTCGATACATGGCTGCAAGGTCCACAAAAAGTGGCGCCTGGTTCGAAAATGTTCCTGACCATTGCCGATCCGGCAACGCGGGCGAGCATCATCGCCTATTTGCAGAGCGTGTCGCCCCCAGCGGCCGCAAAATGAAAATAGACAAAAATACGATATTAATGTCCTGATACAGGTGAGAATATTGGTCGGCACAAAGACCGGAGAAGCAGTTACGGTGATGTTGGCCGACCAATATTTCTTACCGACCTCTCATTAAAATGGACCTAGGGGCGATCGCCCCGCCCCTCCCGATGGTTCGGGCGCAGATGTTGGGTGTTGTTGCGGTCTTCTAGAGCCCGCCAAGCGCTCGACGACGTCCGGCGTGCACACCACAATCGGTTATCGCAAACTGGGCCCACGGCAACGCGCTGACTGACCTGCCGGATCGATCACTCCCACAATTCGCTGCGTTAGCCTCTTGGGGCCCCTAGCCGCTGACGATCAAAACCGAGCTGCGCGGCAAGAACGATATTCGGCAATGCATGCGGCGGATCGGCTTCTGCAGCGGGATAAAATTGATCCGCAATCAACCGTCGAAATCCTCCTGGCGTCAGCCCAGTGACGCGGCGAAAAACCGTCGTGAAATGTGCTTGGCTATGGAACCCCAACTCGGTCGCAATATCGGCCAGCTTGATATCAGATTTAGCGATTAAAGAGCGCGCCTTCTCAATACGGTGCTTCAATACATATTGGTGCGGGCTGTAGCCTGTCTGCAACTTCATCGCCCTGATGAAATGAAATTGACTATACCCTGCGATGTGACTGAGCTCACTGACTCGGATCGATCGCGATAAATTGGCCTTGATATAGTGATCAATATCAGACAGCCGGCGAAATGTGAGATGAATGCGATTTTGTTCGGTCTTATGTTCATTGTTATTGCGCGCTAGCGTGAAAGCCGCTTGGATGAACCCAGGGATGAGATGCTCGACGACGCCACTCTCTTTGAATTGCCGAGCCGTCAAATGATACATTACCGCTTCTGCGATTCTAAACAGCGCATTATCTTGTAGATTAAAGAAACTACATTTTTCAGCCGGGCAATCTTCATTTGATAGAATTAAGTTGCCCAACGGAATATAGAGAAAGAGGAGCGTTTTCGGGCAGCGGGGGATCAAAATATCTTTGTTTTCCGATAGGATAATCGCGGATATCGAATGCTGTGCCAGGCTTGTTAGGGTATAGTCTCCGTCGCCGGTTACCCAGCATCGGTCGACGCGCCGCCTTGCCAACACAAAAACCAGGCCTGTCGTTACTGCCTTGTCGTTCAGATGTGTACCACGGTTACCGGTAACCGACCCGCGAACGACGATCGGGCGTGCCTGCCCTGCTTCGCCGTCCGGCACGGCATTGGCGATCACATCGCGCAGGAAAGCAAACTCGCTACATTCCGAATGTTCTTCCAATGCAACGCGTCCCCAATGGAATTGCCTTCCATGGGGCTATCGCAGCGGGAACACCTCGTCGTTCACGTTACGGCCGGACGTACAGATTCTAATCATTGGAGGGGTCCATCAACCGTTTGAACGTTGATGGTGCGATCCCATTAAGTTTACGAAATATCGTTGAAAAATGCTGCGATGATGAAAAGTTAAGCTCGTACGCGGCTTGTGTTACTGACAGCCCTTCTTGTGTGAGCATAAGCTTAGCGCGATCCATTTTCCGCTGAAGTGTCCAGCGATAGGGCGTTACACCGAACGTCACCTTGAACAGCCGCATAAACTGGGTCATCGACAGGCCCGATATGGCCGCCAGATCCGTTAATGAAACCGGCTCCGTCAGATTGTCCTCGATATAGTCATGAACGAGCATCATTCGACGGTCAGCGGGCCCAGTCTTTTCAAGGCCTTGAGCCGTTCCAGTAACGGTGATGTTGGACCATGTGCGCAAGATTTCAGCAGCAACGGCATAGCCGATTGAGTCTGCGAGCAGTCGGTCGACTGGACTGTTGGCGCTAAGGCGAAGCGCCATTTGCGCGAGAAGCGTCAGCTGGTGATCCGGGCGGTTCTGGGGGTCAATGAACTCGACCTGGGTATTTGGCGCCTGGTCCTCCAACACATGATCAAACCAGCTGCGCGCGATCAGAAACCGGACGCATTCGCAGCGCTCTGCGCTATATTCGATATTGTAGGTTTGGCCGCCGACCCCAAGGTTAGCGGTACCGGCCCGCCCCTCACGCTCAAAATTGGTGAAGGACGATCGATTTCGCATCCGGATTGATCCGCCAATGTGAACGCAAAGCATGATCTGATCAGCGGGAAGGGCCGCTTCGACGCCGACAATATCGGCGCTTTCAATCAAGCCATGGCTGATGACAATGCCGCCAGAACTGCCGTCAATTTCGTTTAAGGTACGATATCCAGGCCAGGAAAGTGATGGTGGCCGACTGAGGACGGTGCTCATCACGCACAGAAACCCATCGTTGAACCTGAAATAACGTTCCTCAAAAATTTTCCCCGCAGACGTCGCCCTCACCCGTTAGACGCCGGGTATCGAGCATCGGTTTCAAGGCAACTACCGGATGGGGTAAAATCAGGGTCGCCTGGTTCGTTATCCAATTCGCAGCTGAGGATCCGGCGTTCGTTCGGCGGCGATGTTGGGATGCGTGTCCTGGGTGCCCTGCGTGCCAACGCGATGCGTCATCGCCGCGACCACCTGTTCGCGCTTGATGCCCTGGCTGACGGCGGATCGACGTCCCCGTTTACGCTCCCAACCCATGAAGCAGCGCAAGACGCCAGACGTCATTCATAACGCAGCGCCCGGGCGGGCTCGCTTCGCGCAAGCCGCCACGCCTCGCCCGCGATGGTTGCAACGGCAATGCCTGCGGTCAGCATGATCGCAGCAACAAACAGCCAGGGTGAAAGCGCGACACGGTCGTCAAAGCCGGCCAGCCATTGTCGCGTGACGCCAAAGGCCACCGGCACGGCGATGATGTTTGCAATCAGTACGGGCCTGAGGAATTGACCGATCAGCATCCGCAATATTTCGGCAGTCGATGCGCCCAAGGCTTTGCGAATCCCGATTTCCTTCGTTCGGCGGGCGGTGTCGAAGGCGGCAAGGCCATAAAGGCCAATGCATCCAATGACGACCGCGAGCACGGCGCCAATCATGAACAGTCGCATCCGCTGTTCATCGGCGCGGTAAAAGGATTCGTATAATTGCTGATCGACCGGCAGCGCCTTGAACGGGGCGGCGGGCGCGATGCGGCGCCAGTCCGCCTCCATCGCCGCAAGAATGCCGCGGCCGGCGCCGGGAAGATGACGAACCGTGAGCACGGCGCTGAAGAGATCCCGGTCACGTTCAAAATAGGCCAGCGGCTCGACGGGATCACGCGGCGAACTGAAACGCATGTCGCTAATCACCCCGATAATGGTGGCGGCCCGCTCGTCCCCATCGCTGATGGTGACGCCGATCGCCTGTGTCGGATCAGCGAAGCCAAGCAGACCCACTGCCCGCCGGTTGAGCACGACAGCCCTTGGCCGTGGCGACGCCGGATCAACCGCATCGCTCGGATGACGTTGGGAATCGAGAAAGCGCCCAGCAAGCAAGCGCGCGCCATAGGTGGTGAAGAAACCGCGCGCGATATCGGCATGGACGATCGTCGGGTCCGGGCCAGTTGCGCCGTCCCGGTGCATCGGGCCAATCGAAAAGCTGCCACCCGCCGGCGCAATCGCAGACTGGGCCTGCGCCACCACGCCCGGCAGGCGCGCCACGTTGGCAACGAACGCGCGGCGCTGGCTGTCGTCGACTGCCCGATCGCCCATCGGCACCGCGATTAGCCCTGCCCGGTCGAAACCCAGGTCTGATGATTTGAGGTGCTGGGTCTGCGCGACGAGCACGCCGGTGCCGATCATCAGCGCGGTCGCAATCGCGAACTGGATGACAACCATCGCGCGGCGCAACAGCGCGCCGGCGCGCTGCCCCCCGGGTGCGCGCACCGAGGCGAGGACGGCAGCAGGCTGGAATCGCGACAGGACAAAGGCAGGATAGGCCCCCGCGACAATGCCCAGGCCGACGACCAACAGCGCAAGCGGTGGCAGGATGGAATCGCTCCCGAAATAGGCCACCGAAAGCGACGTACCGCCCGCCACATTCACCATCGGCAACGCCAGTTCAGCAAGCGCCAGCCCGGTCAGCCCCGCCGCAACCGCCGTCGCCATCGCTTCGCCGATGAACTGGCCGACAAGCGTTTTACGGGTTGCGCCCACCACCTTGCGGATCGCCACCTCGCGCGCACGCAAGGCGGCACTGGCGGTCGCCAGGTTTACGTAATTCACCAGCGCTATCATCAGGGCGAGCACACCCACCATCCCCAGCGTCCCCACCACAATGCCATCGCGCGGATTGGCCAGATGCAGCGACGGCAAGGGGATCAGCGATTGGCGCAGCACATCGGGCGCAATCCCTGCAAAGCTTGGATCGGGATGCCGACGCGCCAGTGCAGCAAAAGCTGGTCCCCGTCGAGCGGCCGCCGATGCATCGGGAAAGCGGACAAAGGTAGTCAGCAGGCCAGATGGGCCAGCGCTTGCCTGGCCGGAGCGAGGCAGCGCGAGGAAAATGGCGTTGCGATAGAAGCTGGCGGCGGGCGGATCGGCGATCACCGCGCCAATGCGAAATGGCGTCGGCTTGCCATCGACAATCAGCGTCAGCGTCCGACCGATCGGGGATGCCTTGCCGAAATAGGTTTCGGCGACACGCTTGGTAATCACCATGCCGTCTGGCGTCGAAAGCGCAGCGACCGCGTTCCCCGCAATCGCTTGTAACGGGAACAGCAAGAAATAGTCCCGATCAACCCAGGCGACCTTTTCCGCCACCAGCGCCAAGCCGTTCTGCACAGGCACATCAGCGGCGAGCATCCGGGCACCATCAACTTCGGGCCAGTCACGCCGGATCTGCCCCAGCAGATCGGGCGGGGATGGAATGACCATTTCGGGCGACCCCGGAAACTGCATGCTCCGCTTGACGACCCAGATCCGGTCCCATCCGGGCAGGACGCGATCATAGCCGGTTTCGAACCGGACGAAGAGGAACAGCACCAGGAAGACCGCGATACCAAGCGCCAACCCGCCGATATTGAGGATCGCATACAGCCGGTGCCGAGTGAGCGATCGGTAAAGCGTCAGCAGTGCTGATGGCATGGCCGGGCTGCTATTCGTGACGCAGTGCGCGCGCAGGCTCGGCGCGGGCAACGCGCCATGCCTGGCCAAACACGGTCGCCACCGCGATGGCGATCGCCAACAGGCTCGCGCCTACAAAGAACAACGGCGATAGCGATATCCGATCATCAAACCCCGCCAGCCACCGTTGGAGGACGACATAGGCGAGCGGCCACGCAATCAGGTTTGCCAGTAGCACTGGCCGCATGAACTGGCCGATCAACAACCGAAGCACCTCGGCAGTCGATGCGCCAAGGGTCTTGCGAATGCCGATTTCCTTTACCCGGCGCGCGGTATCGAACGCGGCGAGCCCGTACAGCCCGATACAGCCGATCACGACCGCCAGCAGCGCGCCGACCGAAAACAGCCGCGAACGCTGCGCATCAGCCTTGTAGTAACGCTCGAACAAATTTTCCTCGATCGAACGCGCAAGGAACGGGACACCCGGCGCTACCCGCTTCCACGCGGCTTCCAGGCGTGCAGCCATCGCTTTGGGGTCTCGACCGTCATAGCGAACCGCTGCGAACGGATCAGGAATATCGAGCGTATTGTACGAATAGGCAGTCGGGTTGACCGGATCACGCGGGCTTCTGAAGCGCAGGTCATCGACCACACCGATAATCGTCGAAGAACGATCACCATCCCCGATCGTCTGCCCAAGCGCGGCCGCTGGCGATGAAAAGCCGAGCGCCGTCACCGCCGTTCGGTTGAGCACGATGTTCGGGCCGATCAATTTGCGCTGATCGGGGGTCAGGCGTGCACGGTCATCGGCATGCGCGGCGTCGAACAAGCGGCCAGCAGCAAGCCGCGCCCCATAGACACGGAAATAGTCGCGGCCAGTGCCGACATCCATGATCGAGGTCTTCCGCTCGGGGTTTCCGGCTCGGGAATAACCCGAATAGTTCGTCGAATTCTGGTCGCCAGGGGCGTTGTTGCCGGTCGTCACGCCGATAACCCCCGGCACGCTGCTGAATGTGGTGAGCAGGGCCGCGCGCTGTGCGTCATCCAGCCCTGAATCGTTGAACGATCGCACAATCATCAACCCATCGCGCCGAAAGCCGAGATCGGCGTCGCGGATGTGCGCGGTCTGCGCGAGCATTGCCGCCGTCGTGATCGCAAAGGCGATTGCGATAGCGAACTGGATGACGACGAGCGCGCCGCGCAGTCGCGCACCGGCACGGCCGCCGCCCGGGGCCCGGGTGGAGGCGAGAACGGCGGCGGGGCGAAACCCGGACAGCACCAAGGCCGGATATAAGCCCGCTACGCCCGACACGCCCAGCACCATGAGAGTCATCGGCAACAGGATGCTGTTCGTGCCGAAATACTGGATCGCCAGTTTCGTGCCGCCGAGCGCATTGAGGAACGGCAGCGCGATTTCCGCGAGCGCAAGGCCAATCAGCGCCGCGACGGCGACGGTAACGACCGCCTCACCCATAAGTTGTTGCACGAGCGCGCGCCGCGTGCCGCCGACCACCTTGCGCATCGCCACTTCGCGCGCGCGCAAGCCCGCCCGCGCGGTGGCCAGATTGATGTAATTGACGATCGCGATCAGCAGCGTCAGCAACCCGACAATCCCCAGCGTCGTCACGATGGCACGATCGCCCGGCGTATAGAGATGCATCCCCGACAAAGGGCGCAGCGACTGAAAATACTCGCCCTTCTTTATGTTCCCGCTGGCATAGGCATGGCGATCGAGAAACGCCGGTAACTGCTGTTCGAAGGCGCGGGCGGCGGCTTCATCGGGAAAACGAAGCAAAGTCATTAACGACGTGCTGCCCCAATGATCCCAATAGCTGCCGCCAAAACGGGCGCGGACGAGCTGCACGAACATCGCGTTCTTGAGCGTCACATTGTCGGGCATGTCGCGCAAAACAGCACCTACCCGATACGGATACAGCTTGCCATCAACCGATACCCGCAGCGTCTGCCCAATCGCCGACTGGCTACCAAAATACTTTCGCGCCGCAGTCTCGGTAATCACCAACCCATCGGGGTCAGCGATCGTGGCGGTCGGATCTCCCTCTACCGCAGGGAAGCGCATTAAGTCGAAGAAGTTGGCATCGATCGTACCAATCTCTTCTGCTGTAGCCTGCGCACCCTGTCGGATCGTCACTGCGGCACTCGTGTAGCGCGCTCCGGCGAGCTGAGGATAATCAGCCCGCAAGAGATCGAGTTCTGCCGCCATCGTGTAGGGGTTGGTGTCGGGTGGATAGCCCGGCATCACATAGCGTTCCTCCACTATCCACAGTTGGTCCTGTGCCGGCAGCACGCGGTCGAAGCCGGTCTCAAAACGAACGAACAGAAACAGTACCAAAAACGTCGCAATACCGAGCGCCAGGCCACCGATGTTGAGCGCGGCGAACAGGCGGTGGCGGGAGAGCGAGCGATACAGGCTGGTCAGGGTTGACATGTCAGGCTGCCCGCCGCGCCGACGACAGGATCCGTCCATCGAGCATATGAACCGTGCGCCGCGCGACATCGGCATGCGCGGGCGAGTGGGTGACCATCACAATCGTCGCCCCATCGGCATTGAGCTGGCTGAGGATGTCCATCACCTGCGCGCCATTTTCGGTATCAAGGTTGCCGGTCGGCTCGTCGGCTAGAATCAACTGCGGCTCGCCGACGATCGCGCGAGCAATCGCCGCACGTTGCTGCTGCCCGCCCGACAATTGATGCGGATGGTGACGCTGGCGATGGGCGATGCCCACCCGGTCCATTGCAGTCGCCACCCGCGCCTTTTTCTCCTGGGCCGACATCGATCGATAAGCGAGCCCGAGCGCGACATTCTCCTGGATTGTCAGTTCATCGATGAGATTGAAGCTTTGGAAAACAAAGCCCAGCCGGTCGCGGCGCAACCTGGCCAGCTCCGCCTCTGGCGCCCGCGCGATATCGGCACCGTCGAACAGATAGCGCCCGCCGGTTGGCCGGTCGATCGTGCCGATGATGTTGAGCAGGGTCGATTTGCCGCACCCCGATGGGCCCATGATCGCGACGAATTCGCCAGCGTCGATCGCAAGATCGATGCCACCGAGCGCCGTCGTCTCAATGTCTTCTGAGGCATAAGTGCGGCTGAGGTCCTGAAGCTGGATCATATCGGGTCCTATCGGAGGATAAGGGTTTGAAAGGGCGTGTAAGTGTTGAGCGCGGTGGTCACGATCCGGTCGCCGGGGACGAGGCCGGACAGGATTTCGATCTGATCGGGATTGCGCCGACCGGTTACGATAGACCGGCGAACCGCATGGTGTTCGGTATCGAGGACAAAGGCCGTCGTCCCGCCCGCGTCGAGCCAGCCCCCCGTCGGCGCCACGACCGCCGGCTTATCCGCGCCCAGCACCAGCCGCACGTCGAGCGTCTGCCCGCGATTGAGCCCGCGCGGCACGTTGCCGCTAAACCCCAGTTCGATGCGGAAACGGCCATTGGTGACCTGCGGCAGCACCTTGAGCGCGGCCATCGGGTAATTGCGCCCGTCGATCGCCGCCGTCGCACGCAGGCCCGCCCGAACACGCCCCAGATAGAATTGGTCAACATCGGCGGTCAGCTTCCATTGCCCTTCGGAATCGATCTGGCCGACGGCATCGCCCGCTTTGAGCGTCTGGCCCGGTTGCAGCGTAAAGGCGGTCAGGCGGCCGGCGACAGGGGCCCGGAGCACCAACGCTGACAGGCTCGCGCGGACCATGTTCAGGCTTTCGCGAAGTTGCTGCGCCGTAGCGGCAATGCCCGATGCCTGATCGGCGAGCGTTGCGCCCGCCTCAACGGCACCGCGTTCGAGCGCAGTCACGCGACTTTGCTGATAGGCGACGTCGTCGCGCAGCGGATCGATCGCCCCGCGCGTGATGATCCCCTTCTCAAACAGCACCTGCTTTTGCGCCAATAACGTTTGCGCCTTGGACAGGGCGTTGCGCGCTTCAGCTAGGTCACGGGCGCTGCCCTGTCGGCTGGCCTGGACGGCCAGACGCTGGCCGCTGATCGCGCTCAGCTGACCAGCGATGTCCGCCGAACGGCTCGCAACCTCAATCGCGAGCGCCGGATTGGAAAGGCGCGCGAGCGGGCTGCCCGCGGCGACCATCACGCCGTCACTCGTCATTAGATCGGCCACCTGCCCGCCGCTGATGGCAGTGACGAAAACGGTGCGAAGCGGTGCAACCTCGGCGCGCAGTGGCACGAAATCGCGAAACGGTGCGCGCGTGACAGTGCCCGTCCGGATAGCAGCGGCATCCACCGTCAGGGCATTGGTACCCGGCAGCGACCACCACAACATGGCGGCGATCGCGAGCGCGACGACGCCAATCGCCATGCGCGTCATCAACTTGCGGCGTTTGTGCTGCGGGCGTTCAATGCGCCGGTCCATTGCGGCACCGCTGCCTGTTCGGGTCGTCTCAGTCATGCGGACAGTTTACGCGATGTCCGACCGCAGCGCTAAGCAACTGATTTATATATCTTATGAAAAATCTGACGGGCGAGAAATCGGGGCATCTGTACCAACTGTCCGTTTCCGGACACTATCGCGGCCATGTCAACCGAATCGCATATCCTTGTTATCGACGACGATATCGACATCGCCCGCGCCGCGCGGCTGTTGCTCGTCCGGCACGGCATGCGCGTATCGACAGCCGCTAATCCGGCGGCGGCGTGGGTCGTGCTTGCCAGTGAACGGATCGATGTGATCCTGCTCGATCTCAATTTCGTTCGCGGCCATACTAGTGGTGAAGAAGGCTTTGCGATGCTCGACCGGCTGGTCGCCGCGGACCGCCACGCCGTCGTGATCGTTGTTACGGGGCATAGCGGCATCGCGGTCGCGGTGCAGGCGATGCGGAGCGGTGCCACCGATTTCGTGATCAAGCCGTGGCATAATGAGCGCCTGCTCGCGACGGTCGAGCGCGGCATTGCCCTTCGCAGGGCGAAACTGGAAATCGCCGCAGCGCCGCCAGTGACTGACGAGCTTTTGCTGGGCGACAGCTCTGCGGTGGAGCATGCACGCGACATCATCACCCGTATCGCCCCCACAGCAGCGTCGGTCCTTGCACATGGTCCAGCAGGTGCCGGCAAGTCGCTCGTCGCCCGGCTTATCCACAGAGGATCATCCCACGCCGACGGCCCTTTTGTGACGCTCGATGCGGCCGCGACCGATGCCGCCATGATCGCCGAGCAGGCGGCAGCAGCGGCGGGTGGCACGCTGGTGATCGACCATATCGATCGCCTCCCCCGGGCGCTTGGTGCCGATCTGACCAAAGTCCTGAGCGCCGCCCGCATCGTCGCGACCACCCGGCTTGACCGCGCTGAGCTAAGTCGCGCGATCGGCGAGGATTTGGTCGATCGGGTCGGCACGATCGACATCGCCCTGCCCCCGCTTGGCCACCGAACGGGCGACACACTGTTGCTCGCGCGCCATTTTCTGGCGCTGTTCGCCTATCGGCATGGCAAGCCACCCAGACCGCTGAGCGACGATGCAGCGCATGCCATCGCTGCAGGCAATTGGCCCGACAATGTTCGCGGCGTGCGCCAAGCGATGGAACGCGCGGTGCTGCTCGCTGGCGGCGACATGTATGTGCCTGACGATTTTCTGCTGTCGCCAGGCGCGACGCCAGATCACCCGCGCGCACCCGATTTGTCGCTGGCGCGCAATGAGGAAGCCCTGATCTCGGCCGCTTTGGGGCGCCATGCCTTCAATGTCAGCCGAGCCGCTGCTGAGCTTGGGCTGACCCGCGCGGCACTGTATCGGCGCATGGCCCGTTATGGTCTCTGATCGCGTCCGCGCGGTTCTCCAGACGCTCGGCGCTGCCGGCGCAGGCGCGGCCGCGATGCTCGCTGCCGTGCAAGGGCTGTACGCAACGGCGCTGCTGGGATTGCTGATCGCCGCCTGGATCGCGGTGCAGAGCATGGTCGATGCGTCGCGACGGATCGTGGTACCGCCCCCACCTCCGCCCCCGGCAGCGCTGCCGGATGAGGAGGAGCGGCGACGCTTGATCGCCTATCTGGACCTGTCACCCGCCCCGCTCGTCGCGCTTGATGAACGTGGCCGCCTCAGCGCCGTCAACCGCGCTGCGCGCCATTTGTTCGGCAGGAATGATGTGGTGCCGGACCCGCCCGCTGCGCTGATCGCTGCGCTCACCGCGCCCGGCCCGCCCGGCACGGCAACAATCGAACTTTCCGATACCGGTGAGCCGCGCAACTATGTGCTGGCGACCGGCGACCTGGCGTTGTCGGGCCGAATGATCCGGATTGGCGCGCTCATTGATATCGACGCAGAATTGAAGGCCGCAGAAGCAACCGCGCTGCGCGAACTCGTGCAGGTGCTGAGCCACGAGATCGTCAATGCCTTGACCCCGATCGCCTCGCTTGCCGAGACGGCCGTAGCCATGCTCGATGATCCGGTGCCGGCGCTACCGGAGATACGCGATGCGCTCAGCATCGTGGCACGGCGGGCGGCCAGCCTGCACCGGTTCGGTGAAAGTTACCGTTCGCTCGCGCGGCTGCCCGCCCCGATGCTCCAGCGTATCGCCGTCCCGCGCCTGGTGGATGATCTCGCCACGCTGTTTGCGACACGCTGGCCGACCATTGCACTGGTGGCAGAGACCAGTAGCGCGCCAGCCTATATCGTCGCAGACCCCGATCAGTTGACCGCAGCACTTTGGGCAGTCCTGCAAAACGCAGCCGAGGTCCAGCATGACACGCAAGCACCGCAAGTGACGCTGAGCGTTCGCGCGCTCCTGAACAAAACGCTTATCACCATCGCCGACAAGGGACCGGGCATGAGCGAGCCCGTTCAGGCCGAAATCTTTCGTCCCTTTTTCACCACCAAGGCAGAAGGCACGGGAATCGGACTGGCGCTTGGCCGACAAATCCTTCGCAGTCATAAAGGCGATCTGTCGCTTGCGTCATCTAGCCCTACCGGGAGCCGCTTCGAAGCCATCATCCCTTCGCTCTTGCTGCCCAACCAAGAGGAACAAGCAACCGCACCGAGAGTGCCTGCACCTACCGAAATTCCCCCTCCGTGATGCTGTGAATTGCTTCTGGTTTGAGCCCCGAGGCCCCTCCGCCTGTGAGTAATGCAAGAGGACGCCAAAGGAATTTGACCGCAATCGTTTCAGCGCGAGCCGATTGACGGACAAGCCCGCCCAATGCATCGGCCAAGCTCCTTCGGCTGCCGGATTTCTGCTTGTCATGTCTGTTGATGCCAGCACCGATCATTTGCTGTTCTTCACTCGCTATCCCACCCCCGGTGATGTCAAATCGCGGCTTGCCGACGAGATTGGCCCCGCCAGGGCAGCCGCAGCGCATGATGCAATGGCGCGCTATTGCCTTGCCGCTGCCGATGAGGCGGCGGTCGCGATGGGCGCGTCTGTTCGCGTCTTAATTACGGGCGCAACATCGACGACGGCAGCGTCCTGGCTTGGCAAGCATCATCGCTTCATAGACCAAGGCGATGGAGGCCTGGGTGATCGCGTGAACCGGGCGCTCGTCGCCAGTGTCCGACAGGGAGCGAGACGGATCGTCGTCATGGGAGCTGACTGCCCGGCCTTAACGCCTGCATTGATCGCGCAAGGGTTCGCCCTGCTTGATGAATACGACGTGGCGCTGGGGCCGGCGGTCGATGGCGGCTTCTATCTGTTCGGCCTTTCCGCTGATGCCGCTGACCAACTGCCTGCCCTGATGGCCGATCTGCCCTGGGGCACGGGTGCTGCACGGGCAGTGCTCGAGCGCAACGCCGCTGAGTGCGGTGCCCGGATTGCGATGCTGCCGCTGCACCATGATATCGATACGCTGGCCGATATCGATCCCGTCCGCTGGCCTTGGCTGGCCGCCGTCACTGGGGTGACAGGCCCGAGCGCCACCGCATGACGGCGCCGATTTGGCTGACGGCGGCTGATGTCGCGCTGATAGCGGATCGGCTGCGGGCGCTCGGCTGGCTGGCACCCGATGAAGCACTGTCTGACGTTACCACGGCCGGCGATGGCAATCTCAACCTCGTCCTGCGGGTATCGGCAGGCAGCCGCTCCGCCATCTTCAAACAGGCACGACCCTGGGTGGAGAAATATCCAACCATCGCCGCCCCGGTGGCGCGATCGGCCGTCGAGGCCAGCTTTTACCGGCTGGTCCATGCCGCCCCCGCGCTTGGGGCCTTCATGCCGCAGCTATTGGGAGTCGATCCGGCTTGGCATCTGCTGCTGCTGGAGGATATTGGGCGGCAGGCAGACAGCGCCGCGCTCTATCATCGCGCATCGGCCGACCCGGCGGCGCGGGCGCGGCTGGTCGCGTTCATGGCCGGGCTGCACGCGTTGGCAGTGCCGCACGCAGCGATGCCCGATAATCGCGCGATGCTGGTGCTGAACCACGCCCATATCTTCACCCTACCCTTTGCCGAGGCGGATCGGGATCTGGCGGCAACGGCCTCGCTGCTTGGCGATCGCTATCTGCTCGGCGCGGGGCCATTGCTGCACGGTGATTTCTTTCCCGGTGCCTGGGTGTACGGCGATGATGGCGTGAAAGTGATCGACCCCGAATTCTGCCTGCTCGGCCCGCCCGAATTCGATTTGGGCGTGATGGCCGCGCATCTGATCGTTGCCGGTGATGAGGCAGATGCGCCAAATGCCCTGAGTGCCGCCTATCAGTCGGCAAGCGGTGGCGCGGTCGACGCGGCGTTGGTTGGGCGCTTTGCCGGTATCGAGCTGTGGCGGCGGCTCCACGGCGTCGCGCCGCTACCAGTCCCGATCGATGATCAGCAAAAAGCCGCACTGACCGCGCTTGCGGCACGGCTGATCCGCGCATGATCACGCGCGTACCCGTCTGGATCGATACCGATCCCACCGTGCTGCCGGGGGGGTATGAGGTGGATGACGGCTTCGCCATTGCCCTGGCGTTTCGGTCGCCAGAGCTGCGCGTGGTTGGCGTCAGTTCGATCTTCGGCAACGGTGACATTGATTGCTGCCACGCCAGCGCCGAAGCGATCGTCGCGGCGTTTGGCCCAATCGACATGCCGGTCCACCGCGGAGCCGCGACGCCGGGCGATTTGCATGCGACTCCGGCAGCACAAGCGCTAATCGATGCGGCGCGGCGCACTGTGCGACCGGGCCTGACGATCCTGGCGCTCGGCCCGCTGACCAACATCGCGGCGGCGCTCACCCTTGCGCCCGACCTTGCCGAGCAGATTGCGTCGATCATCTGGGTGGCCGGGCGGCTGCCAGGGCAAGAGTTTCGCGCGTCAATGCAGCAGACAGAGGCCTTTGCCGATCTCAATTTCGAACAGGATGTAGCGGCGGCACGCATCGTCCTGGCCAGCGCGGTGCCAATCGCGCTGACATCATGGACGGTCTGTTCGAAGGTTCATCTTGGGCGTGCGGAGATTGCACGGCTGGGAACGGCGGATGCCGCCTGCAGCGTATTGCACGGCCCCGCGCGTGACTGGCTCGATTTGTGGCGTAATCAATTCGGCCTCGATTATTTCATGCCGTTTGATACACTTGCCGTCGGCCATGCCAGCGCCAGCGGCGCTGTATCGGGTTTTGCCGGACGGGCCTGGATAGACCCGTCATCGCCGCCAGTGCTGATCGCGGCACCGGATCACACGGCACCCGCAGATGCACGGCCTGTTTGGTTCGGCACCGATGCGGGTGACGATTTTGTTGAAACGTTAATGACCAGGATGACGACCCCAACCAGCCAGTGAAGGAAGATGTGCGATGGACAATCCCCGGTTACCGTTCGCGCTGTCGCGACCTATGACGCTTGGCGCTAGTGCGGCGCTGGCCACAGCCGCCATCATCGCGCTGCAGGCGATCGCCCAGCAATCGACCACGCCGATGCCGACCATGCCGGGCGCGGAGGCCAATCGTCCCGCCGACGATCCCTTTGCGATCTTCGCCATGGCCGATGAGGCGCAAAAGGCGCCGATCAGCTATGCCGTCTGGAGCGAATTTGTCGGCAAGCTGGTTTTGTTCGATACGGGCCATACGGAGATTGGCTATCGAGCAATCAAGCAGAATGCGGCGCCATTTCTTGATGATTTTGTGTCCGCGATTCAAACGCTGCGCCCCGAGCTCCTCAGCAAAAAGGAACAGCTGGCGCTATGGATCAATCTGTACAATGCGCAGGTCGTTCGCGTGACGACGCAACGATATCCTGTGCGAAACGTCGAAGCATTGGTCAATGGCCCGGACTGGAGTACGCAAAGCCTTGGGTTGAGCGGTATCAAGCTGAGCCTTAACGATATCCGGACGCATATCCTCGCGCGCTATTTCGGCGATCCACGCATTCTGGCAACGTTGCTGGTGCCAGCCCAGGGCGGGCCCGAGGTTCAGAAGCAGGCCGCTTCTGGCCCAATAATCGATGCGCAGCTCAATGCCGCGGCCGCGCAATATATCAACCAGGGTGGGGTCGTCGTGGTCAAGGCCGATGTGGCCTATGTATCACCGGTCTATACGTTGAACCGAATGTATTTTGGTGGGGAGGATGCCCGGCTGATCGCGCATTTGAAGCAGTTTGCCAAACCCAGACTCGCCGCAAAGCTCGCCACGGTGACCCGCGTGGAGACGGGCAAGTTCGACTGGGCACTTAATGATGTCGTTCCTCGTCAGAATGACTTTACAGCGCCATCGTCGTCGAATGGCGAGCAATCCTCCGGCTCGTGATTCTTGCCCGATTACCGCGCCACGGGGCGCTGACGTTAACGGCAATTGCACTGGCAGCGATAGTGTTCGTCGCGCTGCTCGGCTGGCTGTCGCTGGCGACGGGGGGCTGGCCGGCGTTGGTGCTAGCGATCGTGCTGGTGATTGCAGGGGTCGTCTGGCTCGCCCTGCCGCTCGTGATTGGACGGGTTGGACGATCAGCAACAATATTGCGGGCACTGATCATTATCGGCCTTGCAGCGCGACTGGCGCTCCTGCCGAGCCCGCCGCTCTATGAGGATGATTATGTCCGCTATCTCTGGGATGGCGGCGTTACCGCGGCGGGCTTGAACCCCTATGCCCGCACCCCGTCCTCTATCCTGAACGACATCCACCCACTGTTCCCGCAAATGCCCAGAACGGCACGACCGCCATCGCCAGAGGCCATATTGGGTGGGCAGTCAAACGGCGTGCTGGAGCGGGTGAGTTACCCTAGCGTCACGACCATCTACCCCCCGCTCGCGCAGCTTGGTTTTGCAGCGGCACACCTGGTGTCGCCCTGGTCATTGCTGGCATGGAAGGTGGTGGGGCTGGCGGCGGAAGCGCTGACTTTGTGGCTGTTAATGGGCGGGTTGCGCGCGGCGCAGCGATCGCCGGGTTGGGCGATGCTGTATTGGCTCTGCCCGCTGGTCATCAAAGATTTCGCCAACGGGGCGCATATGGACGTGCTGCTGATGCCGACGCTGGCCGGGCTGATCTGGGCGATGCTTACAGGGCGATTACGTACGGCGGCGGTGCTGATCGGGGTCGCCGCTGCACTGAAATTCTGGCCGCTGCTGTTGGTGCCTGGGCTGGCCTGGCGCGTTAAGAAATGGCCGCACCGAATCGCACTATCCGCGTTAGCCACTGCCAGCGCGGCGCTGTTGCTTGCGCCACAGTTGCTGGCGCTCGATCCGGCGAGCAGCGGCCTTTCCGCCTATGCCGAAAGCTGGGTGCGCAACAGCCTGGCCTTCCCGGCGCTGAAGGCGATAATTACCGCGCTGGCGATTGGCGGAGACCCTGCGCTGCTAACGCGGTTTTTGGTGGCCGCCATCGTGGGAGGGCTGGCGCTGCGATGGGGGGTGAGAGCCGCCAATGCCGCGCCGATGGCAACAATCGCAGCCTGGCGCGATACGGTGCTCGCGCTGCTGTTGCTCAGCCCCACTGGCTATAGCTGGTATGCAACCTGGCTGGTCCCTTTTCTGGTTTTCACACCTGAGGCGGCGGCGATGCTGCTTGTCGCTTTTGTCGGGGCTTATTATGCGCGCTTTGCCGACAGGACGGGATGGGGCGCGGCAATCGCCCCCTGGACCGGCTTTGCGCCGGCCTGGATCGCGATTGTTGTGACCGGGCTTCGTCAGCGGATTGCCGATGCGCGGGGTTGATCGGATCGCGGCGATTATCCCCGTTCTCAACGAAGCGCCGTCGCTGGCGCTACTGCTGCCTGAGATGCCCGACTGGGTCGATGAGATCATCGTCGTCGATAATGGCTCCACCGACGGCAGCGCCAACGTCGCGCAGGCGCTTGGCGCGCGCGTCGTCGCTGCACCATTGCGCGGCTATGGCAGCGCCTGCGCTGTTGGTGCCGCCGCAAGCACTGCCGACATTCTGGTGTTTCTCGACGGCGATGGCAGCGACCGGCCCGATCAGATCGCAAGGCTGATCGACCCGGTCGTCGCTGGCACTGCCGATCTGGTCATCGGCAGCCGCGTTCTCGGCAAACGCGAGGCCGGGTCGCTCAGTCTGCAACAGCGGCTGGGCAACGCGCTGGCCTGCTGGCTGATGCGGTGGCTGTGGCGCGCGCGCTATACCGATCTCGGCCCCTATCGCGCCATTCGCCGCGTTGCGCTCGCACGGCTTGATCTGCGCAACCGCCGTTTCGGTTGGACCGTAGAAATGCAGATCCGCGCGCATCGGCAGGGAATGACGGTGATCGAGGTGCCGGTAGATTATCGCCGACGGCTGCGCGGAAAATCAAAGATTTCCGGCACGCTACGCGGTGTCGCGCTCGCCGGATGGCATATCCTGGGCACCATTTTCACCGAAGCCAGACGGCGCGATTGATGCGCTTCAGCCGGGCGCCTTGCCGCTCGCGTCAATGGGCGCAGGTAAGCCGTTTGAAGCGCTTAGGTGCCCGGCGAGTGAAGCAATGCTTCTACCCGCGCCTCATAGGAACCAATAGCTGCTTCATTTTCCATCGTTAGCGCGATTTCGTCTGTGCCATGGATCAAACAATCACGACGAAAGGCATCAAGATCGAAAATGAAACGATCCTGATAGGGTGTTGTTACTGTCATGGTCGTCAGATCAATCGTGATCGGCTCCGTCGTCGCGACTTCCATCAGCCGATCGATCGCGGGCTGCGGCAGGACGACGGTGACCATCCCGTTTTTGAAAGCATTGCCCGAGAAAATGTCGGAAAAAGATGGCGCGATCACCGCCATGATACCCCGGTCCATCAATGCCCATACGGCGTGCTCGCGGCTCGATCCGCAGCCGAAATTAGCCCCGGCGATCAGGATCGTCGCCCCCTGATAGGCGGGATCGTCGATCACATTGCCCGGCACACGACGCAGCGATTCCAGCGCATGCGCGCCCAGGCCAAGGCGCGTGACTGTCTTGAGATGATCCGCCGCGATAATCACATCGGTATCGATATTGGCGAGACCAAGCGGGATTGCGCGGCCAGTGACTTGGTCGACCGGGTTCATGCCATCATCTCCCGCACGTCGCTGAGCCGGCCGTTGATCGCTGCTGCCGCTGCCATCGCCGGCGAGACGAGGTGGGTGCGCGCGCCGGGCCCCTGGCGGCCCATGAAATTGCGGTTCGACGTCGATGCGCAGCGCTCGCCCGGCGGCACCTTGTCAGGATTCATGCCCAAGCACATCGAGCAGCCCGGCTCGCGCCATTCGAAGCCCGCCGCGATGAACAGCTGATCAAGCCCCTCGGCCTCGGCCTGGCGCTTGACCAGGCCGGATCCGGGCACGATCAATGCTTGCCGGATGCCCGGATGGACATGGCGGCCGCCGATGATCGCGGCTGCGGCCCGTAGATCCTCGATCCGGCTATTGGTGCAGCTGCCGATGAAGACATGCTGGACGGCAATGTCGGTCATCGCCGTGCCGGGGGTCAGCCCCATATAATCGAGTGCCTTGGCAGCGGCGGCCCGCTTGACGGGATCAGCCATGGCTGCCGGATCGGGGACCATGCCCGACACGCCGACCACGTCATCCGGGCTGGTGCCCCAGGTGACGCTGGGTTCGATGCTGGCGGCATCGATCACGACGCGCTTGTCGAAATGCGCGCCGTCATCGGTTTTTAGGGTGCGCCAATAGCTGACCATCCGGTCCCAATCGGCACCGCTGGGGGCCATCGGGCGACCGGCGAGATACGCAAAGGTCACGTCGTCGGGAGCGATCAGGCCGGAACGGGCCCCCGCTTCGATCGACATATTGCACACCGTTAGCCGCGATTCGATGCTCATCGCTTCAAAGGTCGATCCGCGATATTCGATGACATGGCCGGCACCACCCGCGGCACCAATCACGCCGATAATCGTCAGGATCAGGTCCTTGGCCGTGACCCCGGGGCCAAGATCGCCGTCAACGCGGACTTCCATCGTTTTTGACGGGGTGAGCAGCAAGGTCTGCGTGGCGAGGACATGCTCGACCTCGCTGGTGCCGATCCCAAAGGCCAGCGCACCGAGCGCGCCATGCGCCGCTGTATGGCTATCCCCGCAGACCAAAGTCGTGCCCGGCAAGGTGAACCCCTGTTCGGGGCCGACGACATGGACAATCCCCTGTTCCGCCGCGCGATCAGTGAAATAAGGAACGCCGAACAGCGCGACATTGGCCTCAAGCGCGGCAAGCTGCGCCGCACTCGCCGGATCGGCGATTGGGATGCGCTTGCCATCGGCATCGACCCGCACAGTGGTCGGCAAATTGTGATCCGGCACGGCAAGCGTCAAGTCAGGCCGCCGCACGCGCCTGCCCGCCAGCCTGAGCCCTTCAAACGCTTGCGGCGAGGTTACCTCGTGAACAAGGTGACGATCGATATAGATCAGGCACGTGCCATCATCACGGCGATCGACGACATGCGCGTTCCAGATTTTTTCATAAAGCGTTTGCGGGTGCGGCTGCATGGTCATGTTTCCTAAAGCTCTTTTGCCGGGCATTCAGGCCGCAGCATCAGCCGATAGTTGCAGCCGCGCGCGGACGGCATCGCCAAATTCGCTGCATCGCGCGGTACCGCCAAGATCAGCGGTGCGCACCCCGTCCAGCAAGGTTTCGCGAACCGCGTCGCGCAGCGCCTGCGCGGCTGATGCATGGCCCAACGCGGCCAGCAGCATCGCCGCGCTTTCCATCATCCCGGCCGGATTGGCGCGATCCTGCCCGGCAATGTCGGGCGCGGAGCCGTGGATTGGCTCGAATAGCCCTGCCCCGGCCCCGCTAGCACCCGTGCTCGCAGAGCCCAACAGGCCGATGGATCCCGGAATCACCGACAATTCATCTGACAGAATATCGCCGAACAGATTTTCGGTCAGGATCACGTCGAACCGCTTGGGGTTCTTGATCAATTCCATCGCGGCGGCATCGACATAGAGATGATCGAGCGTGACACCCGGATAGGATGTCGCGACTTCCGTGACGACCCGGCGCCAGAGCTTCGATGAGGCGAGCACATTGGCCTTGTCCACCGACGTCACGTTGCCGGAACGCCGCTCCGCCGCCTGGAAGGCAACATGGGCAATGCGTTCAATCTCCGCGCGGCTATACGCGCAGACATCGCTGGCATGATCGTCGGCCAGAATATGCTCGCCGAAATAAAGCCCGCCGGTCAGTTCGCGGACGACTAAAATGTCGATCCCAGCAACCAGTTCAGCGCGAAGCGGGGACAAATCTTCCATCCCACAGATCATACGGGCCGGGCGCAGATTGGCGAACAAGCCGAGTTCCTTGCGCAGCCGCAACAGGCCCGTTTCCGGCGTTATGGCCAGACCAGCCCATTTCGGCCCGCCAATCGCCCCCATCAAAATGCCGTCCGCCGCGCGCGCCGCCGCCAGCGTCGCCTCGGGCAGCGGATCGCCCTGCGCATCGATTGCGACGCCGCCGAAATCATAAGATGTAAAGCGCATGCCGATCGCGAAACGTTCGGCCAAGATGGTCAGGCAAGCGATTGCCTCCGCCGTAACCTCAGGCCCGATGCCGTCACCGGGCAGAACCGCGATATCGGCAATCATGCTGGCGTTGCTGGTGGTCAAGAAAGTCCCTTTTCCCCAAAAGAAAGCCCTCGATCCCGATCGGGAATGAGGGCGGATCGGCGGTCTGAATTGGTGCCCGCTCCTTATCAGCAAACTAATATTGCGCAAGAATGGAGTTGGTGCGATGGAAAGTTTCGTCGATTCCGCAAACCTACCCCCAAAGGCGATGAAATGACCGATCCCGCGCTCCCCCCGCGTGACTTGCCGTCCCGTGAACTGATCAACGGCGCCGCCCGGGCCCCAGCGCGCGCGATGCTCCGCGCCACCGGGCTTGATGATGCTGCGATGGCCAAGCCAATGGTCGCGATCGTCAATAGCTGGTCGAATGTGTCGCCCTGCAACATCAATCTGCGCGACCTGGCCGAACATGCCCGTGCCGGCATCATCGAAGCCGGTGGCACGCCCGTCGATTTCAACACAATCGTGGTCACCGACGGGATCGCGATGGGCACGCCGGGCATGCGCGCCTCGCTGATGAGCCGGGAATGTATCGCTGATTCAGCCGAGCTCGCGGTGCGCGGGCACATGCTTGATGCCGTGCTGTTCCTGGTCGGCTGCGACAAGACGATTCCTGCCGCTGCCATGGCGGCTGCACGGCTCGATCTGCCTTCCGTCATTCTCTATGGCGGCTCAATCATGCCCGGCAAGCTCGGCAGCAAGGCAATCACGATTCAGGACGTGTTCGAAGTCGTCGGTGGGCACGGCGCCGGCACGGTCGATGATGCCGGCCTGCTTGCCGTAGAAAAAGCAGCCTGCCCCGGTGCGGGTGCCTGTGGCGGGCAGTTCACCGCCAATACGATGGCGCTGGCAATGAGCTTCCTTGGTTTTTCGCCCATGGGGTTGAACGACGTGCCTGCCCCACACCCCAGCAAGAACGACACCGCGCGCGAGGCGGGCCGCATCCTGATGGATGCGGTGCGCGAAGGCCGCAACGCCCGCCAGTTCATCACGCCCGCCAGCCTGAAGAACGCGATCGTCGCTGGCACGGCAACGGCGGGATCGACCAACCTGATCCTGCATCTGCTCGCCATCGCGCGCGAAGCCGGGATCGGCGAAGACCAGTTTGCGATCGATCTGTTCGACGACATCTCGCGCAGCACCCCCGTTATCGCTGATCTCAAACCTGGCGGTCGTTTCATGGCGCCGGATATGTCGGCGGCAGGCGGCACCGCATTGCTAGGCCGGCGCTTGATGGAAGCCGGGTTGATCACTGATGCGCCAACGGTGACCGGCAAAAGCCTGTTCGATTATTTCCGCGACGCCCCCGAAACGCCCGGCCAGCAAGTTATTCTGTCGGCTGACCACCCGCTCAAACCGCGCGGTGGCTATGGCATTCTGTATGGCAATATCGCGCCCGAAGGCTGTGTCGTGAAGCTCGCCGGGCATGAGCGGATGCAGCATGAAGGCCCGGCCAAGGTGTTTGACGGCGAAGAAGCGGCTTTTGCCGCCGTCTCGGCTGGTCAGATCGAGCCGGGCGATGTCGTGGTGATCCGCGGCGAAGGGCCGGTCGGCGGCCCAGGCATGCGCGAAATGCTGGGCGTGACCGCTGCCATCCAGGGACGCGGGCTTGGCGACAGCGTCGCGCTGGTGACCGACGGGCGTTTTTCCGGCGCGACCTATGGCTTCATGGTCGGCCATATCTCCCCCGAAATGGCGCGCGGCGGCCCGATCGGCCGGCTCATGACCGGTGACCGGATCCTGATCGATGTCGAAGGCCGGACGATTTCAACCGACGCCGATCTGGATAGCCGCCCGGCGGCATCACCGCCCAAGCGGGTCGTAACCGGGGCATATGCCAAATATGCCGCCCTGGTTGGATCAGCATCGCAAGGGGCAGTGACGAGCGGGGTTTAGCCAGCCCGCCCGCGCCGGCACGCCTGCCCTTAATGCGCCGGCTTGCCGCCCTTACGGGGGATGAAATGCAGGGCACCGGCAATTGCTGCGCCGACTATAAGACCGATAATCGCCGATCCAATAGCGCCGACCAGCCATTCAACCAGCCCGGCCATCATTGGCACGACCGCTGCCGCGCCATGCGCGGCGCCATGCACCAGATGCGGAATGGCCTCCAGGTGGAATACTTCAAGGCCATGGATGATGATGCCGCCGCCGACCCACAACATCGCCACTGTGCCAATCGTCGCCAGCGCTTCCAGCAGCAACGGCATCGCCTTGACCAGTCCGCGGCCAATCGCGCGTACCGTTGGCGGCTCGCGCCGGGCAAGGTTCAGGCCGATATCGTCCATCTTCACGATGATCGCGACCACGCCGTAAACGCCAACCGTCAAAACGACGCCAACCACGGCCAGCACCGTCGCCTGCATGGCAATCGCCATCACCGGCAAGCCAGCCAGCGTGATCGCCATAATCTCTGCCGAGAGGATCAGATCAGTACGGATCGCGCCCGCCACCTGGCGATCTTCTAGGGCGCGTGGATCAGTGATCTCCACGGCCTCGCTCGCATGATCATTACCGGTGAGCGCAGAAATGATCTTTTCCGCCCCTTCGAAACACAGATAGGCGCCGCCCAACATCAAGATTGGCGTAATCGCCCAGGGGGCAAAATAGCTGAGCACCAATGCCGCCGGCAGCAGGATCAAAATCTTGTTGCGCATGGAGCCGATCGCGATCTTGCCAATGATTGGCAGTTCGCGATCCGGCGTCAGGCCAATCACATAGCTTGGCGTCACGGCTGTATCGTCGATGACGACACCGGCAGCTTTGGCGCCAGCCTTGCCAGCCGCACCCGCTACGTCATCAACCGATGAAGCCGCCAGTTTTGCGATCGCCGCAATATCGTCGAGTAATGCTACCAAGCCACCCGGCATGTCCGAATCCCCCCAAAACGCGAACTCGCGCCCTTATTCCTTAGCGATCCGCAGCGTCTGCGCAAAAGCCTGTGATCCAAAGAGCAAAGGGTTTTTCGGGGCAGCGGGTTACAGCAAGAGACGCCCAAACCAGGTGAGGAGTTCCCGATGCGCTTGCCCTTGTTGATTACCGCGATTGCAGCGCTTAGCGGCGCGGCCTTTGCCCAGAACGCCAGTTCGCCCTCCGCGCCCGAAGCGACCAACCCAGCACCGCCCCCGGCCGCTGGTCAACGCGGCGCGGTAATGCAGGCCTGTCGCGTGGACTTTCAATCGCTTTGTGGCGGGATGGTGCCGGGCGATGGCAAGTTTGGCCCCTGCGTCCGTGCGAACCGCGAAAAAGTCTCGCCGAGCTGCCAGGCAGCATTGCAATCGATCCGCGCCACCCGGCTGTCACGCCAAGTGCCCCAGTCCCAGCCCCAACTGGCGCCCCAATAGATTTCAGGCAGTCATCAGCCCAGCGCGTGCTTCGGCGATTTGTTGGGCAAACACCGCTGGCTGATTTAGCGCGCGGGCGACAATCAGCGCCCCTTCGATCCGGCTGATCGCGGTGCTGGCGGCAGCCTGCGCTGATTCTGCTGATGCGCCGGTATCGACCAGCATCGCTTCAAGCGCTGCCAGCCAGTCCGCAAGTGCCGCCGCCAGAATATCCCGCACCGGCGGCGGGGCACCGGCCATCGTCATGCTGGCAATCAGGCACGGGGCCTGGCCATCGCGGAACAAGGTTTCGACACCGGCCAGCATTGCGGCGGTGCGGTGTTCGCGATCGCCGGGTGCGTTGAGCGGTGCAATGACATTTGCCTTGACCCAATCGACCGCCGTGCGCGCGACCGATTGCGCCATATCGTCCTTACCGCCCGGAAAATGGTAATAAAGGCTTGATCGCCCAAGCCCGGTCTGCCGGGAGATATCGCCAATCGACACGCCTTGGAAACCAAGCGTGCGGAACATCTCGTATAAGGTTGCGATCAACGCATCGCGCGGGGTTTCGGAATCGCTGACAGCCATGATCCCTCAATCCTCCCAAAAGGTTGCCCGCCGCAAGCCCTAAGGCTTACGGCGGGCAGGACCATCGCTGTTCCAGTGCGTCAGGCGGCAATTGCCGCGACGGGGAAGTCAACTTCGGTGCCGAACACTTCGTTGACATAGTTGGTCAGCGTGTTGAGCGCGACATGGGCGACAATTTCGACGAGCTGGGCATCGGTGAAACCAGCATCACGAACCGCGTCGAGATCGGCAGCACTGACCTGGCCGCGCGTCTCCGTAACCTGCTTTGCAAAGGCAACAGCGGCGTTGGCGGCTGCGTCGGTGGAGCCACCACGACGATTGGCTTCGATTTCCTCATCGCTCAATTTGACGAGGTTCTTGGCGATATAGCCATGGGCCGAATTGCAATAGGTGCAGTGGTTTACATTGGCGACGGCCAGCGCGATCCGTTCGCCGGTCTTGGCACCGAGCGTGCCTTTGCCGAGCACGCCGCTCAAGCCAAGAAAGCCTTCAAGCGCGGCTGGGCTGGTCGAAACCAGGCGAAACAGGTTCGGCACCGAGCCAAGCTGGCCCTGCACCTTGGTCAGGAAAGGCTGCGATGCAGCGGGGGCGGTGTCGATCGAGTCAGGATAAGAAATGCGTGCCATGGAGAAGATCCTTTGATTGATGCGTGTCCGCGTCGCTGCGGATGCACGTCAACTAGACTGTACCGAACGTTCGGTACAATTAGCTTTGCTATGCAGCGTTAAAGGATAGCTTCGCCATGGATCACAGCAAAAAGGCGGGGGCAGATCGGCTCGCCCCCGCCCTTCCCTAAGAGTGTTGTGACGTCGGAGTGGACCAACCCATCCCCCGTTCGCTCAGGGAGAACGAGTGTGCGGTTCAATCGACCTAACGTCGTCACATGCTATTCGATCAGCGCACGCGCGCTATCAAGGCGGGTGGCATAGGCATTGATCACCGCCGCAGTGCGCACAGCATATGTTGCCGCATCGTCAAAGCGCCGCTCTTCAATCGCTTCCCGCACCCCCGGCAGCGTCTTGGCTCCATAGCCAGTGAAACGACCGGGCGCGTAAATCAGATTGCGGAACCAGGGGCGACCCGGCAAGCCTTTGTCGTCAACCAAAAGCTGATCGATATCGGCAAGCAAGGCGTTGAGCTTCTGGCGGGTGGCGGGCACCAGTCCAGCACCCTTGGCCGCATAGGCGGCATCATAGGCCATTGCGCTCGCCTTGAGACGGGCCACGGCATTTTCCAGCACGGCGAGTTCGATATAGGGTGTCGGCACGACCGGTGGCGGCGCGGCAATGGGATCAAGCGGATCGCTCGCAAGACCGAATGCCCCGTCCGCGATCAGCTTCAACAGCTTCTCATCGGCGACACGGCGGTCGTTAGCGAGCTTCTTCACCTCGGCGAGATAGCCCGACACCGCATTGGCGAAATCGCCGAACCGCTGCGGCGGGGTATCCGCCTCAGCAATGCGCAGCACCAGGCGGCCGACCGTTTTTGACAGCACCGTGCCATAGACAAGCCCCGGATCGTCAAAGGTCGTGAAATGATGATAGCTGTCGTAGATCGAATGGTAGACGCCGTCGCCCTGATCCTCCCCCCCAAAGCTGATGTTAAGCGCAGGCAGGCCAAGATGCTGCAGGAAAGCCGAATAATCGGAGCCTGACCCGAGCGGCCCCATCACCAGATCGCCCCCCGCCTCAGCACCGGCGAGCAAGTCTGCTGGAAAATTACCGCCGGCAAAGGCATCCGCCCGGATCCCCTTTTGCAGGCGCTCCAGCACGCTGCGCCCGGTTTGTGGATCGATCACATCGGCGGCGACACTGCTGACGAGATGCTGATAGTCATGGCTGCCCAACGCCCCCAGAAACCCGCGGCCAGAGCCATCGGTGTTAATGTAGATCAGCGCCTTGGCCTTGAGCTCCGCTGCATGCGTTTCGGCCCATTCGGTCGATCCGATCAGGCCAGGCTCCTCGCCGTCCCAGCTTGCATAGACAATCGTTCGATCGGGTCGCCAGCCGGTTTTGAGCAGCGCGCCAAGCGCCTTGGCTTCTGACAGCATCGCGACATTGCCCGACAGCGGATCCTGCGCGCCGAACACCCAGGCGTCATGATGATTGCCGCGGACAATCCACTGATCGGGATATTTCGCGCCCTTGAGCGTCGCGATTACGTCATAAAGCGGCTTCAACGTCCAGTCCGACTTAACCGCCAGATGCACCTTCACGCCGCCGTCGCCGCCAAGATGATAGGTCAGCGGTAGCCCGCCCCGAAAATTGGCCGGCGCCTTGCGCCCGCCGAGCTGGCTCAGCAGCTTGGTGGCATCGCCATAGGAAATCGGCAGCGCCGGGATTTTCAAGATCGTCGGTGCGGTTTCCCGTGTGAGCCTTTTGGCTCCCTCGGTCGCGCCGATTCCGGGCGTGAGCGGATCGCCGGGCGCCACAACCAGATCGACGACAGATCCGCGCTGCACCCCAGTTGGCGGCCGCGTGCCGCCCTTAGGATAAGTGTCGCCCGCGACATAGCCGTCCTGCGCGGGGTCCGAATAGATCAGGCAGCCGATTGCGCCATGTTCCTGCGCCAACTTAGGCTTCAGCCCGCGCCAGCCGCCGCCATAGCGCGTGATGACGATCTTGCCCTTGACGCTGATTCCGCGCCGCTCAAGCGCTTCATAGTCCTCGGGCAGGCCGTAATTGACATAAACCAGATCGGCGGTGACATCGCCGTCGCCCTGATAGGCGACATAGGGCGGCAAGGCGTTGGCGAGTTTGCCCGATGTATCGTCTTCCGCAAGCGTCGGCTCCTGGCCGCCAAGCTTGATCGCATTGGGCGCAATCATCTCGATCGTGGTGGCGATCGGGGTCGGATAGAGCACCTGGAACGTTTCGATATGCGCATCCCAGCCCCATGATTTGAACAGGGCGAGCGTCGCCTCGGCATTGGCTTTGTTATGCGGCGATCCGACCTGATTGGGCTCGGCGGCCATGCGCTTCAGCCACTCGATCTGGTCGCTGGCGCTGATCTGCGCATCGAACGCCGCCTCAAGCGCCCGGCCGCTTTTTGGCCCGGCAGCGGGCGCAGCTGTCGCCAGCGCAAGTCCTGAAATCGCGGCGAGCAGCATCGCATGTCTGGCCATAAATCCCCCCTGTTCGGATTATTATTTTCGGGGAGTTTGGCGGGGCCAGTGCGGACGCGCAAGCACTGTTCCTGTGCGTCGCCAACCGCCGGGGGTCAGGGCAACGGATCCGCCCGGAGCAGCACCGCCATACCGGCGACGTCGCTTGCCACTTGATCGGCAAGCCGGGCTTCCATTGCCCGATAGCGAGCCAGAACATCGCGACCCGCATCGGTCAGCCGCGCGCCCCGCCCCTTGCCGCCGCCAGCCGTCGCCTCGACCAATCGATCCTGAAAACAGCGGTTCATGCTATCGACCAGCAGCCAGGTCCGCCGATAGCTCATGCCCAGCGCGCGCCCGGCGGCCGAGATCGATCCGCTGCGGTCAATTGCCTCCAGCAGATCGGCCTTGCCTGGCCCCATCGCGGGTTCATCACCGCAATAGAGCTGCAGCTTCAATTTGAGCGGACCAACGCGCATCACAGCCTCTCCTGGTGCCACCATAGCATTGATGATCACGCTGGGTAGCGCCTGAAGCGGGCCGCGCCTGCGTTGCGTAACGCGCCCTCTTTGCTACGACCTGTCGCCAGCAGAGAGGAAACCCGCATGCCGCTATATGAAGTTGAGGGCAAACGCCCGGTTGTCGCGCCCGAAGGCGCCTGGGTCGCGCCGAGCGCCGATGTGATTGGCGAGGTCTTTTTGGGCGCGCAATCAAGCGTCTGGTTCGGGGCGGTGATCCGCGGCGACAACACCCCGATGATCATCGGCGCGCGTACCAACATCCAGGAATCGGCGATGCTCCATTCCGATTTCGGCGCGCCGCTGACAATCGGCGAAGGCTGCACGATCGGCCATCACGCAATATTACACGGCTGCACGATCGGCGATTCGGTGCTGATCGGCATGGGGGCGATTGTCCTCAACCGCGCCGTCATTGGCGCAGGCTGCATTGTCGGCGCGGGCGCGCTGGTCACTGAGGGCAAGGAATTTCCGCCGAACAGCCTGATCGTCGGCAGCCCGGCGCGCGCGATCCGCGAACTCGATGCTGCAACCGCCGCCATGCTCAAGGCCTCTGCCGATCACTATGTCGACAAGAGCCAAAGCTATGCCAAGGGGCTGACCCGCGTCGATTGACGCGGGCGAATCCTGTCGGCGCTTTTTATAAGGATGGCATAGATGAGGCTTAAATTAGTATTAGCAGCATTTTTGGCAGTTCCACTACTGTCCTGCTCGCACACAAACGGGTTTAGGTTTGTTAACCTGTCTGCGCGCCCTCTTGTTGTGATTGACCGTTATAGGGATAAAAGATCGACCTTTTTGCCAGGTGCTATGAGCAGATTGATCCTCCTAACGAAAACTAATCAATACGAGCTAATGCGACCGGAAGAACCTAGCTGCCGTTACAGTTATCCATCAATAACGGACGGCACATTCCCGATTCCCGATGGCCGAGGGATTCTTGATGGCAATTCCCCATGGACTTTGACTTTAATTACGATTGATCAAAACCTAGTCGCGCGAGCATATGCCTATCAAAAGGGCAAATCTATCGAGCAGAGTGTCGAATTTCAGCGCAGTGGTTTTCCGGCTAAACCGGTACGAGTGTGTTCGGATAGATCACTTTAAACCCCACACAATTAAATTAACGTTTGAATTACTGGATATTGTAGATGCATTGTTGCAAGGCGACAGTCTGTTAGACCTTCTCAATGAGTTTATTTTTTCGCGCCAAGGTCTCGGAAGGTCGACCTTCTCGCATAAATGGTCGGGTGGTGCTTTCCCAACCTCCGTCGGCAAAGTGGATGAAGGTTGGTCTTGGCGGAATTATCGTTGCTGCGTCCATTTGGGTGACAACGGGTTCGTACGCGCGCATCAAGACTGATCTGGGGGTCATCACTTTACCCAAGCGGTCACCGCTGGCCGAGTCCGATCAGCGAGCTGCTGGCGAATACCCATTACCGCCACTGTCCGCTTGGCCCCGCCCTGCGACGCGGCCGGCAGATTCTTCTCGGCAAAGGCAAGGATTTTCGCCGGCATCGCCGGATCGCTCGACCCCGACCCCAGGCTGGGCACATAGCCCGACCGCGTGCTCGTCTCCAAGAAGCTGTTGACCAGATCGAGATGCGCAATCGCATAATCAAAGGCAAGATCAGCGTGACGACCGGCAATTGCGCGCAACAGGCTTGATTTCTGCGGTGCCGTGAAATCATCCGCCGTCAACAACTCCAACGCCCGGTTCGCGAGCGCCGCATCGCGCGCTGAGCCCAGCAACTGCACATAACCGTTGCGCACAACCGGGTTCGTCGTGGCGCGCGTGAGATTGAGCAACGCATCCCATTCGGCGGGCGTGGCGTTGACGGCATAAGTGGCCAAGATCGGACCACGAATGGCGGGCGGGATCGCACTGCCATCAGCAATCAGCGCCGCCACATAGCGCCGCGCTGCAGCTGCCACTTCGGGATCGCCATTCACGCCCAGCCGCCGGATCGCATTTTCGCGCAAATTGGTGATCAGCGGCGATTCTCCCGCCTTTTCCTCAAAGCCGACCCGCTTCATCACTGGCCCCAGAAAGGCGACCGTGCGGGCGCGCACCGGAGTCTCCAGCGGCGTGCCCTCAAACACGCCGATAATCGTGCCGAGTTGGTCAGACACCTTGGCCAGTTCCAGCGGATTTGCGTCGGGCTTCACCTCGCCAATCAAGGCAAGGTACCGCGCCAGATCCTGATCCCCACTGAGCGCCAGCGCAAAATCATCACCCAGCGTGCCGAGCCGATCGGTGAGTTCCATTTTGGTATAGTCGCGCACCAGCGCGGCATGCCCGGCATCGTCATACCGTGCGCGCAAATAGCTGCCCTTGTCGCGATTGAGGACAATGGTGCCGCAGCCCTGAACATTGACCAGTGTCGGTGCTTCGCCGCTCACGACTGTGCTCGTCACTGGTCCACCAACCATGCCTAGCGTCAAGGGCACATGCCAAGTTTGCGATTTCTTCGACGGTGCATCCAGCCCAAACCGGCCTTGCGAGAGCAGCACTTGGGTCTGCCCATTGGCGCAGGTTGCCCCGGTAAGCGTGACCATGGGCACGCCGCCTTGCAGCGTAAAATCATGCGCGCTCGTCACCACTGGCTTACCCGAAGCCTTTTCGAGTTCAGCCCAAAGCTGGTCGGTTTCGGTGTTCCGGTATTTGAATTTCGCCATGTAGTTGCGAATACCTGCCCGGAACGGGTCGGCGCCGATCGTGGATTCGATCATGCCGATCACCGCCTGGCCCTTCTGATAGGTGATCCCGTCAAACGCCTCGCCGATCTGATCGACGGTTTCGACCTTTTGGATGATCGGGTGCGTGGCTGCTGTCGCATCCAGCCCGATCGCGCCCTCGCGATCATTGGCCACCGCGCTGGCCTTCGAAAACCAATCGGGGTTCAGATCATTGCTGGCCTTGTTTTCCATCCATGACGCGAACCCCTCATTGAGCCAGAGATCGTCCCACCAGCGCATCGTCACCAGATCGCCAAACCATTGGTGCGCCACTTCATGCGCAACAACGGTGAAAATGCGCTCGCGCCCGCTTTGCGTTGCGCGCTTGGGATCGAACAACAGCGTTGGTTCAAAATAGAAAATCGCGCCCCAATTCTCCATCGCACCGAAAAACTGGCTGGAGCCGGGCCCGGCAATCATATCAAGCTTGGGCAGCGGATAGGGCTGACCGAAATAGTCGTTATAATAGGTTAGCAGGCGTTTGGCCGATGCCAGCGCATAATCGCCCTGATCGACCACACCGCGCCGGGTGATCACACCGATCTCGGTTTTGCCAGCCATGACCGTTTTGCGTTCGACATCGCCCATGCCCAAAAAGAGCAGATAGCTCGACATCACCGGCGTCTCGGCAAAGCTGAACAGCTTACGGCCATCTTCCTGGGGGGTGATTGTTGCCGGCATGTTCGAAAAGGCGGTCTGCCCAGAGGGGGCGACGGCGCTCAGCTTGAACGTGGCCTTGAACGCCGGTTCGTCGAACATGGGCGCAAAACGGCGCGCATCGGGCGCCTCAAATTGGGTAGCGAGCATCCGGGCATCACTGCCATCGGGATTTTTATAATCGATTGCGAAAAAACCAGCGGCAGTGTCGTTGATTTTGCCGCTCCAAGCGAAACTGAGCACGTGCTTGCCCGGCTTGGCAGCGGCGGGCAGCGTGATCGTCATCGTTTGATCATCCGGAGAGAGCGTAAATGCCGCCTTCTCGCCATCAAACATCGCCGAGGTGATGGTGAGGTCGGCTGCATTCAGAATGATCGTGCTGGTCGATTGCTTGACATCAACCGTCAACGTCTCGCGGCCGGTGAAGGTCTTGGCCTTGGCATCCGGGTCTATCGTAATGTCATAGACGACGGGCAGCACCGTGCGTGGCAACTCGCCCGCAGCCAATGCCGGCGTTGATACCCCGGCCATCAAAGCAAGCGACAGGAGGGCGGCAGCAGAAACCTTCATCACGATACTCCAGATTGGATGCCGAGCGACCCCTAACCATTTCGTCAAGCGATGCAATTCCAGGGGTGCTGGACAGACTAATCAGTTGCGCTATGAAACGCGCATGAGCCTTCCTTCGCTTTTCGATCGCCTGCGGCTGCCCGTTATCGGGTCCCCGCTCTTCATCATCTCCGGTCCCGATCTGGTGATCGCCCAGTGCAAGGCAGGGATTGTCGGGTCATTCCCGGCACTGAATGCACGGCCGCAGGGGCTGTTGGATGAATGGCTGCACCGGATCACCGAGGAATTGGCCGCCTGGAACCGTGACAATCCCGATCGGCCGGCAGCGCCATATGCCGTCAACCAGATCGTCCACCGCTCGAACGACCGACTGGAAGCCGATCTCGCGACCTGCGCCAAATGGCAGGTGCCGATTACGATTACCTCGCTCGGCGCGCGCGAAGACCTAAACGCGGCGGTCCACGGCTGGGGCGGCATCACGCTGCACGACATCATCGATGATCGCTTTGCCCGCAAGGCAATCGAAAAGGGTGCAGACGGCCTCATCGCCGTTGCCGCCGGTGCTGGTGGCCATGCCGGTCGGCTGTCGCCTTTCGCGCTGATCCAGGAAATCCGGCAATGGTTTGACGGCCCGCTGGCGCTTTCCGGGTCGATCGCCAATGGCGGCGCAGTGCTCGCCGCGCAGGCGATGGGTGCCGATCTCGCCTATATCGGTTCGGCCTTTATCGCCACCGACGAGGCCAATGCCGACGCTGCCTACAAGCAGTCAATCGTCGACAGCAAAGCGGCGGACATTGTCTATTCCAACCTGTTCACCGGGGTGCATGGCAATTATCTGCGGAGCTCGATCGAGGCAGCCGGGCTTGATCCCGATAATCTGCCCGAGGGCGATTTGAAGACGATGAACTTCGGCGGCGATAATGGCTCAAAAGCTAAGGCCTGGCGCGACATTTGGGGCTCTGGTCAGGGCATTGGCGCGGTCGATGCAATTGAAAGCGTCGCGGTGCGGGTCGATCGGCTCGAAGCGGAATATCGCGCTGCCCTCGCCCGGATTGCGCCAGCGCGGTAATCCGTAGTCGCCTGAACGACCGAAAAGGCTAAAAGGCGACTTCCAGCCGCTCGAGCATCGAGCGCGCCGGGCTCAAGGCGGGCAGCGATTCGACCTGGGCATCGTCGAGCATCGCTGTACGGCGGAACAATTCCACACTAGCGCCGATCAGCGCCTGCGCTTGTTCGGGCATCGCCGCGAACGCCGCCGCATCGGTCACGGGTGCGGCCCCTAATCGGCGCGACGGATCAAGCGCATCCCGCTGGCTCATTTCGCCGGCATCGATCGCCCGCTGGGTCAGCAGCCAGGCGATGACGTGCATCAGCCGAGTCGTCACCTTCAGCGCTTCACAAGAGAATGCCACGCGCGAAAGCGGATCGAGCGCCTCGCGCTCCTGCCGCCCGCCATCATCAAAATAGGTCCGCGCTTCGTCGGCAAGCAGCATCGCTTCGACATAGAGCGAATCAATTAGCCGACGATGGACGCGCAGTTCGATCACAAAATTCCCCTGTGACGCTTCGTGCCAGAAATGCGGTTGCCCGCAATAGCCCAGTTATTCGGGTCGGTTAGCCCATCCGTCCCATATCGGATCGATTAAGCGATGATATCAGGCACCAGCTGGTCGGCGAGCATGGCAATTTCGTCACGCAGACGCAGTTTGCGCTTTTTCAGCCGCGCGATCTGCAATTGATCGGTCGAATTTTGCTCCAGCAACGCGTCGATGGCGGAATCGAGATCGCGATGTTCAATTCGTAGCAGTTCGATTCGCTTCGCGATCAGGCGCTCGTCCATCTCAACTCCTCAACCACCGCCTTCACCCTTAGCAAATTGGTGAAGCATCGCGAGGGGCAAAACCGACTATCGACAAAAAGCGGGGATCCACCGCGATCAACCACACAGGGGGGCGACAAGCCGTCCATTGCGTGATTTACTGAACTTTCGACTCGGTGAAGTCGATTATCAACCAAGGAGGTTCGCTCTCATGCATAGCGCTCATCTTTCGGCACTGGAAGCAAAGCACGCAAAACTCGACAGCCGGATTGCCAGTGAATCGCGACGTCCATTGCCCGATCCACTGACGCTCGCGGCGTTGAAAAAGGAAAAGCTGCGATTGAAGGAAGAGATCAGCATCGGCTGATCAGTCACCAGGGCGATCCGGTTAGGCGCCGGTATCGCCCTGACGGTTGCAGATCCTAGGGTTACAGGTGCAACGCTTCAGCGCGTCGGCAAAATCGGCAGGATTGGCTTCACATAGACCGGGGTTTGGGTGCCACCACCGATTGGCTTGCGCGCCAGAATCGGATCGATCATTTGATCAAAGGCGACGCCAACCCGGCCAGCTGCGTACCAAGCGATTTTGCCGCTGATCCAGCCCACGCCACGGACATCCAGCTCCACCTCTGTGCCTTGAGCAATCGGGCTCGACACTTCTGCCATCAAGCCGCCCGCCGAAAGGTTGCGGATCCGCACCTGTTCGGACTGACGTGACCCGGCCAAGCGAAACTGGGCGACGAGGAACAGGCTGTCCCGAACCTCATGGCGCTGGCTGGCCGCATCATCTGCTGCGGCCATTTTGAAGGGATCGTGTGCGAACTGGTCCATCTATCCTGCTCTGAAAGAAACAAGGCTGATGGGTGCATTTAGACCAGGAAACTTATCAAAAGGCTTAACGCAACCCCTTCCCGATTACTCTTCGCGCGAAATTTTTTCGTGGCGCTCGTGGCGCTCCTGCGCTTCGACGGTCATCGTGGCAATTGGCCGAGCCTCCAGCCGGGCCAGCGAAATCGGTTCGCCGGTGACTTCGCAATAGCCATATTCGCCTTCATCAATGCGGCGGATGGCAGCGTCGATCTTGGAGATCAGCTTGCGCTGGCGATCACGGGTGCGCAGCTCGATCGACCAATCCGTCTCACTTGATGCACGATCGGTAAGATCGGCTTCGCGCAGACTGTCGGTCTGCAGCTGGGTTAGCGTCCCCTGCGCCTCAAGCAAAATAGCCTCTTTCCAGGCATTGAGCTTGTCGCGGAAATAATCGAGCTGCTGCGGATTCATGAAGGGCTCATCCGCACTCGGACGATAGCCTTCAACGCTGCCCGCCTTTGGCAGCGAATCGGATTGGTTATGATCACCCACGCGTTTCAACACCGTTGCCATCCCCACTCTCCGGTCGACCGTAGCCCGGCAACTTAAGCGCCTCGGCTGGCCCTTCGCGGCGCTATACTCACGCAATCACCGCACCACAAGCAACTGAAACGGCCGAAGCGACGCTTTTCCCGTCCCTTATCGATTTCTGCAACCTGGCGTGCGAATTAAAGCACAAACCCAGACGGGCCAGACTTACGTCCGCATCAATAATCGATACCGAATAGTTAACACTGACCGACCTGACGCTCGATATTATGTCCCGGCATGAAACGTTAACCATAGGGGATGCACGGCAAGGACAAAGACCTGGCGACCAATGGGCAATTTGTTGGTTAACGCGGTTGAACTTAATATTTTCTTCTGCACTTTGGTTCAACAACGGCACGCCTGCTGCTGACTGAACCAGCGAGCGGCGACGCAGTGCGGTGAAGAAAGTGAGACGTGATGTCTGTTCGGATGGCCTTGGCGAAACTTTGCGCCTGCACCTGCGGGGGTGCCCTGATCGGTGGTGGCGCCGTGCATGTCACCGAATCGGCCCAGCCACGTCACGCCTATGTAAAAAAAGCGCATGCGAAGCGCGTCGTGCGCTCGGTCGCGCGCCGGTCGGCAAGCCGGGTGCGCCGCGTCGTCACGCAAACAACCGCGGCTTGTCCGCCTGCCGTTATTACTGTCGCCAGCCAGGGCACGCCGGTGCCCTTGCCGCCCCCTTATCTCGGCTCCAGCGGTGAATTTCCCGTTGTCTCGAGCAGTGGCGGCGTTGGCGCAGGCCCCGTCCTGATCGGCGGCAGCGGCGGCTTTGGCGGCGGCGGCTTCTTTGCCGGTGGATTCTTTGGCGGCGGTGGCGGCGGCGGTGGTGGCAACATCGTCATTTCGTCGACATCGAGCACCAGCGGCGGATCGACATCGTCAGGGGCATCGTCAGGGGCATCATCGGGTGCCACGTCGTCCGGCGCGACGTCGTCCGGCACGACGTCCTCTGGTACCACCTCTTCTGGCACCACCTCATCGGGCACGACCGGGTCCAGCGGGGTGATCATCAATATCTCGTCGACTTCGAGCGGATCAATCTCCAGCGGCGGGACATCGACCAGCACCGGCGGATCGTCGACCGGTGGATCGTCCACAGGCGGATCATCCACCAGCACCGGTGGATCGTCCACCGGTGGATCGTCCACCGGTGGATCGTCCA
>LNFM01003427.1_pt1 | contig 47969 bp, 39 predicted proteins | sample 596031 | NCBI WGS metagenome assembly LNFM01 (sample SAMN04254537, study PRJNA301005) | activated carbon metagenome | isolation source: dual media filters at the Ann Arbor, Michigan drinking water treatment plant | place: USA: Ann Arbor
GGCAACGGCCGAACATCGGGAGCCGTGTGACTCGAGAGGGTCACGCACGGTTCTGGGAGCGCCCGGGGGTGAAAGTCCTCCGGGCGACTCGTCACATCTGACTTTTCACGCGATGCTGACAATTTACGCTCTTCGAACGAAGGCGGTCGTGGCGATCGTGTGTTGCGGACACTCGGTAGCTTGGGCCGAAAGTGTGCTGAGGGCCAGCAGCGGACACGACATCGCAGTGGATGATCGAGGATCTTATGATGGCTGACTCGAATTCGCCCCGACATAGACAAAGTAGGGCGCGCATTCCTGAATCATTTTGACGCAATGAATTGTTGAGCATTAATCTATGCCTATTCAATTCAAAATCATTGTTGATACGTAAATAGAAAACCTACAAATCAAGCCATATTTTTAAATATTATCAAATAACGTCGTTCTGGTCAGCATCGACAACGGTGCGGCGCAGGGGGCGAGCATGGTGATTTCAGTCAAAGCAAAATTGCTGTCGAGCGCCTCGCGTGCGGCGCTGCTGGCGGCTGCAGCCGTTGCAGTGGTTCCATGCGCGGCGCTGATTGCCACTCCGGCTCGCGCAGATTGCAACGCCTCAGGCAGCGTGTTGGAGTGCTTCGGCACGATCACATCCGAAATTTCGTACACCTTCCCTCGGAGCGGGGGAACACTGCTGGTTCATGACGTCGACGGGGTCCTCACGCCTACACCTGGGCAGAACGCCATTTCGGTCGGCATCGACCAGGGTGGTCCGGGAAACCTGACGGTCGACATCAGCACTATCACCATCGTACTGAATAGTCCGGGCGTGGCGATTGGCCTTTCGAACGTCGGCGATCGCGATGAGCCGGGCGGAACGATCACTGCTCTGCTCGTCAATCCGGTCACGATTACGACCGTTGGCGACAACGGCTATGCGGTTCTGGCCGAAAGCTATGGCGGACGCGGCGAGAACGGGGGCAGCGTTTTTATTGGGCACGCCCATTCCGGTCACGCCGGTCAACCGGGCGGAGACATCAGTATCATCAGTGGTGCTGCCGCCACCACCCACGGTTCAGGTGCCATTGCGCTGTTTGGAAGAAGCGTCGCCGGGCACGGTGGCAATGGCGGGCATAGCGATACATTCGGAGATGGCGGCGATGGCGGTCAGGGCGGAGATAATAGCTCCGTCACTGTTGCCTTGACGAACACCGGGCAAATCGTGACCTACGGACAAAGCGCCAGTGGTGCGGTTGGTCAAAATCTCGGAGGGCGTGGGGGCGACGCCGGCCACGGCGGTTTGATTGGTGGAGGCGGCGACGGCGGCTATGCCGGCCACTCCGGCGCGGTTGCGCTGAACAATACAGGCATCATCACCACATATGGCGACAAGGCGGTGGGGCTGTTCAGTCACAGCGTCGGCGGCTTCGGCGGTGCGGGCGGCAACGAGGTTGGATTCGTCGGCTATGGCGGTGACGCTGGCAGTGGCGGCAACGGTGGTGAAGTCACCATCGGTAACGGTGGCGAGATCTCGACGGGCGGCGATCACGCGCATGCCATCTATGCACAAAGCGTCGGTGGCGGCGGAGGTGCTGGCGGCGCCAGTTATGGCATCGTCGGACTTGGCGGCTTTGGCGGCATCGGTGGCAATGGCGGCACGGTGAACGTGACATCCGTCGGACAGCTATCGACCAAGGGCGTGCAGTCGTTCGCCATTTTCGCGCAGAGCGTTGGTGGCAGCGGCGGCGATGGCGGTGACTCCGGCGGTCTTGTTTCGGTGGGCGGTGACGCTGCACAGGGCGGTTCCGCGAGTGACGTGCTCGTCGATTCGACCGGCGTCATTACGACTGTGGGTTCGGGCGCTTACGGCATCATGGCTCAGGCCGTCGGTGGCGGTGGCGGTCATGGCGGTTCGAGCGGTGGTGTCGTGTCGATCGGCGGCGCGGGCGGACCCGGCGGAGATGGCGCGGACGTTACAGCACTGAACCGCGAGAATTCATCCGTTGCGACGCAAGGCGATAGTGCAGCCGCGATCTTCGCTCAGAGCGTGGGCGGCGGCGGTGGCACGGGTGGCTCCACGGTCGCCGTGGGGCTCGCCATGAGCATCGCGATTGGCGGAGCCGGCGGCGGTGGAGGCGACGGTCAGACCGTTACGGTTCTCGACTGCTCTCCACAGGGTCAGACAGGCTGCGCATCTCCGGGCAACAATACGATTTCGACCTCCGGTGACAACTCCGCCGGCATTCACGCCCAGTCGGTCGGCGGCGGCGGCGGTCACGGGGGCTACGCCATCAGTGCGTCCGCAGGGCCCGATTTCTCATTCAGCGTCGCGCTCGGCGGTAAAGGCGGTGTCGGTGGCTCGGCCGGCGACGTCCACGCCGAATCTGGCAGCGTGATCACAACCAGCGGCAGTTTTGCATCCGGCGCCGTGGCGGAAAGTATCGGTGGTGGCGGTGGTTCGGGCGGGTTCGCCATTGCGGGCAGCATGTCCGCAGGCCCGAGCGGCAGCTTATCGCTGGGTGGCGGAGGTGCCGGTGGTGGAGACGGCGGCGCGGCCACTCTTGTGGTTTACAATACCGTCGCTACGTCCGGCGATCATTCGCATGGTCTGTTTGCGCAAAGTGTTGGTGGCGGCGGCGGCAACGGCGGCTTTGCAATTTCGGGCGCGGTGGCCGACGGCGTCGCTGCTGCATTCGCGATCGGCGGGTCGGCGGGTGCCGGCGGACACGGCGGGACAGTTCAGGTTTCCGCTGACAAAGCTATTGAGACGCAAGGGGACATTTCTCACGGCATCTTCGCGCAAAGTGTCGGCGGCGGCGGCGGACATGGCGGATTCGCCATCGGCGGAGCGGTCTCGACCGAAGGCGCAGGCGCGAGCTTTGCGCTTGGCGGCAGAGGCGGGAGCGGCGGCACGGGCGCCGGTGTCACGGTCACCAGTCAGGATGCGGTCAGCACAGCGGGCGATGGATCACGGGGCGTGTTTGCCCAGAGCGTCGGTGGGGGCGGCGGGGCAGGCGGTTTTGCAGGCTCGTTCGCTGTGTCGCTCGATGACGGCGCTGAACTCAGCGTCGGGATCGGTGGCGAAGGTGGCAATGGCCAGACTGCCGGTGATGCCAACGTCTTCCAGTATGGCTTCGTGTCGACAGCCGGAGACGATGCCAACGCGGTGATGGCCCAGTCCATCGGCGGCGGCGGCGGTCACGGCGGCTTCTCTTTCTCCGCCGCAATAGGCAACGAGAGTGCTGCCAATGTTTCCGTCAGTGTCGGCGGCAAGGGCGGCGAGGGCGGTCATGCGGCGGCGGCCAAACTTACAGCCACGGGCGGGGCATCGACATCGGGACACAGATCGCACGCGGTCGTTGCCCAATCGATCGGTGGCGGAGGCGGATCGGGTGGCTTGAGCGTTTCAGGCGCGTTCTCGACGACGCCGCAGAGCAACAATTTGGCACTGAGCGTTGGCGGCGACGGCAACTCCGGCGGCGACGGTGGAGCGGTCGCACTCTTGGCGGGTGGTGCGATATCAACGGCCAGCGATCATTCGTTCGGAGTTTTCGGTCAATCTGTCGGCGGCGGCGGCGGTGACGGCGGTTTGGCGATCTCAGGATCATTCGCAAAGAACGAATCGCGCAGCCTGGACTTTTCTATCGGCGGCAAGGGCGGCTCAGCCGGGGACGGCAGCACGGTCGATCTTTCTGTAACGGACTCGGTCGTGACGACTGGCGACTGGTCGCACGCGATTTTCGGTCAATCCATCGGCGGCGGCGGCGGCAACGGCGGCATGGCCGCCGACCTTGAGGTCAGCAAGGGCGGTCAGGAAACTCAAGTCGGCATCGCCGTCGGCGGCAGTGGTGGAGCGGGAGGCAAAGCTGGCGCAGTCACGATTAGCGCTGACGGCGGTGCGATCACGGCCGGCGATTCTGCGGTCGCCGTGTTCGCCCAATCGATCGGTGGCGGCGGCGGCAACGGCGGTTCTTCGTTCATCTTCAGCTTCATTCGCAATGCCTCCGATCCTGGCCGGGCGCTGAACGCAGGCATCACAATCGGTGGCGCGGGCGGTGCAGCCGGCAATGCCGGAGACGTCATCGTCACAACCGCCGGACAAATTCAGACGACCGGTGTCAGCGCCCACGGCATCCACGCTCAATCGATCGGCGGTGGCGGCGGCAACGGCGGCAGCGTCCGGGACATGATCTTCAATAACGGTGGCACGCCGGAACCCGGCGAAGACCCTGACGCCTACTCCCTGCAGATCGACGTGGGTGGCTCAGGTGGCGCATCGGGTGACGGCAAATCTGTCGCCGTCACGAACCAGGCGTCAATCACCACGAACGGAGCAGATGCACACGGCATCATGGCGCAATCGATCGGTGGCGGCGGCGGTAACGGCGGCAACGGCGGACATGGCAAACCGCTGCCTCCGACACCGGGTGAAGTCAAGAAGCCGACCAGCGCCACTTTCTCTGTCGGTGGTTCCGGCGGGGCGGCCGGCAATGGCGACGACGTCACCATCGTGAATGGCATCGCTGGCACCCCCGTTTCCATCGTTACCCAGGGTGACGGCTCTTCAGCCATATTCGCGCAGTCCATCGGCGGCGGCGGCGGTGTGGGCGGCTACGGCGTCACAGGTAAACTGACGTCGTTCGGTCTTGGCGGAGCCGGCGGAGCGGCCGGCAACGGCGGAGCCATCGATGTGCAGAGTTTCTCGCTTCTTCAAACCTACGGGGTCTCGGCTCACGCCGTTCTCTTGCAGAGCATCGGCGGCGGCGGCGGCATAGCAGGCGCGATACTGGGTGGCCTGACGAAGACCGGACTGGGCGTTGAATTCGGTCGCGATGGCGGCGGCGCAGGACATGGCGGCACGGTCACGTTCTCGAATGTTGGCGAGATTCAAACCTCAGCCGATGCATCAATCGGCATCTTTGCTCAGTCGATTGGCGGCGGTGGCGGACTTGGCGGCAGCGTCGACAGTGAAACCGCCTTCGCGGGCAGCACAGGCGGCAACGGAACAGCAGCCGCAGTCGCCATAACGCAAACGGGCAACCTATCTACAAGCGGGACCGGGTCTGTCGGTATCTTCGCGCAGAGCTCGGCTGGCAACGACAGCGGACCGGTTACTGTGAACTATTCCGGCGAACTGCGAACATTTGGAACCGCTGCCGGCATTCAAGCCGAGTCGTCGAGCGGCACGGCTGCCGGAGCCGTCGACGTCACAGTATCGGGAGCCGTGTCGACCGCGGGTCAGGATTCAACGGCCATCTCCGGCTCCTCGACGGGCAAGCAGGGCGCAGGTCCGGTCACCGTGACCTCGGTCCTCAGCAGTATTTTTACATGGGGTTTGAGATCAATCGGCATCGAGGCCGCCAGCTCTTCGACTGAAGGCCAGGCCGGGACGGTCACTGTTTCAGCCGGAGCCGTCGGCACCCAAGGCGACGACGCCGTCGCAATCTCGGCGACGAGCAGCGGCATCACCTCGAGCAAAGTCGCAGTTACTGCATCGGGGGCCATCGCGACTGCGGGAGATCGCGCCCATGGCATCGTGGCGACTTCCGCCGGTTCTGGCGGGGATATCGACATCGATGTTGATGCTGCGCTTTCAGCGAGAGGTTTCGATGCGGACGCCATCCAGGCCATAGCCGACGCCGGCTCATCCATCACAATCACGATCGACGAGCACGTCTCGGGAGGCGCAGGCGACGCTGCTGCCGTGCGCGTTACAGGCGGCGGCGCGAATGCTGTGTCTGTCTCAGGCCGACTTGATGCATTGAGCGGCTGGGCCACCATTGCGGGCTCAGGTGATGAAACCATCAACAATAGCGGATTGATTGCTGGCAACATTGATCTGGGTACCGGCAACAATAGCTTCCTCAACACCAGCACAGGTGCTTTCAACTCGTCTTCGAGCGTGCTGCTCAACGGAGGATTGCTTACCAACGCCGGCGCGCTGTCGCCGGGCGGTATCGGCGAGGTTCAGACGACACGTATCGACGGCGCCTTTACACAACAGAACTCCGGAACGCTCTACTATGACGTCAATTTCTCAACTGCGGCATCCGATCAACTTCTCATGACTGGCGCAGCAGAATTGGACGGCAAGCTCGTCGTCGGATTGCATGCCTTGGACAACGATACGCCGATCACGGTTCTGTCTGCCGACGGTGGCATTACACTCAACGGTATTACCGTCGATGATACGGCAACCGCAACTTACAGCTTGGCTGTCGATGGCAATGACCTCAAGCTCGGCCTGAAACTGAATTACGATGTTGCTGGTCTAACCGGAAACTCGAAACGTCTGGCCGAGCACTTGAACGCGGTCTACGCGAGCGGCGACGACGAAAACATGTCTGCTGTGCTCGTTGACCTCGCCTCAATCCAGGATGTCGCTGCCTATGAGCAGGCGCTCGCGGGCATCAATCCTGAGGCTCACATCGCCAACTTGTCTGCGGTGATCGGCGCCGCGGGCCGTTTCTCGCAAAAATTGATGAGTTGTCGCGTGGCCGAGGGTGCGTATGCGCCAATCGCCGAAGACGAGTGCATTTGGGCTCATTTCGAGCGCCGCTTCACGGACCAGGAGGCGAGCGAAAGCCTTGTCGGCTACGACTCGATTGCCAGTGAAATCGCGGCCGGCACGCAGATTGCGATCGACTCGAACTGGCGTGCAGGCGTGGCCGTGGGCTACAGCCAGACGTCGCTGCGCGGCGGTGATAACTATCACAGCGACGGTGGCGTCTTCTCACTGGGCGGCTCGGCCAAGTATGTCGACGGGCCGCTGCTGTTAGGTGCCTCCGTTTCGGGGGGGTGGGGCGACTTCGATACGAACCGTTCAGTTACAGTACCAGCGCCCGACAGCATCTCCGGCAGCCTCGAGACATCCTATGTCAGCGCGATGCTCCGGTCGGCCTACTTGTTCGAAGCCGGCAACATCTATGTGAAGCCCTTGGTCGATGTGTCCGTGACTCACTTGAAGATCGACGATCTCCGAGAGACGGGGGCCAACCCTCTGAGCGTTTCCTCCACGGGGTCGTCAGAGAATATTTATACGGTTCGTCCTGCCGTCGAATTCGGCGCGTCGCTTGCGATGGGCAGCGGCTTTGTGGTGCGTCCCTATCTGGAAGTCAGCGGAAACTTCCACTTCGGATCCGACATGACGCTTCCGCTCTCCTTCGCAAGCGATCCCTCTAATGTTGCTCCGCTAGATATCTCCGGCGCGATGCCGGATCAGACCCTTGGGCTTGCCGCCGGCCTTGATCTTCTGAACATCGACAATGTTAGCGTCTCACTTCGCTACGACGCCCAAATTGCCGATGACTTCCTGGAACAGACGGGCAGGATCAAGATGAGCATTGGGTTTTAGTGTTTTCCAATGCTCAGTATTGGCAGACTCGCAATCAGGACCGTTTATAGACCTCGGCATGCTGGACTCGCATGCTGGCTTCGGCAGCGTGGTGCGCATAGCGGCACTTCCCTTGCCATTTAGTGCACTTTAAAAAAGTTACCGTCGCAGATTACTTGGCCGTGAAAACCAGCGGGAAATCCTCTGGAGCCATTGTCTGGCCATCGCAATTTGTCTTTTCACGGAATTCGACGAGACGAAGTTCAACCTCACCCTCGCTGGTGACTTGATACCGCTCATACTGACCGCAATCGGAACCATTACCTTCTGTATGAATGCCCGTCACCGTCCGCGATTTTATATCCCATGCCGGGTCCATCAATGCGTGATCACCGAGGCTCCGTTTGACCCCATTGGGCAGGCTCAACTTCAGGAGTTGAAAGTCGGCCGATGGCTCAGGGATGTAGACTACCGCGTACACAGCAGACGTCTTGTCGCCATAGTCACCACACGGGATCTGCCAGATTGCGGCTTCCTCCGACAATTGGAAAGCCATCACGCCCTTCTGTACCAATGCGGACTCGCAACCGAGTTGCTTCTCGGCAGCGGCTGTCATCTTGGCTGGAACCTCCTCGGGGCGCACGGGGTAGCGCTCGAACATGCCGGGTCCGACTTCAGCCGATTCTGGCTCTGCGGCCGTCGCGCAGCCCGCGTTGCCTTTAACAGTGGCGCGGAACACGGGTTTGCCCCTCATGATCAGGATCATCACGCCGGACACTACATCGACGCTCTCGCCCTCTTCTTCGGCGAGTTGCAAATTGATGATGACGAACTCGTTCTCACTCGGCATCCGGTAGAGCTGGTATTCGTAGAGATCGTAGCCGGTGGTTTTGCCTCCCGTCGCGATGCGATTGAGCGGTGTCACCTCATTGCCGATTTTTATGCGCGCCGGTTGGCGGGTGTGGTTTTCCCCACTCAACGTCTCCGCAAATAGGTAGGCGTACTTGTCTTCATCCGGATCTCGATCGTCCTGCCACAACACCACCGAACAGCCTTCGCTGCGATTGATCTCAGATTTTTCAAATAGCTCGAGGTCAATTGCTTCGCCGGCCCCGGCGGACAACGGCGCAGCCAGCGCCGTCAAGCCACAAACCAAAACCCCAAAGTATCTCAGCGCTCGCATTATCCTTGCCCCCATTCGGTGTGCCGTTCATGCCTCGCAACATCTATCAGCGCTTCGCGACAGGCGGTTGCGCTTCTTTCATTTCGCCCGATCCGCCGTGTTGCGCCGCTCCCTCCTCGAACCCCGACGGACACTCCATGCTGAGATGCCGATCGCGTCCTTGCTGGTGGCGTACGGGCGGCGCTCATGGCTTGAACACGATATTCGCTCGGGCCGGCTTCCATGCCGCTGGGATGCTATCCTTTGGTCCGCGCGTCATGCGCACTTTCGGGCTCTTGGAACCTCACCATTCTGAGTGGAGGAGAAAGCCGTTTCAGACCACAATAAAGGACTATACGACCCAGGGCATTGGCGATCGGGCCTGTAGGCCCTTCATCTGGAGGATGACGGTCCTCGGACAATCGGCCAGTCGGCCAGGGCACGCCCCGCTTCCAGGTGGCCGACATCGTTCCAATGCGTGTCTCCCCAAAACCACGGAATTCGTCCACTCGTCGCCACAGCGGCGAAAACCAAGCCCGTCGACCGCTCGGGCGGCAACGGATGATCGGGCCGTTCGAAATGCTCGTGCAGCTGACCAGACATGGAGAGGTCTCAGGAGAACAATACATGGAATAATCAAACCGGATCACACTACCAAACTTGCGTCGTTCAGTCGACAACTTGGGCATGAGCTGGTTACTGGGTTAGGAACCTGTCCGAACATGCGCGCGGCGCCTCGATCTGGCTTCAGAAATTTGATCGCAGCAAAAAATCATAGCCGCTTCCGCACCATAGTCAGCTCATTTGCGGTCGGCGTCGATGAAGCGGCACATGTTCACGGCAGCTTGTCCTAGGACGTGGACCATAGCTGCGAAGTGCACGCCCACGGCAACCTCGAGCCAACAGTACCTCTGAGGCGGATTGCTAGCCTGCCGTAACAGTGTCCGCTTACCGAGGCACTTTAGTCGTCGCGTCGAGCGATGGAGCGCCCAGTCAATTGCTGGCCGCTGATGACCGCAAACTCTGCACGGCGCCAGACAGCTCAATGAAGCGCGGCTACTTTTGCGGTCCAAGTCCTTCGGCAATCATGTCAAAGACCAACCTGACGCGCAGGCTCGTGCGCAACTCGCGGTGCGTCACGAGCCAAATCGGCGCCTTGATGCCCGGAAGATCGGGTAACAATCGCACGACATCGGGTGTGCGCTCGGCGATCTCGCGCAGCATCATGCCGACGCCAAGACCGCGCCGCACCATTTCCCATATCACAACGGAGTTCTCTGACGTGACGCGGAAACACTCGACCGGAAGTGGCATGCCCGCTGCGGTAAGTTGTGCGGAAAACCGCTCGGCATCCTCGAAGGCGAGCAGGTCGGCGCACGCAAGCTCAGCTATGGTCTCAGGCTTTCCGTGCCTCTTGACCCAACTCTTTGCCGCATAGAAGTGCGCTGTCGTCTCCGTGATTAAGCGCCCGATTAACTCCGGTTCCGTTGGCCGCACGTGGCGGATGGCGATATCGGCCTCACGGCGACGTATATCGCTGAGTGCATTGGAGGAGACGACAAAGATCGTAATCTGAGGTGCCGTCATGCGGATCCGATCGACGATCTCCGGCAAGACATAAGCCGCCACGGCGTCCGTCGCGGAGATACACACTTGACCGCTCACATCCTGCGCCCGGCCAGTAGCAGCGAGAGCCATCGCATCCGCGGCCGCTGCCATGGTACGCGCATGTTCTATGAGCCCCAGTCCTGCTTCAGTGATTGCAAGCCTTTTGCCGATCCGCTCGAACAACGTGACAGCAAGCGTGGCTTCGAGCTCGGCCACCTGACGGGAGAGGGTGGGTTGCGTCAGGCCTAGTTTACGAGCGGCCGCCGACAGCGACCCGGCATCGGCCGTTGCACAGAACGCACGCGCGAGATTCCAATCCAGGTCCTTCATGCAAAATCGTATATAGCATCTGCCTCCTTGCGCGATATCAGAAAATCCATGCATGGAGTATTGCCGCGTCGAAGATATCGACAGGAGTGCACCACCATGAACACTATCGACGACGCCCGCTTCTGGGATCGAATCGCGCGCAAGTACGCTGCAGATCCGATCAAGGACTTGAGTGGCTACGAGCGGTCCGTTGCTCGCATTCAAAGCTATCTGGTCCCCACCGATTCCGTATTCGAGCTCGGTTGCGGCACTGGGACGACGGCACTGAAACTTGCACCACTCATCACCCACATCGTTGCGACGGACATCTCGAGAGAGATGATCACTATCGCAGGTGAAAAGGCCACTGGCGCAGATTGCAGCAATGCCGACTTCACTGTTGCAACCGGCAATCGCCTGCCCTCCGCAGACGGCGCCTTCGATGCCGCGATTGCTTTAAACGTACTTCACCTGCTGCCCGATCGCGGGAAGGTTCTCGCCGAGGTGCGTCGCATCCTGAGACCCGGCGGATTATTCATTTCGAAGACCCCATGTCTTGACGAGATGAGCATTTTTATTCGCCTCGCTATCCCCATTGCACGCACGCTCGGTAAAGCGCCGCGCGTGGAGACGTTTTCGGCGCAGACACTCGAAGCCGAGATTGCAGCGGCCGGCTTCACGATCATTGAAGCTGCGCGCCACGGCTCGAAGCGCAAAGACCCGCGCATTTTCATTGTCGCATCCAACTCCGCCTGAAACGTTCAGTACTCGATAGCTGGCCCTTGCCGCGATTTTCTACGAACCGGATTGTCAAATTCGGACACGGACAGGGTCCGCGCAATTGGGTACGTTGATCGCAAAGCCTCAAGAAGCCGAACCGCAGTCCTATGTTACGGTTGGGATGGCGACACCTGTGCCAGAATTTGGTCTTGGGCGGCTTTCGACAGGTCAGCAGACGCAACGGCCGACTGGTCGGTTGGTGTCCAACTGACCGAGCCCACTTCTGCTTCCTTCAGGGAGCGGACATGGAGATGAAGCATCCACGTCTTCACCATATTGAATAAGCTCCGCAGTTCTTATTGGTTCGGTCGTTGGCTTTCTGCCGATAGCGTCCTCGACAGGTTCAACACTTGTCACAGAGGACGATCATGTCACTTTCAAATATCACCCGCCGAACGGCCCTGGTGCTTGGCGCTTCGCTCAGCTTCGCTGGCCTCGCGGGCGCAGCGAGCGCCGCTGAACTACTCAATGTTTCGTACGATCCAACGCGTGAACTCTATTCCGAGTTCAACGCGGCGTTCACAAAGCATTGGAAGGAGAAGACGGGCGAAGACGTCACTATCAAGCAATCGCACGGCGGTTCGGGCAAGCAGGCCCGGTCGGTCATCGATGGACTCGACGCCGACGTCGTGACACTGGCGCTCGCCGGCGACGTGGACCAGCTCTACAAGAATGGTGGCCTGATCCCCGCCGATTGGCAGAAGCGCCTGCCGAACAACTCGTCGCCGTATACGTCCACAATCGTCCTTCTCGTTCGGAAGGGCAATCCGAAGGGCATCAAGGACTGGGGCGATCTTGGCAAGGACGGCGTTGAAGTCATCACGCCTAACCCTAAAACGTCAGGCGGTGCACGCTGGAACTATCTTGCCGCTTGGGGCTGGGCGCTGAAGCAGGACGGCGGCAACGAGGAGAAGGCCAAGGAACTCGTCACGCGGCTCTACAAGAACACGAAGGTGCTCGACTCGGGTGCCCGTGGTTCGCTCACCACGTTCACGGAGCGTGGCATCGGCGACGTGCTGATTTCGTGGGAAAACGAAGCCTATCTCGCGACCAAGGAACTCGGCCCCGACAAGTTCGAGATCATCACGCCGACGATCTCCATCCTCGCCGAACCGCCGGTGACCGTTGTCGACAAGAATGTCGACAAGAAGGGAACGCGTAAGCTCGCTGAAGCCTATCTCAACTACCTCTACACGCCTGAGGGCCAGGATCTCGCTGGAAAGCATTACTATCGTCCGCAGGATGCCAAGGCGCAGGAGAAATACAAAGCACAGTTCTCGGCCGTGAAGCTGTTCACGATCGACGACGTGTTCGGCGGTTGGTCGGCCGCGACCGAAGTTCACTTCAAGGATGGCGGCATTTTCGACCAGATCTACGGCAAAAAGAGCTGATTTCTTGTCGAGCCTACGCCGCCCCGCGTTCATCAGGATTTGCGGAGCGGCGTCTTCTTCTACCGGTTCGGGTTTCAGGAGCGCCAAATGACTGAGATTGCCAGTTTCGCAACGCACCTCGCTGATGAGCTCATCGCTGTGGTGCGCCATTTTGGCCTGATCCCCGCCGCCTCTCTCCCTCTGCCCGCTCTCGCCCGGTGTCGATGCTGCGCGCCCATCATTCGCTTGCACCACTGAGCCGGCCTCGTACCCATCACCGCAGAGAGAGACAATGACCACAATTCTTATCATTCCGGGGCTTCATTCGAGTGGGCCCGCACATTGGCAGACCTGGCTTGAAGAGCAGGTGCCGGGCACCGTTCGCGTGATCCAGAGCGACTGGAGCAAGGCCGATTTGCCGGCGTGGTCGGCGCGTGTACGCCGCGACATTGCCCGCAATCCAGGGCGGCACATCATTGTTGCTCATAGTTTCGGTGCTCTGGCCGCGGTTCACGCTGCTGTTGGCCATGCCGATCGGGTCGCTGGAGCCTTGCTTGTGGCGCCAGCAGATCCGGAAAAGTTCGGTATTGCGTCTGAACTTTCGAGCGATCCACTTCCGTTCCCTGCTGTCGTCGTCGCCAGCAACAGCGATCCCTGGATGTCACTCTGGAAGTCCGCCGACTGGGCGGATCGGTGGGGCGCAGATCTCGTCAATCTCGGAGACGCGGGACACATCAACGCCGAGGCGGGCTTTGGCCCTTGGCCGGAAGGATTCAACCTGATCGAGCGACTGCGCAGACGCTCGGATCGCATTTCAAGCCAACGGCCGGCGCGTGTCAGCGACTCGAGACGGCCGTTGTCTTGGAAGCGAGACGCGACAGGACCGGCAGGGCTCAAGTTCCGCCGGCCTACGTGGGCGGCAAACCGGCTGGGGGCCGGTTAGCCGGGCGCACGTGAGGCGGATGGACAACCCTCCACTGAAATCACTCGCGATCACGATTGTTGGAATTGATGCTGATGCGGACCTCCGGCAATGTCGAATCATCAACAGAATCAATCTGGTAATGCAGATCAGAATTCTAATATTGCGGAGTAGTAGCGATACACGGGGGACGGACCACAACATTCGCGGCAGCTTTTGTGCTGGTTGGGGGGCTGGGGCCTCTCACCGGTCAGGCGAACGCGGCGGATCTGGGCGGCAATTGCTGCGGTGATCTGGAAGAGCGGATTGCCGAACTCGAAGCGACGGCCGCTCGCAAGGGCAATCGAAAAGTATCGCTCGAAGTTTACGGTCAGGTGAACGAGACGCTGCTGTTCTGGGACGACGGGTTTGAGTCGAACGCCGGCGTCTACACGAACGACAACGCGCGCACACGCATCGGCTTCCGCGGCAAGGCCAAGATCAACGCCGATTGGGAAGCAGGCTATCGCCTCGAAATCGGCGTTCGATCGCAGAATTCGAAGCGGTTCAACCAAGACGACCCTAACGCCGCCGCCGATAGCGGGCTCGATGTTCGCGACAGCCATTGGTATTTGAAGAGCAAGTCCCTCGGCACGGTGTCGCTCGGCCGTCAGTCAACCGCGACCGATGCGATTACTGAAATCAATCAGACGCAGACCGGTGAGACCCACAAATATTCGGATATTGAAGACACCGGCGGCGGGCTTTTTCTTCGCCGGACCGATGGGACTCTTTCGGATCTGCAGTGGCGCCGTTTGATCGGCGAAGGTGGCGACCAGCCGGGTGAAGGCGAACGCCGGTTTGACGCGATCAAGTACACCACGCCCGATTTTCAAGGTTTCACACTTTCTGCAGGTTGGGGGGCAGATGACTTCTGGGACGTCGCACTTCGCTACAAGGGCGATATTGCGGGGTTCGCAATTGCAGCTGGTGTCGGTTACGGCGAAATCCTGGATGGCACTCAAACACAGACCACAGCGGGGTCCAGAGCCAACATCGATGCCCAGCAGTTCGGTGGGTCGATCAGCGTTCTGCATTCGGACACCGGCCTGTTTGTGAACTTCGCGGCTGGCGAGAAGCAAGACGATGGCCTTGCGCCGGGGTTGGACAACAAGGACAACTTCTACGCCATCCAAGCAGGTATCGAGCGCAAGTTCGTTCCTCTCGGAAAAACGACAGTGTTTGGCGAATACTACGATTACAGCGGCGCAGCGCTGACACGGAACCTGTTCGGAAGCCAGGTCATCGGTTCGTCTATCGAGTCATATGGTTTCGGTGTGGCCCAGGGCATCGATGCTGCTGCAATCACGCTGTATCTCAACTATCGCCATGTCACTCCAGAAGCGCAGACGGTTGCGGCACCGGCCGGCGTTGCACTCGAAGAATTCGACTTCGTGACCGCCGGTGGAATCATCAAGTTCTAGTCTCGACCCTTCTCCCAAAAAGTACGGACAGAAAGGGAGCCGTTCCTCGCAAAAGGGGTGGCTCTCTTATATCTGCAACCGCGGAAACTCGGACGCTTTTCTCATAAGCTCATCACATCTTTTTAGTTCGGTTAGGAAATGAGGCTGCTTACGGTCGTGCCATGACCGACAGCCGCTCCTCCTCAACCCGTACCGATCCCATGATAGATTTCCGCTTGCGCCGTCCAGGTTCCCTGAAGCCAAAAAAAGGGGATACCGCCGCACATGTGGCGCAAATCGTAGGGAGCAGCCTGCGGGACATCCGCCGGAACCAGGGGCACTCGCTCGACACATTGGCAGCTGCATCCGGTGCCAGCCGAGCCATGCTTGGACAGATCGAAACCGGCAAGAGTGTGCCGACCATTACCGTTCTGTGGAAGGTCGCTGCGGCGCTTGGCGTTCCAGTCGCGCATTTGCTTACCGATCCCGAGGCCGCGCTGTTTACCGTGACCCGGCGCTCGGAAGGCGACGGCGCCGCGGTCGATGGACATGCTGTTCATATCCGGCGTCTGGCGCGTCCGGAGGGGCGGGCGGGTTTCATAGTGGATGAAATCCGCATTCCGCCGGGGCTGCGCGAAAGCTTTGCCGCGCGCCGGGAGGGTGGTTCGACAACGCTCATTGTTGCGTCCGGGACGCTGGACGTCAGCATCGGGGACGAGCCGCCCGTGACGCTGGGTGCGGGTGATGTCATCCAATTTTCGGCAGGATTAAAGCATGCCTTTGCCAATAGTAGCGGCAAGACAGCGACGGCGTACTTCGTCGCTGGGTCTTCACGAAAAGGGAGCTAATGCATGCGCCGCTGCCGCCATATCTGAAATCCAGGAATGGAAATCGGTTCTTCTTCGTTCGGGCGCGGGTGCGTCTCCGTCATAGTGTCACGCAACGCGCAACATTACGGTTTTCAGATCATGTTGGACTTTACCAGAGCCTTTGAAAAGGTCGCCGCCTGGAGCGGTCTTGCCTCGGCACTCTTCGTTATCGCCTTCCTCGCCTTGCGATAATGGGAGCCCGCACATGTCCAGCGCTAGCAGGGTGCTGCCCGGGTTTGGGCTGTCACTCGGATTTACGCTCGCCTACTTGTCCTTGATCGTTCTCATTCCGCTGTCGGCTGTGTTCTTCAAGACAGCAACGATGGACTTCGAAAGGTTCTGGTCGGTAGTGGCGAGTGACCGGGTCGTTGCCTCCTATAAGCTCTCCTTCGGCATGTCGCTGCTGGCAGCGGCGATAAATGTCGTCTTCGGTCTCATGCTGGCTTGGGCGATTGTGCGGTATTCGTTCCCTGGTAAGAAGATCGTCGATGCGCTTGTCGATCTCCCGTTTGCCCTGCCGACGGCGGTCGCCGGAATTTCACTAACCGCGCTCTACGCGCCCAACGGCTGGCTTGGGCAACTCCTTGAGCCGCTCGGCATAAAAATCGCCTTCGGTCCCTACGGCGTGCTCGTGGCGCTCGTTTTTATCGGACTTCCCTTCGTTGTCCGCACGGTGCAGCCGATCATCGAGGATTTTGATATTGGTTTCGAGGAAGCGGCGGCCTCGCTGGGAGCTTCGCGATGGCAGACGTTTAGGCGCGTCGTATTTCCCGCCTTACTTCCTGCGCTCTTGACCGGCTTTGCACTCGCCTTCGCGCGGGCAGTTGGTGAATACGGGTCGGTCATCTTCATCGCTGGCAACATTCCCTTCGTTTCTGAAATCACGCCGCTCATGATCATCACGCGCTTGGAAGAATTCGACTACGAGGGTGCCACGGCGATTGCCTCAGTGATGCTTATCGTCTCGTTCATTCTTCTGCTCGTTATCAATCTTCTGCAGGGCTGGACGGCCCGCAGCACGCGCAGGAGCGCCTGATGACAAGCGCCGGATATCCCTTGGCAGGACGCCTGTCTGTATCTTCAACTCACTTTGAAGATAGGCTTGCGACGCGAGATAGCACCTTCGTTAAAGCACTCATCCTGACTCTGAGCCTGTCATTTTTCGCGCTGTTTGTTGTCCTGCCGCTGATATTGGTTTTCGTGGAGGCCTTCCGTAAAGGGGGGGAGACCTACATCGCATCGTTGACAGACCCCGATGCGATCTCGGCGATCAAGTTGACGCTCCTAGCGGCCGCAATTGCAGTCCCTTTGAACCTAATCTTTGGCATCTCGGCGGCCTGGGCGATCGCTCGCTTCGAATTCCGGGGCAAACAATTTCTTATAACGCTCATCGATCTACCGTTCTCCGTATCGCCGGTCGTCGCCGGCCTTATCTACGTGCTGCTATTTGGCGCCCACGGCTGGTTCGGTGGCTGGCTGCAGGCCAATGACATCAAGATCATCTTCGCCGTGCCTGGCATCGTTCTAGCCACGATTTTCGTCACGTTTCCCTTCGTGGCACGCGAGCTAATTCCGCTCATGCAGTCCCAGGGCCGAGAAGAAGAGGAAGCGGCAATCATTTTGGGTGCCTCGGGTTTGCAGACGTTCTGGCGGGTAACGCTGCCAAACGTGAAGTGGGCTCTGCTCTACGGGGTCATCCTATGTAATGCGAGAGCTATGGGAGAATTTGGTGCGGTGTCCGTCGTTTCCGGACACATTCGGGGCGAGACCAACACGATGCCGCTGCACGTCGAGATTTTGTACAACGAGTATCAGTTCGCTGCCGCATTCGCCGTTGCATCCCTGCTGGCGTTTCTGGCTCTGGTCACGCTGTTTCTCAAGACGTACGTTGAATGGCAAGTCGAGCGGAACGTCGCGGTGGAGAATGACAAATGAGCATAGCAATTCAGAGCATTGCAAAATCGTTCGGGAGCTTCCGGGCTCTCGACGATGTCTCTCTTGATCTCCCGCGCGGCGAACTCGTAGCTCTTCTGGGCCCGTCTGGCTGCGGAAAGACGACGCTTCTTCGAATCATTGCGGGGCTCGAGACCGCTGATGCGGGGCGCATACTTCTCGATGGTCAGGACGCAACTGAGAAGCATGTCCGCGAACGCCAAGTTGGGTTCGTCTTCCAGCACTATGCCCTGTTCAGGCATATGTCAGTTTTCGAGAACGTGGCCTTTGGTATGCGCGTCAAGCCGCGCAAGGAACGCTTGGCCGACACCGAGATTCGGCGCCGCGTCAATGAGCTCCTGGATCTGGTGCAACTGGGCTGGCTCAAGGACCGGTATCCCGCGCAGCTTTCAGGTGGTCAACGCCAACGGATTGCCTTGGCGCGCGCACTGGCTGTGGAACCGCAAGTTCTTCTTCTCGACGAACCGTTCGGCGCGCTTGATGCCAAGGTGAGGAAAGAACTCCGCCGTTGGCTGCGCCGTCTCCACGACGAGTTGCATATTTCGTCGGTGTTTGTGACGCATGATCAGGAAGAGGCTCTCGAAGTTGCCGATCGCATCGTACTCATGAACAGGGGCCGCATCGAACAGGTCGGGACTCCGCGACAGATCTACGAAGAGCCGGCGACGTCCTTCGCCTACTCCTTTATCGGTAACGTCAATGCGTTCCACGGCAAGATCGAGGGCAACTTCGTCCGCGTCGGCGGAGATCTACTCCCCCACGCTCGGACCGATCTCACGGACGGAGAACCCGTCGTTGCGTATGCCCGGCCGCATGATACAGAAATTATTGGTGATGCGCCGGAAGTGGCCGGAGTTGCCGCCCGCGTGAACCGCGTCCTCAGCAATGGCGGTATATCTCGCGTTGAACTCATCGCAAACGGTCCTGAGCGCGGCGGCGCGAAGGACTACTTCGAAGTCGAAGTCAGCTCTGAGGAACTCTCTCGCATGGCTCTGGAAAATGGCCAACGCGTGCGCCTGAGAAGCCGGCGACTCAGCCTGTTCCGCGATCAAGCATCGGGATAAGTGACGTGAACTTTCAACAATTGCGCATCATTCGCGAAACGGTTCGCCGCAACTTCAATCTAACTGAAGTCGCTCATGCTCTGCATACGAGCCAGTCCGGTGTGTCGAAGCACATCAAGGATCTGGAAGACGAGCTTGGCGTTGAGCTGTTCGTTCGCAAGGGCAAACGGCTATTGGGGCTGACGGCACCTGGCCAGGAACTGGTTGGCATCGTCGAGCGCATTCTGCTCGATACACAAAACATCAAGAAGTTAGGCGAACAGTTTTCGAATAGGGATCGCGGTCAGATCACTGTCGCTACGACCCACACCCAGGCGCGCTACGCGCTGCCGCACATTGTGACGGCTTTCAAAAAGGAATTCCCAAAGGTCAATCTGGTGCTACATGAGGCTTCACCTTCGGAGATCGTGGCCATGCTTCGCGATGGCCGCGCTGACATCGGCATTGCGACGGAAGCGTTGCAAGACGCTCCTGATTTGGCGGCGTTTCCCTGGTACTCCTGGCATCATGGCGTGATCGTACCGGACGGACATCCGCTGACAAATGAAAAGGAGCTGACGCTCGACGCCATCGCCGACTGGCCGATCGTCACTTATCAGACGGGTTTCACTGGTCGCGGCCGGATTGACGAAGCATTTCAAAAGGCTGAGATCATCCCCGACATCGTGATGACCGCGCTCGATGCAGACGTCATTAAGGCTTACGTTGAGTTGGAACTGGGCATAGGCATTGTCGCGACGATGGCCTTCAACGCGGAGCGCGATGCCCAACTCGAACTTCTCGACGCGACATCTCTGTTCTCGGCCAACACGTCCCGTATCGCCGTCCGGCGCGGCACCTACCTGCGGACCTATTCGTACCGCTTCATAGAACTGTGCTCGGGTGAACTTACCGAGAGCATAGTCCGTCTGGAAGCGAGCGCTGCGCGATCAGATGAGATCGCCTAGTGAGCGATGTTGCAGGTGTGTTAAATATCGACGCCGCTCTCCGCCTTGATACTCGACACCTGAAGGCAGAAGATCACGCAGGTCCGCGCAACGCAATGCAACACCCCTAGCCGCGGACCTCTCGTTCAAGATGTTGTACGGCACGTGTCGAGCAGACTTCGGAACCAGCAAGACGTTGCCCTAGTTTGTTGCGTTGCACCGTCTCGGTAGTTCTCCTTGGCCGCTTTTGTTGAGGGTGCCCTCAACAAAAGCGGACGAATAGCCCGATCAAAGCTCAGCCGTCATAGCGCCGACGCGATCATCGCGAACCGCCTGCCCCCACCCCCTCACGCCGCCGAGATCATGAGCAGAAACGGCAGGCTGGCCTGATCATCGTCGGTGACGAGAGCCCCCATGGCGGTCACGATGCCATGGGGCTTGCTCTTCATCGCGCTGTTTAATTCCCAATCGACGTTGTGCCGCAGAACCTGCGCCTCGACATGATCGAAGAACACACCGACGATCTCGTCGGCCGTCCGCTTCATCAAGTTGCCGTCGGCCTCGAACGTGTAGTGGCCTTCGCCACCGGTATCGGCCTACATCATGCGCGCGGTATAGATCGCCATCGGGCCAGTCCTCCGAGAACTTGAGTGGCACTCACGCCAATCCCCGGCGGGTACACACGGTTCACGACAGCTGTACGACGATCAAGGGGGCCGGCGATCGACCACGACACGATGCGCATGACCCGGCTACACAAACGCCCCGGTCGTTCGGCGTTTGACCGGAGCGAAATTAAAGGTGGGGCACGTCTCTTGTGCCGTCGGGATCACACAGCCCTAAAACAATTGTCCACAAAGAGGTGGGTGCCGTTAATAAAGCTCGCCTCGTCGCTGGCGAGGAACAGGGCGGCTCGGGCGACCTCCTCGGGCTCGCACAAGCGGCCTTGTTGGACCGCAATTGCCGCATCCGACATGTCAACGCCAAGCTCGGAGAGTTCCTTCACCTCACGCAAGCCGTGTGGCGTCTTGACAAAGCCAGGACATACTGTGTTGCAGCGGATGCCCTGATCCCGGAATTCGACGGCGATTGACTGGGCGAACATGTGACACGCGCCCTTGGTGACGTTGTAGAAGACTTCGCGCGGAGTGGCCGCCACGGCCGAGATCGACGACGTGCAAACGATGGAGCCGCCACCCGCCTTGAGCATGCCAGGCAACACCGCACGCGTCATGAGATACATGCTCGTGACATTGACGGCCATCAGCCAGTTCCACTCGTCAAGCGAGCACTCAAGGAACGGCTTTACGATAATCGTACCGGCATGATTGAAGAGCACGTTGACGGTCCCGAGCTCCGAGACCACGGCTTGGACGGCGGCATCAACCTCGTCCACTTTTGAGACGTCTGCCAACGCGAAGATCGCCGTGCCACCCGCAGCGCGGATCTCTGCCACGACGGCCCGGCCGGCCTCCTCGTTGCGATCAACAATACCGACCTTGGCTCCTTCCGCCGCGAAGAGCTTCGACGACGCACCTCCCATGCCCGTTGCGCCACCTGAGATGAGTGCGATCTTTCCAGCCAGCCTGTTACCCATGGTCTCAATGCCCCTACATTGCTGTCTTCAGATGCTCGAACGTCATACGATCACCACGCACAGTGTTGGGCAATGGTTGGATGCGAGACCCGCGCCGGGCAGCCGCCTTTGGTAGTTCCGGAAAACTCTTCTTGGATGCGGCCGGCTGCTGCTTCAGTCTCCCCTGGCCCATCAGTGAGCGGTCAAGCGTTGGCTGCTAAGGTTGCCGCGAAGCTGTCGACAAAGAAGTCGGCGTTCTCGCGACTGAAGCAGAGCGGGGGGCGAATCTTCCAAATGTTGCCCTGCCGTCCCTCGGTGCCCAAGAGCACTCCACGTTCCCTCATATCGTTGGTGGCCCGAACTGCCATATCTTTGTCGTGCTCGCGCGTCTCGCGCGCCTTGACGAACTCCACTGCGAGATAGAGGCCCGCGCCTCGGACATCGCCAACGCAGTCATATTTTTCTGCCACCCTCTTCAGCTCGCTTAGAAGATAGGCGCCGGTTTCTCTTGAGTTCCGGCCCAAGTCTTCTTCCTCAAGCACCTCGAGCACGGCGAGTCCCGCAGCTGAGGCCACCGGATTGCCGCCAAAGGTGTTGAAGTAGCCGGACTTCTTTCCAAAATCCGTAAGAAGTTCCGGTTTTACGACGAGGCCACCGATTGGATATCCGTTGCCCATCGGCTTGCCCAGCACCACCATATCCGGGACGAAGTTGTGCCGCTGCAAATCCCACATCGCAGCACCCGTGCGCCAGAATCCCGGCTGCACCTCGTCGGCGATATAGAGACCACCCGCATCGCGCACGACCTTGACCGTTTCGTTGATAAACCCGGGCGTGCCGGGGTAGACGCCATCGCTCGCGAAAATGCTGTCGGCAATCATGCCGGCAAAGCGAATGCCCTTACTTTTCATATCTGCAATCGCTTCGCCGACGGACGCCGCTAGTATCGGTCCGGCTTGGCCTTGCGCCGAGCGATACGTGTCAGGTGCCGGCACGAAATAGATGTTGCTGTTTGCCGCCTCGGTGCTTGCTGAGGACGGCGATATCTGCGTCGCCGTTGTGGTGTTGCCGTGATAGGCGTTCTCGGTTGCAATGAAGCCGGTGCCGCCGGTTACATGCCGGGCAATGCGCAGCGCCAAGTCGACACTTTCGCTTCCCGTGCATGTGAAAACAACGTTCGATGTCTCACGCGGGAAGGTTGCGAGTAGTTTCTCAGCGTATGTGTAGACGATGTCGTAGAGATAGCGCGTATGCGTATTGAGCGTTGCCATCTGCTTCGCAACTGCTTCTGTGACGCGCGGATGGCAATGACCAATTGATGGCACATTGTTATAAGCATCGAGATATCGCGAGCCGTCCGCGGCATACAGCCAGACGCCATCACCGCGCACGACATGCAGCGGGCGCTCGTAGAACAGCATCGACATCGGGCCGAATGTTCGCTTCCGGCGGGCGATCAGAGCCGCTGCTGCCGGGTCGAGCCCCTCGGTCCGGTCCATATCAAACGCGTTGAGTTCGAGGATCTTTTGAATCTTCGTCATTGCGTCTCCAGATTGCGGCCGCCCTGGCTGCTCATGGCAAGGTGAGTACAACATCTATCAAAAGTGGCTTCGGTCCGCTACTCTGGTCGCGCGAAGTGACCAAGAGAATAGTCATGTCAGAGACGTCACGTCCAACACCCAATCGCTGGAAGCGCTTCGCCGAGTGGGACGAGCGCCCCTTGCGTCTCGACAAGTTCGCGGCCGAGGACGCGGAAAATGGATTTTCTGCATTCAGAAGTCCGCACGATCCGGCGCCATCAGCGATGTTCTCCTCAGGACGCGTCACGTCGATGGATAGCAAGCCAGCAGCTGGCTTTGATATGATCGACACCTTCATCGCGCGCTATCACCTCGATCCTGAGATCGCGCCCGAAGCGATGGCCATGCCGTCGCTTGAGGTTGCGCGCATGCTGGTCGACATGAATGTTCCGCGTTCCGAGCTGGTGCGCCTTGCGCGCGGGATGACGCCGGCGAAATTGGCTGAGGTCGTGGCGCACCTCTCCTCTATCGAAATTGCGTTTGCGTACTCCAAAATGCGCGCGCGGAAAACACCCGGCAATCAGGCCCACGTCACCAACGCCAAGGATGATCCGCTCCAAATGGCGGCCGATGCTGCAACCGCGGTGGCGTTCGGCTTCGACGAAATCGAAACGACGATGCGTGTCGCACGCAATGCGTGGTCGAACGCCGTCGCTTGCGCAGTTGGGGCTTCGGTGGGCCGCTGGGGAACGCTTTTCCAGTGCTCGAGCGAGGAGGCCGAAGAAATCCGAATTGGGATGGCTGGGTTCACATCTTATGCCGAGACGGTGTCCGTGTATGGCACTGAGAAGAGCTTTGTCGATGGTGATGACACGCCGTGGTCGAAGGCCTTTCTCGCCGCGGCCTACGCATCTCGCGGTATCAAGATGCGCTGCACCTCGGGAGCGGGATCGGAACTCTTGATGGGGTTTCACGAAAGTAAGTCTCTTCTCTATCTCGAGGCGCGCTGCCTCTGCCTGCAGCGGGCCATGGGCGTTCAAGGCACACAAAACGGGGGCATCGATGGCGCTCCTGTGACGTGCACCGTCCCCGGAGGTATGCGCGAGTTGATGGCGGAGAACTTGATTGCTGTTTGGCTCGACCTCGAATGCGCCTCAGGCAACGACGCACGCCCAACCGAGAGTGAGATACGGGTGGGCGCAAAGATATTGCCGTACCTCATCGCTGGCTCCGATCTCATCTGCTCGGGATTTGGCTCGATCCTGAAGTACGACAACTCGTTCAATGCGTCTCTGTTGAATGGCGAGGAGCTGGAGGATTACTTAGTCCTGCAGCGGGACTTCGAGGCCGATGGCGGACTAACTCCGGTCGACGAATTGCGCATCATGGATCTCCGGCGGTGCGCCGTCGACGCCCTCGGCGCCGTCTTGGAAGAGCTTAACCTCTCCCAGCCAACACCGGCGATGAAGCAGAGCGTCGTTTCCGCATCGGGATCCGACGACACCGAAAGCTACCTTCCCCGTGACGCCACGCTCATCAGCGAAGCCATCAAGGAACGCGGCATTACCGTTGTCGACGTCATCAAGGCTCTCGCAAAGCGCGGCTTCTCCGAGGAGGCCGAAAACCTCCTCAAGCTCGTGCGGCTGCGCATTTCAGGAGACTACTTGCAGACATCTGCGATGGTCCGCGGCGGGCGCGTTCTGAGCGCGATCAACGATCCCAACGACTATCTCGGACCGGGCACCGGGTATCGCTTGAGCGAAGTGCGCCGCAACGAAATCGTTGCAATCCGCGACGTGCTCACACGCGAGGAGGTCCTGCGCGCCGAGGCCATTCACAAAGCCGCTGAGTTGAAGCGCATCAATTACAGGTCGCTTGGGCCAGCCCACCCGGGAAACGATCGCACAGAGGTCGTCATCGGCGTCAGTCCAGCGTTCGGTATTCATCTGTTCCAAACTGTGGCCGGTCACCCGCTTTCCCATGTGCTGCGCGAGTTAATGGCCGGCATCTCTGAAGGCGGCGCAAAGGCACGCATCGTTCGCATGCACCACACTGCTGATACGTCATTCCTTGGTCTCAGCGCCGCTCGTCTCGCGGGTTCTGGCATCGGCATCGGGCTGCAGGCCAAGGGAACTGCCGTCATTCACCAGCGGGACCGGCTGCCCCACAATAATCTTGAGCTCTTCTCCAATTCTCCCATAACGCGGCTGGAGCATTACCGGCGCATGGGGGCCAATGCCGCCGCATATGCTTTCGGCAAACTGCCGGAGCCTGTCGTCGTGCCGACACGGGGCGAGGCCATGGGCTCGCGATACCATGCCCGCGTCTCGCTCATCTACGCCATCGAAACGGAGCTGACCCGCGAAGGCGCCGAGCCCGAGGCCGTGGACGTGACACTTCTAGGAGCCACAGCATGACCGAAAAGCTCACCATCCACGACTACCCCCTCGCGGAGAAGCGGCCCGACCTTGTCAGAGGCAAGCGTGGAAAGTCACCTGACGACATAACCCTTGCCAGCGTCATCGACGGCGAGATTACCATGGAGGACTTGCGCATCACGGCGACAGCGCTTCTCCAGCAAGCCGAGATCGCACGCGCCGCGAGCCGTGACACGCTCGCCGCCAACTTCGAGCGCGCGGCCGAGATGGTCGCCGTGCCTGAGGATACGATGATGCGCGTCTACGAATTGCTCCGCCCTGGGCGAGCCACGTCAAAGACGGTGTTGCTCGATGCCGCGCGCGAGCTGCAGGAGCGCTATTCCGCGACCCGCCTCGCCGAGTTTGTTACCGAGGCAGCGGACGTCTATGAACAGCGCGGACTTTTCAAAAACCGTTTCTGAGGGGCGACATGAGTTGGAAGACGGGCTATCGCTCAATCTATTACGACGGCGCGCCAGAGCCGGCTGATCCCGATCTCACACCGGCGACAACCGCGCTCCTCGTCATCGACGTCCAGAACACATACCTCGTCCGGCCGGAGCGGGCGACGCTCTCTCTCGACGAGCAACGCCGGTACGACGCCTGGACCCCATTTCACGACCGCATGCACAACAGGGTTCTGCCCCGGACCCAGCACCTGCTCCAGGTCTTCCGCCAGGCAGGCATCGAGTGCATCTTCGCGCGCATTGCCTGCCACACAAAGGATGGCCGCGACCGGTCACTTTCACAAAAACTGCCGGGGTGGAACAATCTCTTGCTTCCCAAGGACGAGCAGCCATCGCAACTGGTTCCCGAGCTCCAGCCCATCAGCGATGAAATCGTCGTTACTAAGACAACGGATAGCGCGCTGACAGGTACGAACCTTCGGTTAATCCTTACGAATCTCGGCATAAAGACAGTGGTGTGCTGCGGGATTTTCACCGATCAGTGCGTCTCGTCCACGGTGCGGAGCCTGGCGGACGAAAGCTTCTCCGTCATCGTTGTCGAGGATTGCTGCGCTGCGGGATCGGATGCGCTGCACCACAAGGAACTCGAGGTCATCAACATGATCTACTGCCACGTCATGACGAGTGCCGAGCTCGAGGCTCTGATGCGTTCGGCCTGAAGCCGTGCAAGGCCGAAATGCGTGCTCCGCTCAAGAAATGAGCAACACCTCGCCCGGTCGGTCTTCATCTGATGCAAGGGCGGCCTTGCGTTCGTTCACCGCGCGGCTAATCATGCGATCGGTCTGGGGGGACAGTTTTCCGGACATCACGGGTCTGACGGGAGGAAGCCGGTCTGCGCAGCTATGCGTGGACTGTCCGGAACAAGGAGATCTCACAGTGTCAAACGGCCAAGCCAGCGCGCTTGAGGCGCAAGAAAGTTTCGACGTCAAAAAAGAGAAAGTCGACATGCTTCACGGCAAGGCCGTGGGACTTGTCGGCGTGTTGTTCCTTTGCGTAACGGGCGCGGCGCCGATGTCGGCAATGCTCGGCAACGTACCGTTTGGAGCAAGTGCGGGCAACGGCTTGTTCATGCCGGGCGCGTTCTTGCTCGCGACGATCGTGCTCACGATCTTTTCGATCGGCTATGCTGCCATGGCGAGCCGTGTGTCGTCCGTCGGAGGCTTTTACTCGTACATCTCGCTCGGCCTTGGCCGCGACGTGGGAATGGCCGCCGGCATGGCATCGTTCCTGTCCTATAGCGTGTTCGAAGCCTCGCTCTATGGTCTCTTCGCTTACTTCGCAAACTCTTGGCTGTTGAGCCACTTCGGCATCAACGTTTCCTGGATCTGGCTTGCCTTGTTCTGCGTCGTCCTCGCGGGGCTATTTAGCCACTTCGACGTCCAGTTGTCGGCAAAAATACTTGGCGTGGCGCTGATCCTTGAATTGGTGATGCTGTCGATTTTCAATTTCGGCGTCTTGATGTCGCCAACGGCCAACTTCGACCTTGCGGCACTAAACCCGCTCAGCGCGTTTACGTCGCTTGCGGAGACGAAATCGACTTGGAACGGGGAGGAAGTGACGATTGCGGCCGGCGTCGCTGCCGTGGGCATCTTCATGGCCTTTTGGTCGTGGGTCGGTTTCGAGATGGCGCCGAACTACGCCGAGGAATCGGTTGATCCCAAGCGCATCATCCCTCGCTCACTGTACTACTCTGTGATCGGGCTTGGCCTGTTCTACATCCTCACGTCCTGGTGTGCGGTATCCGCCTATCCGACAGAGGCCGAAATGGTCGCCAAGGCATCCAAGGACTCAAGCAACTTCTTCCTCACGCCACTTGAGCAGAACGTCGGAAAGTGGGCATCCGAATTGATGTACTTCCTCATTCTGACCAGCTCCTTCGCGTGTGGCATGGCGTTTCACAACACGGCTTCACGCTACGCCTACTCCTTGGGCCGGGAGGGCGTGTTCCTGCGCTTCCTCGGCAAGACCCACCCCACGCACAAGAGCCCGTATACGGCATCGATGACTCAGTCTGCGCTGGCTGCGATCTGGCTCGGCCTCTTTGCGTACTTCATGGGCACGGATGACCCGACAGCCCAGGCGTATGTCGCAGTTTACACGATGCTCGCCATCCTCGGCACGATGCTGCTCCTTATTTTGCAAGCCATCGTGTCGGTCGCGATCATCGTCTATTTCCGGCAGAACCACCCAGGAGAAGTCAATGTCATAGCGGGCCTGATAGCCCCGCTCATCTCATTCGTGGCACAGGCTTATCTCGTCTATCTGCTGGTCACCAATCTAGCGACCTTCGGCGGCGCGGGTGCGTTTGGATCAAATATCCCCTGGATCGCTCTCGCCATCGTCGTTTGGGGCTTCGTCTGGGGGCTGGTGCTTCGCGTCGCTGCACCCGAAACCCATGCGAAGATCGGGCGCATCGTCTACAACGATGCATGACGTTGCTGGAGAGCGGACTGACGTCCGCTCTCCATACCACAATGGGACGGTGCTCGATCCGGCGATTAAGGGGCGACGCACGGTTTCATAGCGCCAAGCCACAGCAGTTTTTCACGCAGGAGCGTTTGTATGCTGACATCAATCGCCGGCAAATCCGTTGTCGTCACCGGCGCCAGCAAGGGTATCGGTAAAGGCATCGCCCGCGTGTTCGCCAACAGCGGTGGGAAGGTGCTCGTCGTGTCGCGCCACCTCAATGAGGCGGAAACGTGTGCCGAAGAACTGCGGCGTGCTGGCGGCACTGCGAAGGGCCACGCAGCCGACGTGACCAGCATCGGCGACATGCAGGTTATGGCAGACGCTGCCGCCACCGCACATGGCGGCATCGATATTCTGTGCGCCAACGCGGGGATCTTCCCTCAAGCCAAGATCGAGGATTTGTCGGTTGAGGATTGGGACCAGGTGATGGCCACCAACCTAAAAGGGACGTTTCTCTCGATCAAAACGTGCCTGCCCTATCTCAAGAAGTCAGGACAGGGACGCATCATCATCACATCCTCGATCACCGGACCAGTAACGGGGTTTCCGGGCTGGACGCATTACGGGGCGACTAAGGCCGGCCAGCTCGGCTTCATGCGCACCGCCTGTATTGAGCTTGCCAAGTACGGCATCACTGTGAACGCCGTGCTGCCCGGCAACATCTTGACCGAAGGGCTCATCGCCCTTGGGCCAGACTATGAGAAAAGCATGGCAGCCTCGGTGCCACTGAAAAAGCTCGGCACAGTCGAAGATATCGGCTTTGCGGCTTTGTTCTTTGCATCGAAGGAGGCCGGATACATCACCGGCCAAACCATCATCGTCGACGGTGGACAGATTCTTCCAGAGAGTTTAGACGCCCTCGCGCAGGCCTAGCCGAACAATCGTTTCCACAATCCGGCCTTGGCGTGCAGAGTGCCCACGGTGCCATCACCGAACCGTGTGAGGTAACGTTCGCAGAGAGGCACGGTCCCCTGTGTGTACGCGACACCCATGGATTGAGCGAGCTCAGTTTCCGAGTGAGAGCCGATCCAGGCCACGAGCAATAAACGGCGCAGCATGACGAATGTCTCGATTTCGGCCTCGTCCTCCGGTGAGAGTGTTCCCACGCGCCGGTAGCCGCGCACCCACGCCGCAATAAGTTCCGGAACCTCAGGTGTGTGCTCAAAAAATGAGACGGTGGTGGCACAGTCGTAGAGAAACCACGAGAACCCACAATCATCGAAGTCAATCACCTTTACCGTGCGGCCATCGAGAAGCAGATTGGCTAGGCGCATGTCGCCGTGCACAAGACCGAAGCGGTCACCCCCCTTGCCGAACTTTTCCAGACGCGCCTCGATGAGCGCAACCGCCCGCGCGAACACCGCCTCAATGTCAGGCGTCAGCCCCATACCGTCGCGCCAGCGGCCCCAGTGTGGGCGATGTCCAAGCGATGTGTCGAAGTCCCAGGTATGGCGCTCGAACCACGCTGGACGGGGCCAAGCGCGAACGTGGGCATGCATGCGGGCCGCTGTTTCGCCCAGCATTTCAAATCCTGCGATATCGGTCGCAGCCGGTTCGCCGCCGGTCTCCCATTCAAACAGCACGACGTTTCGCGGCTGCGGCAGCCCCGTATGCGCAACCGTCTGAATGAGCTCGCCGTCGTGTCCGTTGATTGGCGTAGGGGTGATCGCCGCGCCATCGAGTCGAAGCGCCTGTTGCCAAGCGAGCTCGGAGGCAATCCCGGTACGAGAATGATATCCGTCACGATGAACGCGAAGGGCCCATCTCCGGCCGTCCCGAGGGTCCTCGATCTTAAACGTCGCATTCTCCGACAGATTGATGAGCCGGATATCGACACCGTCCGGCAAGGCGTATCGCTTCACCGCACGACCTGCGAGCTCAAGCAATTTTGCAAGGTATGCTTGGTGCTCCGCACCATCATCACGCGACACGTCGGCAACCCCCACCGAATGCTTTGAAAGCTATCCGAGCTATAGTGCCATCCCGGAAGCACGTCACGTCACAAAAAACGATAGGATCCTCGGAGCACGACTCCAGCGGGCCTGTGGACGGATGGCCAATCCTCTCCAGCGCATGATCCAGGCCGGTCACGTCCGCCGCGTGATGTGGGTGTCTGATCAGCTTGGCGCTGGACTTGACTTGCGTAGGGCTGGTTCGCGCCTCCACATTGAATCAATCGGCGCCCGGTGCCTGACTCCGTCGCGTGTGAACAGTTAGCTGTCCGGCAGCTATGCTGGGCTGCTCGTGGTTGGGGGAAGGGGGGCTTTGTGTGCGGCGGGAGGTCCGCTATGGGCCAGTTGCGGTCATGGGCGTTGAGGAGAATCATCGTCTTGGTGAGACTTTTTGACATTGACGGAAAGCATGTGCCGGATGAACGCCCGCCCGCCGGCCAAACCCGCCAGCCCGCCGACAAGCCAGAAAGGCTGGAAGAGTACCTCGATAAGGTCCGCAGCTTGCCATTTCGAACTTAGTACGTCCCATAGAATGAAGAATGCGCCTCCGAATAAAAATCCTGCCGAATAGAAAAGACCTGTGAGTTTAGAAGGAGTTCCACGGGTCGCATACCAAAGCAGGGGACCGACTAAGGCAGAAAAAACTATGGAGATGATTATTGCAAACGGAAGGAAGAAAAAAAACGACAGGAACATCGGTACAATTCTGAAAAATGGACTAACGCTTGGAAGCTGCGAGGTGGGATTGAGGACAAGATGAAGGGCGCCATAAATCGCAAAGCTAGCGCTTCCAACGACCGCCGCAGCAATTGTGGATGCACCGACTGCACCCGCGACCCTTCGCATTTCTGACATGCGCAAACGTTTCGGTTCATCCACGCGCCTGGGTTCCATATTGCGAATGTGAATCGTCAGAAGAAGTTAGCATTTTCTTCGCGACCTTGTCCGCAAGGGGTCACGAGTGAGCTTCGCCAACCGCGCTCAGCAGGTCCGGTTCCCCTTAGCAGCGTCGATGATGTCGTCCTCTTGACCGGTTGTCACCCGGCTGCCGACATCCAGTAACGTCGAAGAGGAGTCAGCTCGCTTCGTTTTGTTACTCGGATCGCCGCTGTTCAAGGAACTGGCACTCGACCGATGTGGCAATGCGGCCAGCAGTGATTGCAGCCTGGAATTTCAAATCTGGGTGGTTGCGGTTGGTTGCGGGGGCCCGATGCCACCGAGACTTGATTTGCAAAGTCTGAACTCGTCGACCCGCCGGATGTGTTGATCCGAAAGACGTTTTTCAAGTTCTCCGAACTTCTAACTATCGGTCAGTACGGTCGCTATCTGTTGAGCGTTCCGGACGCCGGCCCCCGTGCGTGCGTCCAGACCAGTGAAGGGCCGGCATCCGGAACCCTCAACAAAAGTGAGCTTTGGCAGCCGAAGACGACGTGTCCGGTTCCTATCCACAACCGGTCGTGATTGGCGCAAATTTCTGCTTGTCACTCGCGGGTGGTTTCCTCAGCTGACTAATGAATAAATAAAGACGGCCGCACGACCCGCGTTGGCAGTGCGGCCGTGGTGCACGTCAGTTGGGCTTCAGTATGATGATGGAGCCTTCATCGAGTGCGGTGTAAAGATTGCCGTCTGGCCCTTGAACAACAGAGCGGAAGCGCCCGGCAGGCATGGGCAGATTTGCCATTGTGCGCGTCGCTGAAGAGCCGTCGGCGGCGATGTCAAGCACATCAAGGCGATTGCCGACGGGCGTGCCGTGGACGCCGATCCCAGTGAGGCCGACGATGAGACGCCCATCCCACGACTTCCACTGCTTGCCGGTGAGCCAAGTGGATCCGAACGTGCCCTGCGACAGGCCTTCGTTGTTCCACGCCGGCTTCATGGCGTTTGGATACGTCTTTGTATCGGTCATCGGCATAAAAGCGGCGCGTTCCTTCGGATCCACGGCCCCCATCTGATTGGGCGAGTAGCCGCAGTACTTGTCCGGGCAGTCGCCGCGGCCCGCCATGTTGGGACGCGGATCCCATCCGGCGTTGCCGCCGTTGACGAGCGCGGTGATTTCGTCGGTATGCCAGGGACCATTTTCAGATGTGTAGGGCTGGTTGGTGCCGGGACGGAAACCGTAGGTATAGACCCGCTTGTCGAAGCCTTCCGGCGGCTTGTTGTCGGGGGCGGCCTTGCCGTCGCGATCGATACGCAGCACCTTGCCGCCGATCTTGGTTGGAGATTGCGGCACCTCACCGTTGTGCGTGTCGCCCGTCGTCACATAGAGGAAGCCGTCGCCAGGATTGAAGCGCAGACGTCCACCGTTATGCGCGCCGGGGCCGCCGAACGGATGATCAGAGGCCTTGGGCTTGTAGGGAATGTCGTCGACGATATCTGTTCGGTCCGACACGTTCGAGAAGTCGTCGCTGACCTTGAGCCGCAATACGCGGTTCGATCCCGGCGCTGCCATCGATGACGTGGAGTACACGTAGATCTGGCGGTTCTTTTCGAAGTCGGGATCGGCCGCGACACCCTGCATGCCGGCCTGGCCTTCGCAGAAGAGGTCTGCTGCGGTATCGGCGTAGCCCTTGCTGTCCTTCATGCCGAGCAGCGCATTGACCTTACCGTCTTTTGTGCGAACGGACAGGCCTTTGCACTTCTCGGTGAAAAACATTGTGCCGTCCGGCAGGAACGCCATATCCCACGGGTTTTCGAGCTTTTCCAAGACCACGGTGTGGGAGAGGACAGGAACATCGGGGGCGGCTTGGGCCGCCGAGGTACCGGCCCATGTTCCAGTGGCGAGAATTGCAACAAATAGACCCAAACTCGATCGGTACTGCATTTTTAGACTTCCTCCCTGTGCCCGCTTTGCGGGTTCTTTGACACCAACGATGACGGGCAAACGCCTGCCCTCGAAGCACGAGGGCACTTCGGGATTCGATGTCCTGCACTGCATTGGCTGGCGCGCCCCATCGCTTCATCGCAACCGCTATGATTCACTTGAAATGTTATAGCGTTACGACTTGGGGTAGTATGTGGGTGTTGAGGCCCGCGTCTCAATGGGAAAAAGCCCCGACTGGAATTCATAAGATTTACCGCTGGTATTCACGATCTCCCCAGAAGACCGACCATCAGAGTCCGTTCGCGATCGCCGATTCTGCGGCATCGCTGCCGCTGAGGGCGACTGGATGCGAGGGGCACAACTGTTGCTGCGGTCCCGCTCGGCGTCGCCCGCCTTTGGACGCGTACCGATCCCGCGGTCATGCCACGGTCAGGAACGGAATGGCTCTCATGCAGTTGAATAGAAAAGCGGCAGACCGTGCCGAGAAAAGTTCCTTGTGCGGTGCGGGGTCTTGGGGGACACTTGTCTTTACGACGAATCGATGATGCAGCCGTTCACCCATCCGCAGGAGCCGGGATGTGACGCGCAGGTTCGCCAGTATCCGGGTTCTCGCGGCGCTGATGTTGCCGATGGGTGGGGTTTTGGCGCAGGCGGATGACCGTCCTGCCGCGACGGGTTTGAACGAGATTTTCCGCACTCACGATCTGACAATCCTTGGCGATGTGAAGCACGGCGTGGCGGCGCGGGTGGGGTTCTTTGCGTCTGAAGAGCTGTTTGAGGCGATGGCGGCCGAGGGCGTGCGCCATGTGGCGATCGAGATGCCACGCGTGCTCGGGCGGCAGGCGATGGGGGTTGAGACGGAGGCCGATGTGGAGGCCTTCGCGCAGGATATCATTCGCTCGCAGCGGTGGCATTTCGTCGATCCGGATCATCCCAACGAGGTCAGTGTCGTTGCCCAACACCGGGTAGCCAGCGCGCTCGGGCGGCAGGTTCTGTTGGCGCGGCGGTATGGGATCAACCCGATATTCTATGATTTCAACAATCCGCTCGGCGGGTTTCGCACGATCAATGATCCCGTTTACCGGTGCCTCGCCGATCTCTCCACGATGACGTGGGTGCGCTATGGGCTCGACGAAAAGGTGACGAAGGCGGATCGCGACGCGGCGATCATGCGCGAGCGATTTTCGCACGATGATGAGTTGGCGCAGTACATCGAGGCGGCGGTGACGCGGGGCGGCGGGGGCAAGCTGGTTGTCATTCCAGGCTATGCGCACGCGGTTTTGCCGGGCGGGCTAGCAGATCGGCTGGAGAAGCGGCTGGGACGGACGGCGGTGGTGGTGGGCGTGTTCAGCGATGGCGGCGAGGACGTTGGGTTCGTCGATTTCCTGGCCGAGCAGGCGCGGCTGCTGCAGGTGGATCTCTCGCGGGCGCCGCAGTTCCGGTATCGGATCTCGACGGACACTGCGGAGCGTGAAGTGGAACCTGAGCGCTATGTGGGGCTCAACTTTGCGCGGCAACGGCGCGTACCGGCGGTGTGCCAGCAGATCGCGGGTGTGGATTAGGCCCAGCTCGTTTCATTCAAGAAGCTGAAACGGAAAACGGCTCCATCCGGGGGGATGGAGCCGTTTTCCTTTGTATCGCGCCGCAGACGGGAGCCAGAAGGCGCGATTTAGTGGATCAGTCGAACTTGTAGGTGAAGCCGCCCATGATGGTGCGGCCCTGGCCGGGCTTGATGCCTTCGTCGATGTCGGTGATGTAGAACTCGTCCGTGAGATCATCGGTGACGCGGAAGTTCGAGCGTGCCGAGAGCAGCCAGACATCTTCCACGAAGCCCGATTCCACTTCGCCATCATCGATCTCGTATTCAAACGAATTCTCGGTGTCGGAGAAGAAGTCACCACGGTATGTGGCGGTGATGCTAGCGTCCCAGATGCTCTTGTAGCCGAGGCCCAACGTTAGGTTCGCGTAAGAGCGGGGAACCTCAGGGATGCGGTTACCGGAGATATCGTCGCCATCGTCGCTGCGGCCGCGGTCAATCCGGCCGTCGGCGTAGGTGTAGACCGCTTCGCCGAACAGGTTCCAATCACCGCCGGTGATGGGCTGGCTATCCGCGCGGATGCCGAACTCCACGCCGTCGATCTTCACCTGATCCACAGCCCCGAAGATGTTGACGCCGTCAGCATTGTTCGGAGATTTGACCTGGTAGTTCTCGATCGTGCTGTGGAAGTAAGCGACGTCGAAGGACAGACCCCTGAACGCCGTGGACCGGACGCCAACTGTGAAGTTGTCGCCCCTTTCATCCGGAAGTGGGAACGCTGGACCACGTGTGATCTGTGGCGTGATGCCCTGGTGATAACCGCCGTAGAGCGTCGTGCGCGGTGCGAGCTCCCAAGCCACGCCCACCATCGGCAAAACGACGTTATGATCCGATGTGGTCGGTCCGGCCTGCTGGGGTTCTTCGGGGCGGATTGAGAAGCGTTCGATGTCGTAGCTTTCAAAGCGGACGCCGGGAGTGATCGTCAGGTTTTTGGTGACGTGAACGGCTGTCTGAATGAATGCCGAGAAGGCGTCGGCTTCTGTGGTCTGGAGCCGAGATCGGTCTTCGTTAAACTCGGGGAGGCGAGTGAAGACATCACAGCGCCCCTTGGTGTCGTCATCGAGCACTTGGTTCTCGCTGCCGACGACGTTGCAGTTCCGGAATTCGTGACGTTCGTATTTCACGCCAGCCTGGATGTCGTGTGTGATGCCGCCGAACAGTGCAAGCTCTGCGAATTCAGCACGTGTCTCGCCGCCGTAGAATTTGTAGGCGCGTTCACGGCCACGCATGAAGAATGAGTCTTCATCGAATTCGGTGCGATCTGCGTTCACGAAGTAGCGATTGCGCTCATTGTCCGAGTAGAAGGCGCGGGACGTGATCGTGATCGTATCGCTTACGTAATAGTTATGAGTCGCCTGGATGCGGTATAGGTCGGCATTGAAGGTCGATAGACCTGCAAGGAAGGCGCTACCGTCAAAGAAGTATGGGCTGCCCGCCTTGTTGTTGCCGTTGGCGAAGAACTCCTGAAGCGCGGTGTCTTCGTCGTTGGGAACGAAGTTGATTTCGTCGTACTTGTCGCGCTGACGGAAGTATCCACCGCTGATCTTGAGGTCTTGATTGTCACCCTTGACGCCAATGGCACCGTAGAAGTCGTTGTAACGCAGCTCTTCGTTGTCCCATGCGCCGCCTGTTTCGGCACCCGAGTACGACGCAACGACGCCCCAGTTGTCGAACGTCTGGCGCGTGTGGACGTGCCGAAAGTTGTTGACGTCCTTATCCGATCCTTCGGTGTAGCCGATCGCGCCCTTGATGACGGTTTCGTTGGCGCCGAACGGTGAAAGATTGCGGAAGTTGACGACGCCGTGATTGGTTAGCGGGCCATAGCTAACGACGGGACCACGAATGACTTCGATGCCTTCAACGCGTTCTGTGGGGGGCGTGTAGTGCGTTGAGGAGTCGAGATACGTCGAGTAGTTGAGCGGCAGTCCGTCCTCCATGACGAGGACCTTGCGCGAGCGCCGGGGCGGTGCGCCGCGAATGCCAATACCGCCATGGCGGCCGAACCCGTCATCATTTACGGTGACTACACCCGGGACCCTTGCCAGAGCGTCGTGGTTCGTTATGGGTCTCTGCTCAACGATCTCGCTGCCGCCGACGCGGGTCGCGCCGCTGGTGACATTCTGGAGGTCGTCCGGGAGGGCCTGTGTCGGATCGGCGGGGGGAAGATTGCCGAATTCAGCACGGCGTGCAGCGCCAGCGGCGCCGCTTGCACCGTAGGGCGAATTGGCGAGGATCTGAGCAGGTTCGGAAATTTCAGCCGCGGGTTCATCGAACTGTGGCGCCTGCGGGGCGGGTTCGGCAGGCTGGGGCGCGGGGGCGGCCTGCTGCTGGGGTTGAGGCTTGGGCTTTGGCTTCGCCGCGGCGGACTTTGGCTTGGGCTGCGCGGGGGGCGCCTGCTGCTGCTGGACTTCGACGTCGGGCAGCTGGTCGGCTGGCGGTGGGGTCGCTTCTTGCGCCCATGCGGCTGGTGCGTAGGCGACAACCGCGATGGCGAGCCAGCTCGAGTGTGTTTTCAGTTTCATTATTGTCGTTCCCCCGTCCCTTGGTTTCGTGTCTGCCGCATGTGCGGTGGATCGGGGCTGGGCAGGTTTCTCGCGCACAAGACAGCTTGTTCGATGCAACAGGTGTTGCGCCGTTACGTCTGGCCGTTGCGCGGCCAGTGGCTGTTTTGATGCTAGGTCCGCAGAATCCGGCCTAGTCCCTCCGATGTGCCGAGGGTCGGCAAAGGGGGCTCAGGCGTAAACTCGCAAGTTTCAGTCATGTTTTAGGAGAAGTTCCTGAAACGGGAATTTTGGGATGAAATGGCGTTGCGAATTGAGCACATACGTGCGGCGAAGTTGATCAGCTGCTCATGCTTTCGCCGCAGTCAGCGGGCGGCGATGGGGATCGACGCGGTGAGAATCGTGCCGCCTGTCGTGCCCGGCGCAATAGAAATTTGGCCGCCCAGGGCGGCGATGCGTTCGCGCATGCCGCGCAGGCCGAAGCCATTCTCAGGAGACTGAGAAATTCCATCGCCGTTGTCGCGGACGGTGATTGCAATTTGCGGTGCGGGGCTTGCGCTCGTCGCCACGTCGGCTTCGATCTCGGTGGCGCGCGCATGCCGGAAGGCGTTCATCAGGCCCTCTTGGACCACGCGATAGACGGTTAGGCTGGCGGTGGGATCGAGGTGGTCGATGTTACCGTCGATGTGCAGGGTGAGCGCTGTTTCGGGTTGGTCGGTGCGCCAGGTCTCCGTGAGGGCGGTGATGGCGCGGGCGAGTCCTAGCTCAGCAAGGCCGGCGGGGCTCAAGCGCTGCAAGACGCGCCGGTTGGTCTGCTGGAGGACATTGGTGCGGTCGATCATGGTCTGCACGTCGGTTTTGATGCGGGCCGGATCGATCTGGCCTTTGCCGATCTGACCGGCGAGAGCTGCCCCCGACGCGCGCAGGGAAAAGAGGTGAGGGCCTAATTCGTCGTGCAATTCACGGGCAATTTCGCGGCGTTCCTCGTCCTGGACGCGCACGATGGCGGTGGAGAGGCGGCGGTTTTCGTCGCGGGCGCGGCTGAGCGCGGCGGCGAGTGAATTGATGTGGGCGCAGATGCCGGCGATTTCGGGGGAGCCTCCGGCGGGAACGTCAACGTCATAGTCGCCGCTTTCCAAATGCGTGATCGCATCGTGGAGTTTGTCGATGGGTTGGAGCGATGAGCGGATCAACCATGATGTGACGGCGAAGGCGAAGACGGAAAAGACCGAGCCGTAGAGGGCGATGCGGCCAATGGTCTCCCAGACCTCGCGCATTTCATCGCTGCCGTCGCCGGTGATGATAATGGTGCCAAGGTCGCGGCCTTTGACCGTCACGGGGACGCGGATCACGGGCGGCTCGGTGGCGCGGACCCAGGACGGAATGGTGGCGCCGGGCTTGCGCGTGGCCGGAATGACGTTGCCCCGCTCGGGCATTCGCGCGGCCAGGGTGACGACGACGTGGCGTTGATTCTTGAGGCCGGCGACGAGGCCGACGAGTGCCTCTTCCGGATACGGCGACAATTCGAGCGCTTCGATCGATGAGCGTACGACCCCTTCCGTCACGCGCACGCTGCTCACAATTTCATTCTGAAGGCGGGGGCCGGCATCGAGGAGAAGAGCGCCGACCATGGACGCGATCGCCAATGCGAGCACGAGGCCGAGAGCGAGGTTGAGGCGAAGTTTCAGCGGCATGTTTGCTCAATTTACCCGGTATGGAACGCTAAGTTTCCCAGTTCATCACGTGCGCATTCTCAATCTTGACGTTCAACCCGTGGCATAGATACGGACTAGAGATGCAGAATGTCCCGGAGGAATTGGAATTGAAAGTCCTGGTCGTCGAAGATCACTCGATCGTCATTGCGGGCTGCCGGGCGATGTTCGCGGACGACGCGGAGGTGCTGCTTCTGGCGGCGCGGACGGTGGAGGAAGGTCGCCGGATGCAAGTGACCGAGCAGCCGGATGTGACCGTGGTCGATATCAATTTGCCGGACGGATCGGGCCTCGATCTGGCGCGCGATCTCTCGACGGGAGGCGCGAAGGTCATCGTCTTTACCATGAGCGACGCGCCTGTGCTGGCGATGCAGGCGATTGAGAGCGGCGCGCAAGGTTATGTCAGCAAAAGCGGCGATCCGGAGGAGTTGCGTGAGGCCGTGTATGCGGTGCAGTCGGGGCGGCGGTGGTTGCCGACGGCCTTGTTGCATGGACCGTTCGCGGCGCGCGCTGATGTTGAGCGACCGGCAGATTCAAATCTTGAAGGCGCTGGTGCGCGGCAAGAGCATGGCGGAAATCGCGGACGAATTGGACGTTTGCTATAAGACGGTGGCGACGGATTGCGCGGCCATGCGTACCAAGCTCAACGCGCGGACGTCTTCAGAAATGGTGCGCGTGGCGGCGGAGATGAAGATCGTCTGACGCGACACTCTTGTGCCACGTTGGAGCCGCCGCTTGGCCGCCAAGCGGCGGCTGTTTCGTTTTCGCGGACATTGGCATCGGGACTTTGTCCCATATCCTCTTCTGGTTTTGGATGTTCGTGCGTGGCTTTATGCCCCTCAAATGCTTAGATATTTTCAAGTTTTCGTGAGTGGGAATGTCCCTGCGGCAGAATGGGCGTTTGTCCCGTCGCTCTCCGACTGTCGCACACCTAGCGTCGGCCGCGTCATGACAGATGGGTTTGTGCGGGCAACGACGCCATCGCGCTTCCTCTCCGGCTAAGGACCCTCGGGCAATCCTTTCGTTGTGACGGCTTACGGCTTCGGCACGCGACACCCCGGCTGCGCGGGGTGCGCGAAGCGGAAGACGAACAAATGAGGAGACGCAGATGAAGGTAAGGAAGTTGGCTTTCGCCGTGAGCCTTTTGGCTTCGGCGGTGGGCCTCTCGGGAGCGGCGCTTGCTAACGCCGAAATCGAGAAGCGCTCGCAAGATCACAACTGGTGGAGCGTGCCGGGGCAGAACAATAAGCTGCACCGCCATAGCCAGTTGAAGGACATCAACACCGGTAACGTCGCGAAGCTGCAGTATGCTTGGTCGCAGTCGACCGGCGCGCTGCGCGGTCACGAAGGCCAGCCGGTGGTCGTCGAACACGGCGGCAAGCCGATGATGTACTTCTCGTCGGGCTGCCCCGAAATGTCGAAGTGCAACATCGTTCAGGCACTCGACCTCACCGATCCGGACAATCCCGTTCAGATCTGGAATTACGTCAAGAAGACGGACCGTGATGAATCGGCCGTGCCGCGCGCCTGCTGCGACACCGTCCATCGCGGCGTCAACTATGTTGCCGGCAAGATCGTCTATCACACGCTCGACGGCTTCGTGATTGCGCTCGACGCGACCTCAGGCAAGGAAGTCTGGGTCGTGAAGCACGCCTACCCGGAGAAGGGCGAAACCATCACGGGCCCGGTGCTCGTGGCTGAGAACCTCGTGATCGCCGGCTTCGGCGGCGACGAGTTCGCGGCTCGCGGCCGCCTGACCGCCTATGACCTGGAAACGGGCGACGGGCTCCGACAAGGACGTCTGCCTGACGCCTGAGACCAACAAGGCCAACCCGCACTTCGGCACCGCCGGCACGGACATCGGTATCAAGAGCTATCCGAGCCGCGAAGGCGAAAAGGAGTTTCCTGAAGGCGAGTGGGCCATCGGTGGGGGCGCCTACTGGGCGTGGGGCTCATACGATGCCGAAGCCAAGGTCATCTATTGGTCGACGGGTAACCCCGGCCATTGGTCGCCTTCTTACCGCTGCGGCTACAAGGGCGCCGACCTGACGCACGAGAAGTGCAACGACGGCACCTGGGACAACAAGTGGTCAATGACCACGTTTGCTCGCAAAGTTGATACTGGCGAAGTGATCTGGGCTTATCAGATGACGCCGTTCGACCAGTGGGACTATGACGGCGTGAACGAGAACATGCTCGTCGACAACCTCGACGTCGACGGCAAGAAGTACAAGGCACTCGTCCACTTCGACCGTAACGGCTTCGCTTACGTTCACGACCGGACCAACGGTTCGCTGCTGCGCGCCCACAAGTTCGTGACCGTGGACTGGGCCGAAAAGGTCGACCTGAAGACCGGCCGTCCGATCAAGGTGAAGGAGCATTCTCCGTTCGCCGTGGGCGTCAACACGCCGGCTTGCCCGTCCGCCATGGGCGGCAAGGACCAGCAGCCCTGCTCGGTCGATCCTAAGGTGCCGAACAAGTTCTACTGCCCCACCAACAACTGGTGCATGGAGGACGAACCACAGGAGCGTTCTCACACGCAGCAGGGTACGGTGTACGTGTTCGCTAACGTGTACATGTATCCGGAGAAGCCTGGCATCGCGGGTAAGATCAAGAAGTTCGACGTCGTGACCGGCAAGGCCGACTGGGAAATTCCGGATCCGTATCCGAATTGGTCGGGCACCATGGTCACCGACGGCGGCCTGATGTTCTATGGTTCGAAGAGCGGTCACTTCCGCGCTGTCGACCGCGAAACGGGCAAGGTGCTGTGGAGCAAGAAGCTCGGCTCGGGCATCATCGGCAACCCGATCACCTACAAGGTGAAGGGCAAGCAGTACGTGTCGATCTTCGCCGGTCTCGGCGGCTGGATCGGCATCCCTGTCACCGCCGGTCTCGACATGGACGACAAGTTCGGCGCCATTGGTGCCACGGCCATGGCCAAGGCTACGGGTCTGGACAAGATCCCGCAGGGCGGCGAGCTCTACACGTTCCGTGTAGGTGACTAAGACTCTGTGACGTTCCTGTCGCCCGGCGCTCCTCGAGGGGTGCCGGGCGATATTCGTTTCAGGACAGGGCCGCAGACTTAAATTCTGTCCATCGGGAAAGCGTCCCGTAGGCGTCAGGCGGTCTGTGCGCTAGACCGCAATCGGCAACGTTATACCGTTTCTCAGAATGGGGAAGTTCATGAGTTCAGTTCGCTGGGCCGCGCGCGCCGTCATCGCCGCTGCTGCGCTTGCCGTGACGGCCGGACAGAGCCTCGCAGACAAATCTCTGCGCGCCTATACGAAAGATAAGGGCTTCGACGACCTGACACACGCCGAACATACGGCGGCGAAGGCGGAGGCGCGCAATCGCAAGATCAAGCGCCTGCGCGTGTGCGCCGATCCCGGCAACATGCCGCAATCGAACGATAAGCGCGAAGGCTATCAGAACAAGATCATCGAGATCATCGCGGCTGATCTTGGCGCGACGGTCGACTACTTCTGGCGTCCGTATCACGAGCGCGGGCTGACGCGCGAAACGTTCCAGAACGACGAGTGCGATCTTCTGCTCGATATGCCGGTCGAACTACAATCGCTGCTGACGACGGAGCCGATGTATCGAACGACCTACGTATTGGCCTACCGCAACGATCGCAATTTTGCGTTTGAGAACCTCGACGATCCCAAGCTGAAGGCGCTGAGGGTCGGCGTGTTCCAGCACTCGGGTATCCGTGAGGCGATGGTGCGGCGCGGGTACGGCAACCTCGATCTGCATGTCATCGCCTACAACACGGACATGGTCGAAGAGAACCAGCCGTGGAAGCAGGTGGACAAGGTGATCAAGGGGGACCTGGATGTCGCGGCGGTCTGGGGACCATTTGCCGGATGGCTGCCGAAGATGAAGGGGGCGCCGATCACCATTCAGCCGGTGAACATGTGGGAAGATAAGGTGCCGCTGGAGTTTGATCTCGCTATCGGCATGTTGCGCAACAATGTGCTTCTCAAATACATGATCGACTGGTCTCTGACGCGGAAGGCCAAGGAGATCGAAGCGGTTCTCAAGAATTATGGTGTGCCATTGGTCCGGTGCAGCAAGTGCGCGGTGGACGGCGATATTCCCTCCAACGGCGCGATCTATAAGCGTCTCCGAAATGTGTCGCAGGACCGGTTTCTGAAGGAAGCGCCGCCGATGACGTTGTCGGCCGACGCAACGGCGGATCAACGCGTGACGACGGAGCGGCTCGAGGCTTGGCTGGCGGAGGGCGCCGATCTCAATCTGGAATTGGCCAATGCGGTCAACGCAAATTCCGAGGAGCGGGTGCGGCTGCTCATCGGGAAGGGAGCGGACGTCAATGCGCGCGACAATCAGGGTTATGCGCCGGTGCACAACGCGGCGCGCAACCGGTATGCGCATATTGTGACGCTTCTGGTCGAGAAGGGAGCGGATATCAACGCCCGCGACAGCGACGGCTTCAATGCGCTGCTGCATGCGATCAACCGCAACCACGTGCCGACCATCGAGGCGATCGCCAAGAGCGGCGGCAATCTCGAACTGGCGACACCGCAGGGGATAACGCCGCTGACATGGGCGATCGGCGACGGAAAGTTTTTTGCCGCCAAGGCGCTCATCGATCTGGGGGCGAAGGTGGACAGCGCGTCGGGTAAGGAGGGTGTTAGTCCGCTCATGACGGCTGCGACGCAGATCCCGCCGAAGAGCCGGACGAGCGCGCTCACGCTCGGGCCACCGCCGAACGAGCTGGCCTCGGACATCATTGCCAAGGGCGCGAACGTGAATCAGGTCTCGCAGGATGGCGTGACGGCGTTGATGGTCGCTGCAGGTCATAACAACACGGCGATGATCGGATTGCTGTTGAAGGCGGGAGCCGATCCGACGCTCAAGAATTCGGAAGGGCTGACGGCGTCGGAGATCGCGGAGCGGGCGCAGTTCGACAACGTCGTGGGAGCGTTGCGACTGCTCGGGAAAGACTCCGGTGCGGTGGGTGCAAACAATTCCGGCGATCCCGCGGTGGGCACGGTTCAGAATTGACCGTATCTGCAATGGGGCTGGCGCGCACGGTTGCGCGCGGAAGCCCCGCCCTGCGTACCGCCTCTCCGGAGAAATTGTATGAAGTCCCGCATTTATCTCACGACCGCTGCACTGATCGGTTTGGCTTTTCCGCAGGCGGCTTCTGCTACAACGGTCTTTGTCAGCAACGAAAAAGACAACACCATCACCGTGCTCGATGGCGATACGCTGAAGGTGATCAAGAGCATCGAAACGGGCATGCGGCCGCGCGGTATAATGCTATCGCCGGACTATAAGGAGTTGTTCGTCTGCGTCGGTGACGACAACCGGCTGGATGTGATCGACACCGAGAAGCTGGAGGTCGTCCGCACGTTGCCGTCCGGGCCGGATCCCGAACTGCTCGATGTGGACCCATCGGGTGAGCGGATTTACGTCGCCAACGAAGATGATGGGATGGTGACGGTGCTGCAGGCCAAGGACGGGAAGGTTCTGGCGGAGATTGGCGTCGGCATCGAACCGGAAGGCATGGGCGTCAGTCCCGACAACCGCGTGACGGTGGCAACGTCGGAAGCGACCAGTATGGCGCACGTCATCGACAACAAGACACTCAAGGTTCTAGCCAATATTCTCGTCGATACCCGTCCGCGGGTTGCGGAATGGACGCCGGATGGCAAGAAAGTGTGGGTGTCGTCGGAGATCGGCGGCACGGTATCGGTCATCGACGGCACGACGTTTGAGATCACGAAGAAGTTCGGGTTCGAGATCAACGGCGTCGATCCCGATCTCATTCAGCCGATCGGGGTGCAGTTTACACTCGATGGGAAGCGGGCTTTCATCGCACTCAGTCATGCGAACCGTGTGGCCGTCGTCGATACGGCGACGTTCGAGGTCGAGAAATACATCATCCTGGGGCAGCGGCCGTGGCACCTCGCCATGCATCCGAACGGGAAGAAGCTTTATGTTGCGAACGGGCTGACGAACGACATGACGATCATTGATGTCGCGAGCCTGACGCCGGAAATCTCGGTGCCTGTGGGACGGTTGCCCTGGGGCGTCGCGGTGAAGCCGTAATGCGGTGCAGCCTGCGTTACGAAACACATCAAGAAACGAAAGTGAGAGGAACGCTATGAAGACGAAGGTGATTGCCGCCGCGGCGGTGCTTGCGGTTTGTGCGACGGCCGCTGTTGCGGCGAGCGGAATTTCTGTGCGGCAGACGGCTAAAGTGACCGGCACGAATACGGACATCTGGGCGAAGATTGGCGGGTTCTGCGCGATCAAGGATTGGCATCCGGCGCTGGCCGGCTGCGAGGAAAGCAAGGAAGGCGATGTGACGTTCCGCACACTCACCTTGAAGGACGGCGGCAAGATCAAGGAGAAGCTGACCGGCACGACGGAGACGGGATACACGTATCAGATCGTCGATGGGCCGTTGCCGGTGAAGGATTACTCTGCCTCGTTCTCGGCGCGTGCCGACAGCGACGAGCCTGGCAAGGCCATTGTCGTCTGGTCGGCAAGCTTCGCGGCGAAGGACAAACCGGACTCGGAGGCGCGCGGCGTCATCGAGGGCATCTTCAAGGATGGCCTGAAGTCCATTTCCGACGGAGCAGCGAAGTAAGCCCGCTCCAGCACCGGCCACACATAGAGGAGGACTCCGCGCACGCGGCGTCCTCCTTTGTTGTTCAGGACGATTGGGAGAAGTTCCCAATTTTATTCGGGATGATGTCCTGACATTGCGGGTGGTTGTTTGGTAGCGCTGGCGGATTGGTCAAGCGTGATCAACAGTCTCGCCGGTTCCTGCCTCTGGTGGTGGGGGAAGCGCGGTGGCGATTGCCGAAACCGGTGATCACGGGGCGCGTAGCACTCATTCAACCTGTAGGGAGAACCGCAATGCTACCTGGATCGCGCCGGCCAACTGTATCTCTGGCAAGTTTTGCGATGATTAAGCAGCTCCTCCACGTGATGACAGTAGCGTTCGCGTTGCTCGCGGTTCTCGTGCCGGCGATGGCGGGCGAACCGGAGTTTGACGGGGCGTGCGCGATGGGGCTCGCGGAAGGCAAACGGATCAAGACCAGTTGCGCCGTGACGTGGACCGCGGAAGACGGGAAGACCTACTGCTTCAACAGCGAAGATTCCAAGACGTTCTTTTTGAAGGACCCCGCGGGAAATTTGGCAAAGGCCAAGGAGACGTTTGCGGCGGCGGATGCGGCCGGGACCGGCAGCGACATGGACAAGTTTACGCCCGAGGCGGCGCGTGAATTTATCGAAGGCGTGATCAAAGCGGCGGTCGAGAAGAATGGCGGACTGTTTCCGGTCAACGACGACATGATGGGGAAGACGCTGTCGCTGACATTCGTGGGTGTCGATTTCGTGCGGACGCTGCACGGCTACGGCTACTTTCCCAACGTGAATTTCACCGACGCTGTGGATGAACAGAAGCGCTACCAGGTGGACTTCTGGGTGAAGCCGAAGGACGGCAAGCTCGTGGTCGTGGATACGCGCGTTTACAAGGCGCCGCGCCGTGATGGTGACCGGTGGACGATGATGACGCGCAGCCCCAAGCCGTGGTGGTGGATACCGGCTTCGGAACATCCCGGCGAGAGCGAAGTGAAGCGCGGGTGGGAAGTGATGAGTTCGCTGCATGAGCACATTGCCAGCGAACGCGCCAAAGGTGGCGGCGTCTATAAGCTCAAGGATGACAAGACCGGCGAAGAGATCGCCCTGGACTTCGTCGGTATCCACCAACCTGTGCGCAAGCTCAAGGAAGACGGCCGCTATTTTGCCTGCACGGATTTCCGCCGGCAGGGGACGACGGATCAGTATTACGATATCGATTTTTGGCTCGACGAGAAGAGCGGGAAGATTGCCGTTGGCGGCGTGCGCTTGCACAAAGTACCGACGCTGGAAGACGGCAACTTCGTCCAGATGCCGCGCTATTCGTTCGATCCGAAGACGTTCGACGTGGTGCCATGAGGTACCGCGAACACTGTTGGCTTGAGTAAGGAAAGACGGAGAGAGTATGTCTGAGAACTATCTGACCCGCGCTTTGTTGTTGACTGCTGGCTTGGCTTTGTTGCCGGTGGTGCCCGCTGTTGCGGAAGAGACGCTGCCTCAGCGCAAGGCTGGCATGTGGCAGTTGAAGACCAGTATGGATGAGGGGCGGGGTCCGCGTGAGCAGTCGATGAAGCTGTGCATTGATGCCGAGATGGAGGCCAATACGGTGAAGGCCAGTCTCGCGGAGCACAAGCAGAACTGCGAGAAGTATGAGATCAAGAAGGACGGCGGCAAAACGGTCGTGAACATGATCTGCACGTATAACGGCCGGCATGTGGAGAGCCTGACGGAGATGGAGGGAGATTTCTCCAAGTCGTTCAACATCAAGATCGCGAGCACGACGGCGGATACGCGTGAGTCGACACAGCAGACGATCACAATCAAGCGCGTCATCCTACAAGATGGAACTTATTTGGGCGAGATCTGCGGCGATCTCAAGGGGGGCGAGGCGCTAGCGGCCGACGGTACCAAGGTTATGGTGCAGTAGCGTCGCGGGTGCGGAATTGGTCCGAGTGACCGCTGGACGCGTTTGACTGGAGAGCACGGCAAGGCAGATCTTGCCGTCCATCCCATTCGTAGGCGAACAATGAGGTTCTCGTCCCGTATCGCTCTGGCTGCGCTGTTTGTGGCTTTCACGGCCGCCGGCGACGTGCGCGCGGGCTGGAACGAGCGTACGCAGGCCGAAGCGGAAGCCTACATCGCGCGTTTCATGCGGCCATCGGGTAAGCCGCAGATCGCGTCGGCTCTCAGCGTGGCCATCGGGATCGATGGCGCGATGATGTGGGGACGCGGGTTGGGGGAAGAGGCGCCCGGCCGGCCTGCCACCGTCAACACGGTTTACCGGATTGGGTCGATCACCAAGCAGTTTACGGCCGGCGCGATCCTGCGCTTGCAGGAACTCGCCGCGATGGGGGGCACGGGGCCATCGGTCTTGCGGCTGGCGCGGCCGGTCTCGGACTACATCGAGGGCGTCGACGGGTGGACGGCGAAAGGACAATTGCCGGTCACGATCCGCAGCCTCTTAATCAGCGGGTCCTAGGTTCGAGCCCTAGTGCGTCCACCAAACTACTCAATGACTTAGGTGCAAATATACACCCCTTCGAAGGGGCTGTCGAGGGCCACGTAATCGCCACGTAATCAACGTGTTTCGTAGGCTGGCGTA
>LNFM01001755.1_pt1 | contig 47968 bp, 61 predicted proteins | sample 596031 | NCBI WGS metagenome assembly LNFM01 (sample SAMN04254537, study PRJNA301005) | activated carbon metagenome | isolation source: dual media filters at the Ann Arbor, Michigan drinking water treatment plant | place: USA: Ann Arbor
GAACGAGACGAGGTGGTCAAGCTGGCCACCTGCGTTCAACATACTCAGCTCAAAGCTGCGTGACTCAGGCGACAACTACCTTGACGCGCGCCGATTCCCGAGGGCCCAGCGCACCCAGGCCGCATTCGTCAGAACCCAGCCGTGTTCGTCGCATGAGGGGCGACGCCGGGAGTGCATTCGATGACCATCACGCCATGGATTCGACATCCTGTTTTTTCAACCCTCAACGAAAGCACCATCATGAAGAAAATCTCCATCGCCCGCGCCGCATCCACCCTGGCCATCGCAGCAGCCACCATCCTCGGCGCATCGCATGCGCATGCTCAACAGCCCGCACCCACCGCTGAGCAGGAATGGGTCATGGAAGGCCGGGTGTGGGCAGTGGCGCAGTTGTGCTCTGGCGACAAGGGGCTGAAGGCATCGAAGGTGGCATCAGACGTGCTGACCGTTCGCCTCTCCAATGAAATGCCTGCTGACCGTGGGCTTTCCATTGCGGATGCCGCTCATAAAGAGCTCATGCCGGCCATCAAGAAGGGCAAGATCAAGTCGTTGTGCGCAACGGCCGAACCCCATCTGGCTGGACTGAACAAGGCCCGGGGCCGCAGCTCAGTTCTGGGCAAGGAAGTGGGTGAGGATTTGCGCGCGCACGGTCAAACGAGCACGGGGAAAATGGATTCCTTGGTCCAATCCGTCGAGCAGGGTCACGTCCACATGAACGGCATCATGGGTGCCATCGTCAAATCGATCTGAGATTGGCTTCTGGGCCAGAAACACGCGCATCGCTTGAAACCATGACCACTCACGACCATCACCACACGGCTGTCATCGCGGACGACGAACCCTTCATGAGGGAAGCGCTGCGCGAGCAGCTGCAGATGCTCTGGCCTGAGCTGGAGATCGTGGCAGAGGCGGCCGACGGCCCTGAAGCGCTGCGCGCGCTCACCACCCACAAGCCTTCATTCGCTTTCCTGGACATCCGCATGCCTGGCCTCACTGGCCTGCAGGTGGCCCAGCTTGTCGAAGGCCGCACGCGGGTGGTCTTCGTCACCGCCTACGACAACCACGCCCTGGAGGCCTTTGAGGCCAGTGCGGTGGACTACGTCCTGAAGCCCTTGGACCCGGCCCGCCTGGCCAAGGTGGTCACCAAGCTCCAAAGCCTGGCCCCAACCGCCCCTTCCTCCCAGCTCGAGGTGCTTCGCTCCCTCTCCAGTGCCGTACAAGCCCCCAAAGGCGCAACGCTGGAATGGCTGCACGTCTCCACCGGTCAACAGGTCCGCCTGACCCATGTGGATGACGTCATGTTCTTTGAGTCCGACACCAAGTACACCCGGGTGTTGGCCGGCGAGGTGGATGGACTCATTCGCACATCGCTCAAGGAGCTGCTCGATCAGCTGCCTTCATCCTTCGTGCAGGTGCACCGGTCGGCTGTGGTGAACCGCCACTTTGTGCGCGCGGTGCACCGGGTTGACGACAGTGTTGAGCTCGAGATCAGGGGCTGCGACACACGCCTCAAGGTCAGCGAAGCCAACCGACACCTGTTCAAAGCAATGTGAGCCACCCATGATGTACACGTTTTCCGCATGGCAGATGAAGACGGCGGGAATTCTTGCCGGGTGCTTCCTGATTTCGGCTGCGACGTCAGTACAAGGTGCAGTTCCATGCCCTCCTGCGCAGTTCACCTACGGCTTCCTTCCCTCGGCTTCTGGCGGCTCTGGGAGCCGGATCCCCGTCATCTGCGGTCTGCCGGCTTCTCAGAACCCGGTGCTGGGCAAGTCGTCCCATCATGATCGACTGCGCAAAGAACAAATCAAGGAATGGTCGCGGATCATTGATCGAAGTCCACCACCGCCAAAGCCACAAGCTGATTCGCATGTCATCGACGTGGCAGACCCGAACACCTGAGAGCGGATTCGCTACGATCCATCTTCATGCCCAAACCACCCCGCATTGAAGTCGAGCGCAACTGGACCGAGCGACACGCACACAAGTCCATCAAGCTGGCGGAAGATGTGCAGGGGAGGATCTGGCTGAGGCTCGAAGATCTTCGGCAGTGGATGCCCGGTCTGAGCAGGGTGGAGGTACTGATCAAGCGCCACCCCGGCATGGTCAGGCTCGCGGACTCATCCAGCAGCCCCTACATCGAGGCCAGCACCTTTGCATGGCTCACCCAGAAGAGCTCCGACACCGCCACGCTGAAGCTGGTCGCCTGGCTCGAAGCGAATGTGGTCGGCCAGGCGCGCCGGCGGCACATGTGGGAGGAGTACCGAGGCGAGCAGGGCCTCGGCATTCCGGGAAGACTGCTGCTGGCAGATGAAATACCGCGGCACCCTGGCAATGGAGTCGCGAAAGCAGCAACCGCGGCCGGCAAGGCGGCCCTGGATCCTCGGGTGTGGCTGATCACCCGCGGCGAATGGGGCATCAGGTCCACGCTCGTTGCCGGCGGGGTGCTGTCGCTCCTGGGTGTCATTGCCTCGATCGTGCTCGAGCAGGTGGCCTGGGACGTGAGCAGCGACTACGTCTTCTGGACTTGGCTGGCCATCGCAGTGGGCACGTGGGCCATCGTGTGGAACGCGGCCTGGGCAATCGGCGCCATCCGTGGCGCCATCCGCCGAATCGAGGAAGGATTGAACCCGTGGCTGGCCTCTGGCGCCATGGTGGTCAGTCTTTTCTGTGCCATGTGGATGGCCTTCCTTACGCTGCAGAACAGCAGCCTGCTGCTCGACACCTGGTGGGCGATCTACGGGAAGCGGGACACACCGGTGAGCGTCATGGTCACCCGGGCCGACGCCGCCGGCGCGCCAGTTCGACTTCGTCTGAGCGGCCGCGTGGGGGTCGGAAGCTACCTCGTGCTGAAGTCTGCGCTCCAGGAGAACCCAGGCGTGCAGGAGATCGAGCTCAGCAGCCCGGGTGGATTGGCACTCGAAGGGTTTGGGATGACGGATCTCGTGGCCAGCGCAGGATTGCGCACGATCGTGACCCAGGGCTGTCACAGCGCCTGCTCTTACATGTTCCTGGCCGGCCGCGAACGCCTGGTGGGGCCGTCTGCGGAGGTGGGGTTCCATCGGTCTTCCAGCATCCTCGGCGGTATCGATGACGGGTTGAGCGAGTCCGACCTGCGCATGGCAGATGCGATGAGAGAGAAGGGCGTTCGCGTCGACTTCATCGAGCAGGCATTGGCGACCTCAGGACGCGAGATTTTCGTGGTGACGCCGGATGAACTCGTGGCCGCCGGCGTGGCCACTGCCGTCGTTGAAAACCCGTGAGAAATTCTTCACGGAATCATCATCGCAGCCATACACTTCTGGCCATCGGCGTCCTGTGAGGTTTGGCAACTGCGATAGGATGTCGATGCCGTCGACCTCCCTCGACGGCCCTCCCTGCGGGATCCAAGGATCCCGGCTTCAAAGCCTGGCCGCGCAAGCAGCCGGGCTTTTTTTTGCGAGCTCAGAAGGAGATGGAGGGCGTTGGCAGACCGGAGAGGACGATGAAGGCCGCGGCAGAGATGGCCATCACTGCGACTGGGCCTACGTACCCTGCGATCTGCTCAGCGCAACGCTTCATTGACCGCGGCAGCATGTTCACGCCAGGTTGGGCGAGCCGCCCATGAGGATGGAGTCGTTCAGGATGGAATCGGCGTCGTCCATTTCACGCCAAGCCGCCGGCATGGCCTCACGCACCTTCAGCATCGGGAACAGCTCGGCCATGTCTTCGATCAGGTGCGAGGAAGCACGCTTGCGATCCCGGGAGGATTTGCTGTCGGCAAGCCATGTGCACAAAAGGGCCAGCGCGACCGGGAAGAAGCTCACGAACGCAAGCAGGACCACCAGGGCGACCACCAGCAGTGAGGCAGATGCCTCACGGTCGAGTGCTGAAAACCCGACCCCTCGTTTGGCGGCCAGGACCTTCACGGTGCTGACGCCTTTTTCGAACAAGCGCCATGCGCCTGCCATGAAAGACGTCACGGGCTGGGCTTCGCGCTGCGTGTCCTTCAGGAACTCATCCACCCGATGGCCTGAGAGGACGACTTCACTTCGGGGATCGAAGCCAAAGAGTCGCGGCCACTTGTGACCGGACTCGCTGATGAGGTTGGCGCATTCAATACGCCCCATGGCATCGGCCCGGACGACGGAGAACGGAATGTTGAAGACGTTAATTTTCATGATCGGCTGAAGGCTCAAGGTCTTTCGCAGACAGAAAGACCGGTGGTTGACGACGTGATGTGGATCGGATAAATCCGTGCGTATGAGATATAGTGTAATCACAAACCTCTCTGAATGGAGCCTCCATGAAATACGCATCCAACACAGCATTCCGCGCCGTTCGCGCGCCGCATGTCCATGTTGAGCGTCGAGGACTCATCGGGAAGGCCTTGGGTGCCCCCAATCGACTGAGCCAGGACCGTGAGGACGCAGAGACATCCTTGGGCGCCGAGGGTTGGGTGCGTCCTTGGGAGCCGTGGCAGCACGGCAAGCCCGTTTCGGCACCGAGCCTTGAAGTCCAGTCCTTGCGCATCCGCATGGCCGAGGAACTGATCGAGGCGCGTGCCAGGCGGCGTGCATGGATTGCCCGGTTCGTCGTGGTGGCCGCTCTGATGGCGACCATTGGTGTGCTGGTGGCCAATGGCCATCAAGCACCTGAACTGGGCGGCGCCACGATCCAGGCCCAGGGCCGCTGAACACCTCACCACTCCCCGTTTCCAACCGTCTCCAGGAGCCCCTCATGACCGCATCCATTGCAACCCCGATCGACTACGAAGCTGAGTTCAAGCATCTTCGAAATGAAGTCAAGATCCTCAAGGAGGGCTTCCTCAACGTGATCACGCATGCGCAGTCCCTGTGCGACAACGTGAGCCGCTTCAAGGTGGCGCTTGAGCGTGTGGAGGCGCTTGAGAAGAGCGCCGAGTCCGCGGGAAAGATGCCCGCCATCATCGAGGCGCGGCATGTGAAGGAAAAGCTCTGGGAGGCCATCATGGTCGACGCCGAAGAGGTGAGCCTGCGCATCAGCCAGCTTCCGCCTGGTGCATCGTTCCTTGACGCCAACGAGACTCTGGAGGCCGCCAACGCCGCGCCGGCGATCGACGCACCGGGCTCCACGCCCCTGCGGCGGCCGTCGATGCGGTGAGTTCCCGGGTTCAATGAAAAAGGGCGAGATCATCTCGCCCTTTTTTTCATCTGGTTTGTTCAATGGCCCGGCGGCCAGTCTGGTGGCATTCAGACCTTCTCGTGCAAGTCCTTGGCCACCTTGGCACCCTTGCGCAAGCCCGAGAAGACCAGGCTGAATGGCCAGAGGATCATGGCGCCAAGATGCTCACGAGCGTAGACAAGCACCAGGCCGATCAATAGCGCCAGTGCATGGGCGAACCAGATCCATCCTTTGAAGACCGGCAAGTCTTTGCTGGCGTCCCTGTAGATGGCACCGGCCAGGAGCATTTCCACGGAGCGAAGCTCAGCGGATTTGTCCTTGAAGCCGAAGACGGATTTCGACTGCGCATTGAATCCGTCGCTGTATTCGGCATAGAGCACATTCCACCGATCAAAGCCCTCAAGAACCGCAGCATCTTGATTCGCGATATCGGTCTTGCGTGATTCAGCTTCCTTGAAAACGCGTGCTGGAATGCAAACGGTTTCGGGCTGAAAGGTGATGGTGACGCACCGGTGGATGTCTTTGTGCAGCTCCTTCAGGCGCCGCGGAGGTGAGGTGCTGCTGTCAAAGAACAGCATCTGCGACAGGACCGTGTTGTCCAGCGGCGTGATCTTGGGCACGCCAAGGAGATCGCGGCGGGAGTCCCAGAAGGACATGAACGATTTCCCGGGTGCGAAAAGGGCGCCCACAATGACGACGGCGCCGATGAGGCCTGTGTAGCGTTGGAGTTTCTGAAGCTTGGTCATGCGGGCGAGGATATGCGATCCATATGACGCTCAAGGGCGTCGACGTATCCCAGGCGTGGTTGCGACACGATCCGAAAAATCAGAGGATGTGGAGTTGAAGTGGCCGCTGTTCCCGATCGCTGACTTCACCTGCTCGGGGCGAAACGCGATCCAGGACTTTCCCGCGCCTTCCTGCTTGTTCTCGTAGACGACGCCATCGAACCCGGCGGCCATGAGCAGAGCCTTGATCTCGCGATTGGCGCCGCGGCGCTCCTCCACAGTGCCAACATCCCCCAGGCGATGCAAACGCTGAGCCGAGGCGGCGTCCAGCAGCCCGAGTTTGCGCAGCTGAGGGGCCACGGCATCGGCGTGGAAACTCCCGAGATCCCGGAGCTTGATGGGGTTGCGCAAGGCCAGGTAAACCGGCACCGTGGCCTCACCAGGTCTCATCATCCCCATGTTGAGTGCGAGCGCCTGCTCGACCGAGCCGAAGTGCGAGCCCAGATCCCCGCGGTCGGTATCGAAGGCTGTGAAATCGGCCGCCGTGCGGTGGAAAACCATCAATGGCTGGCCACGCGGCGTCACCACAGCGGATCCAAGGAACCAGGTCGCAAAGTTTTCTGCAACCGTGCGACCGTTGGGCGCGATGGCTGTGGACTCGAAGGGCCGCATCCGAGTGATCATGCCCGCATGCGGTGGCGGGGCGGCGCCCCGGCAGCCTGGATCGGAGCCTCACTCCGGCGGCCCATGTCGTCCATGTACACGCCCGGCTTCAGCCGCTTGACTTGCGTGATCAGGCACTCCTCGCGCAGGATGTCGTTGCGCGGGCCCTGGTAGACCGGCTGCTCGAACGCGCCCCCGGGGTTGAAGTACAAAAATGCCACCTCAACCAGTTCCCCGGCCTTCGGCATTGCGTGATTGGACGGAATCGTCACGTTGCCAACGGGCACCAGATCATTGGCGGCGTTCAGCAGTGCGATGCCCACGGAGCGCCCGGCGTTGGCTCCAGCGACGATGCACGTCGCAGACTCGACCAACTTGAACTTGAATACGGCATCGCTGCGGCCGCCCAGGTACGGGGTGGCGACTTCCTTGTAGACCCAGCCTTCGCGGTTTTCTTCCTCGATGCGGGCAATCTTCTCCCGCTTCCCATCGGTGGTGAAGGATGCGTGCAGCAACTGCAGGCAGCTTTGGGGGGTGCGGAACATGCCTGTGAGCACTTCCTCCTCGAGGATGGCGTAGCGCTCGCCAAAGCCGCGCCCTCGCAGGTCGTCACCGCGGTAGTCGAGCAAGTCGAAGACGTAGTACGTGTTCCCCACCAGTTCACCGTCCATGAATGCCTCGCCAAAGGCGGCCATCTCGTGGGCAACGTTCTCTGGGAGGTCCCGGTAGAGGCCGAGCTTGTTGATGCCGCGCACCTTGCCGCCACGCACCTCGATACTGCAGCGCTCCCCGTTGGCCTTCTCCTGGATGGCGAAACGATCGCTTTTGGTGAGCTCATCAGCGCGCTGGCGGTCGATGCCGGTTGGCAGCTGCTGGACATGGCCGCTTGCTTGGTGGGCCATCTCGGTGTTGGTAAATCGCACACCGGTCTCGGCTTCGGTGTAGCCCGTCTTGATCTTGCTCTTCACGAGTGCCTTGAAGACCTCCTGGGCCTCATCGAGCGTCACCGGTGTCTCGGTTTTCATCTTCGTCTTGCCGACACGGCCGCGGGGGCCGTTGGCATACTGCACGCCCCAGGCGTCGCCGCAGGCGCGCAGGTGTACGTGGTACTCCTTGTCGGAGGAGCCCTCTGTCATGTAGAGGTAGATGCTTTTTTCGTGTGGATTCGACATGCAATGGACTTTGTGGCTGATGAATGCATAAAGAATATCCGATACACTTTGCGCATGCAATTTCGCATGACATCGAAAGCTCACATGAAGAAGAACCTTCTCGCATCGTTGATTCTGGGTTCCATGGCACTGGCCTCCGCGCCAGCGTTTTCGCAATCCATCGACATCGTTGGCGTCTGCGACATGATCCCGAAGGCGAAGGTCGAGTCTGTTGTTCGCGCCGCCCTGGCCAAGGAGAAGTCGGTGATTCCCGCCGGCGACCGCATCGAAGTCTTGTTCGAATGCCAGACTCCGGTGAAGGCGGGCGCCATGGCTCCTTACATCTTCTATGCCTTCGCTTACTCGAATGTGGAACTGGAAGGCAAGTCGAAGCGAGTCGTCCACTACCGGACGTACAACTACGGCATGGGTGAAATCAAGATGACCACCTACGGTCTCGAAGATGGAGCCAAGCAGCTCGCAACCACCACCAAGTTCCGCTGAACATTTCATGGCGCACGTGAGGGCGAGCCGCTCGAGCGGCCGCCTTCATACGATTTCTGTTATGGCACCAAAACAGTGAAAACTGCCTGGCTGTCATCAAGTCGTCGAACTTGGTGCCGATGATCGAATCTACGGGTTAACCCTTAGATTGAAAGTCACCATGTTCCACAAGATCATCGCCAACATTGCTCGCCTGGCCACCCCAGTGCGCAACATGTTGGCTCGTAAGTCGCAAACCGACGCCTCAGCTCTTGAGAGCTACTTGAGCCAGGCTCAGAGCATCTCGCACCTGGAAGCGCTTCAGCGCAGCTGGGATCGCCGTCAGGACCGAAGCCACGGCTTTGGCAATCAAGCGCAGTGGAGTTGAGCCATGAGCCTGTTTGCCATCATCAAAAACATCCTCAATCTGTTCGCTGAGCCCACATTCGAAACTGGCTCTCGTGTGAACCGTCTGAAGCTGGGCGCCCTTGATCGCACTGACGGTCGAGTGGTGGCGCAGACCGAAGAGGGCGTCCTAGTTGAGTGGCCGCGCGGAGGCGCACAGTGGGAGCTCCCGCAACACCTCTGCCAGCAGTCGGCCTGAGATATCTCCTGATTGGGCCCTCAGGTTCTGGGTTCACTGCCCGAAGAACGGCCCCATGCGCTGTGCGACTGACAAAGCAGGCCGTGAAGGCAGTGCAGACGGATCCTGCTGCGTCACCTCGATCGCCTTGTTCTTGATCGCCAGATCTCTTCGAAGGCCGGCGCTGGTCAGGCGCTCAGCGGCCAGCATGCGCTGAGCCTCTTGCAGTGCCGCTTTGGCCTCCGCGCGGACCCGATCGTTTTCCTCCTGGGCATCGTTGACCGTGAGGTCCATGTCGTCGTCGCGGTCCAGCCCAATGAAGGCCATGGAAACGGCCAGGTCGAGGTAGGGCTGAGCAAACTCTGTGACCAAAGTGGAGACGGCGTTGGCTGTGCCAGGGATGTCGGCCATCTGACTGCCGGGCGCGATGGTTCCGGCTGCCAGCCCATGCGCCAGCGCCCCCGCGGCAATGGTGTGAGCGTGCGTGAAATTCTTGAGCCTCAAACCGTCCAGGGCAATGTTCAGCGCGGTGGTGTCGGTGGCAGTGATCCATTTGTTCCCCACAAGACACCACAAGAGGCCGGCACCGTCCTTCGTCGCCCCCAGAACGAACAGTGGGCAACCCGGCGCCGGAATCGAGAAGGCCCAAAGCCACACGCACTCCGGCTCACCTTTGAGGCGCTGCGAGGAGCATTGGTCTGCAAGGTGTCTCGGCCAATCGACATCGAGGTCGGCCGTGTGAAAGTGAGGGCTCTTGGGCTGCACCGTGCTGATCCCCTCTTGCTCGACGGTGAGGACCATACCGGGGATGACATCTGGTGGACCTTCGTCGAAGCCATCAAACTGAGTTGAGTACGTCGCGACCTCATGAAAGGCCCCCAGGAACTCCTTTGCTCGCTCCAGAGCGCCTTCGAGCAAGGTGTGCGACGGGTGTGCTGCTGGACGTTCGTAGATCGTGAGGACTTTTGTCCAGTAGCGCGCCGGGTTCATGTACATGTCATCGAACCGCAGGTCGTGCAGCCTGGCCAGCATAGGGTTGGCTTTGCGAGCTTTCTCGACACGCTTTTGCTGCTCGGCCAGTTTGCGTTGACTTGCTTTGGACATTGTTGCTCCTCAAGACATCGAGTTGCCGAGATGGGATGGCATGGAACCCACGATCACCACGTTCTCGACCTCATCGAAGGTGTAGTAAATCCGCAGGCAGTGGCGCGGATCTCGTGAGTTGCCGCGGCCCAGGTGCTGGTCAAGGAACAGCCGCTTGCCACGCCAAGCGAAGAAGTAGCCAGCGCCGGCGTTGGACGGCTCCACAGAACCGCCGATGGTCAGCCCCAGCTCGATCGCATGCTCCATCAGGCGCTCGCGCGGAAGTTGCGACAGCCGCACCTCCCGGTACGTGCCCGCCAACAGCTCCAAGGCTTCAAACACCAGCTCCGGGTTGTCGTAGTGGGCCTTTCGGCACTCAGCGATCGCGCGCGGCAGGATGGTGATCCGATCGGCGTTCTCGGCCGCCCAGTCGCCCACCTGGTCCAGCCGAGTGAACGCAGTGGCTTCCACCAGGTCGCCCTGGCGCGCGGCCGCCTCACCCAGGCTCGCGCGCAGAGCCCGCAGCTGCGCGGCCTGGCGCGCGGCCGTCTGGCGCAGGGCCTGAGCCTCCTCGGCCAGCGCCGCGCGTTCGGGCGCATCGGTGGATGCGTACTGGATCCCGTTCGAGTTGGAGAACGCCGCGGCCAGTGCAAAAAACTCCGGCGGAGCATGCGGCTGCACCGCTTCTCCCAGCCTGAAATGGGCCACGGCCTCAAGCCAGTCCTCGGGCTCGCCCAGGTCACCGGCGCACTGGCGCCCCCATCCGGTACGAAAGCTCCCATCGGGCAGCTGAAGGAAGAACGCCTCCCAATGGTCTCGTGCCCCAAGATCCATCACCTCCACGGCAAAGAAGCCTGCGGCCGCATCCGATGCTGTGCGTACCGCGACACCCGCGCCATAGAAGGCGTTCATGCCCGGCGCGCCGGTGCACTCCAGCCCCGGGTAGCGAGAAATCAGCGAAGCCAGGAGCAGGTCCTGGGCATCCTCCACCAGCATCTGTGCCCTCCCGTTTCCCCCTTCAGCTGCGGCAAGCTTGTAGGAGACCTGTGACCGGGTGAATGGGGCGTCGGGGAGATGGGATTGCGGCATCGTGCTGTCAGTTGTGAATTCAGTTCAGGCCGACTTCGGCCAAGAGGAGCTTGGATGCGCCGGCCTCGGCCTCCTTCTTCGTCTTCGCCCCCTCGAAAACCACCGTGGGTATCTCTTCACCCAGGTTCCACTGTGCAACGCACTTGAACCGGGCATCGTTGGTAGGCCCGGAGCTGGTGACCGTGAAAACCGGTGGCGCGAGCCGCTTCTTCTGGCAGAACTCCAAGATCTCGCCTTTGTAGTTGCGAGCCCCACCAGTGGGCTGAGGGCACGGAGCCGACGGAGCGGCTACCGCGGCCGGCAGGCTGTCCTGGTCTCCAGAGAATGAAGCGTCTGCCGCAGCTCCCATAAAAAGGCACATCAGCCGCGCGCTGGCCAGGTTTTCGGCATCCCTCTTTCGCGGTGCGCGTGCGCCGGCCTTCAGCACGGTGTTGTCAGAGACGCGCCGCACGCTGACGCGCACCAAGAAGCCAGAGGTTCCAATCGCCTCGTCCTGGGCGCCATGCTCGGTCGCGAGCCCCGTCTGCAGGGCGAACATCAGGAAATGCTTCGCGCGCGTGGGCTCCGTGGACAAGAGATTGACCCAGGCGCTCCGTAGATCCTGTGGCAGTTTGATCGCCGAGGCGGCAGTGACCATCACATCGAGCACTTTGTCAGGGAGCCCGCCGCCGGTCATCCGGCGCGCCAGGAATGAAGACAAGGCACCTGGCATGCCGCCTGAGGAGGCTGACAGCTTGATGGCCTGCACCAGCTCAGGATCGCCCAGGCGCTCCACAGGGGCGCCGTCCAGGGCCTTGGCGGCCCGGTTGACCACGACCTCCTTGAAGCTCTCGGACCGATCGATCTTGGCCTGGGACAAGGTCTCGTTGACCTGGGCACAGATCTCGGCGACTTCTTCCTGGGTGTGTGGCAGCGCAAGGGCTTTGCAGTGAGCCAGGGCCTGGCGCTGGTTCACCAGGTCCACGTAGCGCCGCAGTGGCGAGGTTGCGTGGCAGTAGAAGGGGAGGTTGAGGGCGTAGTGCCCCTGGACATGGGCGCTGTAGACGGCGGTGCCCATGATCACCTTGAGCTGCTCGCTCAGGGCGTCCTGGCTCATGGTTCGAATGGACTCCAGCAGATCGGTCACCGGTGGAGCCGCCAGCTTGGGGCGATGCGACCGGTAGATGAAGGGAATCTCGCGCTGGATCGCCCACCGCGCCATCTGGGTGTTGGCCAGGACCATAAATTCCTGGATCACGATGTGGCCGATCATGTCGTCGGCAGAGCTAGCGCGCTGCAGGGCGCCGTCCTCGTCGAGGTAAACCAATTTCGTGAGATCGAAGAAGGCGAGGGCGCCGGCGCTGCGCCGCCCGGCAAGCAGCGCCTTGGACAAGTTGATGGCGTCGCGCATCATCTGGCCCAGATCACCCTTCTGCGTCGCCAGAAATGGCACATCTTCATAAACCAACCGGTGGGCGATCTTCACATTCCCGAAGTGAATGCGGGGCTCGCTTGCTTTGAGCTGACCATCGAGGTCGATGGTGATCAGCATCGCGAAGCGTTCGACGCCCGCCAACAGGGAGCAGCGCTCCTCGCTCATGGACAGCGGCAACATGCTCTTGACCACCCGGGTACGCGCATAGACCGTGGCAGCCTGCTTTCTGGCGGCCAGGTCGTGCGCGCTACCAGGTTCAACCTCGGCCGCGGGAGCTGCGATGGCCACGGTCAGGCGCCAGCCGCCGCCTACCTGCTGCAGGCAGAAGGCGTCGTCGATGTCTCGGGTCGACGGGCCGTCGATGGTGACGAAGATCTCGGGAGCTGATGTCATCTTGATGGGTGTTTGTGTGCTGCACGGGAGGGTGGCAACCCAGAGGAGAGCACAACTATAAAAGCGGGCGGCGCACTGAATAGAGCGAGGTTTCCCGCCGGTATGATCGTTTGCATGGGCAACTTCATTGCTATCTTCGGCGGACTCTCACTGGGCGACGCGCTCGGGGCGGGCGGGATCGGCGCGCGCGACGTGGAGCTCTTTTTCGTGATGGCCGGAATCACTATCACCTTCGGCCTGCTTGTCTGGTACATGCTGCGCAGCAGCAGGTGAACCAGCAGCATCCGGCGACGCCTTGAAACGCCTATTCACGCGAAGGCCACCCCGGGAAATCGGACTCGACCACCCTGCAGGTATTCAAGGGTCGTATCAGTTGAGATCCAGCGTCGACCGTTCTGTTCGGCGGCATCGCCGGTAGTGAGAGATCCACCGAAAGGATCCACCACCAGGTCGCCCGGCTCCGTCAGAAACCGTACAAGGCGATCGGCAAGGGCGTAGGGCATCGGCGCACCGTGGCGCGGCAGACCTTCCTGTTCCTGATAGCGACGCACCAGGTTCTGGCGAGCGCAGCGGTGACCGACCTCAATGATGTTGCGCTGGATTGAACCCTCAGTCTGGTTGCCAAAGGATCCGGGCTTGATGCGGTAGGCGCCATCGCTGTAGACGCCAGTGCGCCTCTCGCCGCCGGCGTCGATCAGCTGCTGGTGCTTGGCCGTGTGAGGGTTGAGGATGCGGCGGTTGTCGCTGCGGACTTGAGATGGATTGTTCGTCATCCATAGGACCGGCTCCCAAGCAACGTTGAGCTGCACACGCTTGCGACTGGCCCATTGGTACGGGCCCGGAGCTTTTGATTTGTTGGACCAGATCAAAGCGTCCATTTTTTTCAAACCAAGCAGGTCATGCAATGCCAAGATCAGTCTCTCCTGAATCAAGCTGCGACTGGGCAGGCCCTCTTCGAAAATGTCATTGGAGATGTTGAGGCAGATGGAGCCACCATCAACCAGGTTCTTGACGATAGGTTCAAGGCTGCGCACGATGAATTGAACGTATTCGGCCTCGGTTGGATTGCCATACGCACGTGCTTTGCGCAATGCATAGGGAGGCGAAGTTAGGCACAGGTGCACAGGCTCATTCAGGCTGGAGAAAAGGGAGCGGCAGTCTGACCAGATGGCAAAGCCGAACTTCGTCTCAAACGCCAGCATGGCCACACCTGCGGGAGCAACCGTCAACTCCTTCTTGGCGCCCTGGGTGAGCTGCCAGCGGCCGCGCAAACCTTCAGCGCGCTCCAGGGTGCCCATCGTACGCATGGTCTGCTGCATCCACCGAACCCTGCGAGCGCCGACGCTGTGCAGCGCTCCATCCTGGCCAACGGGCACACGCTCGTTGATCTCGTCCTTGGAGATCGCGCCTTTGGCGATCAAAGCACCGTAAAGCTCCGCGTTGGAGATCGGACCGTCGTTGGCCGCTTCCTTGTAGGTGTCCTGGATGGCGGTGAAGAGGCTGAGCTGCTGGAGATGCTTCATGAGTCGTGTCCGGTGGTTATCTAAAAGATATCCACTTGGATCGACGGCGACAACGAAGCGAGTTGCTTACATCACAGCCTGCAGAGACTGAATTTACACAGGCGGCCTGCCTGCCTGAAAGTGGCCACTGCCCAGCGCATCCAGCCTACATGTCGCCGGGAGGCAAGGCCCAGATGGGATTCAAGCGTTTCTAGAAGTTGACGCGAGGTGTGCCTGGTGCAGCAAAGCCGAAAGGTCTGCATCGGACAACTTGCCCTGTCTCATCAGTTCAGAGAGGGAGTGCATCGCACCCGATTGCAGAGGGGTCAAACCCGCCAGGTTCAGGCCAGTAAATTCCAGCTCATGCTTTCGGGGAACCAGGGGCACCGGTGTGGAACCCCGTTGTTCTGCGTCTCCGTAGAGCAGCCACTCGACAGGCAGGCCCAGGGCACGGGCCAATTTGTCGGCAAATCGGCAGCCTTGCACGGTGCGGTTCGCCGACGGATTGACGATGTTTGAGATGGCCTGTGGCGTGACGTTGCATCTGTGAGCCACCTCGGACATGCTCAGGCTCGAGGCGTCCAATCCTGCCCGAACCCGCTGGGAGAATCCTGAGAGCTCTTTCTCACGAGGAGTGAGTTGAGGCGTGGGGGATTGCAAGGATTTAGCCATGACAATATTGTAACGCGCCGTGTCTTCCAATACACAAAATGTGTAGTATTGCCGGCATAGATCAAAGCAGTCGGCGCCGAACCTGGCTCACTTCAGCAGGTGCAGAACACCCAGTGGTCATCGCCCTGCGCATCACAGCCTCTTTCACCACGATGCTGGGTTCGCTGAAGACACCGTGCAGCATCTCGGCGTAGCCCACGATGTCGCCCTCACCAAGTCCATTCGCCCTGAACACTTGGGGCACGGTGCCGAAGTCACACTCCATGTCGACGACCGCTCTCAACAGGTCAATCTGCTTGTGCATGAGTGCGTAGCCAAAAAGGCTGGTGCCCTTGATCCGCGCGCCGGCGTCAGTGAAGCCATCCACCGGGTCGTTCAGCCCCATGTAGCCGGCGTCCATGTAGGCCTTCAGCAGATCGCGCGTTTCCTCCAGGAGTTCGGGATGCCAGGAGAAAAAGCAGAAGCAAGCCGCGGCCGTGATGGTGGCCTCAACCTTGTCTAGCGGCACATGGTTGGGAAGGAAGCCCACCTGGTGCTCGATGAAGTTGTGGCACCGCTGAAAGTAAAAGCGCCTCGTGGCCAGATCTTGTTTGCTCTGAGCACCGTTGCCCTGATGGGGCTTGAGCGCATTTTCAAGCAGCGTGGTGTGCATGATGGCCTGCACATTGGGCTGACCGCTCAGGTCGTCGGCCAACGTCTTGCGGATGAATTCCTCGGTGAGGATCTCGGCTGGAAGGTATGCCACAACAAGTCCGCGTGAACTCAGGCGCCAGGCCGGGGGCTTTTCGACGAAGCGGTGCGTGGCTCCGCTCTCGTTTTGGCACGCGGCTGCGTCTTGGGTTTCTTGGGCACATCCACCTGCCTGGGCAGTCGCGCAGACTTCTCGCGCAACCTGGCCATCTCAGCCATTTCGGCCACCACCATGTTCATGTCCGCCCGCACTGACGCAGGGTAGCCGTCTCCGAATGCCTTGATCAGGCGGTCCAGTGCACCATCGACCTTGTGGCGGGCGTTCCAACCAGCGGCAAAGGCCTTCGACGGATCCTCGGGCACCTCGTAGTGGGTCTGCGCCTGAGCAGGGGAGAGTGCATCAAGCCCCAGCAAACCGGCCTCGCGCTCAAGAAGGCTCAAGTCCTCTGCTTCGGTTGAGCCCACTTCTGCACCGGCGTCGGCCCGAGCCTCAGGGTCTGCGTCCAATGCTTCGGGCGCGGCGCCGCCTGGGGCGTCATCACCCCTGGCCATGTCCAGAACCTTGCGAACGCGCATGCGGAATTTGTCCCACGTCAACCGTGGCACGTGGCTCAGGTCGCCGGCGGCCATCGTGGGGAAGTGCATGTGATCGGCGACAAGGCACACGAGGTGCACGAGCGCAGCCTCATCGACCCATACTTCAAACGGTCCATCGTGCTTCGCGCGCTCCAGCAACCCGTCGGCCAGCGCATCGCGCGCCAAACCGGGCCTCAGCGCATCCAATGCAGTGCTCAGCGACATCTGGGAGAAAGCTTCGACGCAGTTGAATTCCACAGCATCGCCACCGGGCACAGCCTCATCTCCCTGCCACGCCTGAGGAAAGAAGCGGGCACGAAGGCGCGGGCGAACCAGCAGCTGCAGCGCCGCCATGGCTTCAGTGAGTGAGCCGTCTTCGCATGGCGGCATGGTGGTGGCAAAGGGGCCGCTTGCCGTGTTGATGGCAACCTCGATGTACTGGACTCGGGTCCAGGGCATCTGTGAGCGCTCCACCGTAGCATCCGGCCAGTGGCTGGTGCTCGCACCCATGGGCACCTTTTGGTATGCGCTGGCCACAGGGATTTTCGTGCCGCCAGGAGAGGTGATCGCGAACACCGCAGCCGAGATCACATGGTCTTTGAAGTCAGAAAGGTCGTCGTGTGACATGTTGGTATGTGCGTGCAACCGGTCTCAGAGAGACCCGTCGAGAACAAGCCCAAAAGCCTTGTCGATGGCCCTCATGGTCTGAACGAGGTCGGGGCGCGCAGCTGATGCCGGCGCCACAGCCTCTCCATCCACATGAGTGAGGAAATCATGGATGGGAAGCCCGTAGGCCTCCATCAGTTTTAACCCGCCCTCGCGCACCTGGCGGACAGACTCCTGTCTTTCGGCCGCGCTTGCATATGGGAAGCTGAAACGGTGGAGCCCAAAAGCCTCAACGGAGATCGATGAAGCCCCACTGAAGTCGACCACCAACTCCACAAAACCCTGCTGACCGAGTTCTGGGTTGGGCAGCCAGCGGTCGTAGAGCGAGATGGCGCTGGCAAAGGGGAGCATGGAGGTGGGGACCTGCGCACGGATGGCGCCATCGACCAAAGCAGCCGCCATGTCTGGGCTGCAGCAAGCCTGGACGCAGGACGCACCGGCCCCATGCTGCGCGAACTCGGCCGGGCAGGGCATCACAGGCTCGGGCGGGCAACTGCGTGAGCGGTGGAAAAGCGGATCATTTCACCGGACTCACCGGCGCGGCGGGCCAGCACCCAACGGGGCTTGTCACCACCGACGAAGACCAGATCACGAGGCGTGATCACGTAGCCGCTGGCGTCGATGAGTTCGTAGCCCTCGGGAAGCGAGCCCTTCAGCGAGTCGTCACGCGATGGAGCGGCAGCCTTGGGGGCTTTGAGTTGGGTCAGGATGGCCGGGTGGGAGGCGCGAACCAGAACTTCCGGTTTGCCCCAGGTGGCTTTGCCGGCAGGCCGGCCGCAGTTCTGGGTGTTGCGGGCACCGGTGGTGCGGATGGCGGTGGCGTTGAATTTGGCTGCGTTCATGATGTGGGCCTTTGGGCGTTGAGGAATTGTACGCAAAGGATATCTGATACACACGCATACGACAACGGCGAACCACCTGTGCACCCACCGTGATGGAAAGCACGATAACTCACGTTCAGGAATGGATGCTCGGCCCCTGGGCCGGCAATCACTGGGGCTTCAGCTTGGCCTTGCAGTGCGGGCAGGCAGCACTCTTCGAAAACACGAACAGGCTGCAGTCCGGGCAGCGCACGTGCGTTTTGGGGTCCGGGTAGGTGTAGCGCACCCGCTTGGACCTGATCAGGTACAGGTACCAGATGATGGAGGAGATCAGGGCCTTGAGGAATTCCGGCGCCAGTCCGTTGGCCATCGCGTCCACCGAGGCTTCGGGTAGGTCACTGATGTTGAGCATGAGGAACGTCTGGACGATGAAGACAACTGGAATCAGGATGAAGTACCACTTTGCCACCGTGGGCGCATTGGGGAAGCCCTTGGCCAGTCGATATCCCACATAAACGGACCACAAGATGGTGAGGACGGTGAACCAGCTCAACATCTCGCGAAGGGTGCCGAATGCCGGGTAAGCGTCGACCAAGGGGGTGATCTCGCTATACGCACGACTGAAAGAGCCAACTGTGAACACGGGGCCAATGACCATGAGCACAACGACAAGGAAGCGCAGCCATCCACCCACGCCTGTGAGTTTCAGAACGTCTGCGGTGATCTTCTCGGTCTCAGGGCTGGCTGCTGGCGCCGAGGGGAAGGCGTGCGCCGCAGATGCCTGTGGAGCTGGGGTTGGCGTGCTCGGGACCTGCGGATCCACCGCTCCTGGGGCAGCCACCATGGGCGAGCCGCAGTTGAAGCAGAACTTGCTGGTGGCTTCGTTGGCCTTGCCGCACTGTGTACAAAAAATACTCACGCCTTCACCCCTTGGAACTTGGTTGTTGTGCTGAGGCGGCCTCACCGCCTCGGTGCTTCTCAGAACTGCGCAGCGAACTCGCGCAGCTTCACCGATCCCGTGAGCTCGAAATCCGAGCCGTTGGTTGTTGAGCGGAGTTTGAAGACTTGTGCACCGCCCTTGGATTCGATGCCCACCAGCTTGTACGCGTAGTGTTCCAGTTTGGCGATAGCCGCTTTGTCCAGCTCGTTGACAACGGGATCCACGCCTTGTTCAACACGTGCAGCCGCATTGCCCTCCATGACTCTTCCCTGACCCGCCGGAGTGGCTGTGGCCATGGGAGTAGCCGCCTGCGCGCGCCTGGCATTCACCGACTCAATGCCATGTGAATACGCCAGCGCCTCCGACAGCCCATCGAACTGGTCCAGGTCGACGATGAACTTGCCAAGGGCGTCGTTTTTCTCGATGGCGTACTTCTTCACCAGGAAGGTCTGGTAGCGCGGATTTGTGAGAGAACGGTCGCCGTTGAAGGTCACACCCGACCAGTCGCACACAGCCGCAGGGGACGCGGGGAGAGAAGTCGGGTCGCCGCCAGCCTGATCCACAGCCACAGCGCCAGGGTGGGCGGCGCCGTCAAACCTGGTGCCGCAGTGAGAGCAGGCAATCGCCTCTTTGGGGATGATGCCGCCGCAATCGGAGCACTTCTTCTTGTTCGGCGCGTCCTCGTTGGGCTCGATCAGGGATGCATGAATCAGCGCAATGACAAAGAAAACGACCCCATAGAAGAACCAGAGACCAAAACTTCGGCCCTTGCGCTCAGCGATGGTTGCAGGAATGGCCGCCATGGCCAGGGTGACCAGAATGCCGATGAACAGGATGAGATTGCCGGCGTCGCTCATGCGGTGTGAATGCCTCTGTGATTGGGGAGTGAACGAGCGCAAAGATGCGCCGGACGAATGTACTGGGTTCGAGCCCTCGACAAAGCCGGCGGGCGGGCGCGCAAGCCGAGTGACCTCCGGGAAAGGGGGGTCACCGAGGCCGGCGAAGCGGAACGCCCTTCATCAGCAGGTCTGCCGGGTGCGGGGCTGGCGCCACCGCCGGCGCAGCCGCGGGGACCGCGTTCGGCCGCGCAAGCCCGGCAGGCGCCTGCAGCCCCAGGGACTGAGGTTGATCCGCCGACACGAGCAGCTCGGAGTTGCTGGGGTTGGCCGCCATGACCACTGGGTTGTGGCGTCGCATGGCTGCCAGAACCATCATCAGATGGATCGACTGGCCACCTTCGCCGCGCTCTATTTTGCGAAGAGTGACGTGGGAGATGCCCAGAACCTCGGCCATCTCCACCTGGCCAAGGCCGTAGATCTCCACCCGGGCTTTCTGGATGTTCTTCCCGATGGACTTGAGGGCGCGCTCCGCGTTCTTCTCGAAGTCACCTGGGGTGAATTTCTTCAGTGGTTGTGCTGCTGCTCGTGGTGAGCGGGCAGCATCTTTCTCGGCTGCCTTGTTCATACAGAGGTCCTTGGTTGAATGATTGATCAAAAGATATCGACTTTCCACCGCTTCGACAACAAGTGTCCCCGACTTGAGCACCCATCTTCCCAGCCCGGAAGGTGTTTCATGGCTTAGTGCGCTTGGAGCGGCCCGACGGACATGGATCTTCGCCAGGAGCGCAAGGCGCCCAGGTCAGCTCCTTCTGGCTCAACACCGCGTGTACGTCGTAGAACCCGCGACGGCTGACCTCCGTTGTTTCGCACCTGAACCTGGAGAGCGCGCCCGACTGGGCAGTGAAGTACGCGTGAAGGCTGCCCGGCTCCACTGTGAAGGCCTCAAACGAACCCTCGGCAATGAAGTCATCAAAGGCGGCCTGGCCGTCGACCTCGCCAAGCTTCACGATCACCATGCGGCGCAGCACCTCTTCGTCGATGATGGTGGCCCACCACAGGTCTGTGCAGACAGAGGCTACCTCCTCGCCGGTCACAGCTGAAGGAAGCTCCCCGTCACTCGATCCGAGGAGGTCGTGATCTTTGCGACGGAACACGCCAGGGCTGGTGTTGCCCACGCAGATCGAGAGAAATCCATGCTCCCGAGCGTAGTGCTCGGTCTTCTTCTGGCGGCCATGACCCGTGTTGATGTCGAAGTTGTTTTCATCGGAATCGACGATATTGGAGAAAACGCCCCCCTCAAAGCGGAACCAGTCCGCGACCAGCAATTTGCCGCTGGGTGCGGGGATGGTGACTTTGATGACATCTTCGGCAGGGGTGGGGCCCACGCGGCTGTAGGTGAAGCCGTCTTTCCAGGACGGGCCAGCCGACTTGCGTTCCACGAGGGCGGGGCGCCATCCGCGGCGGATGTAGGTCAGGATATTGAGTCCAGTGGCATCGCAGACCTGAGGGGAGTCCACCAAGATGCCGAAGAGGAACGACCCCGATGAGTACGAAGCGCACAGGCGGTTGTACTCATAGACCATCGAAACCGGACCTCTGTTGGATTGGTTTTTGGCGCGCATCAGTGCCGTGAAGAGGTCTTGCGCCAATGGCTGGGCAACCGTGTCGACGGTATACGGGCTGCGATCGCCATCGAGCATCCGGTTCCAGGCGTCAGCAAAACGGATGCCGCGGCGCTCCGTGTGCTCAATGCGCTCCAAGACGCCTGCGTCGAAAAGGGCAGCCATGAACTTCGTCACGGCCTCATCCAGCAAGTCCATGTGCGCGCGAAACACCGCTTTGTCGCCCCGTTCACTGTCATCCATGTCCAGCGCCAGGAACTCAGCGGCCTCGGTGTACTGCTCAAGCGTGAAGAATTGCTCAAAGCGCACGGCGCTCAGGGGCGAATTGTTCGAGTCGGTGGTTTCAGGGGCGTAGATGTCGATTTTGGTCATGCACAAAAGATATCGGTTTTCGTCAAGTTCGACAGATGTGTGCATGCGTGCAGGCCATGTTTCAGATATCTTTAGAGCAGCAGCACTTCCGCGCGCGAAAGAATCCGATGGTCGATTTCAAAAAACTCAGTGATCCCGTGTACCGCGCGGAGGTGAAGGCGCGACAGCATGCAGCCGAAGAGCGCCAAGAAGCCCTCAAAAAGGCCATCGACAGCGCCCTGGAGTTGTGTGAGAACAAAGCCTGGGCTCTAAGCCCCAGGGAGCAGGAATTCATCCGCTCCGCAAAACGCGCCCACAACAGCTTCCGCCCGCTCACGCCGGCGCAGGTCAAGTGGCTGGGCGACGTTGAAGAGAAAGTTCTCGCTCGCGTGGGCTTCATCACGGTGACCCAGGGATTGCGGGGCTGGTTTGCCGTTCACATCACCACCGACGAAGACGGCTGCATGGCGCCGGAGGCCAGTGGATTTGGTAGCTCTTCCTCCCCAGAAGGGGCGTACGAAGAAGCGCAGGCATGGGCCGAGTCCGAGGGCCTCCCCTTTGTCGCAGTGAACAGCAATCAACCATCCAGCCTCAAAGAGGTGCTGGCGTCCCAGGCGGCCCCGGTAACGCCTGCTCCTTCTGCGCCACCGGCGACCTTCACGACGCCCGATCAATCGCTGAACCGAAGTCTCGATGCCAGTGCTGCCGCCTTGGTGCAAACCCCCGCGGTCGAAGCCGAGCCTACTCGTGGTCGTGCACTCATTGAGGCGGTACGCGCGCGTGCACGTGGTCCGCGATGAGCAGCAACCCGGCAACCTTCAAGCCATTCGTGGTCCCCACGCAGGAAGAGATCTGCGAAGTCCTGCACGACCACCCACTGATCAAGCTGCGCGAGCGCGTTGTGCGTGCCTTTCTGGTGGGCTCGCATGCCCAGCAGCACCTGGGTGTGGGCACCGTCCACGCCGAGAGTGATGTCGACATCCTGCTGGAGGTGGTGCCGCGAGCGGGCGAGGAGGCGAGGGAAATGGAAGATCGATACCGCCAGCGCCTGCGTCAGCATTTTGTGACCCACAACATCCGCACCAAAGATGACAGCGTGCACCCGCAGTGGTGCGGCCGCAGGGTCGACGTGTACTTCACCTTTGACGCGGCGCCCGAAGAGCGCGCAAAAGTCGAGCTCGAGAGGCTTTCGCCAGGCGCAAGCGCATCACCCAACCAGGGTAGGCGCACAGGGCGCCGACCATGAGGCAGGACAAATAGGAGGACGACCATGAACACAGTGACAGATACCAGAGCACCAGCGAGCGAGGTGGAAAAACCGACGGGCCGCAACTGCCCGGCCTGCAAGCATTCCGATTCATGGGGCATCCCGGACAGGGCTTGCTCTGTTGCCTGCCAGCCGACTGCTGATGGCAAGGGGCGAAACTTCGTGCCGCTCAACGCCACTACCCGTTGACCGGTGCGCCTTGAGGTTAGTTGTCGTGGTGATGGCGAGTGGATATCCTTTTTGAAGCATCCAGAACACCACATTCCGGCGGGACAAAGCGCCCAAAACTAAACTGAAGAAGGTCCGCATGGCAACGCAAGCACTCTCAATCAAAGAACGCATTGACGCGATCATGGAGCAGGCTCAATGCTTCGCCTCGACCTGGAGCAGCGTTGATGGCCCCTTTGACCGCGGCGACACGCTCGCGCGAGCTGAGTCGGAGAAAGTCGAGCTGCGCCGCCTCGTTGCCGAAGCCCTTGAGTCCGACGAAACGCCCGACGGAACACGGCAACAGGCGGTGATGCACTGCGCCGAGATCCTGGCCGCGCACAAGTTCAATGTGACTGGCATGCCGGCACATCTGGTGTACTCCAAGGTGGTCGAAATTGGTGAGGCGCTGGGCGGAATTCCACAGCACGTCACGGAAGCTGTCCAAGAGGAGTTTGCAGCCCGGGCACTGATCGCTTCACACAACAGGACCGAATCGTGATCGCTTCATCTTCCAAGTTCAAACACCTGGCCCGCGTGGGTCAGCTGGTCATCTTCCTTGTGCTCGAGGGCATTGGCCTTGCTGCGTGGTCTGCCGTCAAGAGCGGCCAGGTAAGCGCCGGGCTCGGCGCAACAGTCGGATTCGTGTGCATGGTTGGTGGATTCCTCTTCCTGTTGGTGAGTCTCATCAACTCGAACACGCCTGCGTGCACAGAAGTTGTTCCCAAGTGAAGCTGACCAAGGCTCAGCGCGCAACGCTGCGTGAGATGTTCGGTGGCCTGTGCGCCTATTGCGGGCAGCCACTGGGCCAGGTCTGGCACGCAGATCACGTCGAGAACGTCGAGCGCAAGCTTGTATATGTGTCGGGCAAAGGGGTGGTGGCCACCGGTGAATTTCACCGGCCAGAGCGAGACACCCTTGAAAACATGATGCCCGCCTGTCCGCCATGCAACATCGACAAGCACATCGATACGCTGGAAGGGTGGCGAAAGAAGCTCTCGAATTCCTGTGCTGTTCTCCAGCGCAACCAGCCGACCTATCGGCATGCTCTCCGATACGGCCTGGTGCAGGAGACGGGAGTCGCGGTGGTTTTTCACTTTGAGCGTGTGCGCGCCGCTGAAAGGGCTGAAGTCAAGGCCGCAAGTGATGAAGCCAAACCCTTCAATGTCGAAGCCTGACTTGAGCCCCGAGGCCTGCGGCATGTAGCTGGGCGTGTGCGTTGTCGTCGCGCGATCGATTCGATATCCTTTTTTCAAAGGAATCACATGAACATCGGACTTCAACTTGCACTAATCGCCGTCGCCTTGTGGCTTGCCATTGGCATTGCTGGCGAACGCGCGCCGCAGTTTCTGTGGGCCTGGCTGTGGATCCCCATTGGCTTGATCGGGGTTCTCCTTCAGCACATTGCCTACTGGGCGAACGGTAGGGAACCCCCGCGCTTCCACCAAGTGCGGCCATCAAGGGAGACGAAGCATGAGTAAATCCAACTACGTGAAATCACAGGGCCAGACCCGCAATCACCACTGCCACTGGCCCGGCTGCGACAAACAGGTCCCGCCAGCGATGTGGGGTTGTAGCGGCCACTGGTACAAGCTGCCAGCCGATCTGCGCACCAAGGTGTGGGCAGCGTACCGGCCGGGGCAGGAAATCAACGGCACGCCTTCTGCTGCCTATGTCGAGGTGGCGAAGCAGGTGCAGGAGTGGATCAATCAGAACCAGCCCAAAAAGAGCGGGCAGCCGAATCTCTTTGATGCTCCCGAGCCCCAGGATGAGGCCGCGCCCATCAGTCGCAGTGAATGGATTGCGCAGGCAAAGGTCGTCTACCTCGAGGCGGGCGATGACGAAGCAATGGCCCAACTTTGCGCATGCCACCTCTGCAACGAGCAAGACTGGCTCGGCGGTGAGGTTGAGGAACCTCGAGATGCCGCGCGCGACGACATCAATGGGCGCCCAGCTGTGAAGCCTGCGTTGACGGAGGAGGAAAGGCGCGAACGTGCGGCCCGCGACAACTGGGCAACACTGAATGGAGTCACGTTCCCATCATGAACATCCTGCGTATCCCCATCCTCTGGCTGCTCAGCATGGGCTGGCACCTCTGGTGCGTCGCCACCCTCCGGCCTGACTTCCGGCGCCTGGGCGACACTGCAGTCACCTTCAGCTCCTTCTTTGCGCTCTTCTGCCTGGCCTCGTGGACACGGTGGGGCGCGCTGGGTGGCCACACAGCATTTGAAGTGCTGGCCACCATTGTTGTTTGGACGATCACGCTGCTGCTGGTGGCTGAACGAACGCACCGCGCGAGCACACTGTTCTTCACTCTGCTCGGCTCCTCGGCCGTGGTGGATTTCATGGCCAGCGCCGTGCAGGTGCTCGGCTACGGCGACTTTGTGAGCCGAAGCTTCTGGTTCCTCGTGGAGGTCGCGCTGATGCTTGGGGCTTACGCTCATTTCCGCGCCATGCCGGCAGAGGTTCAGGCCAGCGGTTATCGGCGCAAGACGGTTGCCGAGCAGGTCGAGAGCAGAGCATGACCAAACTCTCCGAGAGAGCCATCAAGTGGCTCGAGGAAAGCAACGAGTTCAGCGTGGTCGCGGGTGACCATCTGGTGACCGGTAACAACGGCATCACGATCCTGCTGAGCAAACGCGCAGTTGAGGATCTCAACCGACAAGCAAAAGATGCCGAAGAGGGCTGACAAGGCAAGCGCTCTGTATTCAAGGGCCCCAGGGCCTTTCAAGAAATCTCTACTCAACCAATCTAGGAAACCACCTTCATGAAAATCGATGTCCGCATTCTTGACTCACGCATGGCCGAACAGATGCCCAAGTACGCAACGCCTGGCAGCGCCGGCATTGATCTGCGGGCTTGCATTGATCAGCCACTGACTCTGGCGCCCAATGCCTGTCAACTTGTGCCGACCGGTCTAGCGGTCTACCTTGAAAACCCGGGGTATGCAGCCATGCTGCTGCCGCGCTCGGGCCTGGGTCACAAACACGGCCTCGTGCTCGGAAATTTGTTGGGCCTGATCGACAGCGACTACCTCGGGCAACTCATGGTGAGCGCTTGGAACCGCAGCGAAGTGCCTTTCACCATCGAGCCGATGGACCGTATTGCTCAGATGATCATCGTGCCCGTGGTTCAGGCAGAGTTCAACGTCGTGAATGAATTCACCAGCTCCAGCGAGCGCGGTGCTGGCGGATATGGGTCAACGGGTCGGGGCTGACCCCCTCGTCAGAGTGCCACCCGGCGGCGCGCGCTGACCGGGCGCGGAGCGCTCGACACGGCCGCAGCCTCGGCGGCCTCCGGGGCACGACTCTTTTCCTGTGTCTCCAGGATCTGCAGGGTCATCTGAGCTGCCTTCCATTGCCGGCGGATATCCTCATCAACCTGGTTGGGGTGCATCTGCTCCAGAAGCGTGGTGACCTCAGCGTTGGGCTTCATGCCCATGTCCACCATCTTCGAAATCAGCTCCGGCGTCTTGCGAAGGCAGTTGTTCGCACTGCGCGCAAGCAGGGCGCCCAAGCGCTCGGGGTCTTCCTTGCACAGAGCATTGCGTTGAAGGCCAACCAGGCACTGCTCGATGTGATCAGAGAACACCGGGCGATCGGACTCAGGAAGACCGCGGCGCGAGGGGCTTTGAGCCCACTCGGCCAGATCCAGAATGGACGCCCCGGCTCGGGTCGTCTTGAAGGGATCGCGGCTCAGGGCGGCCGCTTCCTGAATGACATCGGTGGCACCGGTGGCGGTGGCCACCAGGGCGCTGCGCATCGCGGAGTCGGCTGCTACCTTGGCATTCGGCTTTTTCAGGGCCGGCAGCAGCACAGCCAGGTCGAGCGTCTTCGAGCCCAGAGCTGCGCTCAGTAGAAGTGGGTCGCGCGCGGCAGCGCTCACCAGGCGCGTTTTGATCAGGTCGGCCAGTTGCGAAGCATGCTCAGCCATCCCCGCCAGACTCGCCTCTCCCAGCTTGCGTGCGTCGTGAGGCATCAGCAGCTCACCCGTGCCAGGCAGACCCCGATAGAGCGCCCCAGTCATGCTCTCGCCACCTTTGCCCGCTCGCATCGCCCGGCGGGTGACCAGAGGGTTGAAGGTGCGGTATGCATCCTCGCTTCCATACGGGCCACTCGCGCTCATTGGAAGGATCAGGATCTGGGTGTTGCGTCCTGAGTCTTCGTGCGAGGCGAGGAGGCCATCTTCGATGCCACCGAGATCCGTCAGTCCTGCTGCGTCCCGTGGAGGAGTGGGGGAGTTGTCCGACGCCACGACCATGATCAGGCTCACCCACTGCTGGGGCAGCGTCTTCGAGACAAAGGTGATCTGGTATGGGCTGCCCACGCGTACATCGGCGCCACTGCCATCGAATGTCATGTCCTCCAGGATGCTCTTGCCCGAGAAGTCTGCCGCTGGCCGAATGAGGGCGACATCCCACTCCATCTTGGCGCGCACGGAGCTCGATGTCGACGTCGACTGGGTGGCCAGTGGCGTCTTGGAGGATGACTGCAGCCCCAGCAAGGAGCGCAAAGCGCTCCCCAGAGCCCGTGAGCTGACTTCGGCGTGGCTTGCGCCACCGCGGTAGGTTCTCAGGGCCTCAAAGCTGGGCGCGCTGATGAAGTCATCGAGCTTGACCTTGAATTCATCGACTTGGGGGTTGGCATCCTCTTTCTGCTCCGGTGCCCTGGGCTTCTCCATGGCGTCACGCAGGATGAAGGAGGCCGCGCGGATCCGCGTGGCCTGGTCGAGGTTGAGCGGGTTCGTGGTGAACGGTGCGGAGTTTTCAGTGGCGTTGGCCAGCAGCTCCATCAGAGGGCGGCTGGTCATGAGCACGGACGCCGGCGGCAGGCGTTTGATGGCCTCAGCGCCGCCATGCGCGTGCCCAACCAGGTTCATGGCGCCGGCCAGTACCTCGCCGGCATCCCTGGCCTGGATCAGGCCGGCCTCGATGAGGCTGGGCAGGTTGGTGAAGCTCATGGCCATCGGGCGGCCGGTGGTGTTGGTGGTGTTGCGCCCGCTGCGCTGACGAAAACCCAGCAGGTACTGGGCGGACTCGCGCCCGATGCGATCGCGCATGGCCGGCTCCAGGGCGTCGTGCATGTGGCGCAGGACATCCTGAACGCCAGTGGCCGTTCTCGCTGGAATGGCGTTGGTGCGACCGAAGAGCTTTGGGGGCAACGCGAGCAGCGCCCACGCGCCGCGGAAGGGAGATGCCGCCATGGCGCGCTGCAGCACCGGATCCTTGAAGGCTGTGTAGGTAGCGTGTGTGAATGACTTCATGGTGCCGAAGCGAAGCGCCAGGCTGATGGCGCCTCGGTCCAGTGATGAATTGAAGTCTTTCATGGCTGAATTCATCAAGCCCAAGGGAAGGAAGGCCTTACCCGCGGTGGACAGCCGTGCTTTGACGCTGGAGCCCTCCACGGCCTGAGCGATCAGCTGCCCGAGCTGATGTGCGTTTTCGGAGATGGCCGCGCAGAGCTGGGGATCCTGGTTGCCCACCGCGGTGGCTATCTCAAGGGCCAGCTCCTCACCGACGGCTGCAATGTTCGTTTGCAGCTGATCGCGCCAGCGGATGACCAACTCATCGGTGATGTGGCGGCTCATGTTGAAGAGGTTGAGGCCGTTGAGCGACATCTTGTGGTGCACCTGGCCATTGGCCCCCATGAAATGGAGGTCGAGACTGGAGTGCCCGATGCCGGGCGGCGCCGGGGTGCCTGAAACGCTGACGTTGCCTTCCGTGATTTCGATGACTTCAGTCTCGGCCTCCAACGCCGGCTCACCATGGGTTTGAACGAACGCGACATCAGATTGGGCGATACCGGCAAATTGCTTAGCCGTGCGCACGTATGCCAGGTTGAGCACGTGAAGCATCTGCGGCATGGACATCTCGCCCATCTTCACGTTGGTGGTGAAGAACAGCTCGTTGAGGCTGCTCTTCGGGCCCGGGCGATTGCTCACCCCGGTTTCTGCGCGCTGGAAGAGCGACCTGAAGCCCACGCGATCGCGGGAAAAGAGCGTGATGGCGAAAGTGGCCATGTCGGCGTAGTCTGCCGGATGGAGGCTTCGGAAGTCCCTGCCATCCCATTGGGGCATAGGGCCACCGGCTGGCAACTCGAGCTCAGCGCTGCGGCGATCTCGCAGTGCCAGTGCTTTCTCCAACGCCTGGGCCAAGAAAGAAAAATGCGGCGTTGGCGGGACTTCATCTTGGCGCAGCAGAACCCGTGTGCTCTCACCAAGGGTGCGCGCTGCGTGTTCGAGCAGCTGGGAGATGATCAAGCTGGAAGAAAAGCCGGGGCATTCTGCCTCAGGTCCGGCACCCGCGTCGCTGGCGACTTGTGCCTCCAACGGGTCCCGCAGGTTCAGCGGACCAGCTGCCGCGGCGCTTGGTGAACCTGGTCGGCTGACCCAGGCGAGCATGCGGGAGAGCAAAGGGGTAGGGCCGGGAATGCTGTCGAGGACTGAAGGCGGCATGGCTTATCCAAAGAGGGCGAATCGGAGCGCTGCCCGAGGGCTGCGAAGGCCTGGATATCCGGCGCGGTGCACCGTTGCGAACGGGGCTGGTCGGCAGCCCGGAAATGTCGCAGTCCTTGTGATCGCCGAAAAGCGAGAAGGACGAAAGGAATCAGATGCGTAGAGGATACCTCAAACACAGTGCGGCAGATGTGACTTTTCCACTGGCAGAACCCAGATTGAAGCCCGTTCTCGGACCTTGAGGCCCGCAGGCCTGTGGGATTTCAGTTGGGGCGCGAGCCCACCATCTGCGCCAGCGATGCCATCGCGCTCAAGGCCATCACGGATGCAGGCACCCGTCTGCCGGGCACAGCGGCCCCGAAGCGATCGAGGTCGATCTCGAAATGTGCCTTGTGAGCTTCATCCAATGCTCGGTCCATGACGGCGGGGGTCAGTGGCTGGGAGCCGATTGTGCGGGAGGTGAAGGTTTCGAGGGTCATGTGAATTCAGGAGAGAACGGGTGGTTCAGGCCGCCCGGCGCACGCGAAGCGTGGCACGCAGGCCGGCTTGCTCGGCATCGTCGGATACCCGCAGGGCGGAGTAGCTCAAGAAGACGCCTTGCTTGAGCAGCATGAGCATGGACAGGACCATCATCGTGTCGTCGCGCACGCTGGACTGGATGGGGCTGGCCAGCAGGTGTGCGTTGGCGATGTCTTGGTAATCGACGCCGTCGGGCCCGGGGCCGTCGTCGTGAACTTCGATGATCAGGAACCCACGGGGATCGTTCTCATCGTCGCGGATGGTGATCGCAATCTCGCCACCCTCTGGGGAGAAGCGCACGGAGTTCCCAACGATCGTGGAAAGAGCGCCCGTGAAGTTTTCACGGTGGATAAGGCCCATGGTGAGTGATGAAAGACGCGCCTCCACATTCAACCTGACCGAGACACGGTGGCCCTGGATCTGGGTATGAAGACCGTCCAGAACGTCCTGGCAGACGTCGACCAAGGACACCGAAGCGAGGGTGGTGGACATGTTCTCGACCATGGCGGAGTCGGACATGAAACCGATGGCGCCAGAGAGATCTCGGAGGTCTCGCCTGAGCTGGTCAGCCTGAACACCCACGGCGGCGCCTACTGCGCTCTTGTTGGCCCGCCCCAAGTTCTCCAGGTCAACCAGGTCCGCGAAATCTGAATTCCGCTCGAGCCTGTTGGCCAGGACGTCGAGCTGCTGCAGCACGGGCTCAGCGAACTGGGGCAGCCTGGTGAGAAACTGCTCGTAGATGTGGACCGAGATCTTGTTGCGGACCTGTTCCAGGGTGTCGCTCAAGTCGGAGCTGATGTCGTAGGAGAGGGTGACGACACCGCAGAAATTGCCCATGCCGTCATAGATCGGCGAGATGTTGCTCACCATGGTCATGTTGTCGCGGCCGTCGTGGCCGATCCACCGAAATGTGGCTGTGGTGGCTTTTTTGTCACTGATGCAGTTCTGCAGCAGCTCCAGAGCGAGCTCTGTGTCATCGGGGTGGATGCAGTCGGTCACCGTGGAGCTGTCCAAAGGGACGCCCAAACCGAGTGGCCAACGCTCTTTGGTCCAGTAGACGTAGACCGTCTTCAGGTCCTGGCTGTAAAGGTGGACCCGAAACCGGTTGCTCACCATGGGCAGCAGGCCGCGGATCATGGGGTTGTTGTCTGAGATCGAATCGATCTGGTGCGTCATCCCCACGCACAGGCTGTCGCCCAGTCCAATATCCACGCACATGGCTTCGACGCGGAATGCATCCAGGGGGCTGTTTTCCGGGATCCCGGGTGCCACAGAGCTTCCGGAGTGGTTGACAGTGACATCCACCGCCCGGCAGGGGCCGTCCTTGTTCAAGACCGAGCGAATCTGACGCTCAACTCGACGGGGATCCTTGTCTTTGCTCAGGAACCACTGGTATGCCCCGCTGGGGCGCCGCGCCCAGAAGGTGGTCCTAGGAAGCAGCTCTCCGACAGCTTCGAGCTGTGAAAAAAGCGCCCGTGTGACGCCACGTTCCCGGCGAAGGAGGAAGCCGAGAATGCCAATGGTGAGAAAGCACAGCGCAAAACTCGCAACCAACCACCAGAAAACGACTGGCCCATTGCCCTCGCGCACCAGGTGTCGAATCAGGAAGGAAAGACCGTAGCCCCCCAGGACAGCACCGATCGCCAAAAACAGAAGCCGCTTGAGCTTGCCCAGGCGGCTGATCGGAAATGTGGGATTGGATGGTGGCGCGATGGATTCAAGCATGAGGTTGGCGCTGCGCTGCAGCGTTCACGAACTCCTCAGGGAGTTCGTTGGGAGGGCTTCAGGTTTTGTGAGGGGGCGTCCTTAGGATTGGACATCACGCGCTCCATGGATCCGATGTTGTCAGCAAGCTTGACCGCGCTCTTTGCGTCCAGGCCGTGAAACTCGAACCAAGAGGCAACCGCCGTGCGGGCCAGCAGAACGGACTCGGTGAGCAGTTCGGCTTTGGTCATGTGGGAGAAGTCGACCCCCATCTTCAAACGGCCGCCGAGCAGCTCCAGGGCATAGCGGGTGTCCTGGGACAAGGGCGCTAGGGAATACAGGTTGAAGTCACCACTCGCCTCGCGTCGCTCGGTCACGAAAGCCAGCAGCTTGATGGCCGTCTCGACGCCGGACTCCGCGGCAACGTGGCTGATGGCGTGCACATCGGCCATCGACTGCAGGAAGACAGAATCGGCCGCGCGCATCAGAGCTTCATCCGTCACCAGGGGCGAGACGCCGCAGGTGACAGTGATGGGCGAGTGGGCAAACGCAGGGGTGGCTGCAAAGCGGGCGGCCCAGTCACGAAGGGTGGCCGCCTGCAGCAAGACAAAACGCTCGACAGGGTCAGCGGCCATGGCTGCCGGGTTGCGCAGCATTGCGGCAGCAAAGTCGCTGGAGGCGGTGTTCTGGCCGAGGCCGGGAACGTCGGTGACTTGAACTTCGAGCTCGGCGCTCTGAGCGTGGGAATGGAAGGCTGCGCCGATCTTGCGGACCCAGATCTCGTTGGCGGGCTCGCGCACAGTGTGGCGGACGTGCTGAACCGTCAGGCCGCCATTTCGGGCGGCGGTGCGCAGGAACCCATTTATGGCCGCGGAGGCGGAACTGGCTTCAAGGGCTGCTGGGGTCATGGGGCAATTCTCCGGGTTCGGCGTGAAGGTGATCGGGTGAACAAGGGGGTTTTTTGGGCTCAGTGCGTGACGAGGCCGCCCAAAGGCGTCGACTGACGCACGCGAGACAGAATGTCCACGCTCACCAAAAGCACATTGCCAGGCGCCGCGGCGATCAGATCCCGGATGTCTTGAGGAATGGGATGCAGAACCAGCTCTTCGTTGCCCACCCGGAGCATCAGCTTGTCGTCGACCAGGTTGACGTTCTCAATGCGACCACCCCAAGGGGTTACCAGACAGGCTTGTGATTTCTCCCCCTGTCCAGTGCGCAGGATGGAGAAGCCGACGGGAAAGGCAGAGGCAGAAGCCGGAGAGTTCTGGGTGTTCATGGGAGGGTGATCAATGGTGATACGTAAAGTATATCTACTACGCACAGTTGGAACCGTGACGAAATTGCAGCAAGGGTAGAGGATCGGCCGCGTGGATTCAAGCCTCAACCCCTCCAGGCAAAAAACCCAGCACCACCGATGTGGAGCCGGGTAAACAGCGCACTGGGTGCGCTGATTCCTTCCAAGGGGAATGGAGTTTCTTTAGCGGGTTGCGGCTTCAAGGACGCCGTCGGTCAAGCCTGCAGGGATGCGGGCAACCAGCGGCGGCGCGTGTTCGTCGATCTCATCGATCGCAGGGCCGGTGATCTCGCTCATCGAACCCGTTGCCCAGACATCAGCCCAGGAGCCGGTGGTTGCGCCCTTGGCGTATTCGGTGGCGCGCGCCTCGAAGAAGTTGGCATGCTCCACGCCGTTCAGCATGAAATCGAGCCACTCCAGAGGATTCTTCATCACGTGGAAACGGGGCTCCAGGCCCAGGCCTGCCAGGCGGCGATCAGCGATGAAGCGGATGTACTGCTTGACGTCAGCGGGCACCAAACCCTCGATGCCGCCCTGCTCAAACGCCAAGTCAATGAAGGCGTCTTCCAACTCGACCATTTCGTCGCAGATCCGACCGATCTCTGCCTGCAACTCGTCGGTCCACAGGTGAGGACGTTCGGCCACGTAGGTGCGGAACAGCTTGGACATGGACTCCACATGCAGAGACTCGTCCTTGATCGACCAGGTCACGATCTGGCCCATGCCCTTCATCTTGCCGAAGCGCTGGAAGTTCATGAGGATGGCGAAGGTGGAGAACAGCTGCAAACCCTCGGTGAAGCCGGAGAACACCGCCAGCGCGCGGCACACATCGGCCTCGCTCTCGACGCTGAAGTTCTCGATGTAGTCATGCTTGGCAGCCATGACCTCAAACTTTTTGAAGGCCTTGTACTCGGCCTCGGGCATGCCAATGGTGTCCAGCAGCAAGGAGTAGGCGTGAGCGTGCACGGCTTCCATGCTGGAGAAAGCGGACAGCATCATGCGGATCTCTTCGTTCTTGAAGACCTTCATGTACTTGTCGATGTAGGCCTGGCCAACGTCCACATCACCCTGGGTGAAGAAGCGGAAGAGCTGGGTCAACAAGTTGCGTTCGGCACCACTGAGCTTCTTGTTCCAGTCGCGAACGTCATCGTGCAGCGGAACCTCTTCAGGCGTCCAATGCATCTTGTTCTGAAGCTGGTAGGCCTCGAAGGCGAATGGGTAGCGAAACGGCTTGAAGTAGCCTTTGGCCTCACAGACGGTGACGAAGGCTGGCTTGATCAGGGCGTCCTGCTCGATGGTGGTGATTGCGTTCATGATGACCTTGGAAGAGAGTTTGTTATGTGTATAGGATATCAGAAACACTGATGCTTGACATATCCCACCTCTCCGCTCGGCCTTGACCAGGTCAAATGCCTGTTGCTGCCCGCGGCGCACACCCCGACCCCACCTGCCCCTCAACCCGCCAGGACCTTCACCCTCCCAGCTCGATTGACTTCGCGCAGCATTCCCTCGGCCACCGCACTGGAGCGAACCACAAGCCCCCGGAAGGACGAAAGGGGCTCATTTGCCACATGGAATTCAGTCGATCCACTGGGAGCGCTGTACTTCAAATGCTGCAGCCTGTCGGCGAAGCCAGCCTCACCCCAGGCGAGAAAAACCCAAGGCAGGTCTTGATCACCAGGCTTGACGTAGACCCATCCCGCATGGAACAGGTCCGCCGCCTGGTCTAGCCCAGGCTTCTCATCTTCTGCGGCGGGCTCCGCCAGCGCGATCGCAGGAACTTGCCTCAAGGGCTTTTGCGCACCGGTGGAGTGCAAGGGGTAGCAGGACTGTTGCAAGACCCTTGAGCGGGCACATTGCTGACAAACCACCGCAGTGTTCTTCAATGTGTTCTCGCCGCCCACAGCCAGCGGCTTTAGGTGGGCAAAGGCCGCAGTGAGCTTCTTGCCCAGAGATTTTTCGCACCAGTGGCACGTGCGGCTTTGGTCCATCAAATGACGCAGGCTCTGGGCTTCGATCTCGGCACTCAGTCCGCAACGTTCTGCCAGGGCATTGGCCTCGGTAGCGCTCTTGAAGCAGACAAAGGCGCCTCCGTGCGCCATGCGCGCAGCCTTTGTCAGCTGAGCCAGTGCGGGGCGGTCAAGAGCGGAGAGGGAGAACATGTTGAGGAAGGGTGCTCATTGAAAGCCTGGGATCCAGTTCACGCCCGTCCGGCGAACCAGCTCTTCATAGGAGATCGGTGCCCCATTGCGCGCGGCATCCGAGTTTTCACTCCAGTGGGCCCAGGCGCGCCCGGCGGCCGGGTCGAAGACAAGCTTGAACAGATGGGTGGGAACCCAGACGGCGCCAGCGCCAATGGTCTTGACCTGGGTGGCCGCATAGACCGGCGCGGTGATCACATAAACGGGCCCTTTGGCTCGGTTCGCGTAGCGCCGGGTATCGATCTCGATTTTTGCCCAGGCACCACGGTTGTGCTCGGCCGCTTGCGGGACGATGTTGGTGAGCGAAAACGACTGCGCCATGGATTGAGGGTCGGCCATGTCGGCCGCCGGCGCCATGTGGCCACGGTCGTAGCCGGAGCCGCGGTAGTCCTCCAAGGTGGCACGCTCGCGCGCGGGTACCCGGGCGTCTGCGAAGAAGACATCGGTGCGAGCTTCGTCGCGCGCTGCCTGCAGGCGCTCTCGCGTCAGCACCTCGGCCACATAGACGGGTGACTTGGACTTCCCGGAGTGCAGGACGGCGAATCCGTCAAAACACAGCGCGCGCGCCTGCAGCCCGGCGATTCCGGGGACTTCTGGGACGTTGGCGTTGTAGAACTGGTGTGCACACGCGCCAAAGTTGCCAGTGGCCGCAGGCATGCCAACCGGCGCCGGCGCAGAGCCGCTACCCTGAACTACCTGTGTGACGGTCTTGATGCGACCAAGGATATCGGCGGGGTTGAATGCAAAGGCACTGGTCGACAGAAGCCCGGCTAGGAGGCCGATCGAGAGTGCGCGATGCAGGTTGGGACGGGTGAGGCCGCAGAGTGAAAGTGAGGTCATGCGTAAAGGATATCCATCAGATCGGATAACGACAACGCAGGACCAGACCTGAGGCGTCAGGTGCGCGATCGGTCACTTTTTCGGGAAGCTCTCGATGGCAAAGAGCTGTGTGGCACGTTTGGTCACGTGAGAGAAAAGCTCCATGGCTACGTAGATCTGCACCTCGGTGTTGGTCGGATCATCGGCCGCCATAGCATCCAGAACAGCAAAGTGTTCCACGCCAAATTCCCTCCACTTCTGCTGGGAGGCATTCAGGCGCATCAAGCTAGCCGGTTTCATGCCTGCGGTGAGCGCCTCCAGGCTCTGGTTCATGAGGGCGTTGAGTGATGCAGTTGCGCGGTCAATGCACTTGACGCCCTCAGGGTTGCGCTTCTGAACTGGCCCGGTGGTGAGCACCTTGCCGCAACGGCTCATCGCGGCATTCGCGGCGTCCATCGGATCCACCTGGGCATGCGCTATGGAGCAGAAAAGCGAAAGGGATACCACGCCGAGGCGGAAATACAGCGATGCGAGCGGAGAGAGGTAGGTCATGAAGGCCTTCAGTGGGTGTGGCTCAGCATACAGGCCGGCAGCAGAGACAAAAGCGATGGCCGAAGCACTCAATCTGCAAGTGGATCGCCAACCAGAAACTCCCGAGTGCGCACCAGCACATTGTGGGTGGCGGCATCCAGTTTTGATCGGTTGGCCAGGAAGTGCTCCTTGAAACCTGCGATGGCTGCAGCCGGCGGTAGACCACTGTCTCTGGCTAGGTGATCTGCCAACTCCCTGAGGGCGTCGCGAAAGATCACGTCAGTGAGGTAGCGGGCTGAGCGAGCGTCAGTAACCGGGTTCACATCCTGGAGTGCGGGGTTGATATGGCGCACGAGGCAGATGCGCGAGGCCAGATCGGGCTGGGCAAAGAAGGGCGCAGCCAGGAGAGCTGCGGTGATTTCCTTGGCCCTGACCTCGCGCCTGGCGTTGTCCTGGGTCTTCAGTGCGGAGGACTTTTTGTAGTTCGTGGCCAACGCCTCCACATGCGCAGCTGAACGGAGCAGGACTTCGGCCTCCTGCTCAGACCAATCCTCCGTGCGGATGGCTGTGCGAAGCGCGGTGGCCACGCGGCCGAGTTGTCGCGAGCGCTTGATGTGCTCATCCGCAGACTGCAAGGGAGTCCGCGAGAGTTCTGCCGGGGTTTTCATCGGCGCAATCTCAGGATTGCGTGTAAATCACTCCACAGCGCAAGCCGTGCGGATCAATGAGTCGCTGACTTGTGCTTGGTAGTGTGAATGAAGTCCCACGTATTCATCCGCGAGCAAATGCCTATTCTGAGCTCTAACTTCAGCCAAAAACTGCGCGACTTCGGGTGTACGTTGGCTAGCTGCATCGAGCCATGCAAGACGTTCACTGTTTAGCACCGCAGGGCTTGCACCGATCATTCCGAGCACGACGAAAACGTATAGAGCGGCAATTAACACCGCAAGAAAGAGAGCAGAGAGCATCAAATATGCATTCACGTCGGGGCTTTCGGACCCCCCGAAGTAAGCGTAAATCATCAAGCCAACCCCTGGAACGCACAGGATCATGGTGAAAACGCTGAATCTCTGCAGCCGATTTTTGCGAGCAAGGATCTCAGCAGCGGATGCAGGTCTTGGACGAAAGGTCGTATTGATATTTCGCATCTTGAATGGGCCTTTATTAAGCTTGAAGACTCACAAACTACATGTGAAGCGCTCTAGGATCTCGCAGAATTATCTCCAAAATCTAAAGTGGACGTGAGGTCAAACTTTCATTTTTTGGGTTGCGGATTGATCCGGTGGAAAGCTGGATCGACACTGAAATAACGCACCAATATTGTATTGGCCTAATGCATTCTCTCTGTTTTCGCGTCAAAGAAGGGCAATAGCAACGCGTCGGCGGGTGAGACACCCTTAGGGTTTGCGCGGAGGCGGTGTTGGCGATTTGACTGGTGCGTCCGGCGCCGGCTCAGCCGCCATCTCCAGGCGGTAGTGATTCACAGCATCGAGCTTTTGCAGGTCGGTGAACGGAAAGGTGTAGTCCAGACCGAAGCGATCGCACACCGAGTCCCACTCATCTTGAAGAATGTCATCCACGTCCTGCAGCAGCGCCTCGCCGGTGGCGGACTCGACGACATTGCTCACCGAGGCGTCCGTGAGCATCGCGCGGCGCTGCTCAGGGGTCAAGAGCGCCCAGGCGGCGCGCAGGAGATCTTGCAGGTCGCCGACCTCATGCTCCGGCTCCGAGTCTTCGCCGTGTTTGCGGGCAAAGCCAATGAGATCCTCGACCAATCCTGCGTCGTCGAAAAGCGGTTTATCCATGGTGCTGACGCTTCTCTTTGTCTTCAGGCGGCCAGGGCCAGCTCATCGAACTGCGATTCCGAATACTCGGGACTGCGCTGGTAGGACAGAAGGCGGTATCGAGCCAGAAACGCCTCGTAGGCCTCCTCGGGCGTCATAGGCACGATTCGCTCAGGCATGGGCTTGATGCTGGTGTCGGCCAGAAGCTCCCAGGTCCGCTCGGTCTTGGGCATGAGGTCCCGTTGCTCGGTGGCCAGAAGAACCAGGTCGGCCCGCTTGATGCAGGGGTCGTGCTTGATGGGGAGTCCGAAGCGGTTCATGACCGCAGCTTCCACGCGCTGCTCGATCACCTTGTATTCGGAGAGCATGCGCTTCAGGGGCGAAGCAACGTCACCAATGAAGGCTTCGGCTGCGTCATGCAGCAGACCCTCCAGGGCGAATTCCTTCGGCACCACGCGAGAGACCAACAGGCTGTGCTGGGCAACACTGTAGAAGTGGCGCGAGTGACCGGTGAAGCGGCACAGGTGCGACAGCGCATGGGCGATGTCTTCGATGCCGAAAACGGATTTCTCCGGCTCCATGAAGTTGAAATAGTGGCCCGAGCGGGTGACGATGTCGGTACGCATGAAGTGATGCTCCAAGAGGTTGATTTCAGCCGGGAAGGGCGATCAGCCCTCGCAGGACAGGCAGGTCGGCTCGCCGCTGGAGATCTCCTGACGGGTGACCACCGTGGTGACGTTGTCGGCGCGCTTGATGGACTCGCTGCGCAGGTAGTAGAGCGACTTCAAGCCCTTCTTCCAGGCGTCGAAGTGAACTTTGTGCAGGTAGCTCACATGGACGTCGGCGGGGAAGAACAGGTTCACGCTTTGCGACTGGCAGATGAAGGTCTGGCGGTGTGAGGCGTGCTCAATGATCCAGCGCTGGTCCAGCTCCATGGCGGTCTTGAACACATCCTTCTCGTCTTGGGAGAGGAAGCTCAGGTGCTGCACCGAGCCTTTGAAGGCCAGGATGCTCGACCAGGTCTCTTCGTCGTCACGACCGTAGTCGGCCAGCAGGCGGGCCAGGTAGACGTTCTTGACCTTCCAGGAGCCGGAGCCGGTCTTGTGGGTGAAGATGTTGGCGCGCTGGGGCTCAATGGAGGCAGAGACACCACCGCAGATGATCGAAGACGAGGCGTTGGGAGCCACGGCCAGCAGGTGCATGTTGCGCACGCCATAACCCTTGCCGTCCTCGCACTCACCGCGCTCGATGGCCAGTTGGCGGGTTGCGGCTTCTGCCTGCTCTTTGACATGCTTGAACATGCGGCGGTTCATCGAAGTCGCCATGGCGGACTCGAACGGGATCATGTTGGCCTGCAGGAAGCTGTGGAAGCCCATCAGCCCCAGACCCACGCTGCGCTCGCAACGGGCCGAGTACTTGGCGCGGTGCAGGTAGTCGGGAGCGTGCTCGATGAAGAAGGTCAGCACGTTGTCCAGCATGCGAATGATGTCACCCACAAACATGGGGTCCTTCGAATACTCGTCGTGCTTCTCGCCATTGACCGAAGACAGGCAGCAAACAGCGGTGCGGTCCTTGGAGGTGGCTAGGGTGATCTCAGAGCACAGATTGGAGTGGTTCACGCGCAGGCCCAAGGCTTGCTGAGCGTAGGGCAGGGCACGGTTGGATGCGTCGATGAAGTGGATGTAGGGCTCGCCGGTCTGCATGCGCAGGTCCAGCAGGCGCTGCCACAGCTCCTTGGCGGACACCCATTCGACAACAGCCTTGGAGTTGGGGTCGATCAGGGGCCAGGCATCGCTGGCATAAGGGTCCTGGGTGCACTTCTCGATGATCTCCATGAATGCATCGGGAATGTTTACCGCGTTGTGCAGGTTCAGGCACTTGCGGTTGACGTCACCACCGGTGGGCTTGCGCATCTCCAGAAACTCAACGATCTCGGGGTGGCCGATGTCCAGGTAAGCAGCATAGGAACCGCGACGGGTCTCACCCTGGGAGAAAGCCATCACCTCGCTGTCCACCACCTTCATGAAGGGGATCACGCCAGAGCTGGAGGAGCCGGAGGACGTCTTGGCGCCGTTGGAGCGGATGGAGCCCCAGTAACCGCCGATGCCACCACCCACAGAAGACAGCCAGGCGTTCTCGGTGTAGTGGTCGGTCAAGCCCTCGCGGGAATCGCCAGGCATGTTCAGGAAGCAGCTGATGGGCATGCCGCGAAACTTGCCAGCGAAGCACTCCTTCAGGAAGTTGGTTTCATGGCTGCTGCCGAAGGCAACGCGGATGGGTGCATTGGAGAGCACCGGGGTGGCAAACATGAACCACAACTTGGATGCGTAGTTGTACAGACGCTGCGCATGAGCCTCGTCATCCGCCCAGGCAATGGCAGCACGCATGAAGGCATCCTGTGGCGACTTCTCATGGGGCAAAAGATACCGGTCATCGAGAGTGGCGCGACCGAAGTCAGTCATCAGCTCATCACGGCTGTAGTCAGGGGTCAGCGAAAAGGCGCTCAGCAGCTTGGTGTTCAGGGGTGCGTTCATGATGGATTTCCTTGGAAGAGCATTGATTTTGTATGTGAATAGGATATCAGATGCGCACAGTCAGCACAACTCAGCCCTGTCGTTAGGTCGTGTATTGCTGCTCGAAACCACCATTGCCCCGACCCAGATCCCGATCCTTCTGAACCTCCTTGCCTCCACGCCAGGCAAGCCTTCTTCCCAGCTCGACACACCTCGTCAGCACCCGCAATTGCTCAATTACCAGTGAATGAGATATACTGTAAGCACAACACAGGCCCACGCATGGGCACTGGACTCACGCGCCAAGGAGCCTCATGAAAGCAGACGCCACATCCATTCAGGGCACCCTCAGCCCATCACCCGCCGCGATCGCGGCAGTGCAGATGCTCCTCAGCCCCGCGCCGGGCGTCTCCTCTGGAGTGGTAGCTACCCGCGTGCGTGACACCCTATTTCTGGATGAGGCGGTCATCTACGAATGCATCAATGAGGCCGTGGGCGGTCTGGATGCGCACCGAGCCGAGGTCTTTCGCCGCCACTTGAGCACCAGCGAGGAATTCGGCGCATCCATCAAGCGGCTGACAGTTGATCTGGGTGTGGTGCTTTCCCTGGCCAAAACATTCGAGAGCGACGATGACTTCATCGACGCGGCCGGACTTCTCCACGACGTGAAGTTCTCGGCTCACGGCGGGCAGGTGGCTGATTTCGCTCTGCTGCTCATCGAGACCGACATGCAAAACGCTCAGGATGCCAAAGCTGGCCGTCCCAGTGCCGACGCCGTCCTGTACGAGCTGCTCGCGTACGACGTCATCAAGCGCCGCCTGCAGACCCTCCACGCTTTTGTGCGCGTGGCCAGCGGTCGCCTCCAGGCTGAAGCGCTTCACTGATCACTTTCCCCCAATGCGAGATGTGATCTCGTTTTTCGCGACCGAAGTAGGAGTCATCATGAGCAAATTCACCCAACTCCAGGCCAGCGCAGCATTGCAGCTGATTGCCGAAGACGATCTGGCATCGAAGTTTTCCGCAGGTGCTCGCCAGTTCTCCGTGGTCGCCGCCTTGGTCGTGGCCTCCGCAATCGCCACCCCCGCATCCGGACAAAACTCACCCTTGACGCCGTCCGCCTGCGCCAGTTTCGGATCGGGCATCGGCGCCATCCTCGGTGGAATCGCTGGAGGCAACACCTGGGAGAAGCGTGCGCTGGGTGCGGCCATTGGCACCTTCGGGGGTGCTGTTGCCGGGAACATGGCTTGTGCACCTTCTGAGGAGCAGGCGGCTGCGAAACAGCAACACCAGCAGCGGCATGTCACAACTCCCGCTCAGATCAATCCTGTTGCTCAGGCCGCCATGAATGGACGCAATGTCTCGCGCGGCACAGCCCATGCTCCGGTGGGCGTTCAGCCGGGCCAGTACGGCTACACCCCGGACAACACCAACTACTTCGCACCGGCACCTGCATCGTCGGCGCAGGCTCAGCTGATCCCGGTGACTGCGCCGGCGCGCGCGCCATCGATGGCCCAGGCCACCGTTGCTGCCGACGTGTTCAGGGCTCAGGCGGGCGCGATGAATTTTGAGCCCGTGTCCCTGTCCACGGCCGAAGCTCGCCGCCTGGAGCTCTGGTCGCGAGAGGTCATCGAGAAGAAGGTGGCTTTCAAGACCGCCCTGCAGAACCTGGAGCGTGGTGCAGCGACCAAAGACGACGTTGAGCATGCCCGCACAGCTTTCGAAGAAGACCGCAAGGCCTATGGCCTGGTCGTCTACCGCCTGACGCTGGGCTCCGACAAGCCCAACGTCTCGGAAGTCTCCCCGCGAAATGTCAGCCGCCACCTTGAAGTGGCCGCGGCGTTGATGGATGTGCCCACCGCCCGTGGTGTGACCTGGAAGCAGGTGGCCACCGCCGATCTGAACCTCGAGGTGCAGAACCCGGAATACGGGGCGGCATTGAATCAGAACCGCGCCGCCGCGCGCGCCAAGTAATCCGCCTCTCTCAATCAACAGTTACGCAATCATGAACAAAAAATCCAAAATTTATAGCTTGTGTCTGCTCGGCGTCGCTGCCTTTCTCGGTGGTTGCAACAGTGCCGGTTTCGAGAAGCCCTCCGCCGAGGTGGTGCAGGATCTGCGCTCCAAGAATCTTTTCAACCCCCTCCATTACTTCGCGGAGAGCGTTGTGGTGACAGACCTGAAGTGCACGGCTCCACACGCAGACCAAAAAGCTGAAATTGAGGCCGAGTACAAGATGATGGGCGCCAATGCTGCGGACTTTGTCAAGGCATACGCGAACTGCAGCTACACCTTGAATGCTGTGATCCGGGGTCGCACCGACCGGATTCTCTACAGAATGCCCGATCGCGAGGTGAAGGATGCCAAGCTCGAAAACGAGTTGTTCATCAAGGTGCTCAAAAACGGCGAGGCCAACTGGAAGCGGGCCCGAGGCGCCCAGGTGGTAACGACCAAGATGTCGGCGCAGCAGGCCGCTGCGAAATGATTTCAGTGCTGGACGTCCTTCGGTCCATGCCTCTCGCTGACTGGATGCAGTGGATTGGTGCCATCTCTGGCCTGGCCGGCGCCTACGTTCTTGCCAAGAACACTGGCAATTCCAAATGGGGCTGGTTTGGCTTCTTGGGGGCCAACATCTTCATCGGCGCCTTTGCCTACATGATCGGCGCCCATGCCCTGCTGCTGCAGCAGATCGGGTTCACCTTCACAAGCCTCATGGGGGTCTGGAAGGCGGACTTCATTTTCCTGCGTAGGTTCAAGTCGGGGAGCCGGCGGCCTGCCGCGCCGAGCTCGAATTCCATGAAGTCGACCGCTGCCGCGGCCGATCGGGCGCCGCGGCGCGCATCTGAAAGCTCGCACCGGTCCCAGTGGCACGCGCTTTGAGGATCCAGGCGCCGATAGCAAACCCTATTCTTTCAGGAGCCAGCAGCCCATGAAGCTCGTCCGCAGATCTGGCGCAAGACCGCGCGATAACCAAAGATCTCTCGTCTACGCGTGGGAGGCCTCGGCTTCACGAAACCTGTGCCGGCTTCTTGAGGGTGATCGCGGGATCCGTCGACACGACGTGTCCGAGTTCGAAAAGCTCGAAGAGTGCCAGGCGTACCTCAACCCGATCTGGAAGGCTGAGCGCGGCCGCTACGGGCGCGCAAACATTCCGGTCCCATCCATCGAGCGTCCCAACCGTGGCCAGCGCAGAGCGCTGGCGCACGCAGATCACCGCATCACGCTGCCCAAGTGGTCACGCAACCGATGGGTGATCCTAAATGAGGCCGCCCACCACCTGTCGCCCCGCGACGAAGCCCACGGCCCCCGGTTTGTCGGCGTCCTCATCGGGCTGCTCGCGCGCCACGTGGGCTATGACGCCGCCGAGCTCATGGCCAAGGCAGACGAAATGGGCGTCAAGTACCACGTCCGATCGATCGGCCTCGTGCCCGTGCAGACGCTCTCGCAAAAGCTCGCCCGCCTACTGCCGACCACTGAAATGGACGCGGCCTTCGAGCTCGACGTCAGCTGGCGCCAGGTCCGCGGTGCCGCGCTGCAGCTGGTCAACAAAGGCCAGGCCCGGTGGATCCGTAACCGCCTGGTCGAGATCGACACCACGTCGCAGGGCGCCTGGCTGCTGGCAGCCTAGAGCGCTCGAACTCACTTGCAGAGGGCACGAAATGATCACCAGCCGCATCCATCAGTTTGGGCGCGTCACGTTTCCTGATTTCATCGGAGAACGTGTCCACATGCGCGAGTTCACCAGGGAGGCTGGTCTGCCTGCTGACCTGCGTCGGTGGCAGGACACCGTGGATGCGATGCTCGACGGGGTCGAGGCGGATGGCCCCATTTACCTGATGATCGACCAGGCGCCAGTCCTTGCATCGTCGACCCACCGGCGCCCAGGGCTGCACGTCGATGGTTACTGGCATCCCGCTCAGAGCGATTCGGCTGCCGGGCGCCACACCGGTGTTCAGACGGGTAGTCATCGCCATGTGCATTTCGGCTCCAGTGCGGAGGGGCTCATCCTTGCGAGCAATGTGCTGGGCTGCGCTGCCTATGTTGGAGCCTATGAAGGTGTCCCAGGCGAAGGAGGCGACTGCGACCACGTCGACACCGGCGGCCTGATGAAGGTCGACCTGGAGCCGGGCCGTGTGTGGGCGGGGCACACGTTGAACATGCTGCACGAGAGCCTCCCTGTGGCGCGGGACTGCATGCGTACCGTGGTTCGGCTGAACGTGCCTGGCTGGATTCCGGCTTGATCAAGGTCTGCTCTTGAACGGTGGAGATCCGAAGCCGGGCGTGCCCATGGGCTGGCGATTGAACTGCCGAGCCCGCTGGGTGATGCAGCAGGACGCCCAGGGGTGTGGAGTTGCTTGCCTGGCCATGCTGAGCGGAGCCCCGTATGCGGATGTCCGGCGGCTGTTCATTGAGCGTGGGCTCGACAAGCCCCGCGGCCGCAGCAAACCGTTCGCATCGAATTTCCGTGAACTCATGGGTGTTGCAGCGAGCCTTGGCTTGAGCGGATCCATGCGCCGGTGGGCGGGGTGGGGCGCCGTGCAGGGGCTCGGGATCGTCAAGGTCCCATCAGGGGCGCCGCCGAACTGGCACTGGATGGTTGTCGAGCGAACTCGGGTGCACGGCCTGGTGGCCCAGGATCCTGCGATCGATTGGCCGGCTTTCGAAAATCCTCCCCTTGATGTCATGTACCGCCGGCCTGAGTCCATCAAGCCGTATGGAAACTGGGTCTCGTTTACCTGACTCGCCTACCGGCCAGTGGCAGAAATGGCGTGCGTCAGTTAAAATAATAGATAACAAATAAGTCGGAAGTGATCGAGTAAATCAATGAGCAACCTTCTCCCGCCCGGACAAAAACGCGTCGCACTTTCCTCAGTCACTGCAACGGCCTGGGCTCAGACGGCGCACATCTTCTTCCTTGAGTCTCTAATGAAAGCGCGCACCTGGAATCCCGGTGACCTAGCCTTCCATGGAGGGACATCCTTGCACTTGTCATGGCAGTCCAGCCGGTACTCTGAAGACCTCGACTTCCTGTTGGCCAGGGCGGAAGTGGACATGAAAAAGCTGGTGGCCAGCGCCGGCAAACTGCTCGAGGAGAGCTTTCGCCGTGTCGACCCGGGCTTCGAGATCGCCATTCGCGACAAAACCAAGGACGGAGAGCGGATGCTGGTGTTCCAGATCGTGGTCTCGCATCCACGGGTCGTTGGCAACACGATGGTCAAAGCAGAGTTCTGGCGCACTGACCGCGAGTACCTGATGAACTACCCCACGGAGGCGCGCCTGCCGCGCGCACCAGGGGACTTCGTGAGCCAGGTTTCGAGCATGGTGCCGGCAGCAACACTTTCCACCGCCTTCGCAGACAAGCTGGTTGCCTTTGCCACGCGTCCTCACCTGAAATGGCGCGACATCTATGACCTTTGGTGGCTGGGCACCCAGACCGCACTGAAGATCGACCGCGATGTCGTCAGCGACCAATTCCTTCACAACGTGACGGCCTACAACACGCTGGAGGGAAAACCGGCGCACAAGGCGCTTCTGGGTCTGCTGCAGCGCGATCGCACAGCTGTCATTGCTCAAGCGGACCCGGATCTGAAGTCGTGGCTGCCCCAGGGGGTCTGGGCGGCATTGCACCCAGCCGGCGTTGAGCAAATGGTCGACTTTGCGCGCGCCACACTCCAGACGATGCACGATCACATCGAGGCGCGCACCGCCAAGGCCGCGCCACAACGCAAGGCGCCTCGACCATGAGCCAGCAAGCGATCAAGGGCAGCCGCATCTCAGTGATCGAGCGCCTGCTGCCGATGCCCGAGGTCTTTGACCTTGGCATGTTCGTGATGGCCTCCGGGCTGGACAAAGAATCGGCGAAGGTGAACCTCTCCAGGTGGGCGTCCAAGGGCTACATCGAGATGGCCGGCCCCAAGGCGGGCATCTACTACCGCCGTCTGGCTGCGAGCATGGACCCGAGCGAGCAGCTCGAGGCTGCAGTGCGCATGTTGTATCCCAGTGCCACCATTTGCGGGCCGAGTGTCCTGCACCGGGCGGGGTGGACCACCCAGATTCCGCACCAGTTGCACGTGGCCATCGAGGCCAGGCCATCGGTTGCCCAGCTTTTCAACGTGGTGCTTTATGAGCGGCCGATCGAGTGGTTTCGCGCCATCCACGAGAACAAGGGCTTCGAAGCGGAGGCCGGCATCCAGCCGAGTGGGTTGCCCGCCGGCCTGCGCGCGCTCAAGCCGGCTTGGGCGCTGGCCGACATGTACGCCGCTCGAGACGGCTGGGTGCCCGACGACGATGACCTGGACATTCCCGAGGGCGTTGCGGTGGCCAGGGATCTGGCCAGGGCCAAAGAAACCCTGTCGCCAGACGTTGAGCGCGCACCGGCGGCGCCGCGGTCAAGGCCTCGCGCGCGACCTTGATCGCGCCGCACGTGCTTCTGCTACTGGGGCACCTCGACCCATGAGCCTTGCCAGGCTTTCACCGACTTCCCGGAGAGGCTTGTTGCAACCGGCGTGAACTTGCGCTGGTACTTGCGCCCTTCGTGCTCCACCACCTCACGCGACTGGGCATCGGGGAAGCGCTCATCAAGGGCCTTGAAAAGCTTCTCCTGATCGCTGAGCTCAATGACGCCGGCGGCCTTGAGCTGCGCTTCGATCTCATGCACCACGACCCGGGCGTCGGCGACCGCTGTCCGGTGCTTGTTGGGGTTGTTGCCGTCGTAGTTTTCCCAGCGATCCACTGCCTTTTTGAGGTTTGCGCGCGCCGCCTCGAGGTCTTCGATCGTGGGAGTGTGCTCAGATGTCATTTGGGGATGCGGAGGTTGGTTGCTTGACTCGATTTATCGTATATGAGCTTCTTATCTTGACTTTACATCGCACATATACGATAATCCGTGAATGCCAAAAGGCGCTGAAACCCAGTTCACTCCGTTCGAGGTCACCGCGGCGCTCAAAGCCCTGGGTGAGCAGCTTTCTCGCGCGCGGCGCGCGCGCGGCGACACGCAGGCAGTGGCGGCCGAGCGCTGCGGCCTGCATGCGCAGACGGTGGCGCGCATTGAGCGCGGTGATTCATCGGTTGGGGTGGGAAAGATCTTCACCCTCATGGCCCAGTACGGGATGGGCGCGCGACTCTTCGACCTGGCCGCAACCGATGAGGAAACCGAGATCCTTGCCCGGCGTCACCTGCCCAAGCGAGGCCGCTCGATATCATGACTTTCCCGCGCGCCTTACTCCCAGCTGGGAATCTGCCAGCGAGCCCCTATTGATTCAACAGGAAGGGCA
>LNFM01002394.1_pt1 | contig 47967 bp, 44 predicted proteins | sample 596031 | NCBI WGS metagenome assembly LNFM01 (sample SAMN04254537, study PRJNA301005) | activated carbon metagenome | isolation source: dual media filters at the Ann Arbor, Michigan drinking water treatment plant | place: USA: Ann Arbor
GCTTAAGGCCTCGACAGTAAGATCGACCGGTTGACGGCAATCGGGTGGGCGGGAACTCATGCAGTCGAGTTCGGGGTTGTATATCAGCAAGCTGGACCATGTCCGCGCGTGCGCGGCGTTCCTGGTCTATTGCTGGCATTTCGTCCACACCCAGGTCCCATTCGAGACCGTCCCCGCCTTCGCGCCGCTTTCGATGCTCGAAGAGGGCCACATCGGCGTCGCGCTCTTTATGACGCTATCGGGCTATCTGTTCGCCAAGATCATCGACGGCCGCCCCCTCGATCTCGCCCGCTTCTACCGCAACCGGCTCCTCCGCTTGAGCCCGCTTCTGTCCCTCGTGCTCGCCTATTGGGCTCTGCGCGGCGACATGGGCCTCGACAGCTTTCTGAAGGGATTCATTCTCCCCACTTGGCACAGCGGCGCATGGTCCGTTGCGGTCGAGTTGCACTTCTACGCCCTCTTCCCCGCGATCCTCTGGCTGCAACGCGGCCACCGCATTGGAGCGCTCGCTGCGCTCTTTGTGGTCTCGATCCTGACCCGCTTCGCCGTGTGGTCGATCACCGGCAGCGTCCAGGCCTTCAGTTATTGGACCATCGGCGGCTGCATCGATCTCTTCCTAGCCGGGATGCTCTGGCACGAACTGTCCAAGCGCGATGCGGTCCGCCGTCATGCTGGGCTATGGCTGACCACCAGCCTCATCACGACCGTCGCCACCTGGCACGCATTCAACATCACCGGCGGCTTTTACGGCACGAGCGACAGCCCCCTGTGGATCATCATACCGACACTCCAGGGCCTCGCGTTCGGTGCCCTCATCGTTGGCTACGAACACGCACGCTTCCAGCTGCCGCGCCCGGTCGATCGCGCCCTCGCGAAAGTCGGCGAGGTGTCCTACTCGATCTATTTGCTCCACTTCATCTTCTATCCGACCATCGTCAAACAGCTCTCGAACGCTGGCTTCGACATGACGAGCTTTCCCCTAGCGCTCGCCTTCGCGATCCTGACCTTCCCGCTGATCGTCGGCATCGCGATGCTCTCCTACCGCCTCATCGAACAACCCTTCCTGAAGCTCCGCGGCACCTACGACCGCAAGACCGTGCCCGCCGCACGCTCACAGGCCCTCACGTCCGCCGCATGAAGTCCCGCTTGCCAATCTCCAGCCCGTTGTGGCGCAAGATGCCGTAGGCCGTCGAGCAGTGGAAATAGAAGTTGGGCAACGCGAAATGCAGAAGATAGTCGCGGCCTGAGAAGCTCATCTCGTTCGGTCCGACTTTGATCGTGATCGGCCGGTCCTCCGACCCGTCCATCTGCTCCGGTTTCACGCTCGAAAGCAGCTCCAACGTACGCGCAATGCGCGCCTTGAGATCATCGAATGTCTTCTCCCCGTCCGCTTCCGCCGGCGCATCCACGTTCGCCAACCGCTGCACGGAAAGAGCCGCGAATTTGCAGCTCTCCTGCACCTGCCGCGTCAAGTTGAACATGTCGGGAAAAAGCCGCGCCGTCAGCAGCGTCTCTGGCGCAATCTTGCGTGCGCCCGCATACGCCGCCGCCTTGTCGATGACCCCGTCAAGCGCATGCAAGTGCTTCTGAAACGACGGAACGGCAATCTGATACATCGATACGGACATGGCTCTCTCCGGTTATGCGTTACCCCGCACCTACCCTGAAGCGTCCCCGCCGCCAAGTGGCGACTTCGTGATCTCGAAACATTCGGCATTCCGCCAGAACTGCCGGAAGCAAAGCGACCCGCCACGAATGGGAAAGTTCGATGACGCAATCTTCGGCCCGAAGGGCCAGGGAGCAAGGCGACCCACCGCAAGCGGTGCCCCTAGGAGGCATCCAAAGCGTGAGCCGAGTATCAGCAAGCGTGAGGTTTGAAACGGCCCAAAGGGCCGGGGAGCAAGGCGACCCGCCGCAAGCGGCGCCCCGCCGGAGTGCGCCTGATCGCGTAAGCGATCAGATCAGCGCGCGTGAGGCAAATATGGTGGGAGGTGAGGGGATCGAACCCCCGACATCTTCGGTGTAAACGAAGCGCTCTACCGCTGAGCTAACCTCCCGGAACAACCGGTGTCGTGTAAGCCCGAAGGGCCCAGGCGGCAAGGCCGCCCGGCGCAGGCGCCGCCCCCGCGGAGCCGGCCCGAGCGCACCGCGCTCGGAACAGCCGGCGTGAGCGATTTAATTCAGAGCATCCTTCAGACCCTTCGCCGGCGTAAACTTCGCCACCTTGGACGCCGGGATCTTGATCGTCGCGCCCGTGGATGGATTGCGGCCTTCGCGTTCTTTACGGGCCGAAACCTTGAACGTGCCGAAGTCGGGCAAACGAACTTCCGAGCCGCCCTGCAGCGTGGACTTGATGTGGCCGATCACAGCGTCAACGACAGCCGTGGCCTTGTCCTTCGTCAGTTCGCAATCGCGCGAAACCGTGTCGATCAAATCTTTCTTGCTCATGGAGATAGGTCCTTTGAGTGGGTGAATCGAAGGTGGAATGAAAATGTTCTGCCGCAAGCGGGCAAGGCGGCAGGATCAGATGAACACACCGCTCTTTTTCGGGTGGCACAAAGCGCCCAATCCCCATGAGCGTCAAGCGGAAAAACCGCCGTTTTCCGCCCCAAAATAGCCAGGATTGCGCGTTTTGGCGCACACGGACCGTCGTGAACACCTTGAAAAGAAAGGACCCCGCAGCGCTTCCGCCGCGGGGCCACGTAAACGTGCTTAAGACCATTCAGTGCGCGGTGATCCGCGACCCATCCTTGCCGGTGCCCTCAAGTTCAGCTGCCGCTTCCGCGGCAACGTCTTCCCAGGTGATGGCTTCCGGCACGCGCACGAGTGCCGCCTTCAAGACGTCCTCCATGCGCGCCACCGGCACGATGTCGAGCTTCAGCTTCACCTCTTCAGGGATATCCGCCAGATCCTTGACGTTCTCCTCGGGGATGCAGACCGTTTTGATGCCGCCGCGCAGAGCCGCCAGCAGCTTCTCTTTCAGTCCACCGATCGGAAGCACACGGCCACGCAATGTGATCTCACCCGTCATCGCCACGTCCTTACGAACGGGAATGCCGGTCAAGACGGAGATGATCGCCGTGCCCATCGCCACACCGGCCGAGGGACCATCCTTCGGCGTCGCGCCTTCCGGCACGTGGACGTGGATGTCCTTCTTCTCGAACAGAGACGGCCGGATGCCGAAGTCGACCGACCGCGAGCGCACGTAGGCGTTCGCCGCCGAAATCGATTCCTTCATCACATCGCGCAGGTTGCCCGTCACCGTCATTTTGCCCTTGCCGGGCATCATGACGCCTTCGATCGTGAGCAACTCACCGCCAACTTCCGTCCACGCAAGCCCGGTCACGATCCCGACCTGATCCTCAAGCTCCGCCTCGCCATAGCGATACTTCGGAACACCAAGGTAGTCCTTCACGTTCTCAGCCGTCACGCGCACCGTCTTCGTGTCGCTGGTCAGGATCTGCTTCACCGCCTTACGCGCAAGCTTGGCCATCTCGCGTTCCAGCGAGCGGACACCGGCTTCCCGCGTGTAGCGGCGAATGACTTCCATGATCGCCGCATCATCCACCGACCACTCGCTGGCTTCCAAGCCATGCGCGCTCGCCTGCTCGGCAAGCAAGTGCCGCTTGGCGATCTCGACCTTCTCGTTTTCCGTGTATCCGGCGAGACGGATGATCTCCATGCGGTCCAACAGGGCCGGCGGAATGTTGAGCGTGTTCGCCGTGGTCACGAACATCACACTCGACAGGTCATAGTCGACCTCGAGGTAGTGATCGCTGAAAGACGAGTTCTGTTCTGGGTCGAGAACCTCAAGGAGAGCCGCCGCAGGATCACCGCGGAAGTCCTGACCCATCTTGTCGATCTCATCGAGCAGGAAAAGAGGATTGGTCCGCTTCGCCTTCTTCATCGACTGAATGACCTTGCCGGGCATCGAGCCAATGTAGGTGCGCCGGTGTCCACGGATCTCCGCTTCATCGCGCACACCGCCGAGCGACATGCGCACAAACTCACGGCCTGTCGCATTGGCAATCGACTTGCCAAGCGACGTCTTGCCCACGCCGGGAGGCCCGACGAGACACAGAATTGGCCCCTTGAGTTTGTTCGTGCGCGCCTGCACAGCGAGGTATTCAAGAATGCGCTCTTTGACCTTCTCCAGGCCATAGTGCTCCGCGTCGAGAACCTGCTGGGCCTCGTCGAGATCCTTCTTGACCTTGCCCTTGACGCCCCACGGGATCGACAACAGCCAATCGAGGTAGTTGCGTACCACCGTCGCCTCAGCCGACATCGGGCTCATCTGCTTGAGCTTTTTGAGCTCAGCCAGCGCCTTGTCCTTGGCTTCCTTCGACAGCTTGGTGTTCTCGATCTTCTCCTCGAACTCGGAGATATCGTCACGCTCGTCGTTGTCGCCGAGTTCCTTCTGAATGGCCTTCATCTGCTCATTCAAATAGTACTCGCGCTGCGTCTTCTCCATTTGACGTTTCACACGCGAGCGAATCCGCTTCTCAACCTGGAGAACGGAAATCTCGCTCTCCATGAGCGTGTAGACTTTCTCCAGCCGCTCCGAGATCGTCGTCGTCTCGAGGATGTCCTGCTTGTCGGCAATCTTGATCGCCAGTCCTCGATCTGCGCGACGGTGCCGAGCACCTCCGGCGAAATCTTCTTGTTGAGCTTCACGTAGCTCTCGAACTGCGACACGGCCGACCGCGCGAGCGCCTCGATCTCGTCCTTGGCACCTTCGATCTCCGGAATCTTCTCGACTTCGGCTTCGAAGAAATCAGGGTTGTCTGTGTAGCGGACGATCTTTGCGCGCGCGACGCCCTCGACCAGAACCTTCACGGTTCCGTCCGGCAGCTTCAAAAGCTGCAACACCGAAGCGAGCGTGCCCGTCTCGTAGATGGCATCGGTCGCGGGATCGTCGTCACCGGCGTTCTTCTGCGCGGCAAGCAAGATGTGCTTGTCGGCATTCATAACCTCGCCGAGCGCGTTGATCGATTTCTCGCGACCAACAAACAACGGCACGATCATGTAGGGAAACACGACGATGTCGCGCAGAGGGAGGACCGGATAAAGCGTCTTGCCCCCTGCCTTCTCGCGTGCCGTCTTTTCTTCGCTCATGGCTGTACCTTTGACTGGAAGGCTTGGCTGGTGCTCTGGAAGTTTAATAGTCCGGAGGCTTGTCCCCAATGAGGCGGAGTGCCTCCGACCGGTCCAGAGCGGGCAACTGCCGCGCCACGTTCGCCGGCCCATCCCGGATCGAGACAAACCATTGAGTCGGGCGCGAGCCCGGAGTGAACATTTGGGGATCGCCGCGCCAGGATCAAGGAGCGACAGGGGTCCAAAGACGCTTATGCACCGCTCCATCCCAAGATCGGATGAAGACCGCTGGCTGAGCGCCAGCGGATGCTTGGCGGAAAAGCCTTAGGAAGCCGTCCCTTTTTCCTGAGCCGGTTCGGCGTAGATCCGCAGAGGCCGCGCTCCACCATCCACAACTTCCGGACTGATCACGATCTCTTCGACGCCCTTCATGGCCGGCAAATCGAACATGGTGTCGAGCAAGATGCCCTCCATGATCGAGCGCAGTCCGCGAGCACCTGTCTTGCGCTCAATGGCACGGCGGGCAATCGACTTCAGCGCGTCGAGCGTGATGGTGAGTTTGACGTCCTCCATCTCGAAAAGCCGCTGATACTGCTTCACGAGCGCGTTCTTCGGCTCGGTCAGAATTTGCACCAGCGCAACTTCATCAAGATCTTCAAGGGTGGCGATCACCGGCAGACGGCCGATGAATTCCGGGATGAGCCCAAACTTCAGCAAGTCCTCCGGCTCAACCTGGCGTAGCACTTCGCCGGTGCGCCGCTCGTCCGGACCCGTCACCTTGGCGCCGAATCCAATCGACGTGCCCCGCCCACGACCCGAGATGATCTTCTCCAGGCCCGCAAACGCGCCACCGCAAATAAACAGGATGTTCGACGTATCGACCTGCAGGAATTCCTGCTGCGGATGCTTGCGGCCACCCTGCGGCGGCACCGAGGCAACCGTGCCTTCCATGATCTTCAACAGCGCCTGCTGCACGCCTTCGCCCGACACATCCCGCGTGATCGACGGATTGTCCGACTTGCGCGAGATTTTGTCGATTTCGTCGATGTAGACGATGCCGCGCTGCGCCCGCTCGACATTGTAGTCGGCGTTCTGCAGCAGCTTCAAAATGATGTTCTCGACGTCCTCGCCGACATAGCCGGCCTCCGTCAGCGTCGTCGCATCCGCCATCGTGAACGGCACGTCGAGGATGCGGGCCAGCGTCTGCGCGAGCAGCGTCTTGCCGCAACCCGTCGGACCGACGAGCAGGATGTTCGACTTCGCCAATTCAACGTCGTTGTTCTTCGCCGCGTGGCTGAGGCGCTTGTAGTGGTTATGAACCGCGACCGAGAGCACGCGCTTGGCGTGGAACTGACCGATCACGTAGCTATCGAGAACGGTGCAAATTTCCTGCGGTGTCGGCACACCGTCACGAGACTTCACGAGAGTATTCTTGTTCTCTTCGCGAATGATGTCCATGCACAGCTCAACGCATTCATCACAGATGAATACGGTCGGGCCCGCAATCAGCTTTCGAACCTCGTGCTGGCTCTTGCCGCAGAACGAGCAGTAGAGAGTGTTTTTCTCTTGAGCCATTGCGTCTCTCGCACCCGTTTGCCGGGACTGAAGGCCGTTCGGAGCAGGTGCCCCGGCGGCGTAGAAGGAAACCTGAGGTTGGCGGGCGAACCATCCCCGGAATCTCCAGGTCCGATCACAGCACGCTAACGCTCGGCAGATCAAGAATGGATTAATCCGGGTCCAACGCCGATCGGACCTCACGCAACCCTATTACCACACAGCCCGCCGTCCACCTGAAGACCGCAGGTTACCTTAAGTCCCGGCCGTCAACCGGTGACAAACTGTGCCACGGGCAGGTGGCCGGACCGCGCCGGAATTAAGCCTTTTTGGCAGAAAACCCTCAGCGGGAGCACATGACCCGCCCTGAGCCCCATGCCCCGGCAAACATGCCCCAGCAAAACGGCGGGCGGCCGCCTCCTGTTCGGCATCAAGTGGACTTGACTTCGGCCAGCTTGCCGTCGGCTTCGTCCCGGCTGTTCAGAACCTTGTCGATAAGCCCAAAGTCCCTAGCCTGATCAGCGGTCATGAAGTGGTCGCGATCAAGCGTTCTCTCAATAACTTCATAGGCTTTGCCGGTGTGCTTGACGTAGGTCTCGTTCAAGCGCCGCTTCATTTTGACGATATCTTCAGCATGCCGCTCAATGTCGGACGCCTGCCCCGAGAAGCCACCCGACGGCTGATGCACCATAATCCGCGCGTTCGGCAGCGCAAACCGCATGTCCTTGGCCCCCGCGCACAACAAGAGAGACCCCATCGACGCCGCCTGCCCGATGCACAACGTCGCCACCGCCGGCTTGATGAACTGCATGGTGTCGTAGATGGCCATCCCCGACGTCACAACCCCACCCGGAGAGTTGATGTACATCGAGATTTCCTTCTTGGGGTTCTCCGATTCCAAGAACAAAAGCTGCATGCAGACAGACGACGCCATGTGATCTTCCACCGGCCCCGTCACGAAGATGATGCGCTCTTTGAGGAGCCGCGAGGGGAGATCATACCCGCGCTCGCCGCGCGCGGTTTGCTCCACCACCATCGGCCAAAAGGTGTTGGTCAGTGTGGCGATGGGATCGCGCATCGGATCGTGCTCCTCAATCAATCAGCTATGGTGTTGGCAGAAAACGGTAAAACCCTCAGAGACGGGGACTCGTCACATCGTCTCCAGCCTGCACTATATGGGTATCAGCGTCGCAGAATGAAGGCGACCACCCGTGCACCCCACGCGCAAGGTCAGGAATCGCTGACGGCCGCCCCACATTTCCGCCATCCGCACCCGCCCCGCAAGGCCCGAAACGCGGGCCGGAGGCGAAAGTCGGGACATCACGCCGCACTAAGCCTCGGTCGCGGCTTTTACCTGCTCATACAGCTCGTCGCGGCTGACTTTCTTATCGGCAATCTTGGCCTTGCCGATCACAAGATCCACGACCTTGTCCTCAAAGATCGGCGCGCGCAATTCCTGCAGCGCTCCTGGCGTCTTCTCGAAATACTCATAGACGAACTTTTCCTGGCCCGGATAGCGCCGCGCCGTTTCCATGAGCGCCATCCGCATCTCGTCCTGAGTGACCTCTACGAGATTTTTTGACCCAATCTCGCCGACCACGAGCCCCAAACGCACGCGCCGCTCGGCGATCTTCTTGTAGTCCGCCCGCAGCTCGTCATCCGGCTTCGCCGCGTCGTCGGGATTTTCGCCCTCTTTGCCCCGACCCGCCTCGACCTGCCGCCAGATGCCTTCGAACTCGCGGTCCACCAGCGACTGCGGCAGTTCGAACGCATGCAGTGCCTCAAGCTTGTCGAGCAGTTCACGCTTCATCTTAACGCGCGCCGCCTTGTCGAACTCGCCCTGGATCTGCTTGCGCACGAGCTCCTTGAGGTTCTCCGCACTCTCCGCGCCGAACGCCTTGGCCATGTCGTCGTCGAGCTTGGCCTCAACCGGCTTTTCAACCTGCCCAACCGTCACATTGAACACAGCGTCTTTGCCGGCCAGCGTCGCCACCGAATAGTCGTCCGGGAAGCGGCACGAGACGTCCTTCGTCTCGTCCTTGCCCATCCCCACGATGCCGTCTTCAAAGCCCGGAATGAATCCGGCATTGCCCAGAACAAGGCTCAAACCTTCCCCCGAGCCACCTTCAAACGACTCACCGTTGATGGTGCCGGCATAGGTGATCGTCACGCGATCGCCCGTCTCTGCCTTGCGGTCCGCGTCCGGCTCGAAGCTGCCCGCCCGCTTCAAAAGATCGTCGATCGACTTTTGCAGCGTCTCGTCGTCCACATCCGCAGACAGCCGCTCCAGCTCAATCGATCCGAAATCGGCCAGCGCAATCTCCGGCACCACTTCGAACGTCATTTGATAGGCAAGATCGTTCTTCCCCTCGATCACGCCGTTAATCTCGTCCTGGTCTTCCGACAGGGCGATGTTGGGCATCTGCGCGGGACGTTCCTTGCGGTCGCGGATCGCGCTCTCGCTGGTCTCGCGGATCGTATCCTGCAAAACTTCCGTCATGAGAGACCGGCCGTACATCTTCTTGATGTGCGCGATCGGAACCTTCCCCTTACGGAAGCCCTTGATCTGAACGTTGTCTTTCACCTGATCGATGCGCGAGGCAAGCCGCTGCTCGATTTCAGCCACGCCCACCACGACCTTGAGGGTCCGCTTCAGGCCGTCAACATTGGCCTCGATAATCTGCATCGTCCTTGCCTTTTTCAGCTTGTGTTGTCGCGCTCGGCCGTGGACGTCTGTCGCCCGGCCAATTCAGTTTTAAATGACGCGGTCCTCTGCGCCTTTCAACGGTGGTAGCATGTGGTGCGGGCGGAGGGACTCGAACCCCCAAAGCCAAGGCCACCAGAACCTAAATCTGGCGTGTCTACCAATTCCACCACGCCCGCTGGAAAACGCTTGCTAACGGACCGCACGTCCGGCCGGAAGCAGAGGGCCCGGGCCACAGCAGCCCGACGCTAAAATTCGCATCCAGCCAACGGCACCCGAACAGGGGGGCATATAGGCAGCACGGGGCTGCAAGATCAATCGCGTTTCTACCCTTGCCCTAATAAGTTGTAGCACAAATCAAAGCCGTCTTCGCGACATCGGGCCGCCTGCCCACAAGCCGGTCTAGGAAGGCACCACGAAAAAAGCCGGGCTCCTTGGGGGGAGCCCGGCTTCCAGGGGATCGCATCTTTGAGGGAGAGAGCGATTTACTTGAAGGGCGCGTAGCCGGCGTCCGAACCACCGAAGTGGTAGCGCAGACCGACCTTGATTTCGTGGGCAGCGATATCGTCGACATCGACGGCCGGGTTGACAAAGCCGGCGCTGTCGACGCGGCCCGACTTGACCGAACCCATGTCGATGTAGCGATAGCCGACGTCCAAGACCGCTCGATCCGAAATCTGGTAGCCGACACCCGCCATCACCGACCAGGCGAACGAGACGTCGCGATTGCCTTCGATCCGGTTCGTCAGAGCCGGGTTGCCGGTGAAGTAAACTTCATCCACGTCATGGACGGCCATGCCGATCCCTGCGCCGACATAAGGCACGAAACGGTTGAAGTTGCCAAAGTCATGATAAACGTTGAGCATCAACGTGTAAGACTGGATCGACGTGTGCAGGGGATCATCGAGCGGAACGCCAGGCCCGACCGGTTCAGGACCATTGACCGGGGGACCCGGATCGTAAATGCCTGGTTCGCCATCGAGTTTGCGGTCGCCGCGATAGCCGAGCATGATTTCGCTGCGGAATCCGCGCGAACCAGAGCCGCAACCAAGACCGCCCTCGGCCAGCCACGTGTTCTCTAGGCTTACGTTCGAAACCTCATCCGTTACGAACGTCGAGGTGATTTCATCCGGCGTCACAATCGCATCGCCATTTCCGTTGTCTGTGAATACACCGTTATTAACCGGCCACTTGACCGACGGATCCTGCGAGACCGAATAGCCGACATCGCCGCGGAAGTAGCACGGACCGGCAGCCGCCGCATAAGCCGGCGCGGCCGCATACCCATCCTTGATCGAGCCACCCAGATCGGCGGCAAAAGCGTCCGACGTCGTGACGGTCAGGGCCAGCGCGAGGACGGACGATGCCACCCCGGCTTTCAGTATTGTCTTCATTGGTCTACCCTCTAGAACCGGCGGTCGGCCCAACCCGACGCCTTCGTGTCTGTGAGGGCAATCTGCGCCCCAACCGGTTAAGTGCCGGTTAAGGCGTGTACAGAAATGAGACGAAGCTCTTTCGCCGCCTAGGCTGGTGGACGATCCGGCGTCGCCATCGGCGGTGCAGCCGCAGCTTTCTTCGACTGGAAGCGGCTCGCCAGCACATAAAACAGCGGCGTGAAGAGGAGCCCGAAGATCGTCACACCGATCATGCCGGAGAACACAGCTGTGCCGAGCGACTGGCGCATCTCGGCCCCCGCGCCGCTCGCAAACACCAACGGCACGACGCCGAGAATAAACGCCAGCGACGTCATGATAATGGGACGCAGTCGCGTCTTGGCCGCCTCGATCGCCGCATCGTAGCGGTTCATGCCCTGCTCTTCCGCCTGCTTGGCAAACTCCACAATCAGGATCGCGTTTTTCGCCGCCAGACCAACGAGCACGATGAGCCCCACCTCGACCAGAATGTTGCGTTCAAAGCCGCGCAGGTTCACACCGATCATCGCCGCCAGAATACAAAGCGGCACGATCATGATCACGGCGAGTGGCAGCAGCCAGCTTTCATAGAGTGCAGCAAGCAGCAGGAACACGAAGATCACCGCCAGCACGAACGCCAGCGCCGCCGTGCTTCCACCGAGCGTCTCCTGCAACGCGATTTCCGTCCACTCGAACCCAAAACCCGACGGGAGCGTCGTTTCCGCAAGCTCCTCCACGGCAGCAATTCCCTGCCCCGTCGAGAACCCCGGCTTCATCGCCGCCTGCAACTCCGCCGCTGGATAGAGATTGTAGCGCGGCACGCGGTAGGCATCCGTCGTATCCTGGAACGTTGCCACCGAACCGAGCGGAACCATGTCCCCTTCCGCGTTGCGCGTCTTGAGGTTTTGCACATCGCGCACGTTCAACCGGAACGGATTATCCGCCTGTGCGGTCACGCGGAATGTCCGCCCCAGCAGGTTAAAGTCGTTCACATAGCTCGACCCCATGTAGATCGACAGCGTCTCGAACACGTTCGCAATCGGCACGCCCAGCTGTTCCGCCTTCACCCGATCGATGTCCGCGAAAATCTGCGGCGTGCGCGTATTGTAGAGCGTGAACGCCTGCGCGATCTCCGGCCGCTGGGACGCCCCGCCCATCATGCCAAACGCCGCTTGCTCCAGCGCCTGCAGCCCCCGCCCCGAACGGTCCTGCACATAGCCCTTGATGCCGCCCCCAGTCCCGATGCCCGGCACCGACGGCGGTTCGATCACGAGCACAAACGCCTCGCGCAACTTCCCCATTTCTTTGCGGATGTCGCCGATGATGCCATCTTTGGTGAGACCCGCAGCGATCCGGTCCTCGAACGAATTGACTCGCACGAAAATCACACCCGCATTCGGCGCGTTGGTAAAGGTCGCACCATCGAGCCCCACGAACTGCACCGTCGCAAAGATCCCGGGCCGCGCCCGGATGAGATCGCTCGCCTTGCGCACCACCTCGTCAGTCCGATCGAGCGTCGATCCCGGCGGCAACTGAAACGCAACGATGAAATACGTCCGGTCAAGCTGCGGAATGAGCCCCGTCGGCGTTGCAGCGATCCGCCAATACGTCAACCCCAAGAGCCCCACGAACACCGCCAGCACCAAAAATGTCCGCCGGATCAGCTTGCTGGTCAGCCACGCATAACCGTTCGAAACCCTGTCGAAAAACCGGTTGAAGCCACTAAAGAACGCCCGCACCGGCCGGCCGAGCGTATGCCACAGCCCGCCACTCTCCTTGTGCTCCTCATGCGGCTTCAACAACAACGCGGCCAGAGCCGGCGACAACGTCAGCGACACGAACGCCGAAATCCCCGTCGCCGCAGCGATCGTGATTCCGAACTGCTTGTAGAACGATCCTTGCAGCCCCGTGATGAAGGCCGTCGGCACGAACACCGCGATCAAAACGAGCGAAATTGCCAGCACCGCCCCGCCGACTTCGTCCATCGTCGCATGCGCGGCCTCCCGCGGCGCCATCCCCTCCCGCAACCGCCGCTCGACGTTTTCAACGACCACAATCGCATCGTCCACCACGATACCGATGGCGAGCACCAACCCGAACAATGACAGCGTATTGAACGTAATGCCCAGCGCCGACATCACGGCGAATGTGCCGATCAGCGACACCGGAATGGCCACGATAGGAATGATGGCCGCCCGCCACGTCTGCAAAAACAGAATGACCACGAGCACGACGAGCGCCACCGCCTCGAACAACGTGACAATCACCGCATTGACCGACGCCCGAATGAAATCCGTTGGATTATAGACGATCGTGTAAGCGACACCCGGCGGGAAATCCTTCGCCAACCGGTCCATCGTCGCCTTGATTTCATCAGCCGTCGTCAGCGCATTCGAGCCCGGCCGTTGGTAGATCCCGATGCCGGTCGCAAATTGATTGTTGAGATACGCATTGACCAGATAATCCTGCGCGCCCAATTCCACCCGCGCCACGTCCCGCAGTCGCGTCACCGCACCATTTGATTCCGCGCGCACCACGATCTCTTCGAACTGCGCCACCTCGGTGAGCCGCCCGAGTGTCGTCACCTGGAGCTGGAACGCCCCGTCCGATTGTGCCGGCGGCTGATTGACCGAACCCGCCGCCACCTGCAGATTCGCCGCGCGCAGCGCCGCCACCACATCGCCGCCCGCCAAGTTGCGCGACGCCAGCTTTTCCGGATCGAGCCACACCCGCATCGAGAAATCGCGCGCACCAAAAACGTTGACGTTGCCAACCCCGTCAACCCGCGTCAGCACGTCTTTCACATTCAGCGTCGCATAATTCGAAATGTACTGCTGATCCCGCGACCCGTCGGGCGAGATCATATGCACGACCATCATCAGGTCGGGTGAGGCCTTGCGCACGACCACGCCCCCGCGCCGGACTTCCTCCGGCAACCGCGGTTCCGCCACCGCCACGCGGTTCTGCACCAGCACCTGCGCCATATCGATGTTGGTGCCCGGCTTGAACACCACGTTGATCGACAACTGCCCATCGCCCGTCGACTGCGACTGCACATAGAGCATGTCATCGACGCCGTTGATCTCCTGCTCCAGCGGCGTCGCCACCGTCTCCGCCACGATCTTCGCCGACGCCCCGGGATAACCCGCGCGCACGTTCACTGTTGGCGGCGCAATTTCCGGATACTCCGCCACAGGAAGGCGCATCTGCGCGATGCCGCCGATGATGACAATCAGGATGGACAGCACGGCTGCAAAGATCGGCCGGTCGATGAAGAAGTGCGTAAAGCGCATGAAAGTCCGTCCTCACCGGCCACGCCGGGCCCAAAATCACAAAAAAAGCCCGCAACGCCGACTACTTCGCGACCATCTCGATCTTGCCGTCTTGCGGGGTCACCTTTGCCCCCGGCCGTACCATCGGATTGGCAATCCCGTCGATCACAACACGATCATCCGCCCCCAACCCCGAGAGCACGACACGAAGCCCGCTATCGATCGCGCCGAGCGTCACCGGCTTCGGCTTTACGACGCCATCCTCGCCCACTGTGAAAACGATTTTGCGCGCTTGATCCGCCACCACCGCGGCATCGGGAATAAGCAGCCCGTCCACCTCCCCGCCGAACAGCTGCATGCGCGCGAACAGCCCCGGCTGCATCAAACCGCTCTTGTTATCGACGACCGCGCGGCCCCGCATGGTCCCCGACCGCACATTGAGCGCATTGTCGACGAAATCCATTTTGCCCAGATGTGTGAAGTCGTTCTCGTCGGAGAGCTTGATCCGCACTGGATTGCCCGTGTTGCGCGACGACTCCCGTTGCCCGGACTCGGCCAATCGCGTGTAGCGCAGATAGTCCGACTCCGAGACCTCAAACACGAAATGGATCGGATCCATGGTCACGATGGTTGCCAGCAGCGTCGTCGAGCCCGATCCGCCCGTCACCAAATTGCCAGCATCCACCTTGCGATCCGACAGCCGCCCATCGATCGCCGCCGTCACCTTCGTCCACTCAAGATTGAGTTCGGAATTCTTCATAGCAGCCTGCGCCGCCTGCAGTGCCGCCCGTGCCACCGATAAATTGGCCGCTCTCTGATCGAAGTCGCGCTCGGTCACAGCGCCCGAACGCAACAATGGCCGCGCGCGCTCCACCTCCGTTGATGCCAGCTCCACCTGCGCATTGGCCCGGGCCACTTCCGCCTTGGCACTCTCAACCGCCAGTTCGAATGGTCGCGGATCAATGGTGAACAGCAGATCGCCCGCCTTCACCATCTGGCCATCCTTAAAATGGATCGTGTCGATAAAGCCCGACACGCGCGGCCGCACTTCCACCATTTGCACCGCCTGAAACCGGCCCGAATACTCGTCCCAGTTCGTAATGCGCTTGGCGAGTGGCTTGGCAACCGTCACAGCCGGCGCCGGTGGTGGTCCGCCTTGCGCGGCAACAGCCCCGGACAGAACAAGGCTTGCGACAACCATAAGCGGCGCGATCCCGAGCGCACCGCGCGTAAAATGCGTGGACCACTGATAAATCATGGAAATCTCCGTTGAAGTCCCATGGGCACTTACAATCTGACGGAAGTCAATATCGGGCCACAGGCAAAGCCGTAGATCCCAAGGCCACAATGCCGCCGAAACCCGGACTTTATACGCCGCCCATTCACTGCTAGCTCATGCCTGCCTTGCGTTGCACGCAGAGCATCGGCCCGACCGCCGCGACGTCAGGATCGTTTCAGAACATCATGAGCAACACTCTCGACCGGCGCCAATTCAACGGCCTCATGCTCGCTGCCGCAGTCGCAGCGTTAGCGGGCGCACGCCCACGCCCAGCCAGCGCCGCCGGTCCTGAACTTGGCCCAGCCAAACCTTTTTCCTTCGATCATCTGGCCGAACGCGCCGCAGGCCTTGCGCGCGTACCGTTTATCCCACCACTCACGACCGCCAATGACGTCCTCAACGAGATCGACTACGACGCCTTCCAGCAGATCAAGTTTCGCCGCGACCGCACCCTTCACGTTGATCGCGACCGCCGCAATCCCGTGCAGCTCTTCCACATGGGCAAAGGTTTTCTCGAGCCCGTCCAGATTCATATTGTCGATGAGGGACAGTCCCGCGAAGTTCGCTACACCGCGAGCCTCTTCGCTAGCCCACCCGATCACCCCGCGCGCCAGTTGCCGGACGGATTGGGTTTCGCCGGCTTCCGTGTCATGGCTGAAAATCTGGACACAGACTGGCTGGCGTTTCTCGGCGCCTCCTACTTCCGCTCATCGGGCCCCTTCAACCAATACGGCCTCTCCGCCCGCGCGCTCGCCATCGACACCGGCCTTCCGACGCCTGAGGAATTCCCCCGCTTCAGCGAATTTTATCTCTCAGCTGATGCCAGCGGCCCGCTGACCATTCACGCCCTTCTCGACAGCCCGAGCGTTGCGGGTGCCTACCGTTTTTCCATCGAACGCCTCACCGACGCCCGCGATGTCCACCGCGTCGTGATGACTATCGAAGCCCGTCTATTCGCCCGCAAAGACATCACACGGCTCGGCATCGCGCCGTTCTCCTCCATGTTTTGGTACGGCGAGAGCAGCCGCAAGCAGGCCGCCGACTGGCGCCCCGAAATTCATGACAGCGACGGCCTTGCCCTCCACCTAGGCAACGGCGAGCGCCTCTGGCGCCCCCTCAACAATCCGCCGACCGTCATGACCAACGCCTTTGCGGACAAAAATCCAAAAGGCTTTGGCCTCCTCCAGCGCGATCGCGATTTCGTCCACTATCTCGACGACGGCGTCTTCTACGAACGCCGCGCCTCCACTTGGGTCGAACCACAGGACGATTGGGGCGAGGGCGCCGTCCACCTCCTCGAAATCCCCACCGACGACGAAATCCATGACAACATCGCCGCCTACTGGTGCCCCGCCGGCGTCTTCAAAAGCGGCGAGAACCGCACCTATCGCTATCGCCTCTCCTGGCTCGACGACATCGCTTTTCCGGAAACGCTCGCCCGGGCGACGAACACCTGGACTGGGCTCGGCGGCCGCCCCGGCCACAAACGCCCGCAAGGCGTGCGCAAGTTCGTCATCGACTTCCAGGGCCAGCCCTTCGCCAGCCTTGGCCGCAACGACGGCGTCGAACTGGTCGTCACGCCCTCGCGCGGCAAACTCGGCACGTCCTACAATCATCCCGTCGTCGATCAGCGCAACCGCTGGCGCGCCGTCTTCGACCTCGAGGCGCAGGGCCGCGAGCCCGTCGATATCCGCGCGTTTCTCCAGCGCAACGGCACGCCGCTCACCGAAACGTGGATCTATCAGTTTTTTCCTGAAGACTGAAAAGGCGCTTAAGCCGGGCCCGTCGCGACCGGCAGGCCATTGTCGCGGCCCCATTCCGCCCACGATCCATCATAGACCGGCGCATTCGTGTGCCCGATCACCGCCAGGGCAAACGACAACATCGCCGCCGTCACCCCCGAACCGCACGTGGTGATCACCGGCTTGGCCGGATCGATGCCCGCTTCTTTGAAAATCGCGATCAACTCGTCGCGCGATTTCAGTGTGCCGTCCGCATTGAGGATCTTAGGCGAGGGCACATTGCGCGAGCCTGGAATGTGTCCCGCCCGCAAGCCCGGACGTGGTTCAGGATCACGCCCCTCAAACCGCCCCGCCGGACGCGCATCCACGATCTGGATGTGTCCGTCCGCCACATACCGGCGCATATCGTCGATATCGCGCACGAGGTCGTTGTCTTTCAGCGGCGTGAAATGGCGCGCGGTCCGCGGCACCGGTCGGCCATCTTCCAACGGCCGGTCCTCAGCCTTCCACTTGCGCAATCCGCCGTTCAGGACAGCAACATCCTTGTGCCCCATGGCGCGAAACGTCCACCACGCCCGCGCTGCCGAGAACAGACCGTGTGAATCATAAACGACGATGCGCATGCCATCGCCGATGCCCATTTTCTTCATGCGCGACGCAAATTTCACCTGCGACGGCAACATGTGCGGCAGATCCGATGTCTCGTCCCGGATATCGTCGATGTCGAAAAACACCGCGCCGGGAATGTGCTCGGCGAAATACTCGTCCTTGGCATTACGGCCAGCGTCCGGCAGATGCCACGATGCGTCCAACACCACGAGGCCCGGCGAGCCCAAATGCTGCGCCAGCCAGTCCGTTTCCACGATCCAGTTGTTGGCGCTTTTGGTCACGTCACCGGTCTCCGTGCAATCGATTGCCGTCTTCCAAGCCCACCGGGCTCGCCTTCAGATAGGGTCTCTCGCGACCGGTTCCAGACCCAAAATGATCCGGCCCGAAGCCAAGATATAGAGAGGCCAAGATGTCAAAACGAATGGTGAGCCGGGTCGGGGTCGAACCGACGACCACATGATTAAAAGTCACGTGCTCTACCACTGAGCTACCGGCCCACTCGAGCGCTGCTTGTAGGGGGGCTTGCCATGGGGGTCAAGGCGGCCCCGGGGCACCTTTCAGTGCTTCTTTTCAAGGCTGTCCGCGGCGCAATCACGCGGGGCCCGCCTCCCGATCCAATTTACCGCCTGACCCGCTGCCACGGTTGGGCTATGACGGGGCCCCGCCTGGCGTCCAGTGTTCCGGCTCCGGCATTTGCTTGCCCGTCCAGCATGATCGAGAGCAAATGCCTAAACCATAAGGAAAACGAGCAAGTCAATGTTGCTCGTGTAGCTTTTGCATCTGATGTTTGATTACAACACCCGCCGCGAACGGGGACCAAACGTCGGATGCGCTGCACGAGCGCCACCCGTGATGGACATGCAGCCCGCCACAGAGATCGAACCAACACGCCCACAACCTGCCGCGCGCTCCGATCGGCGGGTAGATCGTCCGCGCGCCATCGCCCTGATGATTCTGGCTATCACGTTTTTTTCCGCCCTCGATACCTCCGCGAAATACCTCGGCCAGCACTACAGCCTGCCCGTGACGCAGGTCGCTTGGTCGCGATTCGTCGGGCAATTCCTGGCCCTTCTCGTTTTCGTGCCGGTTTTTGGATCCCTCTCCCTGACCGACCTCTTCCGCACCAAGCACCTGAAACTGCAACTCGTGCGCTCCGTCTTGATGGCCTCGACGACGGTCTTGAACTTCCTGGCGCTGCAAACCCTGCGCCTCGATCAGGCGATCACCATTGTCTTCCTGGCGCCCTTGGTCGTGGCCCTCCTTGCCGGCCCGTTCCTCGGCGAGTGGGTTGGCTGGCGCCGGCTCGTGGCCATTGGCGTCGGCTTCTCCGGCGTCGCTGTGGCCATGGCTCCCATTGATCTCCATGGCACGGCAGTCAGCTTCAATATCGGGGTTCTCTACTCCCTCGCAGCCATGCTCGCCTACGCGCTCTTCATGCTGCTCACCCGCTACATGGCGGCCTTCGATCCACCGATGGTGACGCTCTTCTACTCAATGTTCGTTGGCACCTTCCTTGGCGCGCCGCTGGCCTACCTCGCCTGGACCACGCCGCCCGACACCCAGGCGTGGATCATGCTGGCGAGCCTTGGCTTCTTCGGCGGCATGGGTCATTGGTTGTTTCTACACGCATATCGGCTCGCCCCGGCCTCGGCCGTCGCGCCGTTCCTGTATTTCCAGCTTATCTCTATGATATTATTCGGCTATATGGCTTTTGCCGACGTTCCAGATTCGCAAACCCTCACCGGCGCAGCCATAGTGGTCGGTTCCGGCATATATCTTTTCCATCTTGAAAGAAAATCAACCGAAGCGCCGAAGCCTTGAAAAAAACCCGTCGTTGAATCAGAGCGGTAAGGCCAATCCGTCCGCCCTGTCCTGATTTACGTCAACTCTATGTGTCAGCCCAACCTGACACCCCGGGTTGCTATGAGCAGCGTTTCGGTCCACGTTAGCCGCGACAACTTGGCACGAGGTCGACTGTTTGCCCCGCGGGGGCCCGGACCTGCCACCCATGGAGGGGCCTGCCATGCAGCAGCCCGAACATCACAGCAGCAGCAGAACCGGTGAACCTGACGACTGGGTGCGCCGGCTCACGATCTTTCTGGGCGCGCCCCTGGCCATGCTCGTCTCCGGCTTGGCATTGATCCAGTTTCTCTGAGAGAAGCAGCTGAAACTTTGGGCTCCGGTGGCGCGTAATCAACGCACGCAACCGGAGCCTTTTTCATGCGCTTTGCCGTAGCCATTGCCCTCTCCCTCGCCGCCAACACGGCAGCGCTTGCCGACACCCGGATCAACGGTGTCGTCGAACTCTTCACGAGCCAAGGCTGCTCGTCGTGTCCCCCCGCCGATGCGCTCATTGAAGACCTCGCACAACAGCCGGGCTTAGCGGTCCTGTCCCTCCCGGTCGATTATTGGGACCGTCTCGGTTGGAAAGACACCTACGGTTCGCCCGTCCACTCCGCCCGCCAACGCGCCTACGCGACCGCGCGCGGCGACCGGTCCGTCTACACACCGCAAGTGATCGTCAACGGCATCGAGCACATGAATGGCGCCGACCGAAGCGCAATCGAAGGCAACCTCAGCCAATACCGGTCGTCCCTCTCGGTGCCCGTCGATGTGTCCCAAGCCAACGGCACACTGCGCATCGCTGTCGGGGCCGTACCCGCCGCGGTGGCGAGCGCGAGCAGTGCGGCAACGGTCGTGCTCCTTCACTACGTCGCCCGCCGCGACGTCGCCATTGGCCGGGGCGAAAACGCCTCGCGTCAGATCACCTACACCAACATTGTGCGGAAGATTTCCAACCTCGGAAGCTGGACGGGCGCAGCGCGCACATTCGAGCTACCCGCGGAAAGCGTCGGCAGCACCCAGGGTGCCATTGTGCTGCTTCAGACCGGATCGCCGGACGCGCCCGGACCCATCATCGGCGCCGCGCAACTCAAACCCGCATCATAGACGCGGCGCCAAATTAGCCCTTTTGCGCCAAACGTGCTTTCGTTTCCTCGGCCCAAACGTCAAAGCGGCGCTCCGCGATGGCGGCCCGCATCGCCGCCATCAGATCCTGATAAAAGACCGTGTTAGCCCACGACAAAATCATCGCGCCCAGATATTCACCTGACTTCACGAGGTGATGCAGGTACGCGCGCGAATAGTCCCGCGCCGCCGAACACGAACTATCCGGATCGAGCGGCGCCAGATCCTCGGCGTGCTTTGCGTTGTGCAGATTCACACGACCGTCCCAAGTGAAGGCCGTCCCGTGCCGCCCGTTCCGCGTCGGCATCACGCAATCGAACATGTCGATGCCGCGCCGCACGCTCTCAATCAAATCGAGCGGGGTCCCCACCCCCATCAGATACCTAGGCTTGTCGGCCGGCAGATGCGGCAGCGTCTCTTCCAGCGTGGCCACCATCGCTTCGTGCCCCTCGCCGACCGCGAGACCGCCGACCGCGTATCCTGGAAACCCCATCTCGACGAGTGCCCGCGCCGACCGCTGCCGCAAGTCTCGATCAACTCCGCCCTGCACGATTGCAAACAGCGCCTGCCCCCGCGTCGCAGCACCCGCCGCAACCTGAGCGTCAAATGCCCACTTCGACCGCTCCGCCCAGCGCAGCGAGAGCTCCATCGCCCGCTCGACCTCGCCCCGCTCCGCCGGCAATTCGATGCACTCGTCGAACTGCATCTGGATGTCCGAGCCGAGCAGACACTGGATCTCGATCGAGCGCTCCGGCGTCAGCATGTGCTTTGAGCCGTCGATGTGCGACTGAAACTGCGCCCCCTCTTCCGTAATTTTGCGAATGGTCGCGAGGCTCATGACCTGAAACCCACCGCTGTCGGTCAGGATCGGCCCATCCCAGCGCATGAATTTGTGCAATCCCCCGAGCCGCGCGATCCGCTCCGCACCGGGCCGCAGCATGAGATGATACGTATTGCCGAGCAGGATATCCGCTCCCGCCCCTTTAACCTGCTCCGGATAGAGCGCCTTCACGGTTCCGACCGTCCCGACCGGCATGAACGCTGGCGTGCGGATCACCCCGCGCGGCGTCGCAATTTCGCCCAGCCGCGCCTGACCATCCTGCCCAAGAAGCGTGTACCCAAAAGTCTGTATCGTCTGATCCATGCCGCGTTCGATAGAGCATTTTCCGGAGAAGTGGAAACCGGTTCACCGAAGAAAATGCGACAAAAAAAGCCTATTCCGTTTCCGCCGCCGGGAACAGCAGGCTGGCATCGCCGTAAGAATAGAACCGGTATTCATGCGCAATCGCATGCGCGTAAGCGCCCTGCATCGTCTCCAGTCCCGCCAGTGCCGACACCAGCATAAAGAGCGTCGAACGCGGCAAATGAAAATTGGTCATCAAGGCGCCAATGACCCGGAAGCGATACCCGGGCGTAATGAAAATCGACGTCTCCCCCGACCAGGCGACAAGAGTGCCGTCTTCCCCCGCCGCGCTCTCGAGCGTTCTCAGTGATGTCGTCCCCACCGCCACCACGCGGTTGCCCCGCGCCCGGACCGCATTCAGCGCCGCAGCGGTCGCCCCATCGATCGACCCCCACTCCGCATGCATCTGATGCCCCGACGTATCCTCCGCCTTCACCGGCAGAAACGTCCCCGCCCCCACGTGCAGCGTCACCATGTGCCGCTCGATCCCGCGCGCATCAATCGCAGCTATCAGCCGCTCGGTGAAATGCAGGCCCGCCGTCGGTGCCGCCACCGCCCCGTCCTTCAACGCAAACATGGTCTGATAGCTGTCCCGGTCTGCCTCCCCCGGCGGCCTCTTCAGCGCGATATACGGCGGCAACGGCATCTCCCCCACCGCACCGATTGCGCGATCGAGCGCATCACCCGTGAGATCGAAGGCGAGTTCCACCTCCCCTCCGTCGAGCTTGGCCGACACCGTGGCGTCAAGCACCCCGAGCAGGCAACTGGAAGTGGAATGCCCGAACTGCACCCGGTCACCCGGCTCCAGCCGCTTCGCCGGCCGCGCGAACGCCCGCCACCGCGACCCATCCACCCGTTTGATCAGATTGAACGCCACCTTCGCCGGCACGCCCGCGCGCACCCGCACACCATCCAGCGCCGCCGGGATCACCCGAGTATCGTTGAAAACGAGCGCATCGCCCGGTTGCAACAAGTTTGGCAGGTCGCGCACGCCACAGTCGCGCATCGAGCCGGCGCGCGGATCGACCACGAGCATCCGCGCCGCATCCCGCGGTTCCGCCGGATAGAGCGCGATCCGCTCCTCCGGCAGTTCAAAATCGAAAAGGTCCGTGCGCACGCAGTATCACTCGTCAGCGTCGAAAAACGCTCCCGAGCTAGCACTCCCCCCCGCAATCGCACAAGTTGCTGCTACGTCAGTAGATCTCTGGAACATGCAGTTCGTCAGGCACCGGCGCACGCGCGTAATTCGGGCTACGCACCCGTTCCGGCAGCAGCACCAAGGGCCGGGCCACGTCCTGATAGGGGATCTGCGCCAGGAAATGGTTGATGCAGTTGAGCCGCGCGCGCTTCTTGTCGTCCGCCTCCACGATCCACCACCGCGCTTCGGGTATGTGCGTGCGCGCCAGCATCTCTTCCTTGGCCTTCGTGTACGCCTCCCAGCGCCTGCGCGATTCAAGATCCATCGGCGATAGCTTCCACTGTTTTATGGGATCGTGGATCCGCATGCGGAAGCGTAGGTTTTGCTCGTCGTCCGTGATCGAGAACCAATATTTGATCAGGATGATCCCCGACCGGACGAGCATGCGCTCGAAATCCGGAACCGAGCGGAAAAACTCTTCCACCTCGTCATTCGAGCAAAAACCCATCACGCGCTCGACGCCCGCCCGGTTGTACCAAGAGCGATCGAACAGCACGATCTCTCCCGCTGCCGGAAGATGTTCAGCATAACGTTGGAAGTACCACTGTGTCCGCTGCCGGTCATTCGGCGCTGGCAACGCCGCGACGCGGCAAACGCGGGGATTCAGCCGCTGCGTAATACGCTTGATGACGCCGCCCTTACCGGCCGCGTCCCGGCCTTCGAAAACGACGACGACCTTCAGCTTCTGGTCAACAACCCAGTCCTGCAGCTTGACGAGTTCCCGCTGCAGCCGGAAAAGCTCCTTGAAGTACACCGTCCGGTCCAGCGTCGAAACGCTAGGGTGCTCAGCAATATCGTTGAACAGCCCCTCCAGATGCTCGTCCTCGAGCTCCAGCTCGAGTTCTTCATCGAAGCTGTCCAAGAGCTCCGCCCTCACGCGCTCTGGTACGGCGCTCCCGTCCTTGGTCGTGTCGTTCACGTCGGTCCCCCGCACTCTGCTGTCATTTCAAGCAGGAGATCACAGTCACCATGTAACGGCCTTATGACAAAACCGGCCGCACTGCCGGGGTGCCCCCTTGCACGTCAAAGCGAACACGACCATCTTGGCGGCTCAACTGAGGAGACCGGTCATGGCCAAGGAAAAGCGTTCCACCAAGGAAAAGCGCAAGCCGAAGAAGGAAAAGCCGGCAGCCCCGAAGAAGTAAGCGGCGCTAGCTCCGCCTCCACTCGACGGCCGCAGCAACGGCGACAAGCACCCACGCCAAAATCGTAAGGCTGCCGCCAATCGGCGCGGCCATCGGGAACAGCTGCCCCACCTCGAAGCCCTTCAGCGCGATGTCGCCGGCAAACAGCGCCACGCCGAGCAGCATCATGCGGGCCGCCGCGCGCCACCACCCGCCCGACTTGACCGACCGCACCGCCCACGCCGCGACGGCAAGCACCGCCACCGCATGCACCATCAGCATCTGCGCGGCCGTCGCCATGGCCGGCGTCGGCACTCTATGCGCCGCCACAGCGGCAAGCGTCACGCCAGCCGCCCCCATGAGCGCGGCAGCCGCCGCAATACCCAGATCAGCCCGCGGCGTCTCATCAAACCGGCTCATGTGTCACGCCACGTCAGCGGCAACGCGCACCGAAACCATCTTGTCCGGCGACCGCGGCGGCTCGCCCCGCGCGAGAGCGTCGACGGCGTCCATGCCCTCGATCACCCGGCCCCACACGGTGTACTGCTTATCGAGGAACCGGGCGTCATCAAACACAATGAAGAACTGACTGTTGGCCGAATTCGGCATCGACGACCGCGCCATCGAACACACGCCCCGCACATGCGGCTCTGCGTTGAATTCCGCCGGCAAATTAGGATGCTTCGACTGGCCGGTGCCACGACCCTCCGGGCAACCCGTTTGGGCCATGAAGCCATCGATCACACGATGAAACGGGATGCCGTCGTAAAATTTTTCGCGCGCCAGCAACTTGATCCGCTCAACGTGCTTGGGCGCCAGATCCGGCCGCAGTTCGATCGTCACCGAGCCCTTGCTTGTCTCGATGATCAGCGTGTTCTCAGGATCCTTGATCGCGGCCATGGTTCGGCTCTCCGTATATGCGGGTTGATGTCTGTTGCGATTGAATGCAGCCGCGCTTAGGGCGCGATGTAGGCCTTCACGATTTTGTCGGGCTTGGCCGGCGGCTCGCCCTTGGCAATATTGTCGACAGCGATCATGCCGTCGACCACCTGCCCCCAGACCGTGTACTGGCCGTTGAGGTTCGGCGCATGGGTGAAGCAAATATAGAATTGGCTGTTGGCCGAGTTGGGGCTCGATGAGCGCGCCGCCCCCACCGTCCCGCGCTCGAACGGCGTCGGCGTGAACTCGGCTGGCAGGTCAGGATACTTCGATCCACCCATGCCCGTGCCGGTCGGATCGCCCGTCTGCGCCATGAAGCCCGGAATGACGCGGTGGAAGATGATGCCGTTGTAGAAGCCCTCGCCCGCGAGCTGCTTGACCCGCGCCACATGCTGTGGCGCCAGATCAGGACGCAGTTTGATCTTCACGATCCCCGTTGTCAGCTCAAGCACAAGCGTCTCTCCTGCAGCTCCAGCCCCAGCCCCCACGGGATTGGCACCCGTCGCCGGCCCGCCAACCTCCGCCGTCGAACTGTTGCCACACGCAGCCAGCGAAAACGCCAGCATGAAGAAGGAGAGAATGGCGGTAAAGCGCATGGGCATCGGCTCCTGAGGGCCTGAACGGAACGGAAAAGACGGGCTATTGAGGCACCCTTCACATGGCGCCCTTATGGCCGCTCCGCCCGCCCCTGGCAAGGCAACCCGCCATGGACCCGTCGTACAACCAGGGACTCAAGCCTTGCGCAGCGCCTTGTCCGCCAGCCGCTTGGCCACCGCCTTGGACACAAAGGCCGACGGATCGCCCCCCATGAGCGCCACGGCCCGCACGAGATTCGCCGCGATATGGCGCACGTTGGGAGATGCGGCGACGAACACCGTTTCGATCTCGTCAGCCATCTCGCCATTCATCCCGGCCATTTGCATTTCGTAGTCGAAGTCCGTGCCGTCCCTTAACCCCCGGAAAATGATTGACGCCTCATGCGACCGCGCCGCCTCCACCGCCAACCCCTGGAAGGTCACGATCCGCACCTCGGTCCCCGTCCGTTTGGCAATCGCCCGCGTCTCGTCCTCGAGCATCTCGACGCGCTCGCCCGCCGTGAATAGTGGCGCTTTACCTGGATTGGTGCCGATCCCGATGACGAGCGTGTCAACGAGCCGGCACGCCCGCGCGATCACGTCCGTGTGGCCGTGGGTGACGGGGTCGAATGAACCGGAATAAAAGCCAATGCGTGCTGCCATGCCAGCATCTAGCCCGCATCCCGCGCACCCTGCAAGGCCACGCGCCGGCCAGCCTTGGAGTTAACATAAATAGGGCACACGGCCCGCCCCACGAGCAAACGAAAAAGGCCCGCTCTTACGAGCAGGCCTCTTCTCTTCCCTCAGGCAAAGCCCAAGAATTTTACTTCATCGGCGCTTCAGCGTGCCGCGACCCGAAGATGTCCGACAGATTGAAGCGATAACCGAGACCAACCGAGAAGATCCACGGATCGATGTCGAGATCAGCGATGTCCGTGCCGTTGACCGAGACGGTGTGCTCAATCCAAGTCTTCTTCACGTCGGCGTTCAGATACCAGCCCTGGCCGATCTCAACATCGACGCCAGCCTGTAGCGTGAGGCCCAGCGCATCGTCGACCTGAACGTTTTGGCCGGCCAGCCCACCTACGCCGTCCTCGCTAAAGGGCGCGATGTACTGGATGCCAGCGCCGACATACGGCTTGATGCCGTTCATGCTGTCGAAGTGATATTGCAGCGTCAAAGCCGGCGGGAACACCCAAAACTCGGCGACCTTGGCGCCGTTGAGCTCAGCATCGAGATTGGCAAAGCAGCAGAACAGTTCGACCGCAAGGTTCTTGTTGAGGAAGTATGTCAGCGTCAGTGTCGGAATGAACTCGTCCTCGAGTTCCAAACCGGCCAGCGTGCTCTCATCATTGAAATTCACATACGTGCCCTGCACGCGTACCAGCATATCGCCGGCATAGGTGCCAGCCTGCGCCGGCACGGCCGCTGTCGCCATGGCACCCGCCACAGCCAACCCGGCCAGATAGGTCCTTCCACCCATTCCGATCTTCAGCATGTTTGTGTCCCCCAATATGAATGGCCGGTCTGAATGACCCTCGCAGGTCTCCTCGAAGGCCGGCCCGACCTCCACTCCATGCATAAGTCCGCCACCGGATTCTCCCAGCGCCACGGCGGTCCGTTGCCTGACCGAAATCAGCACTCCGAGAGTGTGCCCGCTGCTGTGGCCCCGCCGCCACGCCTCCGTTGACCCAGATCAACTCTCAGGCCCGCTGCGTCACCACGCGCCACCACCATTGGTCGCAGCCGCACCAAAACGTTGATGTCCATCAAAGCTGACCCCCCGCGATGCGCCGACCGTCATCTCGAATTCAGAGCCCAATGGCTCCAAACGGATCGGAAACGCCATGACACTCAGGGATCGCGAGCGGCCTCAAGGCCCCCATCGCGCACAGCCCCCCGCTGCGATGCAACGCGCTCCGGGCGCCTTCCTTGCCCGGCTCGCTGCCATTGGCGCGGCATCCCCTCTCCAAGCGACGCCGTTGAAACTGCGTCCGCGCCAACGCATTCCCCTCGCCCCAGCCCAGGACGATCTCATTTTCGCGCTTCAGTCTGGCGTCGTCTCCGCGCGCGTGGGCATGACCAACAGTGCCGCCGGTCTCATCACCCTCTATTTCCCGGGCGACGTCATTTCCGTGGGTTCAATCCCGTGCTTCAACGAGCGTATCCTCGTCGCGTCCACCACCGCCGAAGTCATGCGCTTCAAGAGCAAACAGTTTGTCAGGTTGCTCGGGTCCGACCCAGAACTTCTCGCCGCCTATGACCGCCAACGCGATCGCCAGTTGGCCCGCGCCGCAATCCACGCAGCCAACCTCGCCACCCTCGACAGCCCGCAACGACTGGCGGCCTTCCTCATCGAAATGACATTGGAGATCGGCATTCCGTCCGGCACGGCGATCTCGATCGATCTGCCGCTATCCCGCACAGAGATCGCTCAGCACCTAGCCCTCAACGCCGACACACTTTCGCGGCTCGTCTCGCGTTTCAAAGCCGATGGTCTCATCGCGCAAAAGAGCCGCCACCAGCTGTCGCTGAAGAATTGGCCCGCCGTTGCCAGCATGTGCCCGCTCACGCCCGCACTTCTCGCTCTCGAACGCAACCGGCCATCACCGCTGTCCTGACGGACCAACATCAGTCAGGCGGCCGCCGCCAGACGCGTGTCGCCCGCCCTACGTCTCCGCGGCATCCTCACTGACGTCGTCATCGCCATCCGGTTCCGACAATCGCTCAACCGACACCACGCTCTCCTCCGCATCCGTCTTGAAGATGCGCACACCCTGCGTGTTGCGGCCGGCAATGCGCACATCATGCACGGGCGTGCGGATCAACTGCCCGCCATCGGTCACGAGCATGATCTGGTCGCTGTCCTCGATCGGGAACGACGCCACAAGGTTTCCGTTGCGATCATTGACGACCATGGCGACGATGCCCTTGCCACCGCGCCCACTGGTGCGGAACTCGTAACTCGACGTCCGCTTGCCAAAACCGCGCTCCGAAACAGTCAAAACGAACTGTTCTCGCGCGCCCAACTCCGCGTACCGCTCCGGCGTCAGATCAGCACTCTCCTCCCCACCCTCTTCGGGGTCCGTCTCCGCCACCGCTGCTTCGGCGTCCTCGTCTCCCGTTGCCCGCCGCATCGCAGCCGCCTGCTTGAGATACGCTGATCGCTCCGCTGGCGAGGCGTCCACGTGATTGAGGATCGCCATCGAGATCACCTCGTCGCCATCCTCCAGTCGAATACCGCGCACGCCATCCGAATCGCGCCCCTTAAAGAGCCGCACTTCCTCCCCGATCAGGAACCGGATGCATTGCCCCTGCGCCGTCGTCAGCACAACGTCATCGTCGGGCCGCGCGATCGCCACCGACACGATCCGGTCGCCTCCGCTTCCCCAATCGGCATCGAGCTTCATCGCAATCTTGCCGTTGCGGTTGATATTCTCGAAATCGGTGAGCGAGTTCCGCCGGATATTCCCCGACCGCGTCGCAAACACGAGTTCCAGCGACGCCCACGTCGCGTCGTCCTCAGGCAAGAGCAAGATCGACGTAATGACCTCGCCCTCTTCCAGCGGCAGCAGATTGACAAGCGCTTTGCCCGTCGATTGCGGTGTCGCCAACGGCAAGCGCCACACCTTCATGCGATAACACATGCCGCGCGATGAGAAGAACAGCACCGGCGTATGCGTCGACGTCACGAACATCTGCGTGACGAAATCCTCGTCCCGCGTCGCCATGCCGGAGCGGCCCTTGCCGCCGCGCCGCTGCGCCCGGTAGGTCGAAAGCGGCACGCGCTTGATGTAGCCCTTGTGACTGACGGTCACGACCATCTCTTCGCGCTGGATCAGGTCCTCGTCTTCAACCTCACCCTCGATGTCGACGATCTCGGTCTTACGCGGCGTTGCAAACTGCGCCTTCACATCCGCGAGTTCCGACCGGATGATGTCGAAGATGCGCGCCCGCGACGACAGAATATCCAAATAATCCTGGATCTCAGTCGCAAGCTTCTTCAACTCGTCGCCGATCTCGTCGCGCCCCAGCGCCGTCAGGCGGGCAAGGCGCAGTTCCAGGATCGCTTTCGCCTGTTCTTCCGACAAACGATACGTCTCGTCCGCCGCCAACTTATGGCGCGGATCAGCAATGAGCTCGATCAGCGGCGCCATATCCTTGGCCGGCCAGTCGCGCGCCATCAACTGATCTTTGGCGTCCGCCGGCGACGGTGCGTTGCGAATGAGCTTGATCACTTCGTCAATGTTGGCAACCGCGATGGCGAGACCCACCAACACATGCGCCCGGTCGCGCGCCTTATTGAGCAAATACTTCGTCCGCCGCGTCACAACATCCTGACGGAACGTCGTGAACGCTTCGATCATATCCTTGAGATTGAGCTGTTCCGGCCGCCCCCCGTTCAGCGCAATCATATTGGCGCCGAACGTTGTTTGCAGATCTGAGAAGCGCCACAGCTGATTGAGCACCACGTCCGCAATCGCATCCCGCTTCAGTTCGATGACGATCCGCATCCCCTCGCGGTTCGATTCATCCCACAAGTCCGCGATGCCCTCAACGCGCTTCTCGCGCACCAGATCAGCCATTTTCTCGATCAGCGTCTTCTTGTTCACCTGATAGGGGATGGCGGTGACGACCAGCGCCTCGCGATCCTTCCGCACGTTTTCGACATGCACCCTGGCCCGCATCAGGATCGATCCGCGGCCCTTGTGGTACGCAGAGATAATGCCGCCGCGCCCGAGGATCAGCCCGCCCGTTGGAAAATCGGGACCCGGTATGATCTGGCACAATTCGTCGATCGTGATTTCGGGATTATCGAGATGCGCCTGACACGCGTCGATGACTTCGCCGAGGTTATGCGGCGGAATGTTCGTCGCCATGCCAACCGCAATGCCGCCCGCCCCATTGACGAGGAGGTTGGGAAACTTCGCCGGCAGCACGGAGGGCTCTTCCAGCGTGCCGTCATAGTTCTCCTTGAACTCGACCGTCTCTTTATCGAGATCATCGAGCAGATAGCTCGCCACCTTCTGCAGCCGCGATTCCGTGTAGCGTTCGGCAGCCGCCGGGTCGCCGTCGACGGACCCGAAGTTGCCCTGGCCATCGATCAGCGGCAACCGCATCGAGAAGTCCTGCGCCAGCCGCACCAATGCATCGTAGATCGCGAGGTTACCGTGCGGATGATACTTGCCCATCACCTCGCCGACGATGCGCGCCGACTTGACGTACTTTTTATTCCAGTCGAGCCCCAGTTCCTGCATCGCATACAGAATGCGCCGGTGGACCGGCTTCAGCCCGTCGCGCACATCCGGCAGCGCGCGTGAGATGATCACGCTCATCGCGTACTCGAGGTACGACCGCTTCATCTCATCGATGATCTGCACCGGACGAGTATCACTCGGGCCGTCGCCGCCGTTTTGGTCGTCGTCGCGATTGTCTGCCAAGGGTGTCCCTCATTGCTCCACAGCGGACTGATGCCCCGTCCCGCAAAGCCAAAACCGATATGAAGGTTGTCTAGCCCGCCACCGTCCCCGGAGCAACCACGCCCAATGCCGCCGCCCCGCGTTCTCCCCATGAACCAAAAAACCACTTTTATCATGCATTTTCAGATCGTTAATTCCGCATGCTTGGAAAAAGCAAGCCGCCCACAAAAGGTGACTTGCTCCCGACACAGTCCCGACCTATTTGCACGGCGATCGTCCAGGGCCCTGAAGAGCCCAAGTCTCGCGTGACGATGCCGCCGTTTCATCGGAAAGGCGGCCATAAATCCAAGGGGTATCAGACTATGCAGAAGCTCATTTTTGGCGCCGCCGCCCTCGCACTCTTCGCGACCGCTGCCGCTGCTGAACCCGCCGCAACCGCTGCCGGCGTTTTCATCAAGAACCAGACCGCAGACGAATACCTCGCCAAAGATCACCTCATCGGCGTCAAGGTGAAGGGCCCCGACGGCAAGATTATCGGTGACATCGAAGATTTGATCATCACGGATGGCAACACCGTCGTCGGCATTGTCATGGGCACCGGCGGCTTCTTCAGCATGGGCGAAAAGAAGATCGGCGTGCAGCTTTCCGCTTTGAAGTTTGAAGAAGCGGGCGGCACGCTGTCCGTCACGCTGCCGGAAGCGACCAAGGAAGGGCTCGATGCTGCCCCGGCCTATGAGCGCGCACAGCCCAAGAAATCACTCCTCGATCGCGCCAAAGAAAAAGCCATCGAGATGAAGGACAAGACATCCGCCTCGACGAGCGACGCTGTCGAAAAGGCCAAACCCGCCCTTGAGGACGCCAAGAAGAAGGCCGCCGAAGCCTACGAAGCTGCCAAGCAAGCAGCGACCCCGGCCTATGAAAAGGCCAAGGAAGCTGTTGGCGGCGCCGTCGACGCCGCCAAGGAAGCCGCCCAGCCCGCTCCGGCACCGGCTCCCGCCGCTCCCTCTCCCGCTCCCGCCACACCTTAATCAGGTTCGGGGTCAGACCCCCAATTGGGGGTCTGACCCCATTTCCAACAAACCCGGCCCGCAAACGCGAACGACGAACGCGCTCGCTTCGCGCTCAACACACCCCAACAAAAAGCCCCGCTGCATATCCGCAGCGGGGCTTTTTCTCTTCCCCCTCTCCCCATCGACTTCGATGGGGAGAGGGGTGGGGTGAGGGGCAGCCGCTTGCTCCATGCGGATGCTGCCCCTCACCCTAACCCTCTCCCCGTGGGGCGCGTCGAGCGCGCCTACGGGGAAAGGGGACGAAAGCGCGCCGCCGTTGTCGCAAGCGACGGCGGACGATCACAAACAAAAAAGCCCTGCCGCATCGCTGCGGCAGGGCTCTTGAAATCTCATCGGCTGAGACGCGGCCCTTAAAACGGGATCTCGTCATCGAGCGCCTTGTCGAACGACTTACCCCCCTTCGATGCACCGCCCCCAGACCGCTTCGGCGCGCTGTCATAGCCGCCCGAGGAACTCCCCGACGAACCTGACGCGCCATAGCCCGCATCCCCGCCGTACTCGACCTGTCCGCTCTCTGCCATACCGCCAGCCGCGCCGCGCGCACCATCGAGCATCGTCAGCGTGCCGTTGAACCCTTGCAGCACCACTTCCGTCGAATACTTCTCAGCACCCGATTGGTCTGTCCACTTGCGCGTCTGCAACTGGCCTTCGACGTAAAGCTTCGAGCCCTTCTTCACGTACTGCTCGACGACCTTGCACAGGTTGTCGTTGAACACGACGACCCGGTGCCACTCGGTCTTCTCCTTGCGCTCGCCGGTCGCCTTGTCGCGCCAGCTTTCGCTGGTCGCCAACGATAGGTTCGCAATCGAACGGCCGTCCTGCGTCCGCCGGATTTCCGGGTCCTTGCCCACATTCCCGACAAGGATCACCTTGTTGACCGAACCAGCCATATCGAACTCCTTGTTTTGAATCACATCAGGGCCGCCGGCACACCGCCCGCAACGCCACCCCCCGCAAAGCTGCGGTCAGAATCGAGTTGCAGCGACGTTAGCCCGCCGGGCGCTCTCAACCGCGCCCCATCAGCCTCTTGTCCACCGCTTTGACGCCCACCCACCATCCGAAAGGGCAGCACTCAACGATGTTCCTTATTTGTTCACCTTACTCTCGGCCGGCCACCCACGCAACCCCGCTCTCACCCCTCGTCCGCCGTGATCTCGACATGGCCCGCCGACCCATTTCCAAGACGCCACACGTAAATCTGACGGTCCGGCAGTTCCAGCTTTAACCGCCGCGCCAACGCGACCCCCGCCACATCGTGCGCCGCATACTGCGTATCGGTCCAGTTCGGGTTGGCCAAATCGTCCAGATTAAACGACCCGTCATAGCTCACAGCCCAAGCCTCCAGATCGGCAACGAGCGCGTCCGACAACGGCAAGTCGCGCGGTGATATCGTCCCGGATCGCCCCGGATCATGTGTCCACAGCGGATCGCATTCATACTCCGACATGACGAGAATTCGCCGGCTCTCCGACAAAGGCGGCCCGGTCTCATCGTCCTCCGTGTAGTTGGGAACCTCGAGGTCCTCGCTCTCGGCCCCAGCGCCAATCGCAGCCAGCGGTGACGACGCCAGCGGCCAATAAAATCGGAAGTGTCCCCACGCCAGCGCAGCACCAAGCACCGCCACCCCGCCCCACACCAACGGCCAACCCACCTCGTCTGGGCCCATCAATTTGCCCGTCCGGTAGGCCCACAAAACAAGCAGCGTGGCCGCCGCATAGAGGATAAACGCATTAATCGTCTGCTGCCGTCCCTTGGCATCCGGCGGATCGGCGGCATCGAAATACAACGGCGCCAGAATGAGCAGATAGACCGCCTGTCCGAGTGCCGCGGCCACAAAAGCCGCCGCCGCCCAATCGAGCCGCAAGACGAGGAACAGCCCGCCCGCAAGCACCACCACACCCGAGAGCAGGAGCCAAAGCCCCCGCGCCGTTTCCGCAAAAGGTGGCTTGTCGAGCGCAATCCCGGCGATGGCGATGTCCAATAACCGGCCGTGCAGCGCCGCCCGAATGCCGACCAGCCCAGCGAATGCGTAAAACGCACCGACCGCAATCAGCCCCACATGGGCCACGTTCAACGACTCCACGCACCACCTCGTGCTTGTTGAGGGCAGATGGAGCCCGCAGAAGTCATCCGATCCCCTGTCCGGTGCGTTCCGTCAAGCAACCTTCACCTGATCGAGGCCCCAATGCCACACGCCTTCACGTCAACCCTGCGTGCCGCCGCTTTTTGCCTCGCCGCCCTCGCGGCCATCCCCGCCGCCGCCGAGGAAGCCCACCTCCTCCACGACTTGGGCACCCGGCATCGCTTCGTTCAACCCGACGCCAGCCCCTACCCCGCCGTCGGCTGCATTGACCACCGCTCCTTGATGTTCGTCGTCCGCGAGACCGAAGGTGACGACCCCGGCGCGGCAAAACTCCTCGTTCAACGCGACTGCCGCCCCCTCGTGCCCAATGTCGACTACATCCGCTGCGGTCCCGGCGGCTGGGCCCACCCTGCAAAGGGCGACCGCCTCAGCTACGCCGCCTACTGCCGCGTCGGCGCCAACGACATCGCCCTCTACACCCTCGACCAGCAGATGAAACAAAGTGGGGAGAGCGCAAGCCCTCCCCGTTGAAGATCGCGATTGGGATCGTTTGTGATTAGTCTCCGCCGAAGTTAAAGCGATAATCGAGCGACAACCGAACCGATTGGATGTCCGGCTTCAATTCCGCGCGCACAAAGTCATTCGCGTTGACCCCGAATGGATTCCCCGGCAACAAATTGATCTGATCGCCGTCGGCGAAAAGATACCGATACTCGCCCTTCAGCGAGAGATTGTTAGAAAGCTTTGTTTCGAACCCGGAACCGAGAAAGACACCGCCAAAGGACCCGTTGTCGGCCAACACCAAAGAACCCGCCGGGCTGCCAAACAACGACCCCTGTATAACGGTATCGCTGAGCGACAAGTGCGAATACCCGATGGTGCTAAACAGCATCGTCGACGGCGTCACGAGATAGCCGACGCGACCACCGATCGACCATTCGTCCTCAATCTCATAATTCAAGCTGCCCGCGACAATGCCCGGCACGTTGAGTGAAATATCGAAGTCGCTGCTGTGCCGCGTGTAGTCGACGAACACGCCAAAAACGAACTTATCATCGTATTGACGATCAACACCCAACCCGATCGTAAATCCAGCGCCCTGGCTGCCCAGCGCATCCAACCCGAGGGCCGCGTCGACACCGAAACCGGCCAACGCAGGTCCGGGCGTCAACGTGAGTTCATTGTTGGCGAATGTATAAGCGCCACCAGCGCCCACATAGAACTGCGACCACGAACCAACGGGCGCCTCCACGGCTGCCGGCTCATCGCTGGCAGGACCACCAAGGCCGAAGCGATAGGTGAGCGCGACCCGCGCCGTCTGGATATCGGGATCGAGTTTCGTCGTGACAAGGTTATTGATCCCCACAAGCGGCGTACCGGGCAACAACGTGATCGTCTCATCGTCAAAGTCGGTGTACCGGTACTCGCCCTTGAGTGACCAAGCCTTAGACAGTTTGACTTCCGCGCCACCGCCGACGAAGTAGCCATCGAAATCGCCAACGCGCGCGAGCGTCACAGCCCCCAAACCGGTCGCACTCAAGTTGAGATCGCTGATATCAGCCCGCGAGTACCCGGCCGAAAAGAACAAGAGCGTCGAGGGCGTAACGAGATAGCCAAGCCGCCCACCCACCGACCAAACGTCCTCCACCTCGATATCAGCCTGCGCCGCGATGTTGAGCGGCGCACCGATCTGCAGATTGAGAACGTCTGACTCGATGTTGGCCCAGTCGTAATCGAAGAAGGCGCCCACAACGACCTTGCTGTTGACCTGATAATCCGCGCCCACGCCCAACGAGAAAAACGTACCGTCACCGCCGATCCCCGACAATTCCGCACCGAACGCGGGCGCCGGCACCAACGGTCCATTCTCGAAGGAGAGATCGTGGACAGCAGCGCCCATTCCCCCGCCGACACCGATGAAAACGCCGGTCCATTCACCGGCCTCAACCACGCCCGCGCCGGCGATCATGCCCAGCGCCGCAAGTGTAGTCCTCTGAAATCTCATGATGTTCCCGCCCCCACCAGTCACCGGCTTGGCGACAATCGACTTATTGCGCCTAGGAAAGACTGTTTCCTGCGATTCCCTCAAAAGACCTTGTAGTCAAAAAGCAACAATCCCCAAAATCACGCTAGCCGACGCATCAGATTGTCGACATAGAACCAACGCCCGGCGTGCGTGCTCTTGACGTTCGGCGGGCATCCTCTATCCCGGCAGAGGTGCACGGGCATCAGTGCTCGGTGCCTTTAAGACATCTTCTAGACGGACGATTGCTCACCGCCATGGCCCTCTACAATTGCATGAACTGCCCCGGGTACTGCTGCTCGTACCCCGTGATCCCGCTCACCAAGCGCGATGTCGAGCGCCTCGCCCGCCATCACGACCTTTCCTACGACGAGGCAAAACGAAAGTTCACTAAAGAGGCCCACGGCCACAAATATACGATGCGCCGCAAGAAAGATGAGATCTACGGCCGTATCTGCCGCTTCTTCGACACCACCGAGCGCCGCTGCACGATCTATCATGCGCGCCCTGCCACCTGCCGCACGTATCCTGGCACCGGCCGCTGCGGCTACTACGATTTCTTGATGCACGAGCGCCGGTGCCAGCGCGACGACGACTTCGTCGCCGTCACCAACCACGACAAAGATTGATCGCACCATCGAGAGCCGCAATCACACGCGACGATCCCGCGCAAATAGGAAGCGGATAACCTTCGAATAATCCGCTGAAATGCGTAGGTCAGCTCAAATCGTTTTGACCGCGAAGTGACCGGTGGACGCCTTTTGCCGGCCCGCACGGCACCCAAGATAGTCGATCAAGCGAAACGGTATAACGTGTTGCACAACCGGAAAAAAAACCGGTGCAGCCCGGACGGCACCGTCTTGCCCGGTGAGCCTGCTCACCAAAACGCCAACCCATTGCAAGGAGGAAACCATCCCATGCTGAAATCTGCTCTTCTCGCCACGTCCCTCGCACTCACCATGACGACTGGCGCCCACGCGCTCACCGTCAACAACAAGTCGGCCGCCGAAATCTCCATCGGCCTCGACCAAGGCGATAAGGAAACCGTACACAAGATCGCCGCCGGCAAATCCATGACATTCAAGAACGAGTGCGACGATCACTGTGGCGTCACCGGACCGTGGAATTTCTCCAAATGGGCCAAGACCGGCGACACGATCGACACCGACGGTAAGAGCCTGACGAGCGGAGACAAGGCATCCTAGACGCGATGGCAAAGCCCGCGCGAAAGGCCTCGTGCAACAAAAGCGAGCGGGCGGTGAGAGTGATCTCACCGCCCGTATTGGCCTCAGAGGATAGGCCCCACATCCGTCATTCGCACGGAGTCGAGCACTCGACTGCATCGCGCTTCTCAACCGAGCCCTTGATCGGCGAGAAAATCTCCTTGAAGCACTTGCCGCCTTCCTTGACGACGCGCACCACGGAGTTGCCTTTGATGGCCTGACAGACCACTTCCATGCCCTGAGCGATCTTGAACGGCTTCGGCACAGTCTCGTCTGCCCGCGCCGACGAAATCAAGAGATCAAGAATCCCGGTCGATTTCGGCTCCTCGCCAGGCTTCTGCAATTCGTTGTAAGCGATCCACTGATAGGCCGCCTTGCCGTCCGTCGACGACAGCTTCAACGCGATGTCGCCCGTCTTCGGACACGCGCCGACGTCCACGCGTGTACCTTCCGCCGTTGCCAGCGCCTTGTATTCGATCTGGCAGTCGATGTTCTTCACCCACAGGTCGTATTGAGCGAGCCGCTGCGGTACCTGACTGAACGGCACCTTGAATGTGTAGGCGTGATAGGCGGTGATCGCCGTCGGCACCGCGCCGACAATGGTCACCACCAACGCCAGGTTCTTCACAAACGAAATCATTCGATCGTAGTCGCCGCCAGAACGGGCGGGGACGGTGTTCTCGGACATCAGATAGCCCTCCTGGAAAGTCGTGCTCGAAAAACCCATGGTCGCCAGCTCCCGTGACGCGGTTATGGCGGAGCTTGTGCCACGGGCCGCCTGAACCGGTCTTGAGCGGCGCCTTCATCTGCCGTTCACCCACCCCAGGCGTCTCGCCCAACCATACCGGATCGCCGCAAGCCCACCAAGCCCGCTGCGCGCGGCTACTTCAAAACCATAATCGCTATGTTGAGAACCGGCAGCACCGTCGCCGTGATCCCCCAAATGAACCACTGCCGGTTGAGCCGCCAATACCGCTCGGGGATGTCACCGCCGTTCTCGAATTGCCGCGCTGCCTTCGCCTGCACGATCTGCAGTGGAATAAGCACGCCGCCCCAGATCACGCCGGAAAGCGTGAACAGCACCAATCCGTGCCAAATCCAGGATGTTTCCGTCGTCGACAACCCGGCCACCTGAGCCATCGCCAGCCCGGCAAGAAGCACCAGCATCACACCCGGAAACGTAAACACCCAGTCGGTCAGCGTCACCAACCGCTGCGCGAACCCCACTACCTCCGGCCGCCCCGTCCGGTCCGCCATCCCCTTCCACACCGCCGTCACGATAATGTTCCCGACGAACAGCACCACGCCCATCACGTGCAATACCTTCAAAATTGCATAGGTATCCATCGACCGCCCCTCACCCCCAATGTTAATGCCTTTAACATTGGCCCATGACACGCGCAACAGCCACTTGAACGCCGTGCCAGCAACAGCGCCGCTCTAAAGAGAAAACGGTGAAGGGGCGAACGCATGCCACTCTTGATGCAGAGGCGGCTGTCGCCGCATTTTGCACAACGCGCTGCGCAAACGCCGGTGACGATCGGACCCATCGATGGCATCGCGCCGGCAGAGACTACCACCGCCGCCTGCTATGCCGTTTTGCGCGCAGCAAGTCCGTTTCGGATCAATGCGACCGTCAGTCGGCAAAGCCGCTGTTCGAATATGCTTTGAATTGATCTTAACGAGCTACTGGCAAACTGCATTTGGAGTGGCGGAGACTGTTATGTTCGACAAGGCGGGTACTGCACGGCCCTGGCTGTTTCGCGCTATTCGCGGACTCGAAATGCTGGGCCTCCTGACGCTTCTATTCGGCTTGGCCTCTTCACGTTGGCTCGTTGCTGGCGCCGGTGCGGCCTTGATGGTGGCGTCATATCGAATTTTCCGCCGTCGTTTTCCCGTCGTCGAACAAAAGGACAGCGGTAGCATGGGCATGTCCGGCGGAGATTGAGCCCTGCCGTCACTGCCGACAATGCCGTCGGCCCCATGTCCATGAGCAAAGCAATGGAGGATGGGGATCCATCGCAAGCCCCGTCGCAAACATCTCTTCAACGGTGCTCCGGCACGCACTCATACCGCTGTATCCCCGGCGCACGCGCGCCGCAGCACACTCCGCCGAACATGACGTTCGAACCTGCCGCGTCCGCCCCCCTCGTCACCTTCGAACGCCGGAGCATTGCGATAGCGTTCGGGGATACAGCGCAAGGATCGTCAAAGAGACCCGACGATGCCGCAGGGCGGGTTAGCGCAGCGCAACCCGCCGATGCTGACAAAGACGAAGACGCTCCGTCACGACCTCACCCAGCCTCGGCGGGTCACGGCGCGCAAACTTTGATGCCGCTGCCGTTTCACGCCGCCCACAAGATCGTGCGCGCCTAACCCGCCCTACACGCTAACCCGACTTACGAAGGTCTAAATGCCCGAAGCAGGGCTACCTGCTATTCGGCTCAACGAGCTTGGCAAGTTTGCGCAACGACTCCTGCCAGCCGAGATAACAGGCCTCTACCGGGATCGCGTCCGGAACATTCTCCTGCGTGACCGTCATCTCCGTTCCCACCGACACGGCCGTCAACCTGACCGTCACTTTCATTTCTCCCGGAAGGTTGGAGTCGTCGAATGTGTCTGTGTAGACGAGCATTTCTCCGGGAACGAGGCTCACATAAGTGCCACCGAAAGAGTGGCTTTCGCCGGTCGTGAAATTGCGAAACGACATACGATGTTTGCCGCCTTCCTTCGCCTCAAGTGCATGAACCGTGCAGGTGAAGCCGAAAGGCGGCAGCCAACTCTCCACGGCGTCAGGTTCGAGAAAGGCGCGATAGACCTTGTCCGGCATGGCGGCAAAAACCCGGTGCAGGTTGATGGTGTTCGGCACGGGTTATGGCTCCTTGCTGATTGTGGTGGTGAGATCCACCAGCGGCACGAACCCGCCGAAGATCAGGCGTTTGCCATCAAACGGCATCGGGTTCTTGGCAGGGTCCATGCGCTGATCCGCTTTCTCGGGGTTCGTCATCCACTCCATCATCTTGGCATGGGCCGCGTCGCGTGTCGCCTAATCGGGCCATTCGATCCAAGAGAAAACTATCGTCTCGTCGTCTTCAGCCTGCACAGCCTTGCGGAAATCCGTGAGCTTACCCGCGGGGACATCATCCCCCCAGCATTCCACGACGCGGATGGCTCCCATTTCCATGAACACGCTGTCTCCGAGGTATGCGTGGTCGATGAACTTTTGCTTGTTGGCTGTCGGAACCGCGATCACAAAGCCGTCGATATAGCTCATTGGGTCTCTCCTTCAGCACACGTCCGTCACCGCGCCCGCCAGACTATGCCGACACAACGCCAAAGGAGCGAAAGCGTTTCCGCGAGTGGCCGGCTCATGATCGATTGCGTCGTCTGTCTTCTGACAGATCAACCCAAAACTTATCCTCGCCCCGTCCCCACTCCCCTATCCTCGCCTCATCCCACCGCATTCGGCAGGGAACAGGCTCGAGCTGGGATCCTGTTTGCGGAAGGGGAGCGGAACGGAGAGCCAGCAGAGTCAGCCTGCCTGGGGGACCGCTGCCGGCGGGGGAGTGAGAACCCCGTTCAACCTGTGTTGAGATGCGCGCAGGGTGGTGGCACCGACGCTTCGAAAAGGGGGCCCACCCCCGTCGTCCGTGGCAAGACCGGTGCGTCGCATCAGTCTCGTCCAACACAATCGCAAGCGTGCCGGTCTCGCCCCCTGCCTTTCCGAGGGGCCCGCACTTCAAAGTCGCCCGGCCACACTCCCGCACTCAAGCCTCGATAGTTGTATAGATCGCGCAAGCGACATCATTCTTCGGATCACCGGCCAACAGCCACATTGCGAGCGGCACACCCCGCGCGCTACGAACCCACGATGAGCAAGCAGCCAAAGTCCCCCGCCCTCCGCAAGCCTGCCGAGACGCACAAGGCCATCCCCGCGGGCGAAGCCCGCAGAACCATCCATGTGCGCGGCGCGCGCGAGCACAATCTGAAGAACGTCGATCTCGAGATCCCGCGCGACGCCCTCGTCGTCTTCACGGGCCTGTCGGGCTCCGGCAAATCCTCGCTCGCCTTCGACACGATCTACGCCGAAGGCCAGCGCCGCTACGTCGAAAGCTTGTCGGCCTACGCGCGCCAATTCCTCGAGATGATGCAAAAGCCCGACGTCGATCACATCGACGGCCTCTCGCCCGCCATCTCCATCGAACAGAAGACGACGTCGAAGAACCCGCGCTCCACCGTCGGCACCGTCACCGAAATCTACGACTACCTGCGCCTCTTGTTCGCGCGCGTCGGCGTCCCCTACTCGCCCGCAACCGGCCTGCCCATCGAAAGCCAAACCATCAGCCAAATGGTCGATCGCGTGATGCAGCTGCCCGAAGGCACGCGCCTCATGATCCTCGCCCCCGTTGTGCGTGGCCGCAAAGGCGAGTACCGCAAGGAACTGGCCGAGTGGCAGAAGAAGGGTTTCCAGCGGGTCAAGATCAACGGTGAAGTTACCGAGATTGGCGACGCGCCCAAGCTCGACAAGAAGTTCAAGCACGACATCGATGTCGTTGTGGATCGGATTGTCGTGCGCGCCGACATCACCTCGCGCCTGGCCGACTCATTCGAACAAGCCCTCAAACTCGCCGACGGCCTCGCCATCGCCGAGTTCGTCGATAAGCCGCTCGGCAAGGCCGACACCGAAGGCGCCAACAAATCCAAGAACGACACCCACGAGCGCATCATGTTTTCCCAGCGCTTCGCCTGCCCCGTCTCCGGCTTCACGATTGAAGAAATCGAACCCCGCCTGTTCTCCTTCAACGCACCCTCCGGCGCCTGCCCGCAATGCGACGGTCTCGGCACTGAGTTGCAATTCGAAGCCGAACTCGTCGTCCCCGATAGCTCGCTGTCACTTGCAGATGGCGCCGTCTATCCCTGGGCCAAAACAGGTGCCACATCGCCCTACTACGAGCAGACGCTCGACAGCCTCGCCAAGCACTACAAAGTGTCGATGAAGACGCCGTGGGAGAAGCTGCCCAAACACGTGCAACTCGCCATCCTGTTCGGCTCGGGCGACGAGGACATCGAATACACCTACTGGGACGGCTCGCGAAACTACAAAACCTACAAAGCCTTCGAAGGCGTGATCGGCAACATCGCGCGCCGCTGGAAGGAAACCGACAGCGAATGGGTCCGCGAAGAACTCTCCCGCTACCAGTCCGCCCACCCCTGCGAAGCCTGCCACGGCTACCGCCTCAAACCCCAGGCCCTTGCCGTCAAGGTCGGCGCCAAGCACGTTGGCGAAGTCTCCGAAATGTCGATCCGGGCCGCCAACATCTGGTTTGCCGAACTGCCTAAAAACTTCACCAAACAGCAAACCGAAATCGCCACCCGCATCCTGAAAGAAATCCGCGACCGCCTGCAATTCCTCGTCGATGTCGGCCTCGATTACCTGACACTCTCTCGCGCGTCCGGCACGTTGTCGGGCGGCGAAAGCCAGCGCATTCGGCTCGCCTCGCAGATCGGTTCCGGCCTCACGGGCGTGCTCTACGTGCTCGATGAACCTTCCATCGGCCTCCACCAGCGCGACAACGATCGCCTGCTCGGCACGCTTAAGCACCTGCGCGACCTCGGCAACACCGTCATCGTCGTCGAGCACGACGAAGACGCGATCATGTCCGCCGACTACGTGGTCGATATCGGTCCAGGTGCTGGCATCCACGGCGGCCGTGTGGTGTCACAAGGCACCGCCGCCGAAATCATGGCCGATCCCAAATCGCTCACCGGCCAATACCTCACCGGCGCCAAACTCGTCTCACCCCCGAAAAACCGCCGCAAACCCGATCCCAAGCGCGGCCTCAAAGTCATCGGCGCGCGCGGCAACAACCTGCAAAATGTGTCAGCCGAAATCCCGCAAGGCCTTTTCACCTGCGTCACGGGCGTCTCCGGCGGCGGCAAATCCACCTTCCTCATCGACACGCTCTTCAAAGCCGTTGCCCGCAAACTCAACGGCGCCCGCGAGCATCCAGCCCCCCACGACCGCATCGAGGGCCTGGAACATTTCGACAAGGTCATCGACATCGACCAGTCGCCCATCGGCCGCACACCGCGCTCCAACCCCGCGACCTACACCGGGGCCTTCACCCCCATCCGCGAATGGTTCGCCGGCTTGCCCGAAGCCAAAACGCGCGGCTACGAACCCGGCCGCTTCTCCTTCAACGTCAAAGGCGGCCGTTGCGAGAAATGCCAAGGCGACGGCGTCATCAAGATCGAAATGCACTTCCTGCCCGACGTCTACGTCACGTGCGAGGAATGCAAGGGCAAGCGCTACAATCGCGAAACGCTGTCCGTCACCTTCAAGGACAAATCCATCGCCGACGTGCTCGACATGACGGTTGAAGAGGGCGCTGAGTTCTTCAAAGCCGTCCCCTCGATCCGCGATAAATTGGAAACACTCGCCCGCGTCGGCCTCGGCTACATCCACATCGGCCAGCAGGCGACCACGCTATCGGGCGGCGAAGCCCAACGCATCAAACTCTCCAAGGAACTCTCCAAGCGCGCCACCGGCCGCACGCTCTACATTCTCGACGAACCAACCACCGGCCTCCACTTCCACGACGTGGCCAAACTCCTCGAAGTCCTCCACGAGCTGGTCGATGCAGGCAACACCGTCGTCGTCATCGAGCACAATTTGGAAGTCATCAAAACCGCCGACTGGATCATCGACCTGGGCCCTGAAGGCGGCGACGGCGGCGGCAAAATCGTCGCCCTCGGCACCCCTGAGGACGTGGCCAAAGTGAAGGACAGCTACACCGGCCACTACCTCAAAGACCTCCTCGCCCGCCGCCCCACGGTCGCAGCCGGCCCCGTCACGAAACCAAAGACGGTGAAAAAGTCGGCCTGATGCAACCCTCCGCTGAAATCCGCATCCCCCCGCGACAATCGATGGTGTAAGATCAGCCCATCCTCTCGCCTCAAGGGAGCCGTTCTGTTCGCCCTCGCGCTGGCCGCACCGCCCGCACGCGCGCAAGCGGAGGATCGCGGCTACGGCGGCCCCGCCACCGTCGGCCCCAACTTCTCGACCGGTAAGCAATCCGCCCCGCCCGACTACGGCACCGGCGCTTCGAAGACGAAGCCCGCCTACAAGAAGCCGTCCGCCGCCAAAAAGCAGGCACCGCCTAAGTCCAAATCCGCCGCCAAGCCCTCGAAGGCAAAGTCCACGTCCAAAACGGTGCAAAAGCCCTCCGAGCCTAAGGCCGTCGCCAAGGCCACCCCGTCGAAAGAAGAGCCGAGCGACACGAACGCCAGCACCGCATCCGCGACCACCAAATCAGACGAGCCCACCGCCGCGACGCCCGAGAACACCAGCGCGACCACCGCCGCCAAGCCCGAAACCTGCCGCCGCTTCGACGCGACCACCAGCACCACCGTCGAAGTCGCCTGCAACTAGCCCCCGCTGACCTGCGCAGTGTGGGCCAAAATCAAACCAGCCCAATCGGCGCAAAGCGCCCAGCGCACAAGGTGCGCCGCGGCAAGCCGCGCCCCCGCGGAGCCGGCCCGGGCGCGAAGCGTCCGGTCACGGCCTCGAATTTCTTCGGCGATCAGAGGACTTAAGCGTATCCCCGCAGTCGGAGCGGGGCCGATAATCAGGTAGAATCTGATTCGCCAGCTTCGCAGGACACCCCGCATCATGATCGCCCGCCTCGCCGCCGTTCTTTGCTGCCTTTTGGCCAGCGCGGCCCTCGCCCCCGCAGCGCACGCGCAATCGCGCGACCTGAAAACGTGGGGCGGCCCGCCGAACATCGGCCTCGATTTCAAAACCGGCAACAGCTACGGCGTCTCAGACTTCGGCGCCGCCGGACCGGAAAAGCCGAAAAAGCGTCGCGTCGTCCGCGCGCGCGGCAACCGTAAAACGCCACCGACGGAGACCGCCTCAGCCCACCTCAAAAACCCACCGCTCCCCGAACCCAATCCCGCGCGCCTGAGCGCCGCCCGCACCGTCACCAAAACCGCCGCGACGCAAGCCACCACCGGAACCGCAACGGACGCCTCCCCCGTCGAAACCGGCACCCTCTCCCCCCTCGACCTCGGCCCCGTCCCCTGCCGCAAATACGACCCCACCACCGGCAGAACGATTGAGGTGCGGTGTAGGTAGTTTCCAATGGGCTGTGGCTCGCCCCTAGAGCTTTCGCTTCTCGACTTGAGAATCGCCTTCGTTCTACCTATGTTCCAATCTCGGACGCGGTTTACACGCCGCGAACGGGAGGACACTTAGATGCTTCAATTTGTACAACAGAGCCTGTTTGATTCGCCCGCACAGACCCTGGTGAACACAGTCAATACGGTCGGTGTCATGGGAAAGGGTATCGCAAAGGAGTTTAAGCAGCGATATCCGAAAATGTTCGTCGAATATCGCACGCTTTGCGATAAGCATCAGTTGATACCGGGGGCACTGCATCTATGGCGCGGACCAGACAAGTGGGTGTTAAATTTTCCCACAAAAACCACTTGGAAGAAGGCAAGTAAAATTGAATATATTGAAGAAGGATTAGCAACTTTTCGCGACAATTACACAAGACTGGGTATCCGCTCAATCGCATTTCCACCTCTTGGTTGCGGCAACGGAAATCTGAACTGGGCAGAAGTTAAACCCCTTATGGTTCGATACCTCTGCAGTTTAGACATTCCAGTATGGATACATGAGAAGCACGTCGCTTCTAGCTTTCAGCCCGAGCAAGATGAGTTCTTCGCCAAACGTGCTCCGGCGTCATATGACGAATTCAAATCAGACCTAAGGGCCATTGCGCTGGAACGCAAGGGACGTTTTCAGCACTTCGTCGGGAATTGGCATTTTCAAGCAGAATTTAGCGCCATTGACAGTCAGCTACATATCTATTTGGACGGCGAATATATTTTGCCGGACGAATACATCGAGTTAGCTTGGATAGGCCTGCAATTGGGCGTGCTTACACTTGAGCATTTTGGCGAACCGGTGAGCCAACGCTTCGGAGGATATCTTCTGCCCCTTATTCAAGCTTTGCCTTATGTAAAACCCATCGGCATACGTAAGGAATCCGGTGGGATCGAAACCTTGATCTCAGGACTTTATATCGTCGAGGCAACAGGGCTCGGCTTCGATGAGTATCAATCCAAAACGGCCGCCTAATGCCAATAAGCGAAGACCGCGCATCACGGCACTACAGCCATTGGAGTAGACATTGCGCTCGTCCCTTCTGGCCGAAGTATTTGTTCCATCATGCCCATGTGACTGCCGTGGCACAGTCTCTTCTGGATGGCGAACTGCGTTCACGGGCATCACAACCGCACCTCGTTCACGATGTCGCCAATCAAGCAGCCATTGCTAGCAATCCCGCAGTCCTTGACTTTGTACGATTATATTTCAGGCCACTCACTGATTTTCATTTGAGCACAGAAGGAATTAAACTCCGGACCGACCCCTTTCGTATGAATTGCCATATGAGCATTCCCATCGCTCTTTTGTTTAATTTTGAGAAAGTGATCACGCGTGTTGGTGTAGGTTTCTCGGGACGGAAGTTAGCTCACAACGGGACGTCCCCCTCATTTTGCGAAGGCGACTTCGACAAGATCGACTTTTCGAGCGTCTACCACGAAGGGCCTTTATCCAGCGCGCGCCGAAAAGACGTGAATGATCAGCGGATGGGAGAGGTCGTTGTTCCGTCTATTTTGTCACTGATGGACAATCTAGAATTCATCGTTTGCAGGAACGCTTTTGATGAAATGACTTTACGGCACTTGGCAGCCGACGCGGATCAGGAACTTCTTCGAAAAATCCGTGTGGCTTCGTCCCCAAACCACCTTTTCTTCTGTCGTGGGCTCTTCATTCGCGACCTCGAATTTCAGGACGACTTCCTAAAAATACAGCTACATCCTGGAAATTGTGCCCGTGCAGCTAGCGTAAAATACCGAATTGAGCAGTGGATAGACGGGACTTGCAGAAGTTACGCCGACTTCGAAAGAACCGTTGAGCAAAGCGCGGAAAAGGCGGTAAAAGTTCGACCATTCGACAGGAAGCCAAACGCGCTGTGGAAAATTTGGCTTGAAGATGTTCTCGCATTTGAAGGTAAATTGCCATACGGCCAGTCAGAATTAGTTCGAGCTTGAATCAGACACCCTCTACTTCACCACCCACTTCATCGCCAGCCGTGGCCGCCACACGCCCAGCACGTAATTCGCCAGCGAGATGGCGAGGATCGCAAACAGTGTCGTCCACTCGCTGCCGATCGTCAGCGCGAGATCCTTTTCCAGCGGTTCCCCGGCCGCGATCTTCGCCGAAATCCGCGCCGCGTCCGCACCCTTGGCTTGAATGATCGCCAACGTCGCCTCGAACATGCCGATCCCGAGGAGCGCCTTCAGCCACACCCAGCGAAATTCCTGAAAGGGCCGGTGCACCACCATCGCCAGCAGCCCGGTCACGAGCGAAATCCCCAGCGACGGCATGATCATGTACTGGCACACCGCCGAGATCACCTGCC
>LNFM01001756.1_pt1 | contig 47956 bp, 41 predicted proteins | sample 596031 | NCBI WGS metagenome assembly LNFM01 (sample SAMN04254537, study PRJNA301005) | activated carbon metagenome | isolation source: dual media filters at the Ann Arbor, Michigan drinking water treatment plant | place: USA: Ann Arbor
ATCGGCAACAACCCCTACGCGCAGTACCTGCGCGAGGTACTGCGCGAACAGCCTTGAAAACCATCCTGCTCACCGGCCGCAACGGGCAGGTCGGCCATGAGCTGGTCACGGCGCTGGCCCCGCTGGGCCGTGTGGTCGCCACTGGGCGCGAGCAGCTGGATCTTGCGCGCCCTGATTCGATTGTCCGTTGCGTTCGCGAAATCAGACCCGATATCATCGTCAATCCTGCTGCTTACACATCGGTGGATGGCGCCGAACTCGACCCCGATGCTGCCTGGCAGGCCAATGCCGTGGGGCCGGGCATCCTTGCCGAGCAGGCAAAGGCGGCGGGGGCGCTGCTGGTGCACTACTCGACTGATTATGTCTACGACGGCACCAAGGGGGCGCCCTATGTGGAGGACGATCCGCCCAATCCGGTCAACGCTTATGGACGCAGCAAACTGGAAGGTGAACGCAATATCGCCGCCAGCGGCTGCCGGCACCTGACTTTCAGAACAAGCTGGCTGTATGCGGACCGCGGCGTGAATTTTCTGTTGACCATCCTGCGGCTGGCGCAGCAGAAGCCCGAGCTTTACATCGTCGCGGATCAAATCGGTTCCCCAACATGGGCACGCGAACTGGCTGGAGTCACCGTCCGCACCCTGCAATCACCACGGCTCGAACCTGACGCGCTGGGCACCTACCATCTCTCGGCCGGCGGCCATGTATCCCGCTTCGAGTTTGCACAAGCCATCGTCTCGACGGCCCGGATGGCTTCCGGAGCGGAGCGGGGCTGGGCAAACATCAAGCCCACAACAACCGCCAATTACCCGAGACCGGCGGCACGTCCACTGAACGCAGCAACCTCGAAGGACAAAATCGGAAACAGGCTCGGAATAACCATGCCGCACTGGGAAGTGCAGCTCAAAGCCTGTATGCGCTCAATGGGAGAGCAAGGGTTGTTGCAGCTCAAACAAGGCTGAAGCCCGCCTCGCCGAACCTTGCGAAACCAGCGATTTCGCGGTTAAATCCCATTTGTTCAACAGTTGAACAAATGTGGCCCTCCAATGCTTAGCGACGAAGTCAACTGCAAGATTCTCAAGCTGATCGAGCAAAATCCGGAAATCAACCAGCGCGCACTCGCGCAGGAACTCGGAGTCAGCCTCGGCAAGGTCAACTACAGCCTGCGCGCGCTCGTCGCAAAAGGGCTCATCAAAGCCAACAACTTCAAGAACAGCCGGAACAAGAAAGCCTATATGTATCTGCTGACCCCGCAAGGCATCGCAGAAAAAACCCGGGTTACCGCAAGCTTCCTGCAGCGCAAGATGGCCGAGTATGAAGCCTTGGCCAGGGAAATCGAAACACTCAAGCGGGAGGCCAGTCGTTGAAAACCCCCATTTCCTACGGACGACACTTCATCGACGAGGAGGACATCGCCTCCGTCGTCGAGGTCATGCGCAACGGATGGCTTACCCAGGGCCCGAAAGTCCCGGAATTCGAAGCCGCCGTCGCAACCCGCGTCGGGGCCCGGTATGCCGTAGCGGTCAGCAACGGAACGGCTGCACTCCACATTGCCTGCGCGGCCGCCGGTGTCAGCGCCGGAGACACTGTGGTTACCAGCCCGAACACCTTTGTCGCGAGTGCAAACTGTGCCGCATACCTCGGCGCCACACCGCTGCTGGCGGACATTGATCCGGGAACACTCAATCTTGATCCGGCTCAACTTGCTCGCCGTTGCGCTGAAAGCCAATCGGTCCGGGCGGTCATTCCGGTGCATTTTGCGGGTTTGCCCTGCGACATGCGCGCAATTCAGGCGGTCGCCAGGAAACACGGCGCTTGCGTGATTGAAGATGCCGCGCACGCGCTGGGTGCAAGCTATGACGATGGCAGCCCTGTCGGCAATTGCCGCTACTCCGACATGACCACCTTCTCCTTCCACCCGGTCAAAATGATCACAACCGGGGAAGGCGGCCTGATTACCACCAACAGCGAAGCGCTCTACCGCAAACTGCTGCGGCTCCGCAGCCATGGCATCAACAAGCTGGATGACCCTCTCCAGGGAAGGGATCACGCCTTTACCGGGCAGGAAGTCAACGCCTGGTACTACGAAATGCAGGAACTGGGGTTCAACTACCGGCTGACCGATCTGCAGGCGGCACTGGGCATCTCCCAGCTCAAGAAGCTGGACAAGTTTATTGAGCGCAGACGGGAACTGGCCGATCGATACGATTTGGCTTGGAAAGATCACCCCGTCGTGCAGCCGGCACAATCCGGCACCAGCAAACAGAGTGCACTCCACCTCTACGTGGTGAGAATCCCTTTCGGCAGGATCGGCACCACGCGGCAGGCGTTCATGAAACTTCTGCGCGAAAAAGGGATCGTGGCCCAGGTGCATTACATCCCTGTCCACTTTCACCCTTATTACGCGCCGGACGGAGATCGAAAGGGCGAATTCCCCCACGCGGAGAATTACTATGAAGAAACTCTGAGCCTTCCGCTCTACTTTGGCTTGTCCGATGATGAACAAAATCTGGTGATTCAGTCCATCAATGATCTTGTGAAATGAAAATCGGTCTTGGCACAGTTCAGTTCGGAATGAATTACGGGATATCAAATTCCCGGGGAAAGCCGAGCGAGGACGAAATCAGGCGCACTCTTGACATCGCGCGTGGGGCTGGCCTACAGATCATCGACACTGCGCACACTTACGGTGAAAGCGAAGCCGCGCTTGGTCGTAACCTCCTCGCCAAACACGACTTTCGCATTGTTACCAAGACGCTGCCCTTGCGCACTGAAACCATTTCCGCCAGTAACATACGGCAAGTAAATACAGCCTTCCATCTATCACTGGAGCGGCTACGCCAGCCTGCGGTATACGGGTTACTGGCACACCATGCATCGGATCTTCTTGCCAAGGGAGGAGAGCATCTCATGTCAGCGCTTGTCTCCCTGAAATCCCAGGGCTTAGTCAAAAAGATAGGTGTGTCCGTTTACGACCAACTTGAGCTTGATGCCATTCTCAGCCGATATGCAATCGATATGGTCCAACTTCCATTCAACGTACTAGACCAGCGGCTGCTGGAAAACGGCGCGCTGCATCGCCTGAATAAAGCCGGGATTGAAGTTCACGCCCGATCCATATTGCTTCAGGGATTGTTGCTAATGAACCCGAATAATCTTGAGGCTCACTTTCGGCCGGCACAAGAACCTCTGAAGAAGTTTCATGAATTTGCAAGATCGCGAGGCAGAACGCCTCTAGAACTGGCGCTACATTTCGCGATAAATCGAAAAGAAATTGACTACGTCATCATCGGAATGAACCACTCCGAAGAACTAGCTGAAATCATTTCAGCTTACGAACGGCCCTCTTCAGTAGAGAATTATTCTGATTTTTCCGTTCACGACGAAACTGTTTTAAACCCAGCCCTCTGGCCACTCTAATCTCATCATGAATAAAAGCCGCAAATCTCTGTTGATCATTGCCGAAGCTGCACAGGGCTACGAAGGAGACCCGGGTTTGGCACGCGCGCTCGTCCGTGCAGCAGCCGGAGCAAACGCGGATGCGCTGAAACTCCAGCTTGTTTACGCTGATGAACTGTGCACACCGGATTACAAGCATTACGAACTGTTTCGTTCACTAGAAATGCCCGATGAAATTTGGCATGAGCTGACAAATTACGCGAAAAGCATGGGGATTGGATTGATGCTGGATGTATTTGGATCACGCAGCCTTGCTCTCGCCGATGCTGTTTGTGCCGCCGCCGTAAAAGTACACAGCACAGACATGTCTAACTTAGGCCTTTTGCGGGATATTGCGGCCTCCCGCGCTCCTTTGGTATTGCTCTCGACGGGCGGTTGCCTGCGCGATGAAATTGCCGAAGCACTCGGCGTTATGGGCGATAAAGACGTTGTCCTCTTGCATGGATATCAAGGCTATCCGACGCCGATTGAAGGCAATCAGATCAAACGCTTATCCGATTTGCAGGGAATTGCCGACCTTTTCCGCCGTACAGGTCATGTCAAACTGGGCTTCGCCGACCATGCCCCATCCGATGACCCACTGCGCCATACACTGTCGGCGAGCGCATTGGGGCTGGAAGCATGCGTTCTCGAAAAGCATATAACTCTCGCGCTACGTATGAAGATGGAAGATCATGAGTCCGCACTTAATCCTGATGAGTTTGCGGATTTTGTTGACAACATGCGCCGGTGCTTCGCCGCGCTTTCCCTGGATGGAAACATATCCGCCCCGGATTTCGGAATGCACGAGAGTGAGCATGCCTATCGCGCCAACACCCGCAAGCATGTAGTCGCTTTGAAATTTCTCCCTGCTGGCACCGCAATTACCCCGGACATGATCGGCCTGAAACGCACATCATCCGATCACTTTATATCCGATTTGCGGGAGGTCTACGGAAAACAGCTCGCACAGGACGTGCCCGCTGCATCCGCCATCACCCGCGAAATGCTTCACACGGGAGAGAAGCCATGAGCGGTTCTTCACGGCGCCTTGCGGCGGCCCTGGCATGCAGGAATAACGGCTCCCGACTTTACGGGAAACCGTTACAGAACATACTCGGCGAAACTACGATACTTGACCAAATCATCAACGCGATACGGCGTTTCCCTGTAATTGAAGAGATCGTCCTCGGAATTTCCGAAGGATCCGCCAACGCCGTATTCGTCGATTTCGCCAAAGAACGCAAGCTATCGTACGTCTTTGGTGATCCCATTGACGTTTTGCACCGACTTATCCTGTGTGGCCGCACCGCTAAAGCAACTGATGTATTCCGGGTTACAACCGAATGCCCGTGGTTTGCTTATGAGCTGCTGGTGCCGGCATGGGAAAGACACGTACAAAGTAACAACGACATCACAGTGTGCGATCGCTTGCCCGAAGGATTGCATTTCGAGATATATCGCCTGGAAGCACTGGAGCGCTCACATCAGCGCGGAACATCGAAAGATCGGTCCGAATTCTGCTCCAACTATGCGCGAACAAATCCCGAAGAGTTCAAGATTGACGTAATCCTGCCCCCCAAAGCGCTGCAGCGTATGGATCTCAGGGTTACAGTGGACTATCCGGAAGACCTGATTCTTTGCCGGGAAATAGCAAAAACCCTGAAGACTTCAATGCCACTGGTTCCGGTCAGTGACATCATCTCGTTTCTGGATTCCCGCCCGGATATCAAGGCTCTCGTGGCTCCGTTCGTCGTTGCCGAACCGTTGTGGGACGTTCTCTGAAGAGATTATATCAATGAAAAAAGTCACAGAATTTTCCCGTTCCCGCGAGTTCTCACGCGCCATCAATGACGTCATACCCGGAGGCGCTCATACCTACTCAAAGGGGGACGATCAGTTCCCGGTCAATGCTCCGGCCGCGATCACACACGGAAAAGGGGCGCGAGTTTGGGACCTTGACGGAAATGAGTACATTGACTGCAGCATGGGATTGACAGCGGTAAGCATTGGCCACGGCTATGAACCGGTCGCCAAGGCGGTCGCAGAAGCTGCATATCAAGGAACAAATTTTCAGCGGCCCGCAGCGCTCGAACTGGAAGCGGCAAGAAAGTTTCTTGATACGGTTCAATCGGGCGACATGGTCAAATTTGCCAAGAATGGCTCCACAGTCACAACCGCCGCAGTAAAGCTTGCGCGCGCCTACACCGGCCGGAACAGGGTCGCAATCGCAAAGGAGCACCCCTTCTTCAGTTATGACGACTGGTTTATTGCTGCCACCGCTTGTGATACCGGCATCCCCGCTCAGGCAAAAACACTTACGGCAGGATTTTCATACGACAATCTCTCATCTGTGGAGGGGCTCTTCTCAGACAAGAACCACGATATCGCGTGCCTGATCATGGAACCGGTAAAGTTCAGCCCGCCCAAGGAAGGATTTCTCGAAGGTGTACGTGAACTTTGCAGCGAGCACGGCGTGGTATTCATTCTTGATGAAATGATTTCAGGATTTAAATGGGCCCTAGGTGGCGCACAACAATATCTAGATATCAGACCCGACCTCGCAACTTGGGGCAAGGGCATCGCCAACGGCTTCTCCGCCTGCGCGCTAACCGGTCGCGCCGAGATCATGGAGCTTGGGGGCATTCGCAGAACCGGGGCCGACAAGGTTTTTCTGATCTCCACAACCCACGGTGCCGAAACGACGGGACTCGCGGCAATGCTGGCAACCATTGATGCTTTCAAAAGCCACGGCATGATCGAGAGCAACTGGGAGCGTGGTGAAAAACTTCACCAGCGCCTTGCCCAAATTATCTCGAAACACCGACTTGAGCCATCGCTCACTGTCACCGGTTATCCCTGCCTCCTAGCTGTAATCTGCCGTAATGCCAATGGGCAGATCGACGATGCGTTTCGCACGCTTCTGATGCAAGAAATGATCGCTCGCGGAGTGCTGTTTCAAGGGTTGCTTTACCCTACGTGGTCGCATCAGCAGTCAGAACTCGATCACATTGCCCTAGCTTTTGATGAGTCCTGTGCTGTGTACCGAAAAGCAATTGATGCAAACAGTTGCTCAAATCTCCTAGTCGGCCCTCCGGCGAAACCTGTGTTTCGAAAAAAGATTTGAGCGCCAAGTCCATGAGTTCTGGCAGTCAACGATGCCATACTGGCAGAATTTGATGCTTGTCGCGTTTCGCTGTGATGCTTCTGTCGAAATTGGCGGTGGACATGTAGCTCGCTGCCTCACGCTTGCCCGGGAATTGATTACACGCGGCGCAAATATACTTTTCCTTTGCAGAAATGCACCGCCGTCTGTTGCAGACGCAATACGCGCAACACCCGGGATCGAATTTGTTCCTTTGGATGAAAATACCTCTCCTAGTCACCCTGATCCCGGATTGCCGCTTGCTCATAGCCACTGGCTCAGGGTTTCACAAACCCAAGATGCTTTGGATACCGGCAAGGTCATGACACGCCTCGGAAAACCCGACTGGCTTGTGGTGGACCACTATGCCCTGGATGCCCGATGGGAGAAATCGGTACAGCCTCTTTTCGGAAAAACTCTGGTGATTGACGATCTTGACGACCGACCACACGAAGCTGATCTGCTTCTGGATCAGAATCTGTTCCTGAGGATGGATCAACGGTATTCTGAGCATGCACCCACTCACTGCCGTCTTCTCCTGGGCCCGCGGTACGCCTTGCTGCGACCGGAATTCTCTGAGGCACGAAGCACCCTGGGCACGAGGAGTGGAAAACTCGAAAAGCTGCTGGTTACTTTTGGCAGCTATGATCCGATGAATCTGACGCTGGACGCGCTCCAAGGAATCGAGGATGCCGTTTTACATGAGCTGAAGACGGTGGATGTTGTTGTCGGTTCGGAAACACCGCACCTGGAATCAATCACCAATTACTGCAAGATCCGACCTGGATACCAGATCCACGTCCAAACATCGAACATGGCAGCACTGATGACCAGGGCTGATCTGGCAATCGGCGCAAGTGGTGCCACAACCTGGGAGCGATGTTGCTTGGGATTGCCAAGCATTGTTTTTGCTGTAGCCGACAATCAGCTGCCAATTGCCGAGGGCTGCGACAAGGCGGGCGCGGTTGTTTATCTGGGGCGCACACCAACTGCAGTACGGGATCTGACTTCCAGTAGCCTGCGACAACTTTCGAAAAATCCGGAGAAGTTGAGGGAAATGAACGAGATTGGTATCCGATTGGCGGATGGTCTTGGCGCTCAACGTGTATGTGACGCGATGGCCTGAAAATGCGGATATCTCTTCTGTCGTCTGACGAGAAACACCCCATACGCCCCAGACTGGAACAATGGGTTGAGCGACATGCCGCCGACCATGACATAGAGTTAGTTACCCGAGCCTCCGAACTGTCCGGTGGAGATATTCTGTTCCTCGTATCGTGCAGCGAGATCGTCGACGCGGAAATGCGGTCCCGCTATAAACACAGCCTAGTTCTGCACGGCAGTGATCTGCCCGAAGGGAGAGGCTGGTCACCTGTTGTCTGGCAAGTGCTTGAGGGGCGCACGACAATTGCAGTAACGTTGCTCGAAGCGGCAGACCAGGTTGACTCGGGCGATATTTGGGCCAAAGCAACCTTCGATCTTGCTGGAAACGAGCTTGCCAGCGAAATCAATGAAAAACTTTTTGATACAGAACTGGGGTTGATGGATTACGCCGTCAACAACATCGCATTTATCAAGCCTTACGCACAGGATGCCACGCGCGCAAGCTATTACCGCAAACGAAGCCCGGAGAACAGTCGACTCAATCCAGAACTCACCATTGCCGAGCAATTTGACTTGATGCGCATTGCTGATCCGGAACGCTTTCCGTGCTACTTCGACTATCGGGGGTTCAGGTACGTCCTGCGCTTGGAAAAAGCCGCCCACAAGGGGAATAAATCTTGAAACAATCTGCGATAAAAATTGGCAACAAAATTCTCGGCGATTCGCACGCGCCTCTTATTGTTGCAGAGATGTCCGGCAATCACAATCAATCGCTTGATCGCGCACTCTCTATTGTCGAAGCCGCCGCAACTGCCGGGGCGCATGCCTTAAAAATACAGACTTACACAGCAGATACCATGACACTGCAAATGACGGGGGGCGGATTTTCGATCGAAGACCCCTCCAGCCTCTGGAGCGGGCGTTCGCTTTACGACCTTTACCAGGAGGCTCATACCCCTTGGGAATGGCACAAACCGATATTCGAGCGCTGTCAAGAATTGGGAATGATCGGCTTTAGCAGCCCGTTCGATGAAACGGCCGTCGATTTTCTCGAATCACTCAGCGTGCCCTGCTACAAGATTGCGTCTTTTGAGATTGTGGATATTCCGCTTATCAGAAGATGCGCCGCAACCAAAAAACCGCTGATCATCTCTACGGGGATGGCCACCGAAGAAGAAATTGAGGATGCGGTGACAGCTGCGCGTAACTCCGGCTGCACAGAGCTGGTGCTTCTCAAATGTACCAGCACATATCCGGCCACGCCCGAAAACACGAATATCCTCACCATTCCAGCAATGCGCGAACGATTTGAATGTCATGTGGGACTTTCCGATCACACAATGGGCATTGGGGTGGCAATCGCAAGTGTTTCTCTTGGTGCAGTCGTTATCGAAAAACATTTCACGATTTGTCGCGCAGATGGCGGTGTCGATTCAGCCTTCTCTCTGGAGCCCGAAGAACTTCGGGCCTTAGCAGAGGAATCATCGCGTGCAGCCCAAGCAATGGGCACAGCGCGTTTCGGCCCTACTAAGGGAGAAAAAAACTCCCTTGTTTTCAGGCGCTCCCTATACGTAGTCGAGGAACTGCAAGCAGGCGACATTCTTACCACAAAGAACGTCCGCGCAATTCGACCAGGATATGGATTGCCCCCAAAATACCTCGATCAAATTCTAGGAAAACGAGCAAGCAAATTCATCGCAAAGGGAACGCCAGTTTCTTGGGATCTTGTAGGCTGAATTCGTGGACTCAGTAATCATCCAAACACCGAGGTTCACGCTTCGCACTCTCACCGTTGAAGACGCAACCGAAGAATACAGCCGCTGGTTTGATGATCCAGTAGTTGCTGAACATATTGTGGGAGCCAAAGCCGCCCACGACATTGCCGCCCTGCGCGACTATATAGCTCAAAAATCTGATCAGCTAAATGTGCTTTTTCTCGGCATTTTTGAGAAAGGAACCGGCACCCATATCGGCAACCTGAAATTCGAGCCGATTGATTTTAACTCCAAGTATGCCGTTCTTGGGATTATGGTGGGTGATGTGCACTGGCGCGGACGCAGCGTTGCTTCTGAGACAATTCACGCCGCAGGGCAGTGGCTGCACAAGACTTATGGAATTTCCGAGCTAGCGTTAGGCGTTGCAAAGAGCAATGTCGCCGCCCAAAAAGCTTACAAGAAGTCTGGGTTTATTTTCGATCATCGCCACTACCTGGACGTCGATACCGCCACCACATTCTTGATGATAAAAAAAGTCGATGGCTAAGTTATTGCCACTAAATATCAGCAATGCGCCGGCGTCGATAGCACCTGATAAAGACTCGTGCGAGTCAATTTCTCCAGCAAAGGACCTTGGTCAATCAGGCCGAGGGCCTGCCCCCCCAAAGGTCAAATTAACAGTTGCCGTTGTCGATCACCTGACTCCAGTATTGCTGCCCGGATTGATATCTGCCAGACCAGCCAAAGTTATTGTCTTGGAAGGTAGTGGAATGCTGGCTCGCATCACAGAGTCCATTCTCAAGCGTCAATCCATTCCGGTCGAATATCCAGAGTTCTTTATGGGAAATTTTCGTTCGAGCAACGGGGAGTCTGCATATCTTGTTGCACGTGACAATTCCTATGCTGTTGCTGCAGAGATTGCGGCTGAAAAAGTACGGCATTCGGCCCTGCTTTCCGATTTCGACAAATCTGGGCGCCTTGGAACCATATTTCTTTGGCTGACAAAAACCTTGCTGCCCGCCAGCTTCGAAGTCTCTCTGCGTCTAGGAGCTGCTCGCGCACTCGCCGGGGCCGAGCACGCATCGGCATGGGTACTAGTTCCACCCGAATTACCGCTCAATGCCGTTCATCGACTGGCACCAGACATGACCGTCATTCCCCGGCGGAAACTGGCCGCCACGGGCTGGTGGCGGCTGATGAGAACTCTTGGCGGAGAGTTTCTCAAGACCATTCGTGGTCATTTTGACAAGCCTTCGATTACCGAATGGAAAGCCGAACCGACCGTCCTTACTGTCAGGGAAGAGGATCTGGTCGGCGATTCGTCCTATCGAGGACAATTGCACTGGCTGAATACGTCCTCCACTGCACCGCCCTTCCGAACACTAATAATGCCAAGACGCGGGCCTTCGTATAAATGCACGGCCAGCGACGAAGATTTGTCCAAACGGCGTGTCACCTTGCTTTCCGAAGGAGACATTGCGAGGTGCCTAGTTAACGCAAAAAGCAGCATGCAGCCTCTACTCGCCAGGAAAGAACATGCTTGCTTGCGGCAATTGTGTACAACATCTGCAATCGACGATCGGATCGCACTGGTTAATGTATGGCTGCTCATCCGAACTGCCCGCCGGATCTCAGCGGTAATTGAGGCTTCCGGAGCACGCGCCTGGGTAGGCTGCGAAACCTATTTTCCTCATGCGGATGCGGTAAATCTGATCGCTGATTTCCATGCCATGTACACAGTCGCTTTCCAGTACGGCTCGATTCGAAAATGGTCGCCGCAAATGCTTTCCACCGTCGATGCGATGGCAATGATCGGCCCTGCTTACGCAGGGCTCTACAATTCAATCTCTGTTGGCCCGAAATCACTGCTCCCCCTCGGGTATCCGTACAGCTACGCCGGGCCACTTGTCATGAAACGGGCAAAAAAACTGAAAGCAACTTTGGCGGCCACAGGGGCTAAGTTTGTGATCTGCTATTTTGACGAAAGTGTTCAAAATAACCGTTGGGGTTTCATCAGCGAGGAACATCATCTTGGAGAACTCCGAGCACTGGCTAGGATCGTGCTCGAAGTTCCGGATATTGCCGTTCTTATCAAGACAAAATATGCCTGGAACGATCCTTCGATCCTCTATCACTCCGAGCCATCAATACAAGCTGCCCGAAACGCAGGCCGGTTCCGGACCGTAGCGGAAGGTAGCCATAGAAATGGCATATTTCCCGCAGAGGCTGCCCTCGCGGCCGATATCTGCATAGGGCATGCATTCGGTGCAACAGCCGCTCTTGAGTCCGTTATCGCTGGAACCCCCGCAATCCTGATACGCCGGTACGGGGAGAAAACACTGATTGATCATTTGCTGGAGCCCTTGGATGTGGTTTTCCCTTCGATCGAGGAATGCCTGTCAGCAATCGCAGAGTTCCGCCAAGACAATTCCGTCCGGGCTGCTTTGGGAGATTGGTCAACCATACTCCACCACCTCGATGCTGGTAGTGATGGGGGCGGCGCACAGCGGCTCCGCGAGATATTGGAAAAAGCACTTCTCCGCAGCCCGATCATGGCACGATGAAAAACGATGTCATTTAAGTATTTGTTTTATATGAATTTTATTGGATGGCTCACAACATGCAAATGACAGATGTCATCGAAAAGTTGCTTATGAAAAACCGCACCATCGTTTCACGGGATGACGCGGAATGCATGAGTCTTCTATCCCGGCATTTTCCCTTACACGTTCACAAGTACCCGACCGGGAGCGAATATCAAACATGGCCGATACCACCCGAGTGGAACGTCCGAAAAGCGGTACTCTCGGACAAAAATGGAATTATCGGCAGTTACGACGAGAACCCGCTTTTCCTCGCACCATATTCCATGCCGTTTTCGGGCCAAGTGACGCGTGAAGAACTGATTAAACATGTATTTTCCAATCCAGCTGTACCCGACGCCTACTGCTACGAGTTCAGGCTCGCATACAACTTTCAGCGCCGGCTGAAGGAATGGCGCATAACCCTGCCGCATGAACGCCTGGAAAACCTGCCTGAAGGCCCCTTTAATATCGAGATCGACGTTGAGGTTTTGCCTGGCCACATGCTCATCGGCGAAATGGCACATCCTGGACGAAGCGGATACTGGTTTTCGCTGCTGGCACATTACTGTCACGTCGGCCAGGCGAACGATGGCATTGCCGGCGTGGCAGTAATGCTGGAAGCCATGAAACGTATCCAGAAAAAATATCCCAATCCGCTACACGGCTATAAAGCTCTCCTGATGCCGGAAACCATAGGCAGCAGCGTTTACGCCGCCACCCATGAGGAAGAAATCGACAAGACTCTTGGCGCTGTATTCAGCGAAATGGCTGGCGCTGAATCGCCGCTGCAGCTCGTATATTCACGGCGGGGCGACACTTATATTGACCGCATATTTCTGCATGTTCTCGGCGATAAGGGAAAATTACCATGCCGCAGCATGCCCTTCAGACGAGGATGGGGGAATGATGAGCTGGTCTTTGATGCACCAGGCGTCGGTGTACCTGTCGTATCGATGGATCGGTATCCATTTGCTGCATATCACACCCATCACGACAACATGTCATTAATAAAGCCGGTGCGCCTGGAAGAGGTCGTCGACATCATTACGTCCGTCGTTGATGTCCTTGAGAATGACTACATTCCGCGCCCCCGGAATCGAGTGCCCACCTACCTTACACGCTTCAATCTCTATGCCGACTGGACACAAGAGCGGGCCCAGTACGACGTGAATACACGCCTGATAGACAGCATGTGGTCAGGGCTTTCCGTGCTGGATATCGCCCTCAGCAACGAGCTCGACCCCAAAAAAGTTGGCGAATATATAGGTGGCTTTGTACGGGAAGGACTGGTCGAAGCCATACCTGTCACCGCCGAATACACGCGTAAGATCCGTTTCCTTCCCAAGGCATTCCAGAATGTCTAAACCCACGCGTCTGCTGTTCACCTCCGGCACTGCACGTGGTGGAACCAATTTCCGCACTCTCATACTCGACGGACATCCGCGAGTTCGGATGTCACTGGATCCGTTTATCCCTTTGTTCCGATTTTATCGGGACAGTCTGCTAGCCTCGGTAGGGGAAAACCATCTTCTGCAACGTCTTGAGTCAGGTGTTCTAGATGACTACTATTTCAACGACACGAAACGCCGCATCATGCAATCGGTGCAGTCTGCAGACCCAGATATTCCCTTTGATCTCAGTCAATGGAACCAGCTGCGGGACGCAATTGCATCGCGGATGACCCTCGCATCAGTCAATCTGATCCCTCATCTTGCGAAACTTCCTGCGCCCACCTTCCGGGAAGTCTTTCAAAATACCATCTCCATGGTTGCAGAGGCACGCGGTGGCACCGACCTCGTTTGGGCGGGATTCAACGATAACTGGGCAATGGAGTTCTTCCGGCCTCTGGCACGCCTTATCCCCGATGCAAAATTCATGCTGCATCTCCGGGACCCACGGGGCGTCGTTCATTCCTCGGAGTTTGCAGAACCGGATCCACGAAAACGACCGACAGTCATCTCGTTTGCACGGCATCTCAGAAAATATTTCGCCTTCGCCAAAGTGCTACCAAACGATCCGTTGATGAGAGATCGACTGCTCGTTACCAGTTACGAGCCATTTCTGATTAATCCTGAATCCGAAGTGCGGCGGATGACGGATTTCCTTGATCTCGATTATGTGCCAGACATGATTGATGTTTCACGCTTCCGCAAAGCGGATGGATCACCTTGGCAATCAGACTGGGCGATTTACAAATCTTCAGCAAGTATCTGGCGCGAGGAATGTCCGAAAGAAATGGCTGAGCTGACAGAGTTCATATGTGATCCTGAAATGCAGATGCACGGTTACAAGCCAGAAATTTATAATCGGAAAACAGGACTCTCGGCAAAAGCTTTTGATTTCGCAGTAAGAAATTCCCGTGAATGTCTGGGGTGGAGAACCGATTTCCGCGAAATCGAGCAGACCATGGGCTGCGAATTTTTCCGGAAGCGGGCACTGGAATCGGATTCAGCGCTGGATGAAGAAACTATCGAAAGATGCTTTCTTTTTAATGATGTTCTGAAAGAACTGAAAGCAATACCCGGTGGTTAGCTGTGTAATATCTTCAGGTAACGACTGTCTAGCCCTGCGGCCTCTTTCACACCCCGGTCATTGCTATTAATTTTTGATTTCAGGAAAGCCAACGATGCAAAAGTCATCCAGTAGCCCGGGGACGGCCCCACCAGAGGTTGTTGAGTATTACTCCAAAAACTGGGAAAAAATAGCAAACTGCTACGACCTTGGGCCATCCGGGCTGCCGATCGACCCCGCTTGGTACCGCCGCCGTCTTTACCAGCAATTCCTTGATGAAAATCGCCCCGGCTCAATATTCGATGCTGGATGCGGAGGCGGCTGGACTGTGCTGGATGCACTAACGAGAAAAATTGATGCGCATGGGGTCGAGCCAGTCAGCGAATTACATGCTTTCGCTCAATCGCTGATGAGTGCTAAAGGCCATGATCCGCAACGTATCGCCCGGAACGACCTTTCGGTGATTCGTGAACATAAATCTTCAAGCTGGGACTGCGCAGCCCTTTTAAGCGTATTGCCGCATATATCTGCCGAACAATGGGACCCAGCCCACGAGAACATTCATAGAATCTTGAAACCCGGCGGTCATCTGGTTGCCGCTTACCGCAATAGCCTTTTTGACATGTACACCTTCAACAGCCTTACCGTAGATTTCTTTGAAGAACACCTTTGGGATACAACAACAATTGGCGATGAAAATGCCCACATCAATGCTGAGAACCTTAAGGATCTGATTGTCAACCCGACGATTCCGGGACGCAACTTTACTGCGGCAGACGATAAATCCTTCGGAAAACTCCAACGTCCAAAATCCAATCCATTAACAATAAAAAACTACCTTTCCAAATTCGGATTGCAAGTCAACCGCATCCGCTTTTATCACTTTCATTGCGTTCCACCTTTGCTGAAAAGCAAAGCACACGATTTCGAGAAAATTAACCATCAAATGGAAATAACTATGTCCGATGACTGGCGCGGTCACTTCATGGCGGCAATGTTTCTGGTCGAAGCGCAAAAAATCTGAGCCATGAGTACGGCCCCAGATACAGGTAATGCCACGGAAAAACAAAAGGCGAGGTACGATTTAACCTATTTTTCGGCCTACCGAAATGACCCCAAGCGCGAAGCAATGTATCTTGCAGAGCGCAAACGTATTAGCAAACTCAAACCGTCCGGCGGGCGCATCCTGGACGTCGGATGTGGCCTGGGCGGATTTCTTGCCGGTTTCTCGCCGGAGCAGTGGCAACGACATGGAGTCGAAATATCTGAACTGGCTGCCGCCGAAGCGCGACAGGCTGGAATCCAGATCAATGACTTCGCAGAGGCTTACAAATACCCTGATGAATATTTTGATGTCATTACCTTCCGTGGATCGTTACAGCTAATTCCAAACCCTTTTTCGGTAATCCAGACATGCATAAAGCTGCTTGCTCCTGGAGGAATCATGGTGTTTCTGGCCACCCCAAACTCCAACAGCCCCTACTATCGTCGATTCAAAACACTGCCATTCCTGACGCCGCACGGCAACTTCCTGATCCCCTCTGACATCATGATGCGCAACGCGCTGCAAAATTTTGGCCTGCGCATTATTGAGATTAACTTTCCTTACCTGGAAACCCCGTACGCCCAACCGGTATCCGATCACTTGAAGTTTTTGATGAGTTATTTCGGAATCAAGAAGAAATTTGCCTTCTGGAGAAGCTCAATGGAAATTTACAGTGAAAAGCCGAGATAACACTTCATGAACGCGCACACACCCACCTCGGGCGGGCAGATTTATTCCCTTATGCAGCGCTTATGGCCGATATGCCGGAGTATCACCGGCCCCGGCGTAAGAGAAACCCTCAATATCATCAAAGAAAGAATTCCTGAACTTTTGATACATGAAGTACCAACCGGAACCCCGTGCTTTGATTGGGAGGTCCCTAAAGAATGGTCTGTTAGGGATGCGTACATCCTGACGCCGGAAGGCAAGAAAATCGCTGATTTTCACGCCAACAACCTACACTTGGTCAGCTACTCCATTCCGATAGAGACGGAAATTAGCTTGGAGGTCCTAGAAGGCCACCTACACTCTTTACCAGATCAGCCGGACGCCATTCCTTACGTAACCTCGTACTACAAACCCGATTGGGGTTTCTGCTTATCACATAATGAAAGATCACAACTGAAACCGGGTCGGTATCTTGTAAAAATCGACAGCACTTTGAGCGAAGGTTATTTGACTTATGGGTCAATTATTCTGAAGGGCGGGGAAAGCAAGGAAGTCTTCCTGTCCACTTATATATGTCACCCATCGCTTGCAAACAACGAGCTTTCAGGCCCCTGTGTTACAGCTCAAATCGCAGAATGGCTAAAAACAGTTGAAAGGCGTTACTCGTACAGAATCATTTTTATCCCGGAAACAATCGGTGCCATTCTTTACCTGAGCCGCCATCTTGAAGAGTTAAAGAAAAACGTTTTCGCTGGCTATGTCATTAACTGTGTAGGCGATGACAGGGCATGGTCATTTATGCCGTCAAAAGTTGGCAACACATTGAGCGACGTCGTAGCTCGGCATGTTCTTCGCCACGTGGCATCAGACTTTAAGGAATACTCTTTCCTAGAACGCGGATCTGATGAGAGACAATATTGCAGCCCTGGCGTAGATTTGCCAATCGCTTCGATGATGCGATCCAAATATGCGACCTATCCCGAATATCACACCTCCCTCGATAATCTCGACTTTGTTTCCCCGTCAGGCTTAGAGAAAAGTTTTTTGGCCTACAAGCGGGCTATCGAGACAATCGAGCTGAATTGCAATCCTAAAATCCAGATCTTGGGTGAACCGATGATGAGCAAACGCGGGTTGCGCGCAACAACCGGAAAGCTCGGTTCCGCAGATAGCACAAAATCGATGATGAATCTTCTAGCATATTCAGATGGGAAAAACTCGATGATAGATATTGCCAATATCATCGGTGTCCCCGCATGGGAGCTGCTAGTCATCGCAAAAAAACTGGAAAGCGAGAATCTCTTGAACTTAAAAAAAACTTGACCTCGCCATATCTATTTGCACCTCAGCTTTCAACGATCTAAATCGGGATCAAATCAGTGCAAGCACTTGCCTCACAGCACAACAAAACGCCATCTCCAAAACTAGTAATCAGGATTTATGGTGATTCGTTGAGCTTGCCCAGGGATTCAGAACAAATTTCTCCTTGGCATACTTATCCGGAAATTTTATTGGCAGACTTGGGATCAAAGATTCCAGACCATAAATTTTATCTCTACAATCGTTCGGCCGGCGGCGCCACCATAGACATTCTGCATAATTCTTACTTGAGCGACTGCAGCTATTTTGGTCTAAAGAAAAAACAGATTATCGTAATTCAATGCGGCGTCGTTGATTGCGCCCCGCGCCCGATTCCCAAAAGCGCCAGGACTTTACTGGGAAAACTGCATGGTCGTATCCGCGCACCAATCTCTAGCTTGCTGCACCTGCTTCGACCACTTCTTCTGAAGTCAGGGATATTTTGGCGTCTTACCGAAGAAGGACGATTTTCGACACGGCTGAATCGTTGGTTAGATCACGCGGAGCTCAACTACTCCCATGTTTATGTCATCAACATAGCCCCGACTACACCTGCCACAGCCAGTCATTCACCTGGACTGGAAGACAGCATCACCAGTTACAACAAACTTATAAAAGTCGCTGTTGAAAAAAGGATCGGGGCGTCTTTAGTAGACGTGAACTCCAAGATTTGCGATTCGAGCAGCATAGAAAATTACATAACCCAATCAGATGGACACCACATTAATTTGCAAGGACATCGCTTATATGCCGACCTCATCATTCAACTTGAGATCCCACGTTTAAAAGATTTCACCCACCACGGGCAAGCGAAAACTGGGTTACCGCCAAAATAATTCTTGCCATGCATCTTCTCTCAAATGAAACCAAGCTTGTTTTCAAACAGCTGCTTTACATTCTCTCGCCGGAAGAACTGCGGAAGCTTGCAATAATTTCAGGACTGGCGGTTTTCGCTGCTGTCGCAGAGGCGCTAAGCATTGGGCTGGTATTCCCTTTCATGTCTTTACTCACCAACCCCGAGCAGGTCCTATCACACCCGATAACAGTGACTCTTTTCGTTGGCGTCGGAGAGATTAGCGCAGCAAAGTTGGCAACCCTAGGCTCCATAGCTTTGATTGCCGTTTTTACAATTAAAAATTTGTTTATGTTGGCGTTTTATGCGTACCAGGCTCGCTTTATTTGTAACCTCGAATCACGCATAGGAGTTGGCCTACTTCAGTCATATCTAGCAGCACCATTTTCAGAGCGGCTCGCAAAAAACTCCTCTGATCGAGTCCGGATTATCACAAACGAGGTGGGAAAAGTTACCGTCGGAGTTATTCAGTCCTCCATTACAGTTCTATCCGAAATTCTAGTGGCCATCGCCATCGCCACTCTCTTACTAATTGCACAACCGCTGATTGCAACAGTTGCAATACTTGTGATTGGCATCGTTGGTTTCTTGATGCAAACCGTTTTCCGAAAATCTCTGGATTCCCATCGAGCATCGCGAGTTGAAACCTTAAAAGCCATATATCGTTGGGCAACTGAAGGGCTGGGGGCGCTAAAAGAGATTAAAGCCCTTAGGCGAGAAGCTTATGTAGTTGATGAATTCCAAAGAAATAGCATGGCGTATGCAAGAAATACCTATGTATTTAATACCCTGATAATTCTTCCACGAATCGCGCTTGAGATCTCTGCAATATCAATACTGGCCATTTCTGTAATCATTTCACTGCACACGGGAATGTCATTGCCATCCATTGTCCCCGCATTGACTATTTTTGCGCTGGCGGCTGTTCGACTGATGCCATCTGCCTCCCGCTTGATAAGCAGTCTGAGCACCATCAGTTACTACATCCCTGCGGTTAACACTGTAGCAACGGATTTAAGAGGAACGAGGGAAGAGCCTCGAGACCTTACGCTGAATTCAAATCAGGGGACATACGAGGTTAACTCTTTTGAATCTCTGCACCTAAAAGGTATTTCATACTCTTATCCAGAGTCCCAAACACCTAGTCTTATAAACATCGACCTCCATATAAGAAATGGTGAGGCAATCGCCGTCATCGGCCGCTCTGGATCCGGAAAATCAACTTTAGGAGACATCTTGTTAGGGCTGCTGGAGCCGGATACAGGGACAATCGTCATCAACGACAATAAAACAGTTCATTCATTGCGCGGTGAGTGGGCCGGAACTGTGGGTCTGGTGCCGCAGGAATTCTTCCTGATCGATGACTCCATCCGCAGAAACGTTGCTTTTGGTTTACCGGATGACAAAATTGACAATTCTCGCGTATGGAAATCCTTAGCGCTTGCTCAACTTGAGCAACGAGTAAAGGAATTGCCCGAGCAGTTGGAGAATTCTGTCGGCGAACGTGGCGGCATACTCTCGGGGGGTGAACGCCAAAGACTCGGAATCGCCAGAGCTCTATACACAGACCCCGATATGCTCATTCTTGACGAAGCCACTTCAGCACTGGACTCAACTACCGAGGCTGAAGTCCTGAAGGTATTACAGTCTTTAAAAGGAAAAAAAACCATCATCTTCATCACTCATCGACTTGAGTCCGTGGCCTGGTGCGACCGCGTCATAAAAATTGAGAATGGGCATATTGTCATGAATAGCGCCAACCCAAGCCTTGAATAAAAATGAATACTGTGCTTTCAGAAACAACAATCTCCCCCAAGGGGAACAACGCCAGTCAAATTTAATGGTTACTACCAATAAAAGTATGCCGCCCTCGGATCCGTTTGATAGCGATTTGATTCGAAGAAAACTAGCACATCATGGAGACCTGCCCGCACTAAAAGCAAGCTACCAGCCAGGCGCCCTGCCAGAACTTGCAGACATGAGTTCGGCAAGCCTGTGGGATGAGTTGGCAGCCTGCTCGGACGTACCGGCATTTCGCATCCGGCGATTGCAGGCCGTGGCCGACCAGATCCATTCCGGAGTCAGTGTGCTCGACATCGGAATAGGTTGGGGAGAAATCATTCCCATGGTTCTGGCACGCGGCTGCAGTTACTCGGGAATCGATTTTTCGGAGCAAGTCGTAGCACATGTTTCCCGAAAACACCCAAATTGCACGTTTTACACTGGCGGACTCGATCAAATCACCGCGACTTATGACGCCGTGCTGGCCCTGGAAGTTTGCGAGCATATTCTGCCCAGCAAAATCTTCTCCTTTTTCAACGAAATCCGGCGAATTCTCGCCAGCAATGGTGCATTGATCATTACCGTTCCGGTTTACGAGAACCTGCGCGCAATGACTCTTGATTGCCCCCATTGCGGCCACATGCACAACCGCATGGGACATGTGCGCGCATACACCCCGGAACTGATCACCGCCGAACTGAAGCTGGCCGGCTTCACTGTGGAAAAAACTTTTTTCATCTATGCGAGTTTTGATAATTCCCTGTCTGGAAAAATGAAACTGAAGCTGGTCGATTTCGGACGGCGGCTCCTAAAACTCGGGCAGACGATTCCACTGAATGTCGTGGTTGTTGCCCGCAAGTCGGCAACCTGAACACTCTGTCACCGTCGCAAGTTATGCACAAGCTCGCCATCGTTGTCCCGACCAAGGACCGCCCTGACGATCTGCGCAAGCTGCTGGCCAGCCTCGAGGCACAGACCCGGCAACCAGACCAGCTGATCATTGTTGACGGCAGCAGCCCCGATATTCGGCATATCATCACCGAATTCCCCGCACTCTCCGTCGATTACGTCCGCGTATACCCACCGTCCCTTTCGCAGCAGCGCAATGCCGGCATGCAGCGCCTGCGCCCCGAAATCACCCTCGCCGGTTATCTTGATGACGACATCGTCGTGGAATCACAGGCCATTGAAGCGATGCTCGGCTTCTGGGCAACAGTCGGCGCGGATATCGGAGGCGCCGCCTTCAACATCACCAATGCTGCAAGGCCCAACTGGATCCGCCTGAAAAGTCTCGTGCTGGTTGACGCGATAATGCCGGGCCGGATGCTGCCTTCCGGCTTCCCGAGCACCATAGGCTTCCAGCAGGCCGATCTCGATGCCGACTGGCTCTACGGCGGCGCAACCGTCTGGCGCCGCGAAGTGATCAACCGCTACGCCTATGACGAGTGGTTCCTCGGCACGGGTTTCATGGAGGACGTCGATTTCAGTTTTACAGTGCGCCGCGATCATCGCCTGAAGGTGGTCGCAGGCGCCCGACTCGCGCATTACAGCCATCCGGTCAGGCTGGAACGCGAAACACTGCTCGGCAGGTGGCAAGTCACCAATCGCATGTATTTTGTGCGCAAACACCGGGCCCGCGGTCTTTCCGTCGCTGCAGCATGGGTAGCCAATGGCGGAACAGCCTTGCTTAACATTGCTGTCGCCCTATTTCGTTGGCGCAAGAATTACTGGCTGCGAGCGAAGGGCAACTTTCAAGGCATGTTCTTCGAACTTGCGGGCAAGCGGGGGGCGCTTGGCGGACACCTGAAATAGCATTCGAAAGTCATCGCAAGTACGGCGGTTTCAGTCTGGCTCGCCATGAGCGATAAGCTATAATTTTGGCTACTCAAAAATTGCGATTCCTCAATGAATTTAATAATCAATCTGCTTTCTAGAATTGCTTTTCATCCCTTGCCATTACGGGTGGTATTCCTGCGCTACTTTCTGCGCAAACTGGGTTGGTTCACTTATTCGACGCGACTTGAACTGGATGCCGTACAGCGCCCGCAGTACGGCTTTTGCATGTACAACGCCGCAGTGCTTGCCAAAGCCCTGGGACATCGCAAGATCAGTGTCATTGAGTTTGGCGTAGCCGGTGGCAATGGTCTGGTCAATATGGAACGACACGCCGCAGAAATCACCGCTGAACTGGGTGTTGAGTTTGAAATCTACGGCTTCGACATGGGCAGCGGATTGCCGCAGCCACTTGATTACCGGGACATGCCGTATATGTGGGCGGAAGGTTTCTACAAAATGGATCGTCCGCTGCTGGAAAGCCGCCTGCGTAAAGCACAGCTGGTCATCGGGAACGTTTCTGAAACCACTGGCCGCTTTTTTGCAGAGCATAATCCAGCCCCACTGGGCTGCGTGTTATTTGACCTAGATTATTACTCTTCGACAGCCGACTCTTTAGCCCTGTTCAAGGCTCCCCAAGAAACGCGGCTGCCGCGGATCTACTGCTATTTTGATGACATCGCCAGCGGCGGTCAGCGTGCAAACAACATCAATGTCGGAGTCCTCAGGGCCATTGATGAATTCAACGAGAAAAATTCGGCGCTGCAACTTGCAAAAATCAGCGGCCTATCGACTTCACGCAGGGTTCCCTCATCATGGAATGAACAGGTTTTCGTCTTGCACGATTTTGAACATTCCAAATACAACGACTTTATTGGCAACGCACACCAAAGCCTGCCCTTAGCATGAAAATTTTTCATATCCGCATATATCCTGTGCTCGTCCAGGATATTGCTGACGCAGCAACATGGTTAAACTTTCTCTAGTACCATCAGTCAGCCAGCGCTTGGATTCTTTCCTACGGTCCGGCGCAGACATCGCACCGCGCTCCCACCATTGGGAATATTTTTCCCGACTTAACCGCATCACCATTGATGTCGCCGAAACCACCGCGTTTTTCTCGGCCGGCGCCGGTTTTGACAGCGAATACGAGCTGAACTTCCGCCGACGGACTGTTACTGAAACAATCGCCCGGCGCTGGCTGGACATCAGAGGCATCAATCCCGATTCGCGCTTTTCCGGTGCATTTTTCAAACTCTGGCTGGACAGTCCGGCCGTCGATGCCCGGGCCGCGGCGGACCTGCTGCGTCCGCCCATGACCGCACACAAGTTCTTGGCGACTCATTACGCCAACCTGCTGCTGCCCTGTTTGCCAGCGACCAGAAAAACAAGCTACGTTGAAATCGGACCAGGCTCCGGTTATCTGGCCGCACTGATCCATCACCACCGGCCCGGTCGGCTGATCCTGATCGACCTGCCGGAAATCCTCCCTTACTCCTTTCTGCTGTTGCACCGGACCTTTCCTGAGGTTCCGTTCGTGCTGCCCAATGAACTGGCAGGCAGTCCTGTCCGCTTGCCCGAAGAGGGGTTTGTATTCATGACCTCCGACCAGGCCATCCGGTTGCCCGACCACTGCATGGATATCGGGGTCAACACGGCCTCTTTCGGAGAAATGCTCCCCGGGCTCGTGGAGCACTACTTCACCCTGCTGCGCCGGATCATCCGGCCAGAAGGGCTTTTCTTCACCTGCAACCGTATCGAGAAATGGATGGATGAGGCCGGCAGTTCAGAGGGCGAAGCGTCACAATCCCCCAAACACTGCCTGCGTTTTGAAAGTTATCCGTGGAGCCCCCTGGACCGGGATTTGCTCTATGGCCAGTCGACGTTTCATGATCTCGTGCAACCCGGAAGCCCGATGATGCATCGCCTTTGCCACCTTGCGCCTCTGGCTAACGTCACAGCCTCCTTCTGAGCCGCGCTGCCGCAATCCCCGCCATGCATCCACGCTCGGTCCTGCTTGCCGCAGGGGATGATGGCCCCCGCCAAACCCTCCAGCCGCTGGTCCGTATTTTTGGCGCCATCGTCAACGAAGGCACTGATGCCACGTGGGCCAGAGATGCGCGATGGCTTGAGCGAATCCGCACAAAAAATCCGCGCGGACTGGTTTGTGGCGCCTCGGACAGCCTAGAGGGCAAGGCCGTCGAAGCCGCCGCCCGGCGCGCAGCAACGCAGGCAGGCATTCCGGTCGCGCTGGTTGAGGATTTCCCGGGAAACTACCGCGCCGAATCCGGATGTAGTACCGGCCTGCTTTTGGTGGAAAGTCAATCCGCCGCCAAGCTGGCTCGCAACCGGCTCGGCCCCGCGTGCCCGCCACTGCGGGTCCTGAGTCCCGCCCGTTACGATCCGTACCGCCTGCAGGCTGCATCCCGCAGGGCCGCCATCCACGAGGCTTGGGCCGGCAACATCAACCATTCTGTGTTGTGGGCCGGCCAGCCCGAAACCGCAGATGGCCTGCTCACGCTGGAAGCATTGCGCCCTGTGCTTGCCGATTTGCAGCTTCAGCTCCTGTTCAAGGCCCACCCCCGGGATGCGGGATACGCCAACGGCGCTTACCGAGATTTGCTGAATGATCCCGCCCTGTCGCCGGTTGACGTCACCGCACTGCCGGTTGAAACCGTGCTGCTGCATGCGCCGCGATTGGTGATCACCCAGTTCTCGTCGGTAGCCATCGAGGCCGGATTCTGCGGCATTCCCGGCCTGAACGTGTTGTTGCCCGGCGCCGGCGCCGACCGCCTGCTCGAGAAAAAATCCTGTGTGATGCCGCCACACTGCCTCGAGGGTGCGGCGCTGCACGTCCACGATCCTGCGGCACTCGCCACCTCGATCCACAATGCCATCACCGACGCATCCCTGCGCGCCGGCATAGTCCGCTGTTTCGACTCGTATTTCAGTACCGACACCCCCACCCTGCCCGCATTCACCGAAATACTCGAAAACCATTTCGAAAGAGGGGAAATTTCGCCCTGAAATCATGGAGTTCGGGTAAAATCTTTAGCATCAAATATTGGGGCTCCAATGGGCGCAACCACCAAAAAGATCATCCCGATCCAGGCGCTGGACAATAACCGCTACAGCGTCGACCGCCTGCTGCGCGACGGCAGCTTCGTTGCCAGCGATGCCGAAAAGCGCCTCGCGGCGGAAGCCCTGGTGGCCGAGCCTGAAATCACCCGCCTGCTGCACCCCGAAGTCCGCTACGAGGTCACCGACCACTGCAACGCCAGCTGCATCATGTGCCCGCGCGACAAGCACGAGCACGGCCGTGAACACGGCATCATGGACCAGGCCAAGTACGAAAAAAGCATCGACGAGGTGGTCAGCCTCGGCGCCAAGAAAATCGTGCTCACCGGTTTTGGTGAACCGATGCTCGACAAACGTCTTGAGGACAAGGTGGCCTACGCCACGGGTAAGGGCCTGTCGACCTATTTCATCACCAACGGCTCGGCACTGACGCCCAAACGCTCGCGCCGGCTGATGGACGCAGGCCTCGCGGAAATGCGCGTCAGTTTTTACGGCATGCGTCCCGAGACCTACAACGCAGTAATGCAGGGCCTGGATTTCGACCGCACGATGAAGGGCCTGCTCGAGTTCCTGAAAATCCGCGATGAGTCGGGCTCGAAAACCCGTGTCCAGATTTCCTATCTCGAACTGGAACAGAACAAATCCGACACTGAAGCCTTCCGTGAATTCTGGGAACCCAAGGTCGATGCCATCGAGATCTGGAAACCGCACAACTTCGGCGATGGCCGGGATTACCGCTTCCGCGAGGGCGACCTCGAGCGCAAGACCAGTTGCGGCCGGCCGGAGAACGGGCCCTTCCAGATCCAGTGGAACGGCGAGGTCATCCCCTGCTGCTACGACTACAACAACCAGATCATCCTCGGCAACGCTTTCGAACAGCCGGTACTCGAGATCCTCAACAACGAGAAATACCGCCTGCTGCGCTACGCACACCGGATGAAAAAGTTCGGCATGTTCCCGTACTGCGACCAGTGCGACCAGTTGCTGCCCCATGCCGACGCGCTGGTCTACACCAATCGCCACAACCTGCCGGCTGAGGAAGCGGTCAAGCTGTCGAATACGGATCTGTTCGACTTGGTCGCAGGCAAGGAAATCGGCGAAAACCAGCTGAGCGAACGTTACCGCTCGAAATGAGTCCGCTAACGTCTGCTTTGGAAGAGACGGCATAACCCGGGACCACCGATCCATGCTTGCTGCTGCACCCCATCGCGAATCTTCTGTATCTGAATCCGGTCCGGTTCTCGCCGCAACGATCGCAAACGCTGCGCTGTCGGGCCCCGAGAAAATATTCAACCTGCCGGATTCCGGCTCGGTGGCAACGGCTTATCGCGACGCAAAACCCTATCCGCACCTGGTCATTGACGATTTTTTCGAAGAAGCGGTGCTGGAGCAGATATCCAGGGAAATCGTCGGCGAAAAGGTGAACTTCAACAAGGTCTTTACCGACGCCTTCCAGCGCAACAAAACCATCAGCACCGGTGACGCTGTTCCGCCGCTGATCAATGTCATTGCCTCGAAGTTCGCCGCATCGGGCATGCTGCGTTACCTGGAGAAGGTGACGGGACTCAAACGGCTGATACCCGATCCGCACTACAACTCGGACTACGGCTACTACCACATTGTCGGCGCGGGTGGCGTGCTCGGTAGCCATGTCGACCACAGCCGCCACAACACTCTGCATGTCCCCCATGTGCTCAACCTCGTCGTCTACCTGTCGAAGGACTGGGACGAAAATGACGGCGGCGCGCTGTGCCTCTATGACGAAACCGGCACGCATGTCGTGAAACGCGTGGCCTGCCGTTACAACCGCGCGATCATCTTCGCCTGTACGCCGACCGCGTACCACGGCGTCGATCCCGTGCAGGAGTCCTCAAGCAGACGCCGGCATTCCCTTTATTTCGCTTACTACACGGTGGATGCCGCGGGGACGGATTCAGCGAGCGAACAGTTCCCCGGACTGCAGGAAGGCAAGACCAATGCAGACCGCGACGTCAGCTACGGCACCTACTTTGTCGTGCCCTTCCGCGACTTGCTCAAGCGTGAAAACTGGGTGCATCTGCGGATGCGCCTGGTCTATTTCGTTCACCTCGTAACCCCACCCATCCTCGTGCAGCTGCTGCGCCGCTTCGCCAAAGCCTTGCGCTAACAGCGCGGATGTCCAGCATTCGCCAGCCACTCCGTTCCATCACGCCCTTGGGGGCGCGAAACGTTCTCCGCGACCTTAGGGAAAGCCTGCGCTGGCATATTGCCGGGAAAGCCGCAGGGCGGCCCGGTTACGGACTTGAACGCACCCAGGTTTATCCGGATGGGCACAACTTCGCACCGGTTCTGGGCGAAGCCACCACAGGTAAGTTGCAGGGGCTGGTTCTGGGTGCAAGCACCCCGGTTGCATCGATCGGCACCTGTTTCGCCGAAGAGTTCGCAATGTTCATGCAGAAACGCGGATACAACTACATCTCCACCGAGCCTGATGTGTTTTACGCCTCGGCCAAATGGGGCCGCGTCTACACCATCCCGAATTTCCTGCAGATCGTGCGTTACTCGTTCGATGAAGATACGCCGCTGGTCATCGAAAACGGGCCGGCCGGCTGGTTTGATGCCACTCGCGAATATTCGGCTGGCACATATCCGGATCAGGGCACGGCCGAAGCCGCGACCCGCCTGCACCGCAAGGCCTCGCGTGAAGCGTTTGCGAAGGCGTCCGTGCTGATACTGACTGTCGGACAGAACGAAGCCTGGGTCGATTGCCACTCCGGTACGATCTGGGCGCAGATTCCTTCCCGGACATTGCTGGAATCCGGGGACCGAAAATTCGAACCCCGGGAATTCAGCTACGAAGAAAACATGTCGGCACTGTCCGAAGCGTTTGCGATCCTGTTCCAGCACAATCCCGGGCTGCAGATACTGGTGACGGTCAGTCCGGTCGCCTCCTACGCCACTTTCCGTGACAGCGATGTTGTCAGCCAGTCGATGGCCAACAAATGCCTGCTCCGTGTGATTGTCCGCGACATCGTGAAAAAGAATCCCGGGAAAGTGTTCTATTTCCCGTCATTCGAAATGGTGCTCGGCCTTAACCGCGACGCCTTTCGCTCCGACAACCGGCATGTCAAACACGCGCGGGTTGACCTCATATTCGAGACACTCGCCCGTGCCACGGGACTGGACAAGAACTGAGCACGATCGCATGGCCGGCCTGCATAAGTCGGCAACAGCGATCATTTGATCACTGACCAACGACACATCACTGTTGTCCGCATCCACCACCATCCGGTTCGTCACCCGCCGGCCGCCGCTGCAGCCCGGCACCGTCTGTGTCGATCTTCATGCGCAGCCGCAGCTGGATGCCGGCATTGACACACTGACCGCGGATGAATTGCTGGCCCGCTGGTCCGGAAACGCCGTCGACTGGTTCGCGCGCTGGCTCGGACAACTTAACGCGCGTCATGCGGCGCTCCACTGGTGGGCCTACTCCTCGACCTCGAAGAACTTCCTGTCTTCGGCCCTGGGAACACGGACGCTGCAGCTGCTGGCCCTGCGCAACCTGGCGCGCTCTGGCCGTTACCGGCAAATCGTTGTGCTGGGAGCAACGACCGGCCAGATGCGCTCAGGCGCGCGCCTGCTTCGGCCTGAATTCACGGTGACCCTGCCATCAGCCCTCAGACTCGGGCTGTGCAAGCTCACCACACACGCACTGGCCATCGGGCGCGTCATCTATCAGGCCGTAAGGGTCCACGCGGCCTTCCGTTTCGGAAACGTCTCGCCGGAAACGCGGCATGACGTGATCCTGTTCACCTATCTCGACGGTGAATTCAGCGACGGTTGGGATCGTTACTTCGGCGACCTGTCTGCCCTGATCCGCCAGCAGGCTCCGGAGCTGCGCACCGCCTGTGTCGCCTACGTCTATACGCCCTACCGGCAGCGCCTGAATGACATGCGGGCCCGGGCCACCGAGCCTTACCTGCCGCTTTACGAATTCCTCGACAACCGCGAACTCCTGCGCGCCCTCTCCCGCAGCATCGCGGCAAGCTTCGGGCTGGACAAATACACTGACGGCATGGATGCCGAAGCAGCCGCCATGGCCAACCTGCTGGAGGAGGCGCTGATCGAGGATGTCAGCAAACGAGGTTACATCCACAACCTGCTGGTTCATCACGCCACGAAGCGGATGGTTCGCGCCCTGTCACCGTCGCGGATGATTTATCCCTACGAAAACAAGTCACTGGAAAAAGCGCTGCTGCTCGGCGCGCGCGCGGCATCGGACAGCATAAGGCTGGTTGGCTACCAGCACACGTCGATCACGCCACGGCACATCGGCCTGCGCTTCGAAGCAGGGGAGACTGCGACAACCCCGCTACCGGACCGGATTGTCACTGTCGGCGGCATTACCCGGGATTACCTCGAACAGTCCGGCAATTACCCGCCGGACCTGCTGGCCGCAGGCTGCGCCCTTCGCCAGGCGTGGACAGCGCCGCTGCCACAGCAGCCATTTGAGGTAGCCCATCCGCGCATCCTGCTCGCGCTGTCGTCCAGCATCGGGGAACTGGTGTCAGCGGTCGAATTCATGCGCGATGTCAAAACACGGCTGCCGGGCATCGAGATCGGCGTTAGGCCACACCTCAACTTCCCGCTGAAGACGCTGCCGCCGGCGCTGCGCGACTGGGTCCGGAACCACGCTACCGATTTCAGCAACTCCCCGCTGCAGGACAACCTCGCCTGGGCCGATGTCACCGCCTATGTATCCTCGACCGTGGCGCTGGAATCACTCATGCTGGGCCGCCCGGTGATTCACCTCGCTATTGATCCCGGCGATCCCGATCCACTGCTCGGCAATCCGCGTTTTCGCTGGGCCGCGGCCGACACCGATGAGTTTGTCGCCGCGCTGAATACCCTTGCCACCCTGGATTTTGCACAGCGGGAAACCGAGCGGGATGCCGGACTGGACTATGTAAGCCGCTACCTCACCCCGAAATCGCCGCAGGCCATTGCGCAATTCCTGCAATGAACGGCTGCGCACCTACCCGATGACCACGCCACCCCAATCACACTCGCGCGGACTGGTCCGCAACACCGGCTGGAACCTGCTGGGTGCCGCGCTGCCGCTGCCGGTCGCGCTGTTTTGCATTCCATTGCTGGTGACTGCGCTGGGTGTGGACCGTTTCGGGGTACTGGGGCTGGCGTGGGTGGTCATGGGTTACTTCGGCATGTTCGATTTCGGCTTGGGCGTCAGCACGACCCGGCTGGTGGCCCAGGGAAAGGATTCGCATAATCTGCGCACGCTGATGCTGAATTCGCTGCTGCTGCATGCGGTGCTGGGTTTGCTCGGCGGCGCGGCATTCGCCGCACTGACCCCCTGGCTCGCCACCCGCGCATTCGAGGTGCCGCCGGAACTGATCGGTGAGACAACCCTTGCACTGTACTGGCTCGCCGCCTCGGTGCCTGCCATCGTCATCTCGGCGGCGCTGCGCGGCATGCTGGAAGGGCTGCACCGTTTCGATATCGTCAATCTGGTGCGCATTCCAGCGGGCATCTTCAATTTCGCCGGGCCAGTGATCGCGCTGCAGTTCACCGACGGCCTGCCTGCAGCGGTTGCCGTGATTGCCGTCGCCCGCTTTCTGGTGGTCCTCGCCTATGCCGCGGCCTGCCTGCACCTGCTGCCTGCGAAAACCGGGGAATCCCGCATCGAAGGCGCTTTGCTGCTGAGCCTGGCGTCCTACGGAGGCTGGCTGACGGTTTCCGGCTTCGTCAATCCACTGATCATCATTACCGATCGCTTCGTGGTGGCCGCAGCGGTCTCGGTCGCGGCCGTCGCCTATTACGTGACGCCCTATGAGGTCATCACCAAGACCTGGATCATTTCGGGCAGCGTGCTCGGCGCCCTGTTCCCAGTGCTGTCTGCGGCGGCTGCAAACAACCCGGCCGCATTGCGCGGCATCTGCCGCCAGACCGAAGTCGTGTTGCTTTGCCTGGCGGCACCTGTGGTCGCAGTGTTCCTTTGCGCCTCTGACCTGTTGCTTGAACTGTGGCTGGGGCCTGCATTCCGCTATCAATCTACCGTCGTTGCCCAGCTGCTGGCCATCGGAATCCTGTTCAATGTCGTCGCACAGGTGCCGCTGACAGCGCTCAATGCCGCCGGGCGGGCCGACCTGACCGCAAAAATCGCCGTTGCCGAACTCCCCGTTTATGTAACAGCCATCTGGTTCGGCGCGCACAACTTCGGTATCAATGGCGTCGCCGCGCTTTGGGCGTTGCGGGCTGTTGTGGATGCCGTGCTGCTGTTTGGCATCGCCCATCTAGCACTGCCGCCGGGCAATGCCAGGGGATCACATGGCCTGAATGCGGCCAATATACTGACGCTGTGCGCTTTTCTGCTGACCTGCTGGATTACCGCCGTCCTGTTGCCAGAACAATGGCTGCTTCGAGCCATAATCGGGGGTGGGTTGCTGCTTGCGCTGGCCGCATGGCAATGGCGTCGCGTGTTGAATGCCGATGACCGCAAGGCAATGCTGGCGCTCTGGTACCGTTTTGCAGGAAAATCGTCGTTATGAATCTGCAATCCCGGTCATTGCCGCTGGTTTCGATTGTTATTCCCTCCTATAACCACGGCCGCTACCTTCGGGAAACCATCGAGAGCATCCTTGCACAGGATTATCCTCGGGTCGAGCTGATCGTGATCGACGATGGCTCAACTGACAATTCGCGCGAGGTGCTGGCCGCCTACGGAGATCGCTTCCGTTGGGAGGCCCACCCTAACCAGGGTCAGGTTGCCGCGCTAACCCGGGCATGGGCCATGTGCAACGGCGAGATCATGTCCTGGATTGGGGCGGACGATATCATGCTGCCCGACGCCGTCAGCGCCGCGGTGGCAACACTTGCCGAGAACCCCGCGGTGGTGCTGGCCTACGGCGACTTCAACCTGATCGGACCTGATGGACGCGTCATACGCCGGCTGCGGACCGCGGACTTCAACTATCTTGACATGGTGGTTCAGGTCACCTGCCCGCCCGGCCCCGGCGCGTTTTTCCGGCGCAGTGCTTTCGAAGCAACCGGCCCCTGGGATCCGTCGCTGAAAATCATGCTCGACTACGATTACTGGCTGCGACTCGGACTGCAAGGGCCCTTTCTGCGCATCCCGAGAGCCCTCTCCCTGTACCGGATACACCAGGGCCAGGAGACGTTTTCCCGAATGGACTCACAAAAAGCGGCTGAGCCAGTACGAGTGATTTCGAGCCTGTTCGAAAAGCACGAGCTCCCGCCGGAAATTGCAAAGCTGAAGAATAAAGCCCTCAGTAACGCCCATCTCGTAAGCGCCCAGCTGAATTTCCGTGGCGGCCGCTACCGGATGAGCGCCAGCGACCTGCGCGCGGCATTTGCCCTTTGGCCAGCAAATCTTTTTACCGGAAAAATGTTCCGGATAGTCATCAACGTACTGTTTAATCGTACAGCGCACAAGGTGTTCTGGAAACTCAGCAGCCTGCGCAGGATGTAAATCGCTCGATTCCTTGCATGCCGTACCTAATATCGGTATCCCTGCGATCATTAATCCACCGGACGGCAGGGGCCTGCGGCTATTCGACTATAATGCCGGGCAAAATTATTATTCGGCGAATGTCCGGCAAGATCGTGTACCGAACTACGCCTAAATAAGGGGTCATATGACGTTGAATCCTTCCGTTTTCGAGCTGTGCCAGTCGTTTGTGAAAAAGTTCGAGCAGTTTGCTGAAAACAATCACGAACAGTTCAAGAATGCATCTCCTTTCCCGCATATCGTCGCCGACAACCTCCTTGATGAGAGGCTGATCGATATCCTTTTGCGGGAATATCCGGCGCCCAATGATCCGATCTGGCAGCATTACGACGACTCGGACATCCAGATCAAAACACGCACAAACTGGAAGAGCGAAGCCGACATCCCGACTGATACTAGGGAAGTGGTTCGCACCCTGCTCTCCGGAAAACTCTTGCTCGCGATGTCAAAACTGACCGGCATCAACAAACTGATATCCGATCCGTACTTGACAGGGGGGGGTGAAAGTTCGGTCTATCGCGGCGGCATGCTCGACATTCACTGCGACGGCAACTGGCACGACGCTATGGCGGTGCACCGGCGTTTGAACATCATCCTGTACCTGAACAAAAACTGGCAGAAAAGCTGGGGTGGCGAACTCGAATTCTGGGACAAAGGCATGAATCAATGCGTCACCAAAATCGCGCCACTGTGTAACCGGATTGTGATTTTTCTGACCAACGACTTTACGTTCCACGGCCACCCGCAGCCGCTGAATTGCCCGCCTGACGAATCGCGGAAATCGCTGATCCTTTATTACTACACCAGCACACCGCGCGAGGCCGACGAAATTGCACGCATGGACCCTCATCGCGCGCTATGGCGCAACCGGGGCCAGATAACAGTCTGATTTGTGTTGTGCACACTGACTCTGGCTGTACACGCCCGGCAGCACCGGGGAATTCGACAACAGGTATCTGGCCATGACACTCGCATTGCTGCGTAGAAAAGCGTCTGCAGTTCTGAAAGGGATTTACCGCCTGACGCAGGCGGTGTCGCGTGACGCTGTTGATAGCCATATCGAAAATTACTTCATCAACGAGTTCATAAGCAACGATTACGGCAGCGCTTACGGTATCACCTCGGTGCAGCGCGGCGAACTGGTAGCGCAGATGAGGTCTGTGCTCAACAGCGTACCCTCGGCGACCCGCATGCTGTACCACGTCGCCCTCGCGCGCGAGCTTTTGAAAATCCCGCCGTCCGTGCATGGCGATGTCATTGAATGCGGCGCGTTCAAAGGGGCATCATCAGCCTCCTTGTCACTGGTCTGCAAGTTGGTCGGGCGCAAACTGTGGGTTTGTGATTCCTTTTCAGGACTGCCGGTGTCCGAAGCGGAAATCACGCGCAACTACCCGCACCTGAAGGTCTACGGACAATACCGGCAGGGCATGTACTCGGGCGCTCTGGCGGAAGTGCAGGAAAATATCCGCCGCCATGGACATCTTGAGAGTTGCGAGTTCGTGCAAGGCATCTTCTCCGAGACACTACCCGGCTTCTCGGCAAAGCTGGTTTTCGCGTTTATCGATGTCGATTTGACCTCGTCGATGCAGGACTGTATCAAGCACCTCTGGCCCAAGCTGGTCGATGAAGGCTTCATTTACACCGATGATTCTTGCGACATGGAAGTTGTGCGGGTCTGGTTCGATGATGCGTGGTGGCAACGGGAACTGGGACAACGTGCTCCCGGCTACGTCGGCTCCGGGTGTGGCCTCCCGCTAAGCGTCAACAACTCCTCCCTTGGTTACGTCCAAAAAGTATCCAGCGTCCAGAAGTCTTACGATCAGGCTGCGTTCCTATAAGGTCCGCGTTTCGTGCCTACCGGCGCAGAAATGTAAGCGCTCCTCAATCCGACCGGGCACCGTGCGCCGGGGTGAATAAGAATAAGGCCCGGTAAGAAAAGTCCCGGACAGAATCAGCAATAACTATTTGTTTTTATTAACTTATTCATGAATTTTTTATCGCCCCCTGGAACTGGTTCCCAGCGCCGCTTACTGCTGATTGCGGGCGCAGGATTGATCGCAATATATCTGGCGTTGGCCTTAGCCAGCTTTGTTTCCCACAGCGGATCATGGGTGGTTCTGGCTGCATTCCATTGCTGTTTTTTTCTGCTGATGGCGATGGCCTTGCCACAGCCCCGCTCCTACTTTTACTTTTTTTTCTCGGCATTCCTGTTCCTGGGCTTTTGGCCCAAAGTGGTCATGCAGTTGATCTGGGCGCCGGGTTTCATCGATCCGGTTGGCGATTTTTCTGGCACCGCGGCTGAATGGGACGCCGCCTTCGCCGCCGCAATCGCCGGTGCCGCAGGGCTGATCATCGTTCGCCTGGGGCAATTGATTCTTGCCCGTCGCAAGGCAGCACCTGCGTCACACAGCGCGCCGCGGCTACCGGACTGGTACGAGCGGTTCCGGGGCTGGATATGGACGGCAACGCTGGTGAGCATGATTCTGCTGAACCTGCTGAATTTCCATTACGCGTTCTTCCAGATCGGGGTCAACCCGAAAGTGGTGCTGCCCTACAAGCTGAACGTTCCGGCCGCCTGGCTGATCAACGTCGGCTTCGCGTTATGGATCGCCGCAATGCTGCGCTGGGAACAAATGACGCGCGCACCACGGCTTGCAACTGCGTTACTCGCACCGGTTCTTGAGGCAATGACATCATCGATCGGCACCCTGAGCCGGCTGACCTACCCGCTGCATACACTGCCTCATGCTTTGGCAGTCTTCGATCAGCGAGGTGCACTGCGCAAATTTCTTTCGCTACGAAAGATTTTATTGTTGGGTCTCACTTTGCTGCTATGTTTTGTATTCAGCATTTATGCGGTGTTCTGGCTGCGCGTTAACATCTATTATTACATTCCGTCTGAAGACTCCATTCCGCACGAAGTTTCGGTCCGCAAACAAGTCCATCGCACCATCGCCTACCAACTACCCCATTTGTTTGTGCAGCGCTGGATCGGCCTGGAAGGTGTATTGGTCGCAAGCACCGCAAAAGAGCGCAATACAGACTTACTTGTACAGGTGATGACCACGGATCCGAAACTCGGCGCCAAATCGCTTTTCCAGCAACTGGCCAAGGTGCACTATTTTTCGGAAGACCCGGATCGGTTCACGTTTCTGGCAAATGCAGGAATCGTCGCCCTGCTTTTGTTTTCGGGATCGCTGGCCGTGGTCACGGCCGGCATGGCACTGATCATGTCACTGCTGCTTGTCATGGAAGCCTGGATCGCCCGGTTGCTGGCCAATGATTACTTCGCGTCAATTGCTGGCGCCTTTGCCGCCAATATCCTGGTTCAGACCACGTTTCCCTACTTGACGCTGATTTTTTTCCTGCAGCTATGCGTCGCGATTCTATTTGTCGCGGGCTTGCAGCGGATACAACTAGGAACACCAAAAAACAACTGAGAAGCAATCACCGCTCCACCTCAATCTCAGCCGCCCATGGCGCTGCGTGCAGCGCGGAGCTCTTCTCGATGCGCAGTTGCTGCAAGCGCGCCCAGGGGAAGTGCGGTAGCCAGAACACAGAGCTGTACAACAATCGAATAGGCCACCGCGGAAGCCTCGGCAACGCCAAACAGGGCCAACGCCAGCACACAGGCCAGTTGGTAAACCCCCGCATAGCCCGGTGCCGAAGGCAGCGAAGTGCCTACCGCAAGAAAAACCATAACGGTCACCATTGCCATCGGTGGCAACTCCCAGCCGAATGCCGCCATGACCGTGTAAAACACAGCGAGATCGCAAACGAAGACCACCCCCGTCAGCCCGATGATCATGCTCAGCCGAGCGGGAGAGGCAATTTGCGCAGCGGTCAGCACGGCTGCATCGTAGAAACGCTGGGCCCGGCCGGCGAGTGTCTCGGGTAGTTTGCGGCCCCAGCGGCCAAACCAGCGCCGCCAGACCTGATCGCCTCGGGCAAAGAGGACAACCGCTGCAAAAGCGGCAAGCGCCAGGACGAGCCCGACAGTTGCAACCCTTTCCGCGTAAGGCAATCCGGTATGGACGGCAACCACTGTCAGAGCACACAGACCTAAAAGAAGGGTATCAGCAAGGCGATCAATCAGCGCACTGGTTACCGCACGCCCCAGAGGGATTCCCGCCATTGTTCTAAGCACGAAAATACGAATCACTTCTCCAGCCCTGAGAGGGTATATCTGGTTAAGAGCGAGGCCGATCACGGCCGCATTCCAAACGGCCGGGTAATTCGTTAAGGGTATGCCTGCGGCCAGATTCCAACGCAGTGCGCGTAAAGTCATTCCCGACAGGATGCACAGCACTGCGCCAAACAGCCAGTTGTACCTGATATTCTGGAATTCGGAAACGAATGTTGCCCAATCCATGCGCCAGAGTATGGCGACTACGAATGCAGTGCTGACGAGAAAGCCCGCACAAAGCAGTACTTTTTTTGAGGTCATCTGAACCTACCGGCGTGGCAGCAAATGTCGCAAGTACTGCCAGTACACCGTTAGTGAGTAGCTGAACTTCGAGGCGGAACCATCATCGCGCACGGTGAGTGTGTAGGGGACCTCAGCGAATCGAGCACCGAGACGACGCGCCTGGCAGACCTCTTCCATCAGCACTGCAAAGCCATTTTCGCGGGTATCCAGTTGCGCCAGAAAATCGGTGCGTATGGCGCGGAAGCCATTGGTGAAATCGCTGACCCCGCAGCGCAAGACGATCTGTGCCAGTCGATTGCCGACCCAAGACACTGCAGAACGGGCGAATGGCACGCCTGCGACTTTTCCACCCTTGGCATAACGGGTTGCCTTGATGAAATTCGCTCCCGTTTTCATCGCATCTATAAAACCATGGATATAGATCGGGTCCTGTGTCAGGTCAGCATCCATCACGAGGACGTATTCGAAGCCTTCCTTGATGGCGCGCGCGAATCCGGTCCGGTTAGCCCCGCCATAACCAAGATTCTTTTCATGAAGTTCCACGAAAAGACCCGGACAGGCACCGACCAGGGCAGTCAGTATTTCGCCGGTGCCGTCAGTGCTACCGTCATCAACCGCAATAATGCCCGTGCGGGCGGGTATGGTCCGCAGAAATCCGTGAATCGTGGTGACGCAGTTCTCAGCGCTTAAGCGCTCGTTGTACATGGGCAACACCACGCAAAAACTGGGTGTCGATACATCAGGGGTGGCGATATTCTGATCCGAACTCATCCGGATGCCGTCACTGCATTCCCGGATTTGCGGGCTACAAACAGCATTTCACCGCCATACAGGGGCAAGCGCGCGTTGATCAGTGCGTTGGGCAACCAGGGTTCAACATGGCGAACAACACGATGCAACTCAGCGCCGAAATACTGCAACTGCGCCAAGGCATATCCGAGTCGCAACGTTTTCCAGTGGGGTTTGACTTTGATCGTGGCAAAACCGCGGACAGCTGCCAGTTTGTCCAGCGTCTTGCCGGAAAAGTAGAAGGTATGTTCGGGGGCGGCCAGACAAGGCCAATACCTGCCCATCAATCGCGCAGGCAGGGAATTGTTGTTCGGGGTCTGAATCAGCAGGATACCGCCCGGTTTCAGGCATTCCGCAGCGACCTCGAACAGCCTCGCCGGATTCAGCAGATGCTCGATGACGCCGGAGGCAGTAACAACGTCGAAGGTCCCGGCTAACCCCGCCTTGGATGAATCAAAACTCTCTACGGTGCCGAAAGATATCCGGCCTGGATGCTTGGCAGCTGCCGCGTCGGCCGCCGGCCCCTGAAATTCAAGACCGTGGGTTTCCCATCCAGCTTGGGCAGCAATATCCAGCAACTGCCCGTCAAAACAGCCAACATCAAGAATTTTCCCAGTGTGCACTGGGGCTGCCTGCTCCAGCAAAAATGCAAACAACCGTTCATCGACATGCCTGCGTTCCAGCGAAGTTCCCTGCTGATAATTGCCAGCTTGGGCACGCTCCGAATAATGCGCAGCCAATGCATCCAGAGAAGGTTGGGGGTCAAGCCGGGTCAGGCCGCAGGAAAAACAGGAAACGAAATCATAATCCTGCTTGTGAAAATGGTGCCGCCAGCGGTTTTCACCGCATACCGGGCAGTTATAGTTTGATCTCATTGTTTTACAGAAAAGAGGCTCACAGCCATTAAAAAAATGAACTACTGTGGCCAGCACGCTGACACAGCATCCATTTACCGCAGTCAATCCGCATGGATGCAGTTCCGGGTTCAGCGCAAATCGTAAACGATATATCCGGCATTCTCAAAGACAATCGGAAAGTCGACAGGCGCCCAGGCCTTCCTGCGCACCACATAATCACCGCCAAAAGTCCGCGCGAACTCTCGGAGCCCGGCCGTATCCAGCCCTGTGAGGCCTGCATTTCCATGCCGGGCAAAAAATGCAGCCGCCCTCTCGCCTTCCTCAAGACCGGATTTCGAGCAAATATAGAACCCGCAGCCCCCGACGGAAATACGGGCGCGGTGGGTATAATTTCTCCATCCCTCGTAGACCGAAGTCCCGGAAACGATAAAACTCGCATCGGCAGGAGTCGATTCCCGGGCCCAGACCTGGACTTCGTAATACTCGCGGGCTTCGCCACTGGTTCCGCTCAAGCCTGCCTTGTGGTTGGTTACCAGAAGATACACCGCCAGCATGGTCAAGATGAAAACCGGGCGGACTGAAGCAACGCCCGCCCCGTAATGCCGCTGGACAAAAATCACCCTTGCCATAAGCCAGGCCAATCCTGCAGCGACTGCAACAGCCAGAAACGGCAGCTTGGTTCCCCAGGAATGTTGATTGAAAAACTGGGGCTGATAGAGTGGCGGCAGAATCCGGTCGATGAAATAAGCATTCACGAATTCCCGAATCTGCGGAAAGAATCTGAGCGCAACCAGCGCCAGCAGGATCGTGGCTGCAACATAAGCGGCGCGTCTGGCCCATGCGCCCGCAGCTGTAATCGGTGATGACGCCGAACCCCATGCCTGTGCCAACAGCAGTGCCAGCCCTGTTGCGGCCGAGGGCAGGACCAGAAAAAATGCGGCAATAACACGCCCGGGAAGCCTTGATTCACTGACCACATCGACTGAAAGGGCGATGACTGGTGGCACGGCAAACGCCAGCAGCAGCATCGTGGAGCGCGTTGAAACCATCCGCAATATTCCCGGCTCGCCGGCAAAATAGGCTGCAAAATGCAAGAGACAGGCCACAAAGGCCATCACGATGCAGGCCTTTAGAAACGGCAGCAACATTGGATGCATCAGCCTGCGCTTGGCTGCCGTGATCGCCAGCAAGGCCATCAGCGGGACCATGGTCGAGCCGCCAACGAAGAGCGGCATGCAATAACTGCATCCCGGATTCGCCCAGGGAATCGCATGCCCGTTTCGCAATACCAGTCCGAGCAGATGGGATGCCTGCACCTCCTCGGTCCCGAGCCTGGCATTGATTGCGGGCGCCATGAAAACCAACCCGGCAAATCCAATGGCCGCCGACACCGTGACCAGTTCACGCCAGCCACGACCGGCCAACGCAAGCAAACCCCAGTACACACCGAACATTGCACCTGCAAAAAGTCCGAGGATCGGATGAATCAGACCGCCAATCATCAATAGCGCTGCGGTCATGGTAATTCGCCGCTCGAGTGCAAAAGCTCCGGCGAAAATCAGGAATGGGAGCGCCATCCAGGCCCCATAAGGCATCCAGTCCAGGTCTGCGAACAGACCCATGTTCCACCAGTGCGGGCGAAACGCCAGCGTAAAAACCGCGGCAATCAACGCCGATTGACGGCTTGCAGTCATCACTATCGTGAGGCGGTGCATGGCCAGCGCCAGCAGGATGTTCTGCAGATAAATGAACAGCCCGAAAAAAAAGTCAGGCGGCACCCCGGCATACTTGAAAAGCAATGCGGGCAACCAGTTCAGCATCGAAGCGAGCCCTGCAGGCGCCCAGTTGCGCAGATTGGCATCCATTGCAAAGCGTTCCGGGAATTTCAGGAAATACGAGTAGCTGACCAGCCCGTCATCGGTACTGGTATTGGCCATCCTGACGCCCAGATCTCCGATCAACAGATAAGTAGAAATGCCGGCCAAGATCGCCAGAAAAAGCTGGTCAAGGTAAGGCCATCGGGCCACGCGGGAGTGGTTAAGGTTCAGCATGGAGTGTCTTGACCCGCAACGCGCCTCGGCGAATCGATGGCTGGGTTGCGAAAAGTCATTCGTCGCATTTCGCAATGTAGGTCGAGCTTGGTGACCGCTTCGGGAGTGGCATTGAAAATCGCAACCCGGATCGGGATGCGATCAAGACGCGGGGGGAGATAACGTGTTGTACGGAAAGGTTTTATTGCCGGATTATCTGGCGTCAACCGTCCGCTGTCAAAGACCGCCGCCGAACATCCGGCTGCTTTTCGTTCCCTGCCCTCCGCCACCCATCATCTTCCATGCAAGCCGCCGGATCATGCCGGAAGGAGGATGCGCTCCGGTCAGTGCGGCTCCGAAACGTCAGGCCATGTACAGGGCCCGAGATTGAAGAGCCTGTTACAGCTTAAAATCGCAAGATGTCCGAGATTGATCCGATTGCAGCGCGTTATCTGGGCGCAGATTACCTGCGCGAAAACCCGTCCTGGGACAGCGAAGACTCCCCTTGGAAAGCCAGCAAGGTTCATGAATTGCTGGAAAGCCACGCGCTGGCGCCGGCCTCCATCATCGATGTCGGCTGCGGCGCCGGTATCGTGCTCTCGGAACTGCAAAAATACTGGCCGTCAGCGCGTTTAACCGGCTATGACATCGCACCCGATGCCGAACGCTTCTGGGCCGCGCCCCGGGCGAGCGGCATCGAACTTGTCGTCGGTGACTTTCTGGCAGCGTCAACGCCTCGTTATGAATTGTTGCTTGCGCTGGATGTGCTGGAACACCTTGAGAATCCGTTTGCCTTTCTCTCCAGCATAAAAGGCCGGGCAAGGTATCACGTCTTTCATTTCCCGCTGGACCTTTCCGCCATCAGCGTGCTGCGCGAATCACCACTGCTGCATGTGCGGCGCAAAGTCGGTCATATTCATTATTTCACCCGGGGGTTGGCCACAGCTCTGCTGCAAGACTGCGGCTACCGCATCATTGATGCGCGTTATACCCACGCTGCTTTCACGGCGCCGCAACGCTCCCTGAAAACCTGGCTCGCCAGCGTACCGCGCCGATTGGCGCGCATGGCCAACCTCGACTGGGGTGTCCGCCTCTTCGGTGGCGAAACACTGATGGTGCTGGCCGATGGCGGGGAAAAGGCTTGAAACTGATCATTCATGCGCCGAATGTGCATCGGGGTGGAGGCTGGACACTGCTGCTCGGCTTGCTGGAGACGCCGGTCGAATCGGGCCCCCGCCTGTTGATTGCGGACGAACGTCTTGAAATACCCGCGTCGCTCAAAAATACCCAAATCCTGCGATTTCCGCCGACGCTGAGTGGCCGAATCGCCGCCGAACAACGCCTGCAGTCGCTCGCGCAAACACCGGATGTGGTGCTCTGTCTGGGCAATCTGCCGCCATTGTTCCAACTCCGCGCCCGTCGGGTGGTGCTGTTCATCCAGAATCGTTACCTGCTAGAAGCGGTCGACACCTCCGCATTCGCCGCAATCGTGCGCCTGCGTATCGCCGTTGAGCGACAGTGGCTGCGCCGCCGAATCCGCCGCGTACATCAGATCATCGTGCAATCCCCTTCCATGGCGGAAGCGGTACATCGCTGCCTCGGCATCCGGCCGGAGGTGGCGCCCTTCGCAGCCCTTGATTCCGGCAACGCTGCCCGGGCAACAAAAAAAAGTCCGGCGGCTCCTGACACAGCTGGATTCCTGTATGTCGCTTCCGGTGAACCTCACAAGAATCACCGGCGGCTGGTGGAAGCCTGGCTGCTGCTGGCCGAAGCCGGCATCCGGCCCTTGCTGCGGCTGACCCTGAATACCGCACATCATCCGGAACTCGTTGAGTGGATTGCGGCCTGCAGGGAACGCTGCGGCCTGCGTATCGAGAATTCGGGAGAGGTCAGCCCCGAACAACTTGCGCGATTTTACGAGGAGTCCGCCGCACTGATTTACCCCTCACTGACCGAATCGCTTGGACTGCCGTTGCTCGAAGCACGTGCGCACGGACTGCCGATCCTCGCGCCGGAGCGGGATTTTGTGCGTGATATCGTCACACCACGCGAAACCTTTGATCCCGAATCGCCGCGATCCATCGCTCGGGCGGTCCGTCGTTTTCTCGGCGCTGACGAGGCCGTCCTGCAGATCAGGACGCCATCGGAGTTTCTTGATCTGGTGCAAGGCGGCTGAGGCCGCGTGAACACTGTATCTGCTGCGCCATGAACTACTTTTTCCCGGCTGCGTTGATGGTCAATACCTTTTCGGTGACCGGGCTGATGATCATCCTCGGCCTCGCCGGAGAAACGGTGATGGCCGCGGATTTTGGCATCGTGCACGGCGCAACAGTTGCGCTGCTGCACTCTTTCTCCGCCAATGCTCGCAGCATCATCCTCAATCCCGCATCCGCCATTTCGACGGGTGCGGTTCTCGGTTACCGCGTGCTGTTGTTGCTGCCATTGGGCCTGTCGTCAATATGGCTGAGCACGAACCTGGGCAGCGTCGGCACCGCACTCGCCATCGCGCTGACCCTCCGGCGGTGCGCCGAATGGCTTGCCGAAGTGCACATCAGCAAGATGGAAACGATGCGGGAGGTGGTTCACGCACAACGTTTTCTGGCCGTGCAGGGCGCCCTGTTTCTGGTGACGGCTGCCTGGCTGGTTGCAGGACTGCCTTTTGCACTCCCGGTAATTTTCGCCTGGGCTACCTCACCCCTGTGGCTGAGCATCCGCTTCCTGCTGCAGCATGCAGACATCCGCTCTACGGCCTTCGGTCATTGGCTGCAGTTAATGCCGCATTTCGGCTCGACGGCAATCATCGGCATTTCGGTTTATGTCTTCCGCCTGCTGCTGCTGCTGCTGGTCGGCAAGGCGGTTGCCGGGGATCTCTATACGGCATTCGCGATCGGCGGCCTGCTTGGATCAGTATTTGCACAGGCGATCGGTCCCACCCTGGTACTGCAGGAAACCAAAGGGACGATTCGGGGATTTCCGGCCTGGATCCGGATCGTACTTGCGATTTCTGCCGCGATAGGGCTGGGCCTCTACGCGACAGCCGACGTCAGCCCGCAGTGGCTGAATCTCGCAGGAAAATCGACGCTATTCTGGGAGGCTGCGGGTCTTTCCCTAGTCGGCGGCGCGATCATGGTAATCGCCCAGCAGCTTCGGCTGCGGATGCTCCAGCAACAGGCTGACAGCGATGTTTTCGGCCCGGATGTGCTGATGAACATCCTGATCGTGGCAGCTGTGCCTTACACTTTCTATCTACTGGGCATCAACGCCCTCGCCGCTCTTTACCTGCTCAATGCCGTTCTTGCGCTGCTGTTTTATTTCAGCGCAGACACCCGCACCCGGTTGTGGATGAAGCCCGCAGGCGCCGCAACCCGCCGGATCAGGGCGGTGATCGCGCTGCTGCTGGTCTTTCCGCTGTTTTTCCAATTGAGCGGGACGATTTTCAGGGATACCACCTACCTGTTCAATTCGGAAGGAAATCTGATGCTGTTGCCGATTCCGGTTTCCGTACTGGCCTGTTACGGCGGCATTCTGCTGCTGGGCCACTATGCCCGGGCCCGCTTGAGCCTGACCCTGATCTTCGCCACCTTCGCGCTGATGCTGGTGACCAGCGTCCTTCTCGCCCATGTACAGGCCGGCCAGGAACAGGCGAAACTGATCCTGCTGATCCAGTTCGTGCTGCCGATGTTCGCCCTGGTCCTCGGGCAATTGCACGCCGAAGACACAACAGCCTTGCCGATCGTCCCGGTGTGTTTTCTGTGGGCGCTGGCCATCCTGGTACCGGCTCAGCTGCTCTTCACCTGGTCGGAATCCTCGTGGATACTTTCACCCTATTTCGTGGTGTTCAGCATTTACCAGCATCTTCAATATGTCCCGGCGATTTTTGTGGCGGCTTACCTGGTGGCGCTATATGCGCTGTGGGACATGCCCCGCTATCGCCTGCTGCTGTTGTTGCTGGGAGCACCGATGGGCATATACGCCGGCGCCTCGGTCTCGGCACTGGCAACGGCAGGGCTGATCGCGGGAGTCACCGTTTTTGGCGTACTTGCATGGCGACGCGGCGGAGAGGGCGCATCGCTGATGGTTCTGGTGGTGACGGTACTGATCTGTGCGGTCGGTTATTTCTCGATGGCCTCGGGCAGGATGGGCCCCCGGTATGACCTGATACGGCTCCAGACAGACACGGCAGTGTTTGCCCCCAAGAATCTGGCCCAGCGTATCGCCTACTGGAAATTCTATGCGGGAGAAATCCTTGCCAGTCCCAAAAACGCCGTACTCGGCCATGCCACCCCGCCCGACCGGACAAAGTACCCCAGCGCCCACAATTACTACCTCGATTTCGCCTACAACTTCGGCATCGTACCCTTGCTACCCCTGCTGGCGCTGATCGGCCTGACCCTGCTGGGGGTGCGCCGGAAATGGCGGGCCGTCAAATCATCCATCCCGCTGCTGGGCCTCACCGCAGTGGTACTTTTTCTGGTGCTGGTCGATAATTCGTTCAAGGTGGGCATGCGCCAGCCTTATCCGGGCATCCTGACCTTTTTCCTCTGGGGGATCCTGCTGAGTCATTTGTTCATGCCTTCAACAACGCCCCGCGGGCCGACATCCGCGTAATGGAAACCCCGTCTTGAAGCTGCTCATCGTCACCCAATACTTCTGGCCAGAGGCGTTTCGCGTCAACGACCTCGCGCTCGGGCTGAAATCGCTGGGGCACGAGGTGGAAGTGCTAACCGGCCTGCCCAACTATCCGCAGGGCAGCCTATTCCCCGGCTACGGCTGGACGCGGCTGGCGAGCGAGGATTTTGAAGGCATCCGTGTGGTGCGTGTGCCGCTGGTGACACGGGGCCGCAGCAAGGGGCTGCGCCTTGCGTTCAATTACCTCTCCTTCGCCATCATGGCGAGCCTGCTGGGACCGCTACGCTGCAGAGGGCGTTTCGATGCCGTACTGATTTTCCAACCGTCGCCAGTCACCATCGGGTTGCCCGGCCTGCTGATGTCTGCCATCAGCAGAGCCCCAGCTCTGATCTGGATTCAGGACCTTTGGCCGGACACGCTGGAAGCGATGGGATTCAATAGTTCCGGCCTCCGCCTCCAAATCGCGGCGTGGCTGTCCAATTTTATCCACCGCCGCTGCGACCGGGTGTTGGCGCAGTCCCGGGCCTACATTCCGCGGCTTGAGGCGCGCGGTGTGTCGCCCTCGCGCATCGCCTATCTGCCGAACTGGGCCGAAGCGTTCTACCGCCCGCAGTCCCCAAAGGAGGACGTTGTTGACCCGATGGCGCAGATCCGGGGCTTCCGGGTAGTGTTCGCTGGCAACATTGGTAGCGCGCAGGCCTTTGAAACAATCATAGCTGCCGCGCGGAAGCTGCAGCATATCGAGGACCTGCACTGGGTCGTGCTCGGTGACGGCAACATGAAGGCTTGGCTCGAAGAAGAGATTGCCCGGCACGGTCTCGGAAAGCAATTCCACCTGCCCGGACGGCGCCCGCCAGAGGATATGCCGGCGTATTTTGCGCACGCCGACGCGCTTCTGGTAACCTTGCGCTCCAATCCGGTTTTCTCACTGACAATACCCAGCAAAATCCAGTCGTATCTGGCATGCGCAAAGCCGGTCGTCGCAGCGCTGGACGGCGAAGGTGCGGCAATCATCCGGGAGTGCGGTGCAGGCGCAGTTTGTTCCGCTGAAGACGCCCCTGGACTAGCCGAAGCCGTGTTAGCGGTCCATCGCATGACCCCGCAGGAAAGGTTGGCCTGCGGAATGCGCGGAAGGAAATATTATGAAGACAATTTTGAACGTAGCCTGCTACTGAACCGGCTTAACGAATGGATAAAAGAACTGGCCCCCAATTAACATGCGCATACTGATACTCGGCGGCGACGGCATGCTGGGACACCAGTTGCTGAGAGACCTCTCCCAGTCGCATCAGGTGCGGGTTACTTTGCGCCAGGAACGCAAGGCCTACGACCACTTCGCACTGTTCACCGAAGAGAATTCTTATACCGGGATCGATGTGCGGGTCACTGACCGCCTGGTCGGCGTGCTGGCGGATTTCCACCCCGAAGCGGTGATCAACGCGGTCGGCGTGGTCAAGCAGCGCAAGGACGGGCTGGACCCGATACCCAACCTCGAGATCAATGCGCTGTTACCGCACCGGCTCGCCGCACTTTGCAAGGCCATCGGGGCGCACTTGATCCACATCAGCACCGACTGCGTGTTCTCAGGCCGTACCGGCGGTTATGCCGAAAACGACCAGCCCGACCCCATCGACGTCTACGGTCACAGCAAGCTGCTGGGCGAAGTCACCGCGGAAGGCTGTATCACACTTCGCACCTCAATCATCGGCCCGGAACTGTGGCGCCGGACCAGCCTGCTGGAGTGGTTCCTCGCCCAGAAAGGCCGGGCACTGGGCTACCGGAACGCGATTTTCTCAGGTCTGACAACCCTCGAGATGGGCCGGATCATGGAGCGGCTGGTGACGAATTTCCCCCAATCCGCCGGCATTTACCATGTATCCAGCCAGCCGATCAGCAAATTCGACCTGCTAACACTGATCCGCGACAAGTTCGCGCTGCCGATCGAACTGGTCCCGGATGACGCCTTCCACTGCGACCGCAGCCTGAATTCCGAACGTTTTCGCAGCGATTTTGGCTACGAACCGCCAGCATGGGCGCAGATGATCGACGAATTGGCAACAGACCACCGTTCAAGAAAGGCGTCATGATGTTCAAGGGCAAGACCATACTCGTCACCGGCGGCACCGGCTCCATGGGCAAGACCTTCGTCCGCCGGGTGCTATCGGGCGAACTCGGCAAACCGAAGAAGGTGATCGTGTTTTCCCGCGACGAGGCCAAGCAGCACGAAATGCGCATTTCGTACCTGCACCGCACGGTTACCACGGACGAGGTCATCTTCCGCAATTTCATGGACGTGCTGGAGTTCCGCATCGGCGATGTGCGCGATTACGCTGAGGTCTGCTCGGCGGTGAAAAATGCCGACATCGTGGTCAATGCCGCTGCACTGAAGCAAGTTCCCACCTGCGAATACTTCCCGGCCCAGGCCATCGCAACCAACTGTCTTGGCGCAATGAACATCGTGCGCGCAATCGAGGAAAACAGCTACCCTGTCCACACCGTGATCGGCATCAGCACCGACAAGGCCTGCAAACCCGTCAATGTCATGGGCATGACCAAGTCGCTGCAGGAGCGGATTTTCAT
>LNFM01001757.1_pt1 | contig 47946 bp, 54 predicted proteins | sample 596031 | NCBI WGS metagenome assembly LNFM01 (sample SAMN04254537, study PRJNA301005) | activated carbon metagenome | isolation source: dual media filters at the Ann Arbor, Michigan drinking water treatment plant | place: USA: Ann Arbor
CGCGTGAATCGTGCGTCGAGCCATGGTGTCTCTCCTGCTCGTACGCGTATCGCCGCGGCTGACGCCCAACTACCCCAGGTCACGGATGGGTTACTGTGGAACCCCGACGCGCACGCCTCCGACGATGATGCTCATGGCGTCGCCGTGGCCGAGCGCGGTCGGCGATCGAGGAGCACCGAGACGGATTTCGCGAGCGCTCGAAGCGCCTCGGCGTCCTCGCGCTCGCGAAGCGCGCGGTCGTAGTCGCCCTTCGATGCAAACGTGTCGGAGATAAGCTGGCAGCGTTCGGCCTCGCGCTCGAGCGCCGCGGGAAGCTCGTCGACGAACCGAACGCGCGCGCGAAACACGGCGAGCGTCTCGACGCGGTCGAGCACGAACTGCGCGGCGTCTTCGAGCTCGCGGTCCTTCACGAAGGGGTTCCCACGAGTGCGCGTTCGGTCTTGGGCCCGTAGATCTTGTCCGGCTCCAACCCGGCCATGCGTTGAAACTCCTCGAGTCCGTCCGCACGCCACAGACCGAGCCGCTCGAGCTCGCAGAGGGCGAGCAGCGTCGAGCGTCCGTCGCGATCCGCACGCGCCGAGAACGCCCACAACGCAACGCGCTTGTGCTTCAGCGCGCTGGACACCGTGTCGCGCGCTGGGACGCTATGCGCTTGATAATATGGGCGCCAGCAGATGCCCTCACGCTCGGGCGTCGACGGGTCGTCCTTCGCGAACCACCCTGCCCGCACCGCGGCCTCGAACGACGCGAACGCGCGCGCCTCCCTTCGCGGGAGCGCTCCGCGGTGCGCCATCATGCCGTCGCCCGGCGCGGCGTACACCTGGAAGTACGACTCTTCGGTGGGCGACTGCGGCCCACACCAGTCGTTCCAGTTGTACGTCGAGTGGTACGAGGGATGGTCGTACGACGTGTGAAGCAGCGCGATCTCCGGGAACCGCGCGTGAAGCTCACCGAGCGCATTTCGAACGAGCTCGGACAACCGACGCTTCTCATCTGTGTTGGGCGGTCGCTTCCAGCTCGCCTCGGCGTTGTTCATGATCGCCCGCGCGCCCACGCGCTTCGCGCGTTCACCGAGGCGAAGGAACACGCGAACGCCTTCGGCGACGCTCATGCGCAGCTTGCACACGTCGCGCGCGATCGAGTCGACACCGAAGCCGCACACGAGCTGCGCGTCGGGCAGAACCCCGCGCACGGCTTCGGCCACGAGCTGAGGCTGCCACGTGTGCAGCTGCACGACGTTCGGCCGCGCGCGGCGCAAGAGGTCGCGCGTCCCGAGCCATGCGGCTTCGATGCCTTCGGGATGCCAGAGCGTCGGAATGACACCGCCCGATGCAAAGTGATCGATCACGTCGTGCCTCCTTCGAGCGCGTCGAGCGCGCGATCGAGCTTCTGTGCGGTCGCCTTTGTGATCCGCCGACCACCGATCGCGTCACGAATCGTCGACCGCGCGAGCGTCGAGCGCCGCGCGAGTTCAGCGATCGATACGCGCTGAAGTGCAACGCCCAAGCGACGACCGAGCGAGAGCTCGCCGATCGAGCCAGCCAGGTCCCAGCGTCGGCGCGCGTACGCTTTGGCGTTCTCGCGGGTGATCGTGTACGGCGCGCCACTGCTGCGCCGAGCGCGGCCACCTTCAGCGGCGATCGCGCGTCGTCGCTCGGGGGAAAGCGCTGCAAAGCCTCGGGGGACGCGAGATGTGACGAGCACCCCGTGAGCGTGACTCCGTCGGAGCACGTCGATCGCGCCCGCACTGTCGCGGTCTCCGGGAGCGAGCCACACACCCGCGAGGGCGCGAACGCGAGCAAGAGGGACCTCGCACCGCGGCACGCGGGCCAACGCCCACGAAATCGGAAAACCCCACGCAACCGATCGCGCTTCACCAAGATGACCCTGGTCGCCCGCCGAGCGATGCCGCTTCGGACGTGCCTCAGTACGACCATCACAACCCCATCGCGACGACGCCCGATCCGACCGTCCTCAAAGGCGACATCCATGAGCAACGTCTCTTCGCATCCGAGCAGAAGCCCCCACGACACGCGATACTCGTCCTCGAGCCGCGCGATGCAAACGTCAGCGAGGACACAGCGGATCCTCACGATCGTCGTCGCGTGCAGCGTCGCAGGCGGATGGGCGTGTGGCACAACTCCTCGGCAACGCCGTGAACACGCTCCCGCGATCGTTGACTCGACTGCGACCCCGCACGCCGATGCAGCGTTCGATCCTCCGGGCGACGCCGGCGTCGAGAGCACGTTTGACTACGTGCTCACGAACGAAGAGACACTTGCGTGGCGCATCGGAAGTCGCGGCACAATCACGCGCGTTCTCCGGCAACCCGTCGGCGCGCGAGGCGCTCAGCGATTCGTGTCCGAGAGACTCGACGGGAACGCACCGGGCGCCGAGCTTTCGATTCGGTACGCGGGCGCGAACAACTGCGTGCGCGGTCCGCAGTCGGTGCTCTGCGTCGACACGTTTGCACCGCGAGCGCACGTCGTGATCCCGTGGCAGTCGCAGCGGGAGCCGATTTCGGTGCCGTGCCTGGGCGTCTATCGTGCGGCGCCCCGAGGGCGGCTCGAACTGGTCGATGACTGGACGTCGATGTGTCGGCTTCCGCCCGAGACCGCACGAGCGCTCGAGCAGCACACCGCGCAGGCCGTCGTGCGCTTCGGTGGCCGTGGCGGCGAACACCAACTCTGCATGCTCGACTCAGGAGCACTTCGATGCTTCGCGCTTCCGTTGGGCGAGCGCACCACGATGTCGCCCGTCGAGCTCCCGCGACAACTCCGCGCGATCGGGCCGTTTCGTTCGCTCGTTGCAGGAGACACACACGCGTGCGTCGTCACGGAACGGGATGCAGCGTTGTGGTGCTGGGGCCTGCGACGGACCAACAGTCTCCGCGGGCGCGAGATCGCGTTCCCGCCGGTCCGCTTGGCGAGCGGCGTGCTCGAAGTGTTTTCTGAGTCGGTTCGAGTCGTGTTTCGAACAAGCACCGACGCGTTCGTGTGGAACGCCGGCCCGTACGTCGAAAGCCTCACGGTGCTCGAGCCGTTTCGACCACACGCATGTCGGCTGACGAACATGTCGGGCTTCGAGAAGATCAAGATGAAGCGCAGCGCGATTTGCGGCGTTCGACGTGCAACGCATCGCCTCGAGTGCTCGCTGACGTTTTCCGTGGCCAACGACGGCTGCGTCGCCGACGAACTTCTTGTCGTGGACTGAGCGTCACGAGTCGATCAGCAAAACGATTCGCAGGGTGTGGACGCGCTTCGCGCTCACTCGCCACGCGAGAGCGCTCGCGGATGACGGTACTAGCGGTTCGGGCGCCACCAGCTCGGTGCGGCGGGCTGACCAGCGGTCGGTGCTGTGCCGCCGCGCTGAACGCCCATCAGCTCCTTCGCCCAGTCGGGGGCGTTCGGGTCGGAGCGGCGAATCACAATCGTCGCCCCTTCGACGCCCTCGATGCGAAAGCGCCCGGTGCGAGGGTCGAAGCCCGACTCCGTCAGAAAGATCGCGGCCTCGACCTCGTCCGCGAGACTCATATCGAGTCGCTGATCCCGCCGAAGACCGAGCGCTTCAGCGTCCTCCCGGTAGTTCGGCCAGTGATCGACGTGCGAATCGAGGCGGTTTCCTGCCCACATGTTGAGCAACTGCCCGACGGTCGGTTCTTGTCCCGCTGCATGCTGCTGGCTCACGAGCCGCTGCAACAAGCCTCGAAGTGCTCGCCGATTCGATTCGACGCCTTCTTGAATCGTCCCGAACTGGGGGAAATTCAGGGCCGGCGGCCCCTGCACGAATTCCACGTCCTGCGCGCCCATTCGTGTTCTCGCGTCCGCGGCGTTCGCAGCGGCTCGATGACCAGGGTTGTTGTTCCGAAATCCACGGCCAACCGCCTCGGGCGCGATGCGAATCTCGTCGCTTCGCACCAGCATGATCATCGGTTGCGTCCGAGCTTGGCGGCCGCCCTGCACGGGCGGGCCGTACGGCAACGTTGTGTAGTTCGGGAACGGTTGCGCAAGCGACGTGCTCAGCCTGTACTGCTGCACTTCGGCTGCGGGATTCTGAATCGGACCGCGTCGATGGCCTGTGCCCATCGGCATGACGAGGCCGTTCGTCGTCTGCGTCGTCGCGGTCCGCGCAACGTTCGCGTTGGAGTCACTCGCTGCACCGCCAGCTCGGCTCATCGACGAAGAGGCGGCCCCGCCTGCACGGACGGACGCTGGAGTCGCTCCCGCGTCAAGCCGATCGAGTCGGCTCAATTGGAAGCGCTGCGTCCGTTCGTTCGTTGTTTCGGCGACAACGGAATCGCCCGCGGCCGGCGTCGTGGAAGGTGTCGGCGTTCGTACAACGGTTGGGGCGGCTGTTGCCGCACCGGCATCGGAGCCGGGAACAGCCCCCGCATCGGACGGCGCAGCACCCAAAAGCCGGCCAGGAACACGCGCAATCGTAGACATCGATCTCGATCCTCCTGCGCCGCACGTCGCGGCACGCGGGGGTATCGAGTGATTGATCTGGCAGTTGCGTCGCACGAGATGCGTCGATGCCGACCTTGCACGTCGGCGGTCTGTGGCCCTTCGCGCGAACAGCTGGAGGGTGCTTCGCGTCGGCAGCTCCGTGACGTGCTTGGCACCGTCACGGTTGGTCGCGCCGTATGGATTCCACAATCAACTGACGCGGTCACGAGCACTCGCGCCCGCGCGTCACTCTGTTCGCGAAGCACGACCGACGAAAAAATTCGTCGCTCCGCGCAACTCGCGCGACGTCCTTTCGATACGGGCGGCGCGTCGCACTCGAGCGGCGCTCGATCAAGGAGCTACGTCATGAAGAACCTCGTTTTCGCTCTCGTCGCGTCCCTTCTCGCCGCATGCGCGCCCGACTCGGTCGCCGTTGGAACTCCCGCCGTGGGATGCGTGACCGATACGCCGTGTGGCGACGACGCCGACTGCGGCCCCGGACTGCGCTGCAACACAAGCCTCGAAGCGCCGCGCTGCCAGCGCCTCCAGTGTGGCCAACGCGGCAGCACTTGTTCAAACAACAACCAGTGTAGGTCTCTCATGTGCTTGAGCAGTTCGTACGTCGAGGGCGCACAAGACGTGTGCGCGGATCGCCTCGCGAGCACTGCTCCGTACGACCGCTGTGAAGGAGAGCTGGTAGGCGCGCCGTGCGGTCCGACAACTCTCAATCAGTGGTACTGCCGACGCAGCGTTGACGGATCCGGTTTGCAGTGCCTCGGCGGAGCCCGCAGCGACGAATGCCCCATGGCGCCCAATGGTCTCCGTGGGGTAGAGATCCACATGTCCGATCGCTGGATCGGCTGCGCTATGCCGTGCAGCGCCGGCGCATGCCCAACTGGATACGTGTGCCGGAACGAGCAGGGCTACAACATCGGTCGCGTCGGCGTCTGCGTTCCGCCGGCCCAGTGACTCACGCAGCCTTGTGGTAGCGCAGCTTCCGCTTCTTGCCCTTCGTCGTCTCGAGCCGGTCGGTCCAGTCGCTCGACGTTGGATCACCGCCCGCGTTGATGAACGCGATGCGCTCGAGCGCGCGTTCGCGGTGAATGCTCATGCCCGCCTTCGGCGCCCGCTGGCGGCGCCGCTGCTCGATCCCGTCGATGCACGCGCGCTCGGTGCGGTCCCACAGCGCGAATTTCGGATGCTGCTTCATCGCGTCGAGCACGGCGCGATCGTAGGCGGCCTCGTCCTGGCCCTCCGTTTCGATCGCGGCTTTTTCCTTCGCGGTCTCGTACGCCTCGGCCCAGTCGCTCCACACGCCATGCTCAGGATCGCAGGGGCTCGTCCCGGGTCGGTGCGGAAACTCCGTGCCGATCGGCGATGGAACGTGCGCTCGATCCCGCTTCGCGAGTTCCGCGGCCTGCACAGCGGCGAACGCGTCGAACTGGCCGTACGTCGCTGCGTTTCGAACGCGGCGCGCGACGACTGTTCGGCGCATCGGATGGCCCGTCGCGAAGTTGCCGATCCAGTACTGGCCCTCTCGCGGCCGCTCGCGTGAAGGTGTTGCACACGCCGTGACGACGCCTCCGCCGCGACCTAGCACTGTCGCCCCGAGGTGCTTCAGCTTGCATGGTGCTGCACTTTTCGGCGACGGGTACGGAGTGCCTGGAGGCAGCGCTTCCCAGTGCGAATTGCGCTTCTTTCCTCCGCTCGATTCGCGCTTCGCGGGAGGGATGTCGACCGGTGGCGTTTTCTTCGAGCGCGCCGTCCGCTCGACGACCCCGGTCTTCGCAGGCAGCGCGAACACGTTCGCGGCCCGCGACACCTCGACGCGATAGCCATCGTTCATCAGGCTCTGTGTGATCGCTCGAAGTGCGATCTCGACCGCGCCCGCGGCGTCCTCTTCGATGTCCATCGACGCGCTCACCACGCTCGGTTGCTTCGCGTACTCGTTGTGTCGCTTCTCCCACGCCTCGAGCTTGCGACCCGAACCGCGCGCAGCCTTTCCCCACGGACGGCACGAGACCGCGCGTCGCGCGTCGACTACGGACATTCGATCGCTGTGCAAACCAGCCGCGCGCAACGCTTTCCACGCTGCGCTCGTGGCTCGACGGCAACCACGAACGTCCTCGTTGCCGTTGTCCATGATGCGGATGCCCAAGCGCCAGGGCCGGCCATCGCCTCGGGTGTCGATGCCGCGTTCAACCGTCACGGTCGCGACTGTCGCGCGCCCTTGCGCGAGCGCACGTTCGACGCTCCGCAGTTCCGCGACGTTGATGGGGTCTCGGTCGTTGGTCGATCGAACCGCGCGCGTATAGAGCGCATCCGCCTGCTTTCGCAGAGCCAACAGCGCGTTCACCTTCATCGCCACCTCCGTGATCGCTCGATGTCATCGCGGCGACGTTCCGCGCGGGCCTGCTCGTTCCACTCGCTGACGAGCGCGCCGAGCCAGGCGTCGAACTGCTCGAGACGCCCCTTCGCCAACAGCGCCGGAAGCCTGCCCACCAGCTCGATCCACTCGTTGACCCAGCGTCGATCGCGCTCGCTCACCACGCGCGCCCACTGCCGCGCCTCCTCGATCCAGCCCGTCGCGTTCGTGTACGCGCGCCGCACGCTCCACTGCGCCTCGCTCAGCTTCGGAACCTCGTCGATCGGCGCCGTCACATACGCAGGAAGCTCCGCCGGCGCGATCGCTCGGATCTGCTCTCGCAGCGTTTCTCCCCCTCGAAACATCGCCGACTTCACCGCGCGAACGATCTTCTCCATCGTCGCCTTCGCGTCGCTCGACGCGTCGAACACCACGCGCTCGCTCACGCCCGGCTGGTCCATGCGCTCGACGCTCGCCATCCATCCGTCGCGTTCGCGCTGCAGGTCCACTATGACCTCGACGAGCTCGGAGCCGGTTCCGCCCCCCTGAAGGTCCCAGCGATAGCGGTCCTTTCCGCGGACCGTGCGCTTCCCGTAGGCGACGTTCATCGCGAGGCGGATCGAGGGCGCGCTCATCGCGCGCGAGAGACCGTCGATCATCGCCTTCTCGTCGGCGCTTCGCGCGCCCGAGCCCTTCTGTGACGGGCGCAGGTCGGGCGCGGGCATCGTTGGATCGATCGCTACGCCGTTCAGCTTCGCGAGCACGTTGCGCACCGCGACGAACGCGTCGGCTGCGCTCATGTCCGCCGCTTCGATCCCCTTGCGATCCGCCACACGAATCACGCGCGTCGCCTTGTCGAGCACGACCGACTCCATGAAGATCGGGATCCGCGCTCCCTTGAAGCCGACGTACCAGGTGACGTCGCCGAGGTTGTTCGCGAACAGCTGAACGCTCGTCGCGCCGATCTGGGCCTTCAACCCTTTCTTCATCAGCGCTCCGAATTGCTCGATGAACGCGTCGATGGACCCGCGCTGCCGCGCGACCTCGGCCATCGCGAGCGCTCGGTCCGCGCGTTCCTCGGTGGCCCGCGCGCGGCTGGCGAGGTGCTCAGCCTCGCGCTGCAGCGCGATCCCCTGGCCCGTCAGGTTGAAGATCCGATCGGCATCTCTTCTCGCGCGCTTCTCGCTGTGATGCCCCACCAGAATCGGCTGCCCGAACGGAATCATGTCCGCGATCTCCCGCACCACTGCGTGCTTCGCGCTCGACGCCGTCGCCTTCTTCTCCGCGCGCTCTTCCAAGCGCTCAGCGCGATCCCGCAACAACTCCGCGCGAAACTCGTTGGCGTCCGCCTCGTCGATCGCCTCGGGCTGCTCGACACGAACCGTTGCGCCTCGCGAACGCAGGCGCTCGGCGATGCGCTCGAGGGGAACGGACGGCGCCGCGCGGCCGCGCGACTGCTGTCGGTACCACAGCCGCTTGGGCGCGAACCACTTGAAGCCCATCCCGATGTCCTTGATCGCGCTCGACCAAGGCTTCGTGTTCCCAGTGATCGTGGTCCCCTCTTCCAGCGAGTGAGTCACGACGAGGTCGACCACAGGCTCGAGATCGCGCGCCATCGCCGCTACGAGCCCCATCGGGAGCGCCGGCGGTGCTCCACCGCGCCACGGTCCAATCGGCGAACGAGGCAGCGCTACAACGGGCACTGTCCGCCAGGAATCGACCCGCGCGAGGGCGCTCGTCGCGGGTGACGTGCTCGGTGTACTCGGCTTGCGTGGGGTCGTGCGCGGGACGAGCTCGGCGATGGTCTGCGCAACTTCGTCGAGGGCCGCGGACTTCGGACGCTCGAGCGACGCCACGACGTCGCGTGCGACCGCTGCGTTTCCTCGCGCGTCGAGGAGCTCGATTCCAACGCGAACACCGCTCGGCTCGAGCCGCGCGGTCAGCATCACACGATGCTTCGCGATCCAGAGACCGACGCGCGCGCCGTTGTCGCCGAGCGAGTACTTCTCGACTTTGCGCGCGCCGACTCGGTCGCGAAACGGATCGTCGAGCAAGGCTTCGCCGAGCAACAACACAGGGCGCTCCGTCGTGCGGCCGGCGAAGTCCACGAAGGTCCAGCTCGGGTGCACGCGTCGAACCGGGGCCGTCTCGACGAACTCGGCCTCGATCACCTCGGGCTCGCGGTGCGATGCGGGCGCGGTCGACGCGGCGACGGGCGGCCACGGTTTGCCCCAGCGCTTCGCCGCCAACATGCGCGCGCAGTCCGCCACCGGGCCGGTGTTCGTCGACCGCTTGCTCTTTGGCGTCGAAGAAACAGCAGCGCCACCCGGAACCACCGCGGGCTTCTTCAGCATCGCAATCGCGGCGGCGGTCGACACTTTCTTGTGCGTGCGGGTCATCGTTCGCGCTCCTCTCGGTCGAGTGAAGCCGCGTCGGTCGCCGCGCGCCCACCCGCGTATCGCTTACTTTTCGTCGTGCGCTGCTTTGGTGGCTTGTTCGCTGGGTTTGGGAGGAACGTCGGTCGCAGACGGCTTCGCAGACGGCAGCTTCGCGGTCACGTCTGCGTGAAGGGTCGCTGCGTCCGCCTTGATGTTCGGATCGTCCGGGTCCTGTCCCATCGCCTTGATGCTCGCGCGCACCTTCGCGCGCCAGAGTGCGACGGCGCCCTTCATGAACTCGAGCAACACGCCGCCGAGCGCGTTGCCGAGCATCGCGAGAAGCGGGAGCACGACGAGCGTCCACATCGGCGCGCCCGCTTCGTTGTGCACGCTCGCGTTGCTGATCTGTTGAGCGGCGAGCGGCGCGGCGAACGTGAAGCCGAGCCCCCAGCGCAAAATCGAGTTCATCATGATCCTCCGTCGGGCGGCGATGCGTCGCCGCGTTCGTTCGTTGGGGTCGGAGCATCGACCTCGCGCCGTTCTTGCGAGGACTCACGGGGAAAACGTCGATCCACGAGCGCGTCGAGTTGCTCGTTCATTGCGCCGAGCGACTGCATCGCGCGGGAAGCGTTTCGCGCGCTCGATGCCACTTCTCGCCATCGTGCGCGCACCTCGTCGACGCGTCGCAGCGCTTCGTCACGAGATCGCGCGCCGGCGATGGCTGCCTCGCCCTCCGCGCGTGCAGAGTCGCGCAACGCTCCCGCGGCAACACCGGCGCCGGCGATCGCCCAGCGGTAGCCGTCGTGCATCGTGACGCCACCACACGCGCTCACGAGCAGCGCGAGCTGAAGAAACCACGCGTGAACGAAGAGACTGAAGTGCTTCATGTGATCCGGTACTCCACGGCGTAGGCCGACGTGCTCTCGAACGTGATCGACTGGCACTCGCACCACCCCTCGGGCTCGAGCACCCATGTTTGTCCGGCAGGAACGACGCACGACTCGTCGGTGCCTTCGAACGTCACTTTCGCGAGTCCTTCGCGTGGTCCGGTGATCGTGAGTCGCCACACCTTCGCGTGCTTGGGCGTCTCGACCCGGCCCGATTCACCGGAGCGCACGCACCATCGCGCGATGATCTCTTCTTGCGCCTCGGCGGGAACCGCAGCGTCCGGCGCGGCTGGCTTCGTCTCGCTCATGTGATGTACTCCACGGACCACCAGGTGCAATTCACCGGCGTGATCGTTCCGCTGTTGGAGCAGCGCCCGAGAACGTCGATGGTGTGCAGCAGGCCGCGCGGTACGGGCTCTGCCGCGAACCCTCCCGCGGAGACGGCGGTGAACGAAATCGTGGGCTGGGCGCCCGCCGTCGCACCGACGGCGAGGACCCGCTGCACCCGCGCCGACGCAGGGAGAGCAAGCGCGACGTTTGTCACGAACGCGCGACGACTGAAGACGCCCTGTTGCAGCGCATTGCACGTCCAGAGTGCCGAGGCTGCCGGAAGGTTGAACGGGATCGACAGGTCCGACGATCCAACGATCGACGAGGCGAGCCCGACAAGTCGAGCGTGCTGCGAGCCATCTTGCTGCGTGACTGCTAGTGTTTCGAGCCACACGCGAAGCACATCGAGGTCGATTCCGCCGCGAAGCGCGATGGTCTCGTTCAGCAGGTCTGCGAGCGTCCCTTCGGTTGCGAGCGGACCGAGCGCCGTCAGCACAGCTTGGAGCGTCGCCTCCGTTGCTCCGCCGTTCACGATCGCCGCGATGGCGCCGGCAACGCGCACGACGAGCGCGCGCGACGTCGCCGTGGGGTCGCTGTTGCGCACCTCCGCCGGTTGGCCGTTTTCGTCAGTGATCGTGGTTTGCTGCGTCATCGAAACGAGGACCCTCGCCGTCGTGTTGCGTTCAGCCGCCGAGCTCGCGACGCGAAGCAGGAGGCAACAAAGCGCGAAGGCCCTTCTGCGTCTGCTGAATGCGCTCTTCGTGGTTCTCCAGGATCTGGTGATGCACGCCGATCATCCCCGCGATCTGGTGCTGTCCTTTCGCGAGCGAGTCGATGTTGCGCTCGGCCTTGGACAAGCGACGGCCGATGTCTTTCGCGTGCACCGCGTGAGGTCGCTTCGTGCGTCCGGCTTTGCGCTCGGACTTCGCCAGCACCCTCGCCGCCGCTTTGATCTTCGCGAGCGGCTTGTTGCGGCCGCGCGTGGCTTTCTTCGACGCGCCTCTCTTCGAGGACTTCGCCGCGGACTTCTTCGCACCCTTCTTCGCGCCCTTTTTGGCGCGGGGCTTGCTCTTCTTGCTCTTCTTCGTTGCAGCCATGATGGTCTCCTTGTTCACGCGCCGAGCATTCGACGGTGGATCTGCTCCCAGAGCGCGAGGCCCCCTTCGCTGAACGGGTGGTAGCCCGCACGCATGATCGCCTCGTACCAAGCGCGACCGTCCTCGTTGGCGAACAGCGCCGCGAGAGCGCGGCCATAGTTCGCGCTCTCGAGCAGTCGCACGTACGCCTCGATGCCCTCTTCGATCGAGCGGTACGCTCGGTAGGGTTGCGTTCCGTCGTGCACGTTGGTGCGCATTGCGGCGACACCCGCCAACGACTCCCAATTGCGGGGCACCTTGATGTTGCCCACGTTGTTGTCCTGCTCGACACGACCGCCGCCGGTCTCGATCCACAAGTGAGCGAGCAGCGCGGTCGCAGCAACGAATGCGCGTCGAACGTCGAGCCCTCGGAGAACGAAGGCACGCGTCAACACGAGCGCGCGCGACCGCATCCAGTTGCCGGTCGTGCCGTTCCACGAGCGCGTCGTTGGAACGAGCCTCATGGCAGCACCACGACCCCTTCGCCGACGATGCGCTCGAACTGCGCTCCACAGCGGTCGACGATCGCCACGACGTTCGCCCGCACCGCCTTCGCCCCGCTCGTTGCAACGCGTGCCCACACTTCGAACGCCGTTCCGAGCACGCCGGCGACCTGCACGATCAGCCCGGTGTGACTCCAGCTCGTGGCGCTCAGCGACACGAGCGCCACACGCTGGCTCGAGCTGGCGCCGCGGACACGAATCTCCCACTCGATGACGGGAGGCGTCGGATCGTCGGCAACGCTGGAAAACGCAGTCAGCCAGAGCGACATACGATCGATCGGCCGCCACACGTCGCGCCGTCCATCGCACTGTTGCTCGACGAGCACTCCCCCAAACGGCTTCCGCTCGGCGACGGGCTCGATCGTGGTCTTTCCCTCGAACGCAATCGACCACGCATCGCCGAGCTGAGTGGGCTCGGACACGCGGTACATTCGCTCGTTCGGAATCAGCGCCACGGTGCCAGAGCTCCTTCGTGTTCATCCCCTCGCCCAGGGGGGCGGACGCGCTACGCGCCAGGCGCTGCGTTCTCGAACGGGCGACCGAACAGCACGACGTGAAACGGCACGTACACGTCGTCCGGCTGCGTTTGCTCGGGCAACACGGGGCTGCTCTGGATCTCGATGTTTCGCGGAACCCGCGCGATGATCTCGAGCTTGTCGTCGCTCGAGCGACCGCCGGTGTTCGTTGCCGCACGAAACGGCATGAACGCCGCGACGATCGGGCGACCGTTGGCGCCCTTGCTCGAACCAACGAAACCTCCGTGGCCGGGCCAGAGACCGAGCGGACCGACCTCGTAGTCGAGCGACTGACCATCGGGCCACTTCACGCCGAGCGCGACGTGTTCGATGACCATCGCTTGGAGCTCCTCGTCGTAGAAGCGGTGCCAGTAGCGCCGAGCGACGCCGTCTCCAGCCGTGGGCTTCGCGATGGGTGTCCCCATGATGACGCCCATGCCCATCATTTCGAAGACGAACTTGTTCGGGACGAACGCGCCCTCCTTGCTGGAATCGGTGTCCGTGCGCGTGAGGCTCGTGCCGAATGCACCCAGCCCCGCCGCGGTCGCGCTCTCCTCGACGCCTGCGTCGAAGAGCGTCAACGCCTCCCCCGCTGCCGCGAGAATCAGCGGTGCGCCTGGGGCGTTCGCATTGAACCTCAGCGCGCCGCGCGCGAAGCGAAAGGGGTTCATGCCCGCGCTGAGCGAACGGAGCTTGTCGTTCAAGCACACGCCGGGTCCCGCGGACGGTTCCGACGCCTGGCCGGGCGGCTGAAGGGGAAACATCGCTGCGTTCTGGGTCGTCGTCATGGTCTTCTCCACTCGCTGAAACGGGATCGTTGGATCGTTCGAAGCGCGAGCGATGAATCGCCCGCAAAACACTGTGTGACTGCGGGTCAGCCGAGGCTCAGCCGCGGCCGACGTACTCCGCCGACTCGTCCGCGTATGCGCGGCCCGCGGGCTGCGTGCCCGCCCCAACCTGCGCGGCTTGGTTCTGCGCGGGCGTCTGCTGGGTGCCAGCCTGCGCGCGCCGGGGCTCGACGAGCGAGCGGATGTACGCGCGCACGCGGACCTCTTGCTCGAGCTTCGCAGCGCCGCCGATGATGCCGCCCGCGGCGATGCCCGCGCCGACACGTGGAGCGCCGAGCATGCCGACCGCCGTGCCGAGCACGAGATGCGACGTTGTTTGCGCGAACGCCTTCGACACGTCGGTGAGCGACGTCTTGTTGAGCAGCCAGTTCGTCGTGACCACCGTCACCGCGCCGACGCCGCCGACGATCCCGGCCGTTGCGAGGAAGGTCCCGATGTTCTGAGCCCGCTTTTCGCTCTTCTCGCTCATGACTTGAATCCTTGTGCTGGTTTTGTTTCGCGATGCGTGACAGCGTGTCGGCTAGCCGAACAAGCGGTTGAAGGCTCGGTTGGCAGTGCGCTTCGCAGCGTCGGCGCCGACCAAGAGACCGAGCGCGAGGAGCGTTCCTTGCGCGAGCGTGTTGGCGCGGTTGTTGGCGTCGATCGCCTCGGCTTGCCGCTGCTCGGCGAGCTCGAAGACGGACTCCATCGCCGTCTGCTCGGCTTCGGTCATCGCGGCCGCAGCGGCGAGCGGGTTGCGGCGCGCGGTCGCGAGCATGCGAAGCACGCCCAGCGCCGCCGTGTGCGCCTGCCAAACGAGACGCGCGATGTCCTTGTCCTCGTGCACGCTCTTTTCGCCTGCATCGGGAACGAGCGCTCGAGCGGCATCGCCGAACACCGCCGCTGGACCGTCGAACAGCCGAAAGTCACCCGCGGGTGCGGTGCCTTGGCGCACGAACACGTGGCCCGAGCTCGCGAGGAGGTCGAGCGCGCGCGTGATCGCCGTCGAGGCCGCACGGCGGCGACCATCGATCGAGCCGGTCGTGTCGATCGCGGCGGTGGACACCCACGCCGCAGGACGCGGGAGCACGCCCACGACGGGAGCGCTCTTGCCCGTCCACGCGGCTTCGCGACCGCGATAGGTGTCCTCGGGCAGATACGCGATGCCTCCCTCGTCGTTCAACACGACGTCCGGGGCGTGGAGCGCGTCGCGGATCGCCGCGAGCTGAACGACGAGCGCGTTGCGCGACGCGGTTGGAACCGGTTGTCCGGTGGGCGCCTGGTTGAGCCAGTCGCCCGCAGAGGTCGCACTGTGATGCACCCACTTCATCGCTTGGCCTTCTTTCTGCGCTTGGCCTTCATCGCTGCCCCGACGGCAGCCAACGTCGCGGCCGCAGTGGTCACGACGATCGCGGCCGACGCGACGGGATGCCGCTCGACCCATGCGAGAACGCCGGTTGCGTTCGTGTCGCCGTACGAGGCCATCGAACCTTGGGCAGTCGAGGGTCGGGCGATAGAGCGCGAGCCGGTGCTTCCGCTGTTCGAGTTGCGAGGGTCCGGCGGCGGATCGCCGGTTTCAGGATTCCAACAACGCAACGCGCTGTCGTACGTGGGCAAGGACAACGCCTGTCCCCAGCCGGGAACGACGGTTGTCAGCGGAAACTCCACGTCGTCCCACCGCGCGTTCGGGTGGTACGCAACGATCGCCGCGTACCGCAGCGACACCAGCGAAATGGCGCGTCGACGAAAGTCGTTGGCGAGAGCGTCGAGCACATCCGCCGCCGCGCCGTTGACCTTCGCAGCCCAGTACAGGGCGAACTGCGTGTTTGGTCCCCACGAGCCGTCGGCGGTGAGCGTGCGGCGCACGGAATCGGCGCCGAGACCGAGCTCGTTGCTGATGCGCGAGCGCTCGATGACGACGTCGGGACGCAGCGAGCTGAGTCGATCGTTGTACCCAGCTTCGATGAGCACCGTCTGGAGGCGGCGCACAAAGTGCCCTCCGCCTGTCGCGCAGATGAGTTCTCCGCCGCCAGTGCTTCGACGCCACCAGAACGCGAGATACTCGCTGCTCTGCGCGCTTGGGCGCACGGTCGGAAGGCTCACGACTTCCTCCGCTTCTTGCTGCTCTTCATCACGTAGTACGCGACGCCCCCGATGACGATCACCGTCGCGGTCGCGCCGATCGCGGTCTCGAGCGGATGCTCCTTGATCCAGTCGAGCACCCCGCCGCTCGCTTGTGCAGTCGGGCGGGCGTTCACGTTTTGCGGCGTGGTGTTCTGCGCGGTGGAATTCGGCGCGTTGTCGAGCCCGAGCACCGCCAGTTGCGGGCGCGGCCCGTCCAGGGCCGGAGGAACCTGGTTACGAGCGATCTGCGTCTCCGCGTCGGCTCGAATGCGCGCCAGGTCCCGGTCACGTTGAGCGTTGATCCGCGCGATCTCTTCGCGCGACTGAAGCTCGCGCTCTCGTGCCGCTCGCTGTTGCTCGCGGCCGATCGCGTCGCTCGTCGTACCCAGCACCTGCTGACCGAGAGCGAAGCCTCGCGCGGCGTTGTCGTTCGCATTCGCCGCAGCGTTCTTTGCTGTGGCGTCATCAGCGGACTCGTCGTTCGGCTCAGCGTCGCCAGCGGGCCGGACGAGCGCTAGCCCGCCACGCACACCGGGCGCGGTAAAGACCGACGAGAAGCGCCCGAACGAAGTCGGCTTTGCGCTGTGCTGATGTGCGGCGCCCGCTGGGTGCGTGGTGCACTGCCCGTTGCAGGTACGACCGCTCTGTTCGCATGCTCCACACGCCATGCTTCGAACCGTGAAGCGAGGCGCCAGGGTGGCGGTAGCGGTGCCGTGCGAAAAATCGTGCGAGCTACTCGAGCAGCGCGTCGAGCGTCAGCGCGACACCGGGAAACGGCTGCGCTTCGAACACAACGTCGAGCGCATCGATCACAAGCTCTCGGCGCCATGTCGTCGGGCCACGACGAAAGACCTTCAGCGCTGGCAACGCGGGGTCGATCGTCCACACGTATTCAACCGTGCTCGCGTCGTGGTAGACGCGCATCAAGTCCTCGCGATCCTGCTGCGAATTGCCCGGCGACCAGATCTCGCACAACCAGTTGGGTGGTTGGGGAATCGGCACAGTACGCCGCCACTCGGGCATCCATCGCTCGCGCCGATAGCCTGCGACGTCGGGCGCGCGCACTTCCTCCGGGTCGAGCTGAAAGTCGATGTCGGAATCGGCTACGAAAACCCAACCCGTCAGAGTTCCGGAACGAACGCCGCCCTTGAGCGCAGAGAACAGCTCGTGGAGGGTGTTGTTGTGCTCGGGCATCGGACGCGGCGCCGCGCGTGCGATTCCATGGCGAATCTCCATCGGTCGGGGGTCGTCGAGGTATCGCCGTCGCGCATCGCTGATTGTTTGCTTCGTGGCCGGGACGCCCATCGGTGTTTCGAGTCTGCCACGGCTGCGCGGGGCTGTCCGCTGCTCGAGCGCGCGAACGCGACGCTGCGCCTTCGCGACCCAGTCCGTCACGATCGAAGCCTCCGCGCTGCATGCGCCGGCGACTCGCCGAGCTCCGAGCCTGCGATCGACGCTTCGACGTCGAGCCAGCGACCGTCGACCATCACTTGCGCGAACACGTGGTTGAGCGCGGCGCCGTGAATCTGCTGATCGAGCCACACCACACGCGCTTCGAGCCCGAGCAGCCGCGCGAGCGCGACGAACAGCGTCACGAGGTCCTCGCAGTCCCCGCCGTTCGCGATGGTCTCGCGCACTTCTTGAAACACCTCGACGCCCATGGGATCGGGTCGATAGCGGAAGGCGGCGTGAACGAACGCGAGCAGGCTTGCGGCTTGGGTGCGCGGGTCGTCGCTGCGAGGAACGAGCGCGGCGAGCTCGCGCACGAGCCCCTCGCGCATCGCGTCGTTCGCGAGCGAGTCGAGCAGCTCGACGCGTCGGTCCGGTTGCACGGTATCGGCGATGATCCAGCGCGGCATTCCGTCGGAAATTGGTCCGCGCGACGGAGGTGGCGGTAGCGATGCTGTGGCGCTTCTCGTGACCGTTCGGTACACCAACGGCATGAAGCTCATGGTCGGAGCCATGGTCATCGTGGCCGCGATGGTGGCCTCGTGTTCGACGACGCCCACATGCACCGCAGGCGATCCGTGTCAGTGCGAGAACGGCCGCATCGGCACCAAGGTGTGCAGGCCGCCGAGCGCCGGCGGTGACACCTGCATGTGCACCGAGTGCATGCCCGGCGAAACCCGGACTTGTCCATGTCGCGGCGCGAATGGGGTGCTCACGTGCAACGCGCTGGGGCGCTGGCCTTCCGCAGACACTGAGTGTCGCCAGCAAGACGGCGGCACGTGCATGTGACGGCTCAGCGATTGCTCGACTTCGAAAGCAGGCGCGCGACGAGCGCGATCGCTCCCGCGGTGACGATCACGCCGGTCACAACCACCGCAGCACTCACGCCGACAACCGCAGCTTCAGCCGTTCGCTGAAGCGCTGGGGGTGATTGCACGTCTGTTTCGAAGCGCTGCGCGTCGGTGATCGCCAACGGTCCTTCGTCGCGGCGAGGCTCGGCGGAGGACCGCGGAGCGCTCGCGTTCGACGGCGTCGAGCGCCCGAGCAGCTCGCCGAGCACGTTCGAGCGCGTCATCGTCGCCATTGGCCGAAGCATCGCCTGTGTCTGCACCGGTGCGAGCTCGCCGCGCGCCTCGGTGACGGCGACGAGCAGCTCGTCGAGCGGCCTCGGTGCTCCGTCGAACGAGCGCCCCGAGCGCACGAAGCCAGCGGGCGCGGGAACGGCGATCGACGGCGCGCCAGTCGCGCTCTCGTCGCCGGAGATCGCGACCGGCAACGGAAGCGGAACGAAGGTCTCCGGCGTCGCAAACCACTCGCGCGGGAGGATGCGCACGATGAAACCGGTGAACTCGACGAAGAACGCAGCGACGGCGCCAGCCGCTTGATTCAGAGCTCCAACAGTCCCGGCCGCAGTGCTTCCGCCGCTGCGAAAGTCGTCGATGAAGCGGTCTCGCGCGCGCTCGAACGCAGCGAGGCTTCGCTCCGCCGTGAGCTTCTGCACGAGGCCGAGAAACGCGCGAACGTCCTTGGGATCGCGGCTCGGAAACGTGAGCGCTCGAGCGAGTCCCCACTGTCGCGCGATGCGTTCGTTGTAGCTCTCGACGTACGTGCGTGCGTTTTGGAGTCGGTCCCACGGCCGATCGGCCATCGCCTTCGCGATGCCTCGCGCAGCCCTCGCCCGCTCCAACCACCGCTCGCGCTGAATCGCGCTCGCGATGTGCTGCGGATACTCGAGGCCTGCCCACTCGTCGTCACCGCTGTAGCCGAAGATCTGCCACGGCCTTCGACCGCGCCACGAGAGGCGCCAGCGCACCTCCGACGGCGCGGCTCGAAGGTACGCCGACGCGTGCTCGAACGACCCCCGCGACACGACGGTGTTCGTGAGCACGTCCCACACGACGGACTGATCGTGATCGAGCGACGGCGCGCCGATCCGCTCGAACGAGGCTTGTTGCGCATCGAGGATGCCGGGCCAGTAGTCCCATGCGATGCCCGCCACGAGCGTTTTCACTTCGATCGCCCCGCCCTGCGCGACGAGCGTCGACTTCACGAGGTCCCGCAGCTCGCCGTCGTCGACGTCGACCCAGAGCAGCGGCGGAACGTTGAGCGCCTGGCACCCGCGCACGAAGGCTTGCAGCGCGGCGACCATGTCGGCGAAGAACTGCCCGCCACCGGGCCGGAGCTCGAACCACTCGGCACGCGCGGTGGCCCCGCCGTACGTGACGAGCAGCTCGTCGAAGCGGCGAACGGACTCGGCGCCCCAGGCCGCGGCGAGCTCGAGGTCGGCCCAATGGATCCACTCGATGCGCCGCGCGGAGTCGTAGCGCGGGAGGCGGCGGAAGACGGCGGCGTTCTCAGAGACGGCGCCAGCGGGTCGAACACGAGGCGAACGAGTGCGAGGGCGCGCGAGCATCGCGCGAGCATGGAGCGCGCGGCGGGGGTGGCGGAAGCGATGCCTTTCGAGTCACTCTGACGGAGCGTCGGCGGACGACACGTCGAGCGTAAGTGTTGGTTCTGATTCAATCTCACAGAGCTCAGCTACCGCCCCCGAAAGCAGCACAGGAAGGGTGAGTGAAGGAAGCCTGAGCTTCGCAGTAAGCGATTGAACTTCAGCCCGAAAGTACGGCCACGCGTGCAACGTGCCAGTAATCGCGAGAAAATGGGGGAGGGCGTCTGGTCCCCCAATCACTTTATCGAGATTCACCTCGTACAGTGCAAGGAGGGCTAGCCGCATTGAGCCAAAGACGTCTTGCTCTTTGTCCGCGCCATCACCGCAGAGAAAGTTCACCTCGAACGGAAACACCGCCACCCAAGTTTTATCGTCCCGCTTTCCCCAGCTGATTTTCAGCTTCTCGATGCGGAACGAGATTGACGTTGATGTTGGCTGCTGAAGCAATCGAGCAATGACCTCGACCGGAACGATGTCGACCAAGCGAGCGTGGGGCGCACATGCGCTCGCCTTTGCTACGTCAAGATCAACGCGCTGCGCGTTCATCCCACCACCTGCAAATCGGGTTCTTCGCCGTTGTCGTTCGCGCACGTTCGAGGCTGCTGGGCCCACTCCATCTTCGCTTGCTCACGCATGTGAATCGTCGCCACAAGCGTCGTAAACGTGAACTCCGTGCGCAAAGGCGACGCTGTTTGACGAAGGAAAGGCACAAATGCGTGTTCCTCAGTCCATGAGCGACGCTTGATGTGTCGCTGCACTTCGGCCGGGCACGATGCGAGTGCCTCAAGCAGCCGCTGAAGCATCGCACTTGTGTTGCGCTCTCCGTGTCGAGCCTTCGAAAGATAGCCGGGCGAAACCGCGCAGATTCCTTCAAGCTGCCCCTGCGTAAGTCCCGACGCGCGCAGAATGTGATCGATCACTCGACCGATCGCGGCCCGTCGTGCCCGAAGCACGAGAGGCATCAATGCCTCATCGATTTGCTGTGCAAGTTTTCCGGAGATGTAGTGCTCGCCACACTCACACGACGGAATCGGAATGCTGTCCGGCAAAGGCAAGCGGAGCCCATCGCCCATGTCCCGCAAGACATCGGAACGAGGACGAGCCTCCGTAACCTTGCGGCCGCACTCTGCGCATCGAAACGGCTTGAATTCCGTCATGGCTTGATCCTCCTGCCGTTTGCTTTCGTGATTTCCCGTTCCAGTTGATGGCACGATGTGACGACGGTTCCTTCGTCGACGTAGAATTTCACGTACCAACCGATGCCGTCTCGTCGAACGGCGTAAACATCGGCCTCGACCGGACCGTCGCGATAATCCATCCTCTTCACCTCAACAAAGTCATCGAGCGTCAACGACCCAATGATTTCGCAGATTCTGCGCTCACCCTCAGACGCCATCAGCCCCGGCATCGCGAGCAACGCCTTGGCACAGACGTTACCCCCGATCTGAAGATTGCCTTCGCGTGCTGCGGCGATGACCCCATCGAGGTCGTACAAGGGATCGAGCTTCATTGAGCGCTGTCCCGTCGTCGAAGATCTTCACGTTTGGCTCGCACTAGCATGTAGGATGGACTCAGTCCATCGTCAAGCGTCTTCCCAGCGTTGGCACGGTCGTTCCCCATAGAATCTGTATCCCGTCACGCAACCTCCTCGTTCACAAACCAACGCGAGGAGCAACGGGTCACTACACTTAGAATAGTTGCGCGCGACGTTGTCAACTACCGGCCCTTCGCGCCGTCCTGCGCCATCTCGTTCAGCACGCCGGCCACGATCTCCTTCGCGGTGTCCTTGAACATCGGCGCGATCAGCTCGCCCAGCCGCTTCTGAAGCCCCGGCAGTTGCAGCAACAGCTCGGGCCCCTTCTCGAGCACCTTTTCGAGCACCTTTTCGCCGTTGATTCCGTCGTCGCGCTCGTCCCGCGCGGCCGTTCGCGCGCGACGGTCGGCGCGGTCCTCTTCGCGCTCGCGTTGCCGGTCCATGCGATCGATCAGCCGCATCAAGAGCTGTTGATCGACCGGCGCAGGCGGCGCCGTGCGCGTCACTGTCGCCTCGATCATCCGCACCATGCGCTCGCTCATGTTGTTCGAGTCCTCGCGTGCGCGCTGCGCTTCTTCCTTCATCGCGAGCCGCTGCGCCTCGAGCTGCTTCTCGGCGCGCTCGCTGTTCGCCTGCATCATCGCGACGAACGCCTGCATGTTCGGGTCGAGCCCCGTGAACGAGAGCACGCCCGGCGCCGCTTGTTGCACGGCGACCACGGGAGCCGCCGGGGCTGGCGGCGCTACGGGAGTCGGTGCCTGTTGCGTAGACGCGTACTCGCGCGGTGGTCCATCGAGCTCGATACGCGCCGCCGCTACCGTGCGCCCCTTCGCTCCGATTCCGCGCACGTCGTAGACGCCGCCGCCGCAGCGATCGGCGATCGTCACCTCGTCGGTGGTGATCGGGTCGAAGCGCTCGGGCCACGTCTTGTAGCGTGATCGCTTGTCGGCTCCGGGCCGCGCCGCGGCATCGTCGATCACGCGCTGGACGATGATGTAGTCGACCAGGCCAAACTCGATGGGCGGATCGTGGTCGCGAAACAATGGGTACGCGGGCGGGTACGCGCCCGACGACTCCACCCCTTCGTCATCGTCTTCGTTGTTGCGGGTGGCGGGCTGCTGTGCTGTGCGTGGCTTCGTCATGCGCAGAGGTAGCGGCCGAACACAGTGGACGCAAGAGCGGCGCAACAGTGGACGAAGAGCGGTCTCACAGCGGGAGACAGAGCGGACGTCACAGCGGGTGCGGAACGCTCGATCGTGCCCTCGCCTCCCCGATCTTCGCGCGGCGAGCAGCCTCGCGCTTCGCGGCGAGCGCGCGTAGCTCTTCGATCGGAACGGCCTCGAGCTCGAGCCGAAGCTCTGCGAGCGCGGCCCGAACCCAGCGCTGCGACCGTTGGACCGACGACGCGAGTGTCTGCATCGCGAGAGAGCGAGCGACACGCAACGCGCGTTCGCGGTCGATCTGTTCGCGGGCGACGCGTACGACCTCTCGATCGTCGAGGTCCCGCAGTCGCGCACCTGCCCGATGGACGAGCGCGAGAGCAACGGCGTACCGCATCCCGAGCTGGCGCTCGATCCACGCGCGTCGATACCGTCGTTGAAACGACCGGCGCGCGCGCCGCAGGGGAACCGGCGTTCGTGTGCTCATTCGACACAGCTCCGCACGGGCAAGAGTTGGGACCCATGCGCCCGAGGGGTCGCTGCGACGCAGTTGGGTGCGGCGACCGCGAGCGCGGCCAGCGCCAGCGAGACAGCCCAGCGCAGGTACTCGGGCCGCGCAGCGCTACGCATCGAACGCCAACGCGCTCGAGCGTCGGACCGAGGACGATCGCCGGCTTCACCGTGGCGCGAGAACGGCCGTTGCGGGCTTCCGTCGACGCGACACCGCCGCTCGGCTCGGCTGAGGGCGCGAGCGCCCGCGTACGCCTCCCAGCGCTCGCAGAGGAGCCATCGATCGGACGTCACGGGTCCCTCCATTCGTCACCCTCGTCGGCGATGTTGTCGAACTCGATGTCCGGCTCGTCGGGACCGAGTGACCCATGACTGTCGCCGGGAAGCGGTGTCGATCGGGGCGCCGGTTCGCGATCCGCAACTGTCCCCCTCGCGTTCGCCGGTGAATTTCCAGCCAAACGTCGACGAGGGGGACGGGGGGGATAGTTGTTTCTACTATCCGCGTACACGAAAGTAGTCCCCTCAGAATCGGGGCGCGCTCGCGCGCGAGCGCTCGTAGACGTGTCCGCGCGCCCGTCCGCGGGCGGGCCCGCGTGCATTGGGGGCGGAACCTCGCCGCAACTGTCCCCCCTGTCCCCCTGCGGAGTTCTCGCTGCGATTTCACTGGCCGTTTCAAGGGGGACGGTTGACAGCGCGACCATCCCCCCAACGGTCCCCCCGTCCTCGGTCGACTCCCACGGACCGCCATCGGGGCCCTCGTCGCCGCCGAGCTCGGCGGGGTCGCGCAGCACGATCCCGCGGTACGCCTTCGAGCCGCGGACCTTCACACGCACGATGCCCTCGCGGCCGGCCATACGCTCGCCGAACGCGGTCTGACTCCCCGCGCTCTCGCCGCGCGCCTCGCACCACTCGCCCCATGCTTTGTAGAGCGCGCTCGCGGCGACGCGTGCACCGTCGAGCGGACGGGTTCGCTCCTCGAGAAACAGCCCCAGGCGATCGCTCTCGGCGCGGTAGCCCTCCGTCGCCGCGCGAATCGCCGCGGGCGGGTCGAGCCCTCGTTGCACCCACGCGACGGCGCCACGAACGAGCCACGCGAGGATGCCGGCGGCTTCGGCGTGAAGCTTCTCGAGGAGCTTCGGATCCTTCTCAGCGTCGGGGATCTGCACTGCCCACGGAACGAGATGCACGCGACGCCAGAACGCGTGGCTGTGCTCGCGCACCTCGGGACGGTTGTTCGTGCAGACCGAAAGCTTGTGCGTGATCGTGAACTCGAAGAAGTCGGCGCGCATGTAGCGCGCGGTCATCTTCGTGTCGCCGGTGAGCTGCTTCACGGCGTTCTCGTTCCAGCCCTTGCCGCCGGAGGTCTCGCTCACGAGCGCGTGGCGCAAGCCGCAGAGCTGCGCGCGTTCGGTGGGGTGCGCGTCGTGGCCCGTCCTCGCCAACAACACGTCGCTCGGGACGAGCTGCGCGTACCGCCCGAGCACGTGGTTGACGGCTTCGACGAACGTGCTCTTGCCGTTCGCGCCCGTACCCCAGTGCACCACCAGGCACTGCTCGCTCGTCACGCCGCTCGCGCAGTAGCCCGCCCATCGCTGCAAGAACGCGCGGATTTCGGCGTCAGGCTGCACACGGGCCAGAAACCCCTCGAAAGCATCCGCGCGCGCGTCTGCGTCGAACGGAACGGGAGCCTCGCGAGAGCACAGCGCGTCGGGGTCGTGAGGACGGAGCTTTCCGACGCGGAGATCGACGATGCCCGAGATGCAGTTGAGCAGGTACGGGTCACGATCGAAGCCTTCGACCGAAACCGCGAGCGTGGCTTTCGCACGCGCGAGCGCTTCGACGGACTGAATCTTCGAGCGTCCGCAGAGCGCGTCACTCAGCTTCGCGCGACGCGTCGGCTCGAGCGCTTCGTCTTCGTCTGCGACACGCGCGAGCGCTTCGCAGAACTCGGTCGCAGCGCGAAGCCCCGCCTGGTCGTCGAAGCGCCAGTGTGTTCCGGTCCATGCAAACCATCCGCGCTCTGGCACGAAGCGAACGCGGTCGCGCCATTCGGCGGCGAACTTCGCAGCGCACCACGCGTCGGTGTAGCGCTCGCGGACATCGAGCGTTGGCCCGGGCGGACGCCCGCCGCCCGTCGTCGAAGCCGACGGCGAGAGCGCAGCCCTCGAGCGCGCGTTGACCGCTCGCTCCCATCCGGGCACATCGGCGCGCGCTGTTCGCAACGCATGACGCAACCTCTGAAACGCGAGGTCGTCACGACCGCGAAGCGACGCCGCAAGATCGAGCGACGGAACCTCGAACGCTGCCAGCGCATCCTCGCCGATTCGCACGATGAGCGCCTCAACGGGGTCGCGCTGAGTCTCGTGGTCGATCGCCCGTGCTCGCGCGTGCCCTTCGGCGATCGCCGCGCCAGCGGGAACAAGCTTCACGTTCGCGAACGGGTCGAGATCGATCGTCTCTGCGCTCACGCGTCCGCCTCGCTCGCGCAGGCTCGACGACGGCGCGTCACGAGGACGTCGTCGAGTCCCTTTCCGTCTTCGCTCGGCCAGGATGCCGCGCGCGCGTCGAACCCTGCATGCGAGAGCTCGACGAGCAGACGCTCACGCGCGAGTCGAACAGGCTTCTTCGTCTGCCAGTCCGCATCGAACGCCACGACGGCCAAGGCCACATCGTGCGCGAGCGCTTCGACGAGCGCGAGCGCGGCGCGCCATTGGCCAACACCTGCGAGGCCAAAGATCGCGAGCGCGCCGAGCTCGGCGCATGCGTCCGCCTTGAGCTCGCCTTCGGTGATGTAGAGCCTCGCCGTGTGCGCGAGTCGTTCGCGAAGGCCAAGGGGGCAATGGGCGTTGGCAACAGCCGATGGACCACCGTACGCGCGCGACGAGATCGCGCTGTATCGCTGTCCGTTTCCAGCATCGTCCGCGCGGACCTTCAGCGCCACAATGCGGCCACACAGGTCGAGCGACGGGATGACGAGGCCCGGCGCGCCCGCGAGCCAGTAGTTTCGCTCCCATCCGCCCGCGACGACTCCAGGAACCCGCATCGCGTCGCGCTCTCCGACCGCACGCACAACGGCGGCGCCGGCCGCGGCGCGCGCTTCGCCTCGCGGAAGCGTGCGGTAGCGCCGCGCTTCGATGGTCGACGGTGACAACCCTCGCTCGAGCAGAGCGCACCGGTGACGATCATCGAGCCGGAGCGTTGCGAGCGCCGCACGATACGCTTCGTCGAGAATCTCCGCGTGTGCCCGCGTCGCGTCGCGGACCGGTGTCGACGGTTCGATCGGCGACGGCGTCGCCTCGCTGCGATGTACCCAGTACTCGACGCCTGTGCGATTGATCTTTCGTCGCTCGCTCGCCACGCGCTTGCACAGCACCACGCCCGAGTGCTCGCCAGCGCCGAGCTGGCACCAGGAGTCATGTCCGCACACAGGGCAACGCCGTGCGCGGCTCGCGTCGCGCCACGCGGTGCGGCCACTTGTCACGCCGAACGCTTCTTTCGAGTAACTCATCGTCGTTTCCCCTTCCGCTTCGGCTCGTCACGCCGGTCGCGTTTGGGCCGGAGCTCTTCACGCCTCCGCTCCCATGCCCGCGAGAGCACTTCGTGCGCTGGTTCGTCGACCGTGCCGTCGAGCCTCGCCGCAACGCATGCCTCCCATGCGCTCGCGAGCGCGCTGAAGTCGTTCGCGTTCTCGAGCTGCACAAGGAGCTTCCACGCGCGCGCGGACGAACGGCGCGTCTTGCGCGTGCCCATCCGCACGTCGATCGGCACCACCTGTGGGCCGAGCTCGAAGAGTGTCGGCGTGCGCGTCGAGTCGCTCATGCTGCCGTCGCTTTCTGCCGCGCGATCACGCGACGCCGCGCAGCTCCAGCGAGCACGTCAGCGCGCTCGTTGAACTCGAGTCCCGTGTGACCTTCGACCTGACGCAGCTCGAGCCGCTCGAACTTCGACGCGAGGTCGCGCGCCTTCAACGCGACGCGACCAGAGAGCTTCTGGCGACTGAGCGACCACGTGCTGCTCGGAGCGATCGCGCCGAGCGCCCATTCGCTGTCCGAACAGAGCAAGAGCTTCACGCGAAAGCCCCACATTTCGCTGACGAGTTGCAGCGAGCGGCCGATCGCCCACACCTCGGCGGCGTTGTTCGACGCGAGCGCGATCCCTTCGGAAAGCTCCGCGAGCACCACGCCCGCGCGCACGAGGACCACGCCTGCCCCGCCTGGACGATCCGCAGTGTTTCCGCTCCCGTCGGTCCACACCTCGAGGGGCGTGTCCGGCGCACACGCTTTCAACGCGAGTCCGTCGGCGCGCACGCCGACCTCTACCGAGGGACACGAGCACCGCGCGGCGACGCCCGCGCAGTACGCGCACGTCGGGAGCTCGAGCTCGATCGGGTAGCTCTCGTGCTCCTCGTAGCCCTTCGTGCGGTGGCGCTCCTCGCGCGCGAGGTCGTACTCGGTTCGCACGAGGTCGCTCGGGTCGACCCACGCGCGAAACTGCGCGAGCAGCGGAATGTACGCGCGCTGCAGCGGGTTGCTCGCGTCCGCCGACACGCGAGCTCGCTCGATCGCCGCAACCGCATCGATCGCAGCATCCGCGGCGTCGAGCCACGCACGCGACGGACTCTTGTCGACCTCTTGGCCGGGCCGATACTCGTGCCACACGACGCTTCGAAGCGTCGCGGGAACGAGGCCCCAGTGCTTCGCGCACATGAGCATGCGCGGAGGCACCGCGGTCGAGCAGCCTCGTGCGTGGCAGTGGTGCGCGGCGTCAGTTGGCACCGTGCGCCCCGCCGCCGTGCTCGTGGGTACCCAACGGAGTCTCGTCGGCCGCGCGGAGGCGTTCGAGAAAGAGGTCCAGGCGCCGACTCGCGTCGTCGGCCCCTTTCATTGCTTGCGCGAGGAGCATCGCCTGCTCGACCCACGGAAGCCGCGCGATCGGTTCGCGATCACTGCATCGTCGACACGCGCAGGTCGCGCAGCTCGGCTCTCCGTTGCAGCCTCGATCCGCGATCGAGCCGCAGGTCGTGCACTTCTCTGCGCCGAGCATGGACCCAACCGTCTCGGCCCAAAGGAGCCTCAGTCGCTGCAGCTCGATAGAGTGCGTCCCGAGCCACAACACGAGATCGCCGCGGGTGTCGGGCGGTAGCGTTGCGCCGTCGGGTCCGATCTTGGGAAACTGGGCACGAGCGGCCTCCTCCCAGCCCGAAAAGACCATGCCAACGCCTCGTCCTTCGTCGTCGACGAGAAATCGGCCGTCCAACCCGCGTGCGTCGAGCCAGTCGTTGACGGCGGCGGGGTTGGACCGCCAGACACCGATGATTGCTCGACCAAGCCGCGTCATGACGCCAACGGCGAGCACTACGCCAGCGAGCAACGCAGCGACCGCGCCGACGATGCGAGGGGCAACACCCGCGCTCGAGTGAAGCCCGAAGCCGGCAGCGATGAGCAGCAAAACAAAGAGGCAGTCGAGCGCGTGACGAAACATGCGAAGAACGCGTGCGTATTTGCTGGCAGACGACGAAGACCCCACGGCGATCCTTTCGACAGAGTGACGAGCGAGCGACGGTCACGCCACGCGGGCGCGTGCGAGCGGCACCCCGCTTGGGGCGGGCGTTCCGGGATGCGAAGCGACGCGTGCGATGGCCAGTCGGGCGCCGTCGAGGGCCGCGCGGACCGCCGGGGCGCGCGACGCGAATTCGGGCTCGACCTCTCGGAGCGCGACGAGATGCCCCACGGCGTCCAGCGCCTGGTGACACAAGCGTGCAGCCTGCTCGTCGCCGACCCGCAACAGCACGCCGCGGACGCGCCACCCGAGCGCCCCGATTACGACGGTGAGCGAGCACGCAACGGGGCTCCACCGCCGAGGCGCGCGCGAGCTTGCACCGCCGACAATGCCGAGGGCGAGCGCCAGACGCGACTGAGCAATGAATCGCGCGTGATCGATGGCCGTAGAGCGATCGTGAGTTGTCGACATCTACGCGGCCTCCGACCGGGCTGCATGGGTCCGCGAGATCGACTCCCGCACGATTTCCTCCGTCGGCGGCTCACCTCGACCGGCGATCAACCAGTCCAAGGTGCAGCCCGTCAGCTCAGCCAGTGCGCCCATCGTTGCCGAGCTGGGGTTCGCACGACGACCGGAAGCAACGAGCGCAAGTTGACTCGGCGAGAGTCGAGCTGCCGAGCTGAGCGCCCGCAAACTCAACCCCGAGATGGACTGAAGCATCCGAACGCGGCATCCGATCGTATCCATTCCGAATGCAAATGTATCCGCGAATTCGTTTCAGGTCAACCGTAACGTGGCTATCGCGGTGACAACGGACGTAGCCCTGTGCAACGTTGCGCGTATGTCTCTTGCGGATCGTCTCCGTCAGCTCATCAAGCAAAGCGGGCTGACTCAGCGAGAATTCTCGGAGCAGGCCGGGTTGTCGTCGGGCTACCTGGGCACATTCTTTACGCGAGCAAAGGACGACCCCACCGCGGCAATGAACGCGGACACCCTTTCTGCGATCGCGACGACGTACGGTGTTTCGCAAGAGTGGCTTACGAGCGGCGCCGGCGCGCCGAACGCATCGCCGAACGACGGAGACTCTCGCTGGCGCAACCTGCCGGGCTGGACTGCTGCGGTTCGCGCTGCAAAGGAGCGCGCTCCGTCGCTTCCGAATGCCGTATTCGACGAACTCGGGGAGACGCGCGGCCTTTGGGCGCCCAACCCGATGACCGTGGACTGGTTGCTCGACCAGGCGCGGGTGGCGCTTCGCAGCGAGACCCTCACGAAGCGGGTGGCCGACGCGGTTCTCGACGCCCAGCGCAAGGAGCTGGCCGAAGCGGTCGCAAAGTCGCAGGCCGAGGCCGCCGCGAACGAGTCAAAGCTCGAGGTGCTCGCGCTGGTGCCTCACGGCAGAACCAAGCCGAAGCGCAAACGAACCAAGCCGTAGTCGCATGACGCAGTGTTCGGCCGGCCAACCGACACCCAGCCTGTCCATTACTCGTCTTCGATATCGAAGGCTTCAGCGCGATACGCCCAGACGGCCCATCCCACCGCACCAGCAGCGAGCGCCAACCCAATTGCGTACGCCCACGACGAAGTCAGCAGAAACGCAATGACGCCCACTGAAACCGCATAGGATGCCCCGAGCCTTCGCGCATCCGCGTGCAGTTCGCCACGCATGCGTTGCAGCGCGACGCTCGACACCGGCAGAGCGACGCCACGCTTCTCCCGAAACGCGCGCGCGGACATCGTCCCCTTCGCAGCGTTGCAGGCGGTGTGCGCGACGCGCCAATTCTGCCACGAGTCGCTGCCGCCCCGAGAGATCGGCTTCGAGTGATCCATCTGCCAACCGTCAGGGCCTTCGACGGCGTACATGCTTCGTTCGAGTCGCTGCGCACAAAGGTGACATCGCCCGTCGGTCAGCGAAAACGCTCGATCCAGATCATCTTTCGAGTACCTGCGTCGTGCTCGCGCAGCGCGAAACGGCGGGCGCCTCAAGGCACCGCGGAAGCGCTTTCCCAACTCTTCGCTGTCATCATCCCTCTTTGCCATCGCGAAATCCTATCAAGAATTCGTGGGTCGCTTGAAGGCGTGCAGCATCGAACCGGAGCTCGAGGCTCTCACCGCTGAGTGATCGCGGAACGTGGCCGTATTCTGTCCCGCTCAACGGCCGGTCTTCCGCCACAGTTCCGGAGTTTACCGGGCGTTTTCTCAGCGTTCTGTGCTCGTCGTACGCCCCACTCGCCGCTCGCACCTACAAACGTTTTCATCGCCGACGCGAGTGCCCTCCGCCAAGCTGCACAGTGGACCGCACCGACGCATGGCTGTTCGGCACCTCGACCACCAGATGCTGCGATGGCTCGCGCAGCTCGACGCGTTGCCCTCGCTGCCCGAGCAGACTGAGGCGCTCGACGAAATCGCGCTTGGCGGGGTGCTGTCCGCCGAAGAGCTCGCGGGCATTGCACGCGCCGCGCACGTCCGATACCGACGCGCGGGCCTTGCGGGCGACGTCATCGAGCCGCGATTGCTTTGCCTGACGCACGACGTCCTCGTGATCCCCGTCGATTCAGAACGCGGCTCGGCTCGCTACCGCGCCGATCTCGAGCGCTGGGTTGTCAGCGCTCCAGAGCGCGCCCACGGCGACGAACAACGAGCGGCGTTCGAGCTGCTGCATGAGTTCGCCGAGACCCTCGTCGGCGAGCGAAGCCACCCGGACGTGCAGACACTCGTCCCGTTGTTGGCGATCGAACATCGAATCGCGATCGCGGCGATCGTGCAGTTCGGCGGCGTCGAGCGCGCCGTCGCTCGCCTGCGTCGGCGCCACCCTCACTTGCCGCGCTGGGTGATTGCGCTGTCCGTCCTCTGGCATGGCCTCGACGACAGATAACGAATTTCGTTTGACTCGAATTGTATTCGCGACTACAAACGAATTCATGGCATCGTCTGTGTCTGCCGGCTGCATCAACTGCGGCGCCGTTCTTCCTGCTGCATGTGACCGCCGCGCCGGCGCCTGCGGGCCAGTCGCCGCGCTGACGAGCTGAGTGCTGGGGCGTCCCCGTGGGGGCTCGTGACGCGCGTCTCGACTCCGCGCGATCCGAGCCTCCTCGGGGCTGCCTCCGTGTGGAGAGAGGCCCGAAGGAGCGTCATGGAGCAACAGATTCCGGTGCGCGGCGGCACATATGTACTGCACGCGATTCAGGGCAAGAACGGCGAGCTCACGCCGTGCGACGTCGTCGACGCAAAGATGAACGCGCTGAGCACGGCGCGAGCGATCGACGTGTTCGGCGGCGCGAGCTACTGGCAAGCGCTCAACCGTGCGCTGCACGAGGCTGAACTGGAAGCGACGAAGGAGGGCAAGCCGTGGCCGCCCGTCGCAGTGACCACCGACGACGCAGGCGAAAGCGCGACCGAAGGCGTCGAGATCATCGAGTCCCCGGCATCGCCGAGCGAGCCGTCGCCCGCATCAACGAGCGCGCCCACCGCGGTCGCAGCCAACGCGGAGAAGACCAGCCCGAAGCGTTCGGCGGCGGCAAACGCGGGCAAGTCGAAGTCAGCGGGGAAGCAGCGCGCCGCGAAAAAAGGGCCGGTGGACAAGTCCAGCGCGAAGCCAGGCGACGAGGGTGCTTCGTCATGAACGGCACCACGCCCGCCCAGCGCGCAGTCGCGTTGATGGAGCTCGAGCAGCCCGAGCCCGAGACCTCGAGCCACACGCCTCGCGCGCCGATGTTCCTCGACGAAGACGAAGTCTCCAACGACGAGATCGGCAAGGCCCTCGAGCACCTTCGAGTCGCAATCGGCGAGCCCGAGTTCATGATCGCGGGTCGAACGACGAACCGAGCGCGCCAGCTCGCACAGCTCGCGATGCAGACCGCGCGACGCGCGCTCGGAAGGAAAGGAGCTGCGAGGCTTTTCGCACAGCTCTTCGGCGCGATGTTGGCCGACTCCGGCATCAACGTCATCGCCGAGACGATCGTGAGCTCGAACGCCGCCGCCTTCGCCCCGAAAGACACGCTCGGGTGCCTCGGACACAGCGGGGAGCCTGGGGGCGTCGAAAGCGACGAGATGGACGTGGATAGCGACGATGACGCGGACGCGCCGATCGCCTTCAACGTCACAGAGAAGGGATGGGCGCAGCCGTGATTCCCGTGAAGTGTCCGCGCCCCATCGACTACTGCCCGCACTGCGAGGCCGAGCGAACGCGCCACGACAACTTCACGTGCGCGAAGTGCGAGGGGGACCTGCATGCGTTCTGCGCGCTCTGCGAGGGACATTTCCTTCGCATCGAGCTTTCGGAGCGCCTCAACGCGCACTTGCTGCAAGAGATGTCCGTCGAGCTGCAACGGGCGGTGATCGCGCTCAGCAACGCCGGCAGTCTTGCGCTTCCGCCTTGCGTTCTCGACGACGGATCGCTCGCCATCGGCGTCGCACATGGTGGAAGAGCGACGGCTCGAGCGATCGCGCTGTTCTCGGACTTCGTGCCGGTGCGCGGCGCGATCGAAGAGCGCGGCCTGTGTCGATGGTTGCGCCTCGGTCCGGCCTGTCGTCTCGAATATGTGGGCGTATTGATGACCCTCGCCGAGGACCTCGATTCGCCCTCGGAAAGGGTCGCCGCATGAGAACGGAGCGCCAGCGTTCCGAGGATGTCGTCGACGTCATCGACGTGGCCATCGAGCGCCTCACACGAAAGTCGCGCGTGCTTCGCGTGAACGGTCGCGCGTGCAGCTCGAGCACCAAACGCTGGTCTGCGCGAGCGCTCGCCGCAGACGCGGAAGCGACGCTCGGGCTGCGGTGGATCGCGACGGCCGAACGTCCGAAGCGATACGGCGACTGCGAGACACGAGGCTTGGGCGTGGTGGTTCCTTGCCCGTTCGTATCGTGCGCGTACCACCTGGCGCTCGACGTCAACGAGAAGAGCGGCTCCATCAAGTTCAAGTGGCCGGCCGCCAACGACGATGACGGAGACCTCGACGTTTCGCGCATGCCCGCGACGTGCGCGCTCGGCGTCGCGCGCGTGTTCGCAGACGGGATGACGCTCGAAGCGGTCGCGTCGACGGCGAACATCACCCGCGAACGAGCACGGCAGATCGAAGAGCGCGCGCTCGATACGCTGCGCGCGACGTATACGGAGGACGACCTGTGACGAGCGCGATTCTCACGCAGTGGGTCGCGGTGGAGGACGTGATGAGCGCGCTTGCGCTCGACAACAGAACGTCCGCCTACCGCCACCTGCGCGCAGCGGCGGGACGTGAAACGGGCGCGCGCGGAATGCTCCGCGCAAGCATCGACCACTGGCAAGCGTACGCGAAGGACTTGGAACGATGGGGATCACGCGAAGCCGCTCGCCGCGCGAGAGCGAGAGCGAACGACTCTACCGACGCCCCGACAGCAGCGTCTGGTGGTGCAGCTACACGACCGCCACGGGCGAAAGAAAGCGAGAGAGCACGGGGTGCGCGAACAAGAAGGACGCGCGCGAGTTCCTCGAACAGCGAGAACTCGAAGCGCGCGACCCAGGGCACGCCAAACGCGCCTCGGCGACTCTCCGAGATGCTCTGAAAGCGCTTGTCGACGATCGACAGCTTCGCGCGGAGAGCGCGACCGCGGACAGGTCCATCGCGACGGCGAAGTTCTATCTCTCGAAGAGCCGGGTTCTGCTCGCGGGCCTCGGTCGCGATGCGCTGCTCGTCGACCTCACGCCCGCGGTGCTCGATGAGTACGTCGCGCGCCGTCGACGCGAGAAAGTGAAGGATTCGACCATCCACAAAGAGCTCACGAGCCTTCGCGCCGCGCTTCGCCTGGCCAAGCGGGCGGGGCTGTGGGCCGGCGACGTCGACGCGCTTCTGCCCGAAGTGTCGGGCCAGAGCACACCGCGCGAACGCTGGTTGACCGAGCGAGAGCTCGAGCTCGTGTTGAACGACCTCATCGAGCGCGGCGCGCACGACCGAGCGGCGCGCGTAGCGTTTGTGGTGGCGACGAGCGCAGAGTGGATCGCGACGGAGCGAGCGATGCGCGCAGACGTTGGAGACGATCGAACCGTCGTTCGCGTGCGCGGCTCGAAGCGCGAAACGCGCGACCGAGAGACGCCGATCGCGCGACCGTGGCAACACGACCTCTTGGCGATCGCGACGCTGTTCGCGGGTGGTGTGGGCGAGATGCTGTTCCGAAGATGGCTCCACTCGAACAGCATCCGCGAACTGGCCGAGTGCGCCACACGCGTGAAGATCGAGCGTTTCTCGTGGAACGATTTGAGGCGCACATGCGCTCAGTGGATGCGGCGCGATGGGGTGTCGCTCGAGCTCGTCAGCGCCGTGCTCGGGCATGCGGACACGCGGATGGTGTCGCGTGTGTACGGGAGGCTCGACGCGCGCGAGCTCGGGCGACAGATCGCCGGTGAGGGTGCCCGATCGGACGGCATCGCGCCGAGGAGTGGGCGGCTGCAATGAGCCCGTATCGCGACGCTCACGCCGAGGCAGAGCCACTCAAGCCTGCGCCGTGGCAACGGCGGTACTGTTGGCTCGGCCGACGCTCTTTCGGTCCGTTGCGACGGTGGTGACTCGGAAACTTTCGCGCGTGTGTTTGCTGCGAAGCTTGGGGGGCCGGCTTCGGTTGGAACGCGGGCGATCGCGTGTCTCCAGGTCGCCCACCACGAGGGCCAGATTGCTTCAGAGGACGGGGCTGCTTGTGCGCTGCTTGCTCCTCAGCCCGGGACTAACTGGCGGCCATGAATTCAACTTGCATCGGGCCTCGTTGCGACTTGTTGCCCAACCAAGCGTCGGGTTCACCCCCGATCGCGGAACGTGACCAAAACGTGACGGACTCGATCGCGCAGCCGCGAATTGCTGGCATTTGTGGCACTTCTCACCCGCCCAGCCACGCTCACAATCCCCCGTAAATTCTGTGCCCAGAGCCGGAATCGAACCAGCGACACGAGGATTTTCAGTCCTCTGCTCTACCAACTGAGCTATCTGGGCGCCCGCTACGTTTCCGCAGCGTGGGGGCCGTGGTTAGCCCGACCTCGCGCCGGTGTCAACTCTCGATTCGCGCGCAATCGTCGTCGCTCTAGCATCCCGCGCCCCAACGTTGAATCCTCGGTCTCCGCGTGAACTCACAACGCACGATCTTGCTCGGCTCAAGCGCGCTCGTCGTCGCAGCGATCGCCCTCGTGCTCGCCATCCGAGCCATGATTCCGAGAGACGAGCTCGTCCTGCCCTCGCCCCCTCCCCGCGAGACCGAAGACGCCGACGTGTCGCCCCTCACCGCGCCCGGCGCCGCGCCCGATGTCCTCACGGCCGCAGAACGCGACTCCGGCCCCGTCCAGCCCACGGTCGTCGCCCAGCCCACGCTTGCGCCGCAGACGCAGCAGCTCGTCGCGGTGCCGCTCGTTCCGATCGTCGATGACGCGACCGTCCCGTTGGTCAACACGCAGACCCCCACGCCGCCCCAAAACCCCGGCACCCCTGAGCCGATCGCCTCGATTCGTCAGGACTTCGAGCGCTTTCGCGATCAGCTCCGAAATCTCCGCGGCGACGGCGGCGGCGGCGGACTGCACCAGTCCATGGTCACCCTCGTCCAGGGATCCGGCCTCGTGATGCGGCTCGCCGCCGGCGACTCCAGCTTCGCCGAGCAGATGAACCACTACCGCGCGGCCCTCGGAGACGCTGGCGTCCTCGACCCCTCCGCGCGCGCCGCCCTTCGCGCGAGGTTCTTCGACCCCACCCACGCAGAACGCGGCGCGCTCTTCGACGAAGTCATCTCCGCGTCCCGGTAACCAGGCACCGCTGCAGAGCGTTGCGTCGCGAGCGAGCCGCGCGACAGCGCGCTCACCCACGTATTCAACGCTCGCGTGTTCGATGGGGTCGCGCGCCAGCGGTTTCCAAGTGAGTTTCGAGCTCTGTCCAGGCAGCGGTGTGGGAGCCGCGGCGCGGGAGCAGCGGCGCGGGAGCAGAGACTCCCGCGTGGCTACTTCGCGCGCCTGGCGATCATGGCGACCGTCACGTCGTCCAGCGATCGATCGGCCGCTGACTGCACCTTCGCTTCGAGCTCCCATCGCAGCGCGCTCGTGGTCGTTCGGGCCGCGCTCGTCAGCAGGCTCGAAGGCGTCGCGCCCTTCGCGAACAGCGCTTCGGCGCCGTCGGTCGCCAACGTCAACGTCGACCAATCATCGGCGCCCGCCACGAAGAACAGCTTCACCTCTGGGTTGGGCCCGAGCGCCCGCGCTCGAAACGCCGGATAGCTCGGCCCCGCTGCGCCCGCGCGCTCGATTCGAACGTCGTCGTCCTTCGCGATCACGCCGTCGCCCACCCCGAAGACCGCGGCGCCCCGCGGCGTCACGAGCGTCACCAGCATCGTCGCCAACAGCGCGTCGGCGACGACGTCGTCCGCGCGATTCGCGCCTCCCACGGCGATCGCCACGCGCTGCAGCATCGCAACAACGTCGTCGAGCACGAACTCCATCGCCTCCGACGGGAGCGAGTACGGATGCGCCTCCGCCCACTCGACCGCCGAATACACAGCCCGACGCGCCGTGAGCTGCGCCCCGACCTCCGACGCCACCAGCGAGCCGCACCCGTCGCTCACGCAGAGCGCCACGATGTCCGGCCCGTCGACGCCGTCGCCACGCGCGCAGAACGCCGCGGCGTCTTGGTTGTTTTTGTGTGCGTCGATATGCGCCTTGCCCGCGGCGCTCGCGCAGGCGACGAGATATCGATCCGCGCTTCGATCATCGGCGCCTGCACCTGCGCGCGCTGGACGCGACGACCGACGCTTCAAGGGTCGATCCCCCACCGAGCGAGCAACGCGTCGCTCGGACGCGCGCCGTGCCCCGAGCGCACCTTCGCGATCGACAGCCGCGGACCGTCCCGCGTCATCTCCGCGAACACCGGCTCGTCCACGAGCCACAGCGGCGTGTCCAGGTCGACGAACTCGACGCCTCCGAGCCCGCACGCGAGGTTGGCCGACGCGCTCATCGCGAGCGAGCTCTCGACCATTCCCCCGATCATCAGCGAGAGGCCGTGCGCGCGCGCGACGCACGCCATGTCGTAGCACTCGACCACGCCAGACTTGGTGATCTTCAGGTTGATCGCTTGCGCCGCGCCTCGGCTCGCGAGTCGAGCGACGTCCTTGGCGCTCGAGACGCTCTCGTCGGCGCACACCGTCACCCTCGCTCGATCATGAACGAACACCGCCGCGTCGTCGTCCTCGCGCGCGCACGGCTGCTCGAAGAGCGCGAGCTCTCCGCCCATGGTCTTGGACTCGAGCGCGATCGTGACGGCGTCGTCCTTGGTGAGCGCCGCGTTTCCGTCGAGCACCAGCGCGCAGGACGGAGCCGCTTCGATCACCGCGCGAATCCGCGCGATGTCCTCGGCGATCGGCGCGCCGCCCACCTTGAGCTTGATCGTGCGATAGCCCTGGCGAGCGATCGAAAAGGCAGACTCGCGCGCGCGGCTCGCCGTTCCCGTCGTGATGGTGAGGTCCGAGAAGAGCTCTGTCTCGAGCCCGCCGAACAACGTCGCGAGCGACACGCCGAGCGATCGCGCGATCGCGTCGAGCACCGCCGTCTCGACCGCGCACCGGGCCGAAGGACTCTCCGGCGAGAGCTCGCGCAGCCGCCGTCCGAGCCCGCGCCACGCCCGCGCGTCCCACCCGACGAGCGCCGATCGCGCTCGATCGATCGCGGTCAGCGCGACCTCGCGTCGCTCGCCGTTGACCGCCTCGAAGGGAGCAGCTTCACCCCAACCGCGCGTTCCATCGGCGAGCGTCACTCGAACGAACACGTTGAGCGCGGCGGTCTTTGCGCCCGTCGCGATCCCAAACGGCTCACGAAGCGCGATGTCGACCGAAAAGGCCTCGAGGTCGACCAACGTCCAAGCGCGCGTCACGCCTCGCAGCGTACAACAACTGCGCCCGTTCAGCGCGCGAGCACGGCACGCAGCGCACCCTCCAAGGTCGGAAACGCGAACCGAAAGTCGATCGATCGCAAAAACGCCGGTGAAATCCGCTTGGATTCGGCGACGAGCGCGCCGAGCTCGCCGAGCGCCACGCGAAGCGCGAAGCCCGGAACGGGCAGCCACGACGGACGCGACAGCACCTTGCCGAGCGCGCGGGCAAATTCGCTCATACGAACGCTCTCGGTGACGGCGTTGTACGGACCATCGAAGCGCGGATCATCGATCGCGCCGAGGTACATCGCGACCATGTCCTCCACGTGCAGCCACGGAAACCACTGCTTTCCTCCGCCGATCGGCCCGCCGACGAACATCTTGAAGGGCAAGAGCATCTGCTCGAGCGCCCCTCCCCCGTCGCCCAACACGATGCCCGTGCGCGCCGCGTTGACTCGCACCCCGAGCGAGCGCGCTTCGAACGCCTCGCGCTCCCAGGCGACGCAGACCTCGCTGAGAAACGTCGTTCCAGCAGGGCTCGACTCGATCTTTTCGTCGTCGCCGGTGTCGCCGTAGAAGTCCACGCCGCTCGCTGATGCAAACACCTTCGGCCGCTCGCTCGAGGGCAGCGCGCGCATCGCTTCGACCAGGTGCCTCGTGCCCGCCACGCGGCTGTCGCGGATGCGAGCTTTGTGCGCGTCGTCCCACCGCCTGGCGTTGATGGGCTCGCCCGCGAGGTGCACCAACACGTCGGCGCGCGCGAGCGTCGCGCGCCAGGCGCCATCCGCGCTGTCAGAGTCCCAGCGCTCGGCGGCCTTCGCGCCCTTCACCGCGCGCAGAGCGCGCTCTGGATCGCGCGCCAGCAGCGTGACCTCGTCGCCGCGTGCCGCGAGCACTGAGACGAGGCGACGACCGATGAACCCTGTTCCGCCCGTGACGACGATTCGCATAGTTGAGCCAACCATACGATGCCCGACACGCACAGCCGATGCGCGCGGACGCGCGAATCTGCGCCGGTCGACGCAAACTCGTACACCGCTTCGGGTTCTACCGCGGCCGCTCCCCTGCCGGCGCCGCGCGCAGGCTCACAGGACGATCACAGGTCCAGCACGAGCCGATCGGGATCTTGCAGGTAGTTGATCACTTCGTAGGCGAACGCAGCGCCGATGTGACCGTCGATGATCCGGTGATCGAACGAGAGCGAGAGCAGCATCACGTCGCCGATGACGATCTGCCCGTCGCGCACGACGGGCTTCTGCTTCATCTGGTGAACACCCAAGATCGCCACTTCGGGAAAGTTGATAATGGGTGTCGCGAACAGGCCGCCCTGCGCGCCGAGCGACGTGATCGTGAAGGTGCTGCCTTGCAGGTCGTCGAGCGACGCCTTGCCCGCGCGCGCGGCGGACGCAACGCGCTCCATCTCCTTCGAAAACCCGACGAGCGAGAGCTTGTCAGCGTTCTTCACGACGGGGACGATCAGCCCCCGCTCGGTCGCCGTCGCGATCCCGAGGTTGTAGTACTTGCGATAGACGAGCTCGTTGGTGCTCTCGTCGAGCGCGGTGTTCAAGATCGGGTGCTTCTTCAACGAGGCGACGACGGCCTTGGCGATGAAGGGCAGATACGTGAGCTTGACGCCGAGCTTCTCGGCCTTGGGCTTCAGTCGCTCGCGAAGCTCCTTGAGCGCAGTGCAGTCGACCTCTTCGACGAACGTGAAGTGCGCCGCAGTCGTCTTGGACTGGTGCATCTTCTCCGCGATCCTTCGGCGCATTCCGCTGAACGGAACGCGCTCTTCCAGCGCCTCACCCTTCGCGGAGACGGCCGCCGCGATCGCGACGGGCGTGCGCTCCTTGAAGACCTCTTCGCGCTTTCCGAAGTGCTCGAGCACGGACTCGGGGTTGGCTTCGGTCGCTGGCTTCGTCGCTGGCGGCGCGCTCTCGGGCTGCGCTGAAGGAGCTGCAGGAACCGACGCGAACGCCGATCCGCTGGAGCCCGCGACGCTCGTCGCAGGGGCGCTCTTCTTTCCCTGCTGCTTGGCGACGAACGAGCGGACGTCCTCTTTGGTGACCCGCCCGTTGGGTCCCGACGGCTTCACCTTCGCGAGATCGACGCCGAGGTCGCGCGCGAGCTTGCGCGTCGCTGGCGTGGCGAGGGCCTTTCCGTCCGGCGCCGAGTAGTCCTCTTCCTCTGCTTGCGTCGCGGGAGGCACGACGCCCTGGCGCAGCGCATCGAGCGAGAGGTTGCTCGCGTCGACCTTGCCCGTGGTGTCGCGAGCACCGATGGACGCGTTGAGGCCGATCGTGCCGGTCCCCGCCATCGCCCACGCGCCGCCCGTCGGCGCCGCGCCAGGCTTGGTGGTCGCGGTAAACGCGCCCATTCCTGGCAGGACGTCCTTGATGTCGCCCACGGCCGTCGCCGCGGGTCCTTCGCTCTTGGCTGCAGCCGCAGGCGCCGCAGGCGTCGCCCCGGCGCTCGCTCCGCCGCCGAGGTCGAACACCACGAGGACAGAGTGAACCTTCACCACCTGCCCCTTGTTGCCGCGGAGCTCGGCGATTCTTCCGGTCTTTGGCGAGGTGATCGTAACCGTAGCCTTGTCGGTCATCACTTCGACGAGCGGTTGATCCTCGCTCACCGGGTCTCCGACCTTCACGTGCCACTCGACGACTTCACCCTCAGTGACGCCCTCGCCGATGTCTGGGAGCTTGAACTCGTAACGGCTCATCGCAGCACCCTTCGTCCTTCTTCGCTTCGATCGGTTTCAGTACTTCGCGACCGTTTGAATCGCCGGGAGGATGCGGCCCGCCAACGGCAGGTAGTCCATCTCGAGCGTGTACGGAAAGGGCGTGTCCCAACCGGTGACCCTCGTCGGCGGCGCCTCGAGGTAGTCGAACGCCTTCTCGTTGATGAGCGAGACCAGCTCCGCGCCGAACCCGCAGGACTTGGGCGCCTCGTGAACGACCACCACGCGCCCTGTCTTCTTGACGCTGTTGACGATGGTGTCGATGTCCACCGGCCAGAGCGTGCGAAGGTCGATCACCTCGCAGTCGATCCCGGCCTCGGCGGCCTTGTTCGACGCCTCGATCGCCTCGTAGAGCATGGCGCCCCACGCGATGACGGTGACTTGATTTCCTGGGCGAACCACCTTCGCGACCGACAGCGGAACCGTGTAGTCCTCGCCCTCGGGCACGTCCGAGCGCGCCGCGCGATAGATGCGCTTGGGCTCGAAGAAGAGCACCGGGTCGGGGTCGCGCAGCGACGCGAGCAAGAGCCCCTTGGCGTCGTAGGGGTTGGACGGGCAGACCACCTTCAGGCCCGGCGTGTGGATGAAGTACGCCTCGGGCGACTGCGAGTGATAGTGACCGCCGCGGATGCCGCCGCCGACCGGCGTTCGGATCACCATCTTGCTCGAGTACTCGCCGCCCGAGCGGTAGCGAAACTTCGCCACCTCGGACACGATCTGGTCGAAGGCGGGGAAGATGAAGTCCGAGAATTGAATTTCGGGGACTGGAATCAAGCCGTAGAGCGCCATGCCCACGGCCGTCCCGATGATCCCGCCCTCGGAGAGCGGCGTGTCGAAGACGCGCTCGGCTCCAAACTCGTTGATGAGGCCTTCGGTCACGCGAAACACGCCGCCGACCTTGCCGACGTCCTCGCCGAGCACGACCACCCGAGAGTCCTGGCGCATCGCGACGCGCAGCGCGTCGTTGATCGCCTTCACCATGTTCATCTGCGTCATTGTGAGAGTCCTTTTGCCTCGATAGCGCTGTGAGTGGTGCGGGCTGAGAGTCAGTGCGCGCCGTGGCCCGGAGCGCGCGGGGCCTTCTTGCACTCTTCGAACTGCTCGCGCAGGTGCCAGGGGCGCTCGGCGAACACGTCGTCGAACATCGTCTCGAGCTCGGGCGCCGCGCTGTGCTCGGCCTTCTCGACGGCGGCCTTCACGTCCGCGTCGACCTTGGCGATGAGCGCGACTTGCTGCGCCTCGCTCCAAAGCCCCTTCTTCTCGAGGTACGCCCGCATCCTGGGCAGCGGGTCCTTGAGGCGCTCGGCGGCCATCTCGTCTTGCCCGCGGTAGCGCGTCGGATCGTCGGAGGTCGAGTGACCCGAGAGGCGATACGTAAGGCACTCGAGCAGCACGGGCTTGCCCGCGCGACACAGCGCGAGGGCCTCGCGCGTGGCTTTGTACACGGCGAGCAGGTCGTTGCCGTCGACGCGGATCGGGTGCAACCCGTACGCGAACGCCTTCTGCGCAAACGTCTCGGTCGCGCTCTGGCGCTCGGCCGGAACGCTGATGGCCCAGCCGTTGTTGCGGCACACGAGCACGGTCGGGGTCTTGTATACGCCCGCGAAATTCGCGCCGCAGTGAAACTCATTGGAGCTGGTCGCGCCTTCGCCGAAGTAGACGATCGCGGCGATCTTCTCGCCGCGGAGCTTGGCGGCCCACGCGAACCCGACGGCCTGCGTGATCTGCGTTCCGATCGGCGAGCTCACCGAGCCGAAGCGATACGCCTTGCCCGTGTAGTGATCGGGCATCTGTCGGCCCTTCACCGGGTCGTTGGCGTTGCCGAACATGTTGTCGATGTACGCCTGCAGCGGCATTCCCCGCAGCAGCAGCGCGCCGAACTCGCGGTAACAGGGAAAGAGCCAGTCGGTCTCGTCGAGCGCCGCGGCCGTGCCGATGATGGTGGCCTCTTCACCGAGCGAGCCGATGTGAAATCCGATGCGTCCCTGGCGCTGCAACGTGACCAGGCGCTCGTCGAGCGCGCGCGTCATCACCATGTGCTCGTAGAGCGCCACGCAGCGCTCCGGCGAAAGACCTGGGTCGTTGTCGGGGTGCACCGTGGCGTCGGGTTCGAGCACCTTCACTACGTCGCCCAAAACGAACTCGGGAACGCTCATCGCGATAGCTCTCCATTGCCCCAGCGAACGGCGTTGTCCGTGAGTTCCGCGCGCAGGCGGCGCGTGGTGTACCCCGAACCGGGGACGGTCCTCAACAACTCAAGTTTCGACGCACAACGGACGCAGATTCAGCGCCGAAAACGACTGCTCCAACGCGCCGTGACGCAGCGCGCTGTCCCCCTACCCCACCTCCGCCCGACGCGATCAGGGCACCACAGGGAGCAGCTTGCGCTTGGGATCCTCGCCCTTGTCCACGATCGCATCGGCGCGGGCAGCGGTGAGCGCAGGGTCTTCTCGCCGCAATAGACCCTTCAAGAACGCCTCGCTCGCCCGGTAGCTCGAGCGCACCAGCGGCCCGCTCGCCACGTACTTGAAGCCCATCGCCATGCCTTCGTCTCGAAGCGCCGCGAACTCGTCGGGGTGCACGAAGCGCTCGACCTCGAGGTGCTTGGGCGTCGGCCGCAGATACTGCCCGAGCGTGAGCACATCGACGCCGACGTCGCGGAGCTCGAGCATGGTCTCTCGCGTCTCATCGAGCGTCTCGCCGAGGCCCAGCATGATCGAGCTCTTGGTGTACGTCTGCGGCGAGACCTTCTTGCTGTGCGCGAGCACCGCGAGCGAGCGCTCCATCGAGCATCGCGCGTCGCGCACCGAGCGCTGCAGTCGATCGACGGTCTCGACGTTGTGCGCGAACACGTCGGGCGCGCCGCGGGTGACCACCGTAGCGACGTCCCGGAGCACGCCGTTGAAATCACCGACCAGGGTCTCGACCAGGGTTTTTCCCTCGGATTTTTGCTTGATCGACCGGACGGTGTCGGCGACGTGCTTCGCGCCGCCGTCGAGCAGATCGTCGCGATCCACCATCGTGAGCACGACGTACTCGAGCCCGAGCGCCGCGATGGTCTTTCCGACGTGCTCGGGCTCTCGAGGATCGTACGCGCCGCGCGGGTTGCCCGTGGTCACCGCGCAGAATCGGCAACCACGCGTACACGTGTCGCCGAGGATCATGACCGTCGCAGTGCCCTCGCCCCAGCACTCGCCCACGTTGGGACAACGAGCCTCCTCGCAGACCGTGTGCAAGTCGAACTTGCGCAGGGTCTCTTTGATAAACGTGTAGCGCTCGCCGCCGGGGGCGCGAACCTTGAGCCACTCGGGCTTTCGGGCGTGGGTAGTCATAGAATCAACGGTTCTCGACCAAGGTGTAGAGAACGACAGCGTCCGTGGCAACGGCGACCGAAGACAAACGCCCAGAACCGCCGCTCATTCGATCGTCCTACGAGCCACGATCGCATCGCGCCCGTTCGAGCTGATTTCAACAACGCCGAGGCGGGTCGAGTTTCACCGCCGCCCCATCGATGGCGTGTTCTATCCTCGCGCGAAATGCACTACCGACCCTTCGGAAAAACGGGGTGGGACGTCTCGGACGTCTCCTTCGGCGCCTGGGCCATCGGCGGCTCGTGGGGGACCGTCGACGACGACGCCTCGCGCCGAGCCCTCCACCGAGCGATCGACCTCGGCACCAATTTCATCGACACCGCGGATGTGTACGGCGACGGACGAAGCGAGCGGCTCGTCGCCGACGTCCTTCGCTCTCGAAGCGAGCGGGTGTGGGTTGCTACCAAAGCAGGCCGACGCCTGAGCCCGCACACCGCCGAGGGCTACACGCTGGACAACCTCCGCGCGTTCGTCGACCGGTCGCGACAGCACCTCGCGGTCGACACGATCGATCTATTGCAGCTCCATTGCCCGCCCACCGCGGTCTACTCGGACGCGCGCGTGTTCGACGCGCTCGATACGCTGGTCGAACAGCGTTGGATCACGCACTACGGCGTCTCGGTCGAGACCGTCGAGGAGGCGTTGACCGCCATCCGGCAGCACCCCCGCGTCGCGAGCGTCCAGATCATCTTGAACGCGCTGCGCCTCAAGCCGACAGAGGTCTTTCTCGCCGAAGCGCAAGAGCGTGGCGTCGCCGTGATCGCGCGCGTGCCGCTCGCCTCGGGGCTCCTCACCGGAAAGCTCTCGGCCGCGAGCTCTTTTCCTCCCGATGATCACCGCACGTTCAACCGCTTCGGCGAGAGCTTCGACGTCGGAGAGACGTTCTCGGGTGTTCCCCTCGAGTTCGCGTTCGAAGCGGTCGAGGCGCTGCGCCCCGCGGTGCCGGCCGGCTGGTCCATGGCGCAGTTTGCGTTGGCCTGGGTGCTCAGCCAACCCGGCACGAGCTGCGTCATCCCCGGAGCAAAGACAGAACAACAAGTCGAAGACAACGCAGCCGCCTCCGGCCGATCGTTGGACGACAGCGCCCTCGCCCTCGTTCGCTCGGTGTACGATCACGTCGTCCGCCCCCACGTCCACCATCGCTGGTGACGCGCCGGACCCGCGAGGATCCCAACGATGTTCACCATGCACGCGGTCGCGGCGGCGCTCTTGCCGCTCGTGGCTCTCGAAGCCATCGCGCTGCGCGCCAAGGGGATGCGCGGGACGAGCTTCAACGACTACGCGTCGTCGCTCTTCTGCGGGCTGCTCGATCAGGTGATCAACGTCGGAGCGTTCGTCGCGTTCGTCGCGCTGTTCGAGAGCGTTCGCCAGCGATTTGCCCCGGTGATCCTGCCTTCGACCGCGGCGACGTGGGCGCTCGCGGTGCTCCTGCACGACCTGGCTTACTACGCGTTTCACCGCGCGAGCCACCGCGTCGCGTTCTTGTGGGCCGCGCACGAAGTGCACCACCAGAGCGACGCGTACACGCTCGCGATGTCACTTCGCCAGGGCACCATCGCGACCTGGACGAGCTGGGCGTTCTACCTTCCGCTCGCGCTCTTCGGCTTCAGCGCCGAGCAGTTCGTGATCGTCCACGGCGCGCACCAGCTCTTTCAGTTCTTCGTCCACACGAGGCTCATCCACAAGCTCGGCCCGCTCGAGTGGCTGCTGGCTACGCCGAGCCACCACCGCGTCCATCACGGCCGCGACGAAGAGCAAATCGACCGCAATTACGGCGGCTTCTTGATTGTATGGGACCGACTCTTCGGGACGTTCACCCCCGAGCGCGAAGAGCCGATCTACGGCGTTCCTGACGGGATCGAGAGCTGGAGCCCGTACTGGGCCAACCTCGCCCCCTACGCGCGGCTCGCACGCAAAGCCCTGGCCGCGGGGACCGTCCGCGGCGCGCTCGCGGCGGTCTTCGGCCCTCCCCGAAGCGATCATCAACAGCCGCGCTCGTGGCTCTCGGGCGAGCCGCCCGAAGCAGACCGCAACTACGCTGCGATCCAGAGCGCGGGCGTCTTGTGGGTGGGCAACATCGTCCTGCAAGCGCACCAATCACTGGGAACCGCCGCGCAGGTCGCCCTCGTCCTGTGGCTCTTCGCGTCGGTGGGGTCGATCTCGCGCATCCTCGACGAGCGAGCCGGGTGGCGCACGGTCGAACGGGCGCGCGTCGCCCTCACCGCGGCCGGCGCGATCGCCTTCGCGGGGCTCGGCGTCACCTCGTGGGTGCCCGCGATCTTCTGGCTCGCAGGGTGCGCGTTGTCGGCCTACGAGCTCGGTCGACACCCCCGCTGAGCTCCTGCCGAAAATTCGCGTCGCGCTCGCAAAGTATGCCAAGGCCCGAGCGTGATGCAGGCTCTCGCACAAGGTGTAGGTTCGGCCCGCGCGCTGCTCGACCGAGCGTCGGCGATCGCTCAAGAGAAATGCGTTCGGCTCTCGACGCTGCACCTCGCCGCGGCGTGGATCGAGCAGGGCGGAGAGCCCTCCCGCATCCTCGTCACCCGCGGCTGCAGAACGGAAGACCTCCGATTGGCCAATAAGGTCCACACCGAGGACGTCGGGACGATCGAGCGCATCCAGTCGCGCGCCAAGCGCATCGCCGCCGAGCGCAAGTCCGAGCTGTCGTCGCTCGACCTCGTGCTCGCCGCGCTCACCGACAAGCACACGGCGCTCACGTCCTGGGTCCAGCAGCTCGGATGTGAGCCCAACACGTTGGCCGAAGAGGTCTACCGCGCGACCATCCGTGCGGCGTCGGTCCGCGCGGGAGCGCAGGTTCCCACGCAGCGAAACGCGGTGCCGTCGATCAGCGGGGTCCCGACCAACGCGCCGCCGCTCTCGGACGTCAAGCGCACCGAGCGCCACCCTTCGCTCTTGCCGCAGCAGGACAGCACCAAGGTGGCCCACCCGCAGAAGGTCAAGGCCACCCAGAGCTCCCATGGCGCTTCCGGCGGGGGGCAGCAGCCCACGAAATCAAACGCCGCGCAGCGAGAGATCATCGGATCCACGCATTCGGCTCAAGGAAACGGCGCGCAGGCCGCGCAAGGCGCACAGCCCGCGGCGGCGCAGCGCAACGCGCGAGGGCCGGCGAAGCAGCCGCCCGCCAAGACGCCGTTCGACATCGACCCCAGGACCTTTCCCGCGGTGGCGATGTTCGCTCGCAATCTCTCTGCCGAGTGCGCGCGGGGGCTGCTCGAGCCCGTCGTGGGACGCGAGCGCGAGGTGGGACGCGTGCTCGACGCGGTCGGTCGCCGCGATGGCCGCGGAGCCCTGCTCGTCGGCGCTCCGGGCGTGGGAAAGAGCACCCTTCTGCGAGCCGTGGCCCGATCGCTCGAGTCTCGCTCGGTGCTCGCCCTGCGGCACGCGGACGTCGCGGCGCAGGCGCGCGGACCGAGCGGCGCCGAGCGCGCGCGAAAGCTCGTCGAAGAGCTCGTGCAGCTCGGCGATCGCGTGGTGCTCGCGCTCGACCCGATCTCGCCTTGGTTTCTCACCCGCGACGTGCCCGACGACATCGTGCTCGAGCTGCGCGCGGCGCTGACCGCGCAGAAGCTCGCGTGGATCGGCGCCTGCTCGCCCGAAGAAGCCCGCAAGCTCTCGGAGATCGAGCCGTGGATGGAGCGCAACGCCACGCGCCTCGGCCTCGAAGAGCCCACGCCCGAGCAGCTTCGCAACATCGTCGACGCGTACGCGCCGCTCATCGCGACGCACCACGGCGTCGTGGCAGAGCCGCCCGTCTTGCGATTCGCCGCCGAGCTCAGCGAGCGCTACCTGGCCGGCCGCGCGCAGCCCGATCGAACGCTCTCGGTGATCGATCTCGCTCTCTCTCGC